>MDTG01261594.1_pt1 | contig 161833 bp, 140 predicted proteins | sample 811421 | NCBI WGS metagenome assembly MDTG01 (sample SAMN05326645, study PRJNA326480) | marine metagenome | isolation source: seawater | place: Pacific Ocean: South East | collected 2011 | reverse complement strand
CAGCACAGTGGCGCAATACCTTGCGCCACTGTAAACACTTGCTGGATAAGACGAGTTACAACATTGAATGCAGGGGTTAAATTCGTGGGGATCCCTCAGCATCTGCGCCCAATAAGCTTGCCAAATCCTGTAATTGCTTTTCAGTCAACGGTTGACTAAATCCCAGATGTTGCAAGGTAGTAGCCACCCGTTCGTATGGAATAACCCGTATATTTTTGGTTCGCAATTGCTCTTTAATCACCTGCTCTACCAGGCGTGCAATAGCGACATGCTGCGGATCGGTTTGTTGCACAGTGGCGGGCAAAATAGCCATTGCCAGTGGCATAGTTAATTGCTGCTCTGAACTTGAGCTCTGTTCCTGCTGCAGGCTTTGCTGGTTAAAACCAAACCACAACATTACACTTATCACGATGATACTGAGCATACTTATTGTCAGTTTTAGCCTAATCGACGATGTAGTGTTATCCGGGGAACCAAGCCAAAGCTGACGCAAAGCACTGACATCCTGGCACCGCTGCTGCGGATAAGCGGCCAAGTTTTCAATAAAAAAACGGCGCCAGCGAGCAAAGGGTTTGGCTAAATCAGTCAGTTCAATTTTACTTTGTAATTTTACCGTTAATTGTTCGGCCAGCTCAGCCTGATTAAAAGGCAGCTTGTTGGTCAACAGCTGAAGTAACGTCGCTGCCAGAGCGTAATAATCACTTGTTTTACTGTGGCTGGCGTTTTGCAACACCTCAGGCGCACTGTAAGCTGGTGTACAGCACTGATGTGTCACTTCACTAAGTGCTGAAGCTAAGCCCAAGTCAAGTAGGTAAAGACGTTGCTGTTTATCAATTAAGATATTCTGCGGGCTAATATCGCAATGTAAAATACCTTGCTGATGAATTGCCTCTACCGCATCTATTAATTGTAAACCTAACTTTTCAGCCGTCGGCACAGGATCAGGCAGCTCGTCTAATCTGAACTCAGCCAGAGAGCAACCCTCAATGTAATCCATGGTGAAAAAGGCGCAGCTCTCAGCCAGGTAAAAATCATGTACCCGTATCACGTTAGGGTGAGAAATAGTGCGGGCCAATAATATTTCTTGCCGCACTTTGTCTATGGTATTGGTGTTGTGTAAAAATGTATTATGCAGAATTTTCAAGGCAATTTGGCAGCCCAGATGCATGTCCTCTGCCAAAAAGACACTGCCATTGCTGCCATTGCCCAGCAGGGCAACTAACTTAAAGCGATCTACCAGTATATCGTCAATAGCATTACCGGTGACCGCAGAAAGGGTTTGTGTGACATCGTTACCATTAACCAACAACTTGCCTCTGAAAAACGTCGGGCTCTGGTTTATATACTAATGGTTTTTAATTAAATTGCCGACTGTTAACCGCAATATATTGTAATTGTTGATCGATTTGCTGGCTAAATAAATTGAGGCTGATGTTATCTACCAAAGTCTGCAACAACTCTGCGTCAACCGTTGACAAAAATTTAGTCGGCTGTTGACTATCGATATAAAATAACCCCAACAGCTGCCCCTGACAGATTAAAGGGAAACATGCTAAGGCGGATAGTTGTTTTAATTTAACACTAGCGCGCTGTGATAACGCTTGATGCTGTGAAATATCGTTAGTAATTAATGCCTCGCCACCCATTGCCATTTGCAACGCGCCCAAGCTACCGAAGAAGTTGCTGTCTTCACGTGCCGTTTTGCTTACACCGCAGCTGCTATAAAGTTTAAGGGACGCTAAGTCATTGCCTAACAACACCGCTGCCCGCTCCATTTGGCAAAGTGTTAAAGCCTGGGTAAGGAATTCAGTAATATCAGATTGCGGAGCTTTTGAGCTCTGCTGCTGTAATTTCATTACCTGACTCTTACGCCATTTGTCATATTGCAGTTGCTGTTGTAAATGCTGTACTTCTATATTCTTAAACAACACCGGCACATTGCCTACCAATACCACAGCACCATGTTCTAGAAAACAGCATTGTTGTTGAATACCATTGCTGCGCAATCCGTTAACACTGTTTAAATCGTTCATCACCCACAGCCGCTCTTCATATCTTAAGCGGGCATGCTGTCGCGACACAGAGGGTTCGGCAATAACAATATCGTTATTTGCTGCGCGACCAATCAGATAGGTAGATTGGTCTACAATCATTACCTGCTCTGCGGCACGTTTTGGCGCTATGACAGTAAGTTGTGCAGGCATTATTAGCTCTATAACGACAAGCGCAATGAATAGGCTAACGTTGCTGAAGCAGCCGCTAACATGCCAGCCACATTGTCAATATCGCGGGCTGACCGCCACACATCCGGCATTTGCGTTGAACTTGCCCCACTTATTAGCTGCTGTAGCTGTTTGGTTTCAGCCAATGCAAGCTTGTATCTTCCGGCCTGCACATGGTTGCTGATAACTGTTGAACTATTCTGCAATGAACCTAATAATTCTGGCGCAATCTGATCTGCGAAATTATTAATTAACGTGTCTAACTTCTGTGATTTATCAGTAATGACCTGTGCTACCGGGCGCAAATCAGCCACGATTATAAAATCGGACAAATTACCCATCTGGCCTTTAGCACGGATACTGCCAGCACCTGTCGCTATAGTAATATCTTCAAACGCAGCACCAGCATGTGATTTATATAAACGCAGAGGTGTATTGACGCTGTACTGCAAGTTGTGAGTATGCAAGTCAATGGTCAGTGGACCGGAAAAACTAAAACCACTATCCGCCAGCGGTTCAATCCGCAACACCAATGGGTAGGCTGCTTGCAGACTTATTAAATTATTAGGTAGCCGATTTAAAATGTCTGCAGACAACGGGCTCGCAACATAAGCCGTAATGTTAAGATTCTCTGCCGTCAATCCCATAACATTTTCAAACGTTAACGCCAAATCGACTTCATAACCACCTGGCAAACTGACTGTCGTTTGAGCGGTTTTACCATTGATATTAATTGGAAAGTCAGAGGCAAATAGCGATAAACTGTTTAACAACAACGCCGTTCCCAGCAGAAGTAATCTGAACATAATGACTCCGTTTTCACTGTAAACAGTAATTACAATACTGTACAAAGGTTAACAAAGATACTGCAGTATTTTAAAGCCAAAATAAATAGGGGATTTCCCCTAGTTGCTGGCTGTTGGATCTTTATTAAAATCAACGGCACAAAAAAGGCAACCGAAGTTGCCTTTTCTTTTATATTTTCATCATTACAAGTAATAATCTGCTAACGCCCCGGCAGACACGGCATACTCTGCCCGTTTAACGGCTCTGGAAGGTTCAAAGTAAGCCACCAACCGAGGCTCTAAATCGAAAGGGCCTTGCTGCACAGCGAACCGAACATTCATCAGACTCAAGTCTAATGCCAGTTGCACGTGACCGCGCATGTTGGCTGCAATGTCCTGACTATCTAACACTGGCACGCGCTGACCACGATAATCCACCGTGAGTTCGCCGGTGAACGCAGTGGCGGTTTGCTCCAGACCCAGAGCCTGCACCATTGAATACGCTAACACATCACGAGTTACCGCAGCGCCGGCACTAAATTTGCCGTTTAACAGTGGCATTACAGCCGTTTGCTGCTGTGCCCGATCTTTCAGAGCACCACCTTTTGCCAGAACTGCATCAGCAAAAGGTTTAACACTGGACGAAATATTATCAGCAGTCACAATTTCCGGTTCATTAGCGTGTGTACGATACTGGCGAACAGATGCACCCATTACTAAGTACTGCGCTAAATCAGCTCGCTTTAAGGTACTATCAGGCTTAAAAACTTTTGTATTAAAGCCATCCATTAAACGCTCATTAACCGCGTATTGAATTGCGTTTTCAGCCGGATGTCCTGAAATATCATCCAAACCAGTATAGCCCTCTGACAACAAAAAGCTTATATTGCCGCTAACAAACTCCGGTGCGCCAGGACCATTGGTAACACCTAGTGGATCTGGGTTAACACCAGATAATGATGTCAGACCCACTACAGACAGCGTCCAGGTGCCGGCCATGCCGGGTGCAGATACTTTCGTTACATCACTGAGTACCGGAGTTGACAGACTCCCCAGATATTCCTGGCCATCCGGACTAATTAACTTCAATTTTACCGTATTCGCCAGCGGCTCAGCAGATGCAGAAACTCTTACCACTCCTGCTGCCACCTCGAAACTAAACTCTTCAGGCTCACCGACTGGTGAGTACAGCACTTCAAAGGGCACAGTTTCATCAGCCGGACGCAGCAACGCATTTGCATTAAACGTATTAATATTATTAACCGTGGCCCGATAACCTTGTTTTTCGCCCAGCGCTGCGGCGACTGCAGCATGGGCATTGACATAACCTGCGCCGACTTCAAACCGTTCATAACCCGGCATGTTTGTGGCAGTCTCTTGTAAAATCCGCTTAATATCTAAAGGCTGCAGATCAGGATTCGCTTCTAACATCAGTGCAATAATCCCGGCCACATGTGGGGTGGCCATTGATGTACCAGAGATCATCGTATAAAACGGCAAGTATTCCGGTTCAATGGCATCAATATCTGCCTCACCGCCATTCGCTACAAAGTTGGTCTTTGCCCGGCTGGAAATAATATCAACACCAGGTGCAACAATACTAACCTCGTTACGGTAGTTCCATTGCGTGCCATCAGGCATGGTGAAATCACCCGATTCAAAACGCTCACCACGTGAAGAAAACGGGATCAAATCACCACTTTTTGTGCCTGCGCCAACAGACAAGCCCCATGGAATTTGGGCGTATGGGTTATGAGTGTCCGCACCTGGGCCTGAATTGCCAGCAGCGAATACCGTCGTTATGCCAAGCTTGTATGCTTTGTAAGAAGCGACACTGATTGGACCATTAGGCTCATACTTACCACTGCTACCCCAGGAGTTACTGATCACCCGGATCGGGCTATTGAAATCATAAAGATGGGTAATAGCATAATCAAAACCACCGAGCGCATCCAGAATTGAAATTGCGCCACCTGAGCCATACCCGACCAGGTCTGCATCAACCGCCACGCCCTTATACTTGCCGTCTGAATGGGTACCAAAGCCCGCTACCGTGCCTGCACAGTGTGTACCGTGGCCTGAATTAGTATCAGTATTTAACTGGTTCTCGATTAACACGCCAGAGACACCGGTTAAGCTTATTGCCGAAGCATGAGCAAGTGCCTGAACGTTTTGGACAACTTTGTCGCCATAGGCTAAATCATCAAGTGTTGCATCAATACCGGAGTCATTTACCATGACGGTGACGCCTTTTCCGGTATAGCTCATGCCGTTCCGATCACGATATTCTTGTGACTGTAACCGTTCAACACCGGTTAGTTCCCGCGCTTCAGCGTTAAAGTACTCTAGCTGACGATTAAAAAACACGGAGCGCACATCGCTCATGGCGCCCAGCTGACTGATTTGCCCTGGATTAACCATTACGCCAATTATGGGTAGCGAATTAAATTGCACCGCCTGGGTAATACCTAAATCAATCAGGCGTTGCAGTTGGTTAGTATTCAGTGGCTCTAACTGATCGAAAGTGACAACTACCATGACTTGTTCAGCAATTGGCAGTGTCTGCAATTTCTCAGTAAGTTGCGAGCCGATAACGGCTTGTGCAGCAGCGGAAAGCGAGAAGCCCGCCAATGCCGCTGTTAACAGGGTATTGGTAAGTTTACGATAAAGCATGATGTTCTCCTGGTTGCAAATGTTGTGTCTTGTGCACAACCTAAGCTCTACTGTGCACTAACTGTTTAGTGCAAAAACATCAGGCTTATCCCCTAGATTTGTAGGTAAAACCCCCTAGTTGATACTCCATTTTCAGCCGTCATCCGGGCTGTGTTAGTTTAATGCCTGAACGAGCAGCGCAATGCCCTGACCACCGCCGATACACATGGTAACCAAGCCATAACGGCCGCCAATACGCTTAAGCTCAGCCAGTAATTTAATGATCAAGATAGAGCCGGTGGCTCCCACCGGATGCCCCAGCGCGATAGCGCCGCCGTTGGGGTTTACTTTAGCGTTGTCAAAGCCCAGTGTCTGGCTTACCGCTAAGGCCTGAGCCGCAAAGGCTTCGTTTGACTCAATCACATCCAAATCGGCTACCGTTAAGCCGGTTTGCGCCAGCACCTGCTGCACAGCGGATATTGGCCCCAGCCCCATGACACCGGGTTCTACTCCGGTAAAGGAATAGCCCAGCAGGCGGGCACAGGGTGTTAGCCCGCGCTGACTCGCCTCTGCCATTGTCGTCAGTACCAGTGCCGCCGCGCCGTCATTTAAACCTGAGGCATTACCGGCTGTGACCATACCATCAGTTTTAAACGCCGGTTTTAGCTTAGCTAAGCTAGCCAGAGTGGTGTCGGCGCGAATATGCTCATCCTGCTGAAACAACTCTTCATTGCGCCCTACTTTTACCTTCAATGGCACAATTTGCTCAGAAAAATAGCCCTGCTGCTGCGCAAAAGCGGCCCGTTGCTGGCTCTCAAGTGCAAAAGCATCTAAATCCGAACGGCTAAAACCGTATTGGGCTGCAACGGTTTCGGCAGTAATGCCCATATGACCGCTGCCAAACGGGTCGGTTAAAATTCCCAGAGTCAGATCGGTTACGCTGGCATGGCCCATCCGCAAACCACGCCGGACATTCGGCAATAAATAGGCGCCATTACTCATACTCTCGGCGCCGCCAGCCAGCGCCAGTTTACTTTGACCCAGCTGAATCATCTGGGCAGCCGATATTACCGCCTGCACGCCAGAGCCGCATAAACGGTTAACGTTTAACGCGGCAGACGTCGCTGTCATGCCACAATTAAGCGCAATATGCCGCGCCAGGTAAGCATCCTGGGCGCAGGTGGTAATAATATGCCCAAATACCGCATGGTCTATATCTGTTGGCAAGACACCCGCACGGTTTATCGCGTCGGTAGCGGCCGCCGTACCAAGCTCTGACGGGCTTAACCCGGCTAAACTGCCACCAAAACTGCCAATGGCGGTGCGGACACCGGCCAAAATCACGACATCTGATAAATTCATGCGGGCTACCTCTATTTTGTTAGCAACGGCCTTTTCGCTTTCGGCAAACTTTGTACAATTAGCTTATAGGAGTTTTCAATCTGCCGTTTTATTTCGTTGTCCGGCACGCTACCGTCCAGCAATACGGTGTTCCAATGTTGTTTATTCATATGGTAACCCGGGGTGATGGCCGGAAAAATATCGCGCAGCATCAGGGCTTCGGTGGGGTCGCATTTCAGGTTTACCCGGGCGACACCGTCTTGCTCACTTAAAATGGCGAATATTTTGCCTGTTTTATAGACATAAATATCCGGACCAAACGGGAAGTCCTCAACGCTTTGCAGTTGCATCAGGCAGTGATCTCGGCATTGTTGAAAATCGAACATTCGATGCTACTCCATTGCTGGTGCAGCAGGAGTCGGAATGCTCTAAGCTGACCGTCTACGCCCCGGATGGGCGTAGAGGAGCCCCCAGGGAGGGGTTTACGGCGTGTCAGCGTGAGTAAACCAGCTTCTGCCGTAACCGCAGCTTTGAATAACTACGGTCACTTTCTATTACTTGGTGTATTTATCCAACCAGGCAAATACTTCGTTATACCAGCGCACCCGGTTATCTTTATTTAAGATCCAGTGGTTTTCATCCGGAAATATCACTAACCGCGAATCAATACCTTTGCGCTGCAGGGTGGTAAACGCACCTAAGCCCTGGGCATAAGGTACACGGTAATCTTTTAAGCCATGGATCACCAGCATCGGTGTTTGCCATTTATCGGCATGAGCGGCAGGGTTAAACTTCTGATAATCACTGCCCTCCTGCCATGCCGGCCCACCTAAATCATACTCGGGGAACCACAGCTCTTCGGTGCTGCCGTAAAAGCTTGGCATATCGTATAAACCAGCGTGATTTACCAGGCATTTAAAGCCCGTTGGCCAGTTGCCGGCAATCCAGTTCATCATATAGCCACCGTAAGAAGCGCCTAACGCACAAGCGCGATCGCTGTCAATCCAGGGTTGTGCGCTAACGATATATTCAAAGCCTTTTTTCAGATCTTCTAATGGTTTTCCACCCCAATCGCGGCTAATAGCATCAGTAAAGGCCTGACCGTAACCAGTAGAGCCATGAAAATCGACCATGACTACCGCATACCCCTTAGCGGCATACATCTGAGCATTCCAACGCTCATTAAACATATTACCGAAGCTGCCTTGCGGCCCACCGTGCACTAAGAACGCCATCGGATATTTTTTGCTGGCATCAAAATCCCATGGTTTTACCAGATAGCCATAAACGGTGGCATCATTGGCACCTTTAAAACTGAACTGCTCGTAATCACCAAACTGCACCTGCTCACGCCATTTGGCATTAATATCGGTAAGTTGAGTTAACTGACCGCCATCGGTGCTAAGTTGAAATATTTCAGTCGGCATATCCAGCCGGTGATTGCTAAACACCAGCTTGTCACTGGCCACCTGCAAGTTGCCGGCATAGCCATTGCTGTATACCTTGCGAACATCACCAAAACTGGTGTTAATGGCAAAAATACTGTACTGACCCAGATCCTGTGCCGTAACATAAAGGGTGCGGTTGTCACTGCCAAACTGATAGTCACTGACCGAGCGATCAAAATCTGCGGCCAGCTCTTTACGCTGCCCGGTCACCATATCCAGTAACATTAAGCCAAACCGATCGGCTTCCGCGCCGGGCTTAGTCATGGCTAAATACGCCATAAAACGGCCATCGGCAGAGAACTTGGGGTTGGCATCCCAGGGTTTGTTATCTGCGGTTAAATTAACCTTCTCGCCACCATTAACCGATACCTGAAAAATATCATAGTTAGTATGCCAGGCCTGATCGACGCCCGGCGCTTTGGCACTGAACACGATATGCTGATTATCCGGGGTAAATGCTACCTGATCCATACCGGCAATATCGGTATCCCATTCGCTTATCAGGTTTTTGGCAACCGTTACCCTACCTTCACCTAGTGGGGCGACATGTAACTGACTACGATAAGGCGTGCGCCAGTGATCCCAGTGCCGTACCATCAGACTGTCGTAAACCAGCGCACTGTCTTTACGTTCTTGCTCAGCCGCCTTGGCATCAACCGTACATTTAAGCGTGTTACAGTCCGGTAATACAGACAGCGCCAGTGCCAGCGTTTTACCATCGGCGGCCACTTTAAAGCCTTCTACTGGCAAGGGTAAATCGGTAACCTGCAGCGCTTCACCACCTTTTAGTGGCAAGCGCCATACCTGATTACTGCCACTGCGGTTGGCGATAAAATACAAGGCCTGGCTATCCTGACTAAACGCCAAGGCCCGTTCGCTGGCATCCGTTTGGGTTAACCGTTGCGCCGCGCTGTTTTGTGTCAAATCTTTTAAGTAAATATCACTGCTGGTATCTGCCGGTTCATAACCGCCGTTCGTCTGGCTATAGGCCAGATAACGGCCATCAGCAGATAAGCTCATCGCCGAAATTTTATTAAACTGGTTCAGGTGTTCCACCGTTAACGGCTGTTTCGCGGCCAGTGGTGCTGCCGCTAAGACGCTTAGCAGCATCAGTGAGTATTTCATGTTCGCTCCCCATTCGGATGATTAAAGTCAAAGCAAAGCGCCGGGATACCCCAGCGCTTTAATATCGTTATTATTTTGCTTTTAGTTTGGCGTCCAGCTCAGCAATATTGGCTTTCCAAATTGCCGGGCCCTGTTTATGCACGTTATTACCATTAGAGTCTACCGCCACGGTAACCGGCATATCTTCCACGTCAAACTCGTAAATAGCTTCCATACCTAAATCAGCAAACGCCACCACCCGCGATTTTTTAATGGCTTTCGATACCAGATAAGCAGCACCCCCTACCGCCATTAAATACACCGCTTTATGCTTTTTAATGCTCTCTACCGTCAAATCACCGCGCTCAGATTTACCGATCATGCCAAGTAAACCGGTTTGCGATAACATCATTTCGGTAAATTTATCCATGCGGGTCGCGGTAGTCGGGCCTGCCGGTCCTACCACTTCATCGCGCACAGCATCAACCGGACCGACGTAATAAATAAAGCGGTTTTTAAGGTCAACACCTTCTGGTAAGCCTTGGCCTTTATTCAGCATATCGGCAATGCGTTTATGCGCGGCATCGCGACCGGTCAGCATTTTCCCGCTTAACAGCACGGTTTCACCTGCTTGCCAGCTTTGGACTTCTTCAGGAGTAATAGTATTAAGGTTAACCCGCCGCACCTTTTCACCAAGCTCCCAGGTAACTTCTGGCCAGTCTTCCAGTTTAGGCGGTTTAATATCGGCCGGGCCACTGCCGTCTAAGTGGAAATGTAAATGGCGGGTGGCAGCACAGTTCGGGATCATTACCACAGGCAAACTGGCAGCATGCGTTGGCACACTGTTAATTTTCACATCAACCACGGTGGTTAAGCCACCTAAACCCTGGGCGCCAATGCCCAGTTTGTTCACTTTTTCATACAGCTCCAAGCGCAGTTTTTCATCTGCCGTTTCAGCGCCTTTATCAATAAGCTGCTGAATATCAACCGGCTCCATTAGCGCTTCTTTGGCCAGCCCCGCCGCTTTTTCAGCGGTACCGCCAATACCTATACCTAACATACCTGGCGGACACCAGCCGGCGCCCATTTTCGGTAAGGTTTCCAGTACCCAGTCAACAATAGAGTCTGATGGGTTTAACATGGCCATTTTCGTTTTATTTTCAGATCCACCGCCTTTAGCTGCAATCATCACTTCGACGTGATGCCCGGCAACTAAATCAATATGCACCACTGAGGGCGTGTTGTCTTTGGTGTTTTTACGAGCGCCAGCCGGGTCGGCGACAATAGAGGCGCGCAACGGGTTGTCGGGGTTTAAATAAGCACGGCGGGTGCCTTCATCCACCATTTGTTGCACGGTCAAATCGGTTTTATCCCATTTAACGTCCATGCCTATTTTAACAAAACAGGTAACAATACCGGTATCCTGACAAATGGGGCGGTGGCCTTCGGCCGACATCCGTGAGTTAATCAGAATTTGCGCAATAGCATCTTTGGCGGCTTTGTTTTGTTCTTTGTGGTAAGCCTGCTCCAGCGCCTGAATAAAATCCAGCGGATGATAGTACGAGATATACTGCAGCGCATCTTCAATGCTCTCGATAAAGTCTTGTTGGCGAATTACCGTCATGCTTACTTTCCTCTAATGCCATTAGTGGCTTAATCATTAACTATTGTAACCTGTGCTGGTATGATAGCGCGCATCGAAAACAGCGGCTAGCCATTCTATGCAGCAGTATTTAATTGCGCAAACCATTCCAGATACCGGGGTAGCAGACCTGGCTACTATTTTTAGCCATTTTGCGGATCAACCCTGGGCCATGTTGCTCGACTCTGCCGCCAGTGATCATCCGAATAGTCGTTACCAAATCATGGTGATTCAACCTGTCGCAACCCTGACCGCAAATAATGGCACCACCAGCTTACGTGACGAGCACGGTAGCCACGACTACCAACAGGACCCGTTTACCGTGCTGGATTGTGCACTTAAACGGTACTTTCCAGCGCCGTTAACCAGCGAGCTGCCCTTTACCGGTGGTGCCTTGGGCTACTTTGGCTACGATGTCGGCCGTTACCTGGAGAAATTGCCGGAGCTAAGCGAGCATGATATTTCGCTACCCGATATGGCAGTGGGGCTTTACAGCTGGGCGCTGATATTCGATAAACAGCAACAACAGCTGTGGTGTGTCGATTATCACGGCGATGCAGAGGCTCGTTGGCAGTTAATCCAGCACCAGTTAAGCCAGAGCCTTGTTGCCACGCAATTTAAACTGAACAGCGACTGGCAATCCAATATCAGTCAGCAGCAATATAACGAGCGTTTTGCGCAAATTCAGCAGCATTTGTTAAACGGCAACTGCTACCAGATAAATTTAGCGCAACGCTTTCGCGCAGGCTATCACGGCGATGAATGGCAGGCTTATCTGGCGCTGCGACAGGCCAATGCTGCGCCGTTCTCCGCGTTTATCCGGTTAGAGCAAGGCGCGGTGCTAAGTATTTCGCCCGAGCGTTTTTTGCAGTTAAAAAACCGTCAGGTAGAAACTAAACCAATTAAGGGCACCCGCCCCCGCCACAGTAACCCACAGCTGGATAAGCAAGCGGCTGAACAGCTGCAGCACGCAGAAAAAGATCGGGCGGAAAACGTGATGATTGTCGATTTGCTCAGAAACGATCTGGGTAAAGTCTGTACCGTCGGTTCGGTTAAAGTGCCAGCATTGTTTGCAATTGAAAGTTTTCCGGCAGTGCATCATTTGGTCAGTACCGTTACCGGTACTTTGGCTGAGCAATACAGCGCCTGTGATTTGCTGCGCGGTGCTTTTCCGGGCGGATCTATTACCGGGGCGCCGAAGGTAGCGGCAATGCACATTATTGAACAGCTCGAGCCACACCGGCGCTCAGTATATTGCGGTGCTATCGGCTATATTAATAACAACGGCGATATGGACACCAATATAGCCATCCGTACCCTGGTTTGCAGTGATAACAAAATATATTGCTGGGCTGGCGGCGGCATTGTTGCCGACTCAGAAGCGGCCAGTGAATATCAGGAAACCTTAGATAAGGTAAACAAAATATTGCCGGTATTAGTTAACCTGAATAAAGCATCGGTGTCGTCCAAGGCAAAAACACAGGACCTGGTCGATGCTGGCTGAGCAATTCTGCAACCGCTTTGTATTAACCCATAATAAGCTAACGGCAGCCACGCCGCTGCCTGTGCAAAAAGGTCCTGTGCCGTTAGCTGATGATAAACCGCTGGCACCACAGCATGCTGCGGTGCTGGTACCTATAGTCGACTATGGCCATCAGCTAAAGGTACTCTTTACTCAACGCGCTTTGCACCTGCGCCATCATCCCGGGCAAATAAGCTTTCCGGGTGGGCGGATAGAACCTGAGGAGACCAGCTACGCTGCGGCACTGCGTGAGGCGGAAGAAGAAATCGGCCTGGCTAATTCAGAAGTTACCCTGCTCGGCCGCTTACCGGCACAGGACACCAGCACCGGCTTTATTATTGAGCCCTGGATTGGCTTACTTAAGCCACAGCGTGCGTTTCAATTGCAAGTATCAGAAGTGGCGGCAGTATTCGAAGTGCCGCTTAGCCATTTTTTACCTGAGCAAAACCGCCATCAGCTCTCGCTGACGCTGCGCGGTAAAACCCGCGATCTGCATTTTATGCCGTACCAGGATAAGTTTATCTGGGGCGCCACCGCGGCCATTATGCATCAGCTTTGTTTGCAACTGGCATAATGTAAACTTTATGATACGAATTTAACACCTAAACAGGACTCGGTTTGCTCTAAGCTAACCGTTGAAGCCCTGGACGGGCGGAAACGAGCCCCCATGGAGGGGTTCACGGCGTGTTAGCGTGAGCAAATCGGGTCCTATTAGACCACTCAGCAATACATTTGGTAATAACACCCGACCAGTTACCACCCGGCTTACAGTAGTGGCCCGCTTCCGTTACAATAGCTGCAATTTCATAAAATAAACGAATAGATACCCAATATGATTATCAGTGCTTTTGACATGTTCAGTATTGGCATTGGCCCCTCCAGTTCACACACTGTTGGCCCGATGCGTGCCGCCAAAAAATTTACCGATAACCTCAGCGACGCTTCGCTGCTGGAGAAAGTGGCCAGTGTTAAAGTCGAGTTATACGGCTCACTGGGCCAAACCGGTATTGGCCATGGTACCGGCAAGGCGGTGATCCTCGGTTTATCGGGTTATTTACCAGAGACTATTGACCCGGATACCATCGATGGCTTGCTCAAACAGGTGCACGACAGTCAGCGGTTGCAGCTGGCGCAAAGCCAGAGCGTTAAATTTCCACGTGACGGCGCTATTATGTTTCACCGGCGTAAAACCTTAAAAGAACACTCCAATGGCATGGAGTTGGTGGCTTTTGATAGCAACAAAAATGAATTGCTGCGCGAAGTGTATTTTTCAATTGGCGGTGGCTTTATTGTTAAAGCCGAAGAGTTTGCCAGGGAAAAAGAGGCCGCCAGTCAGTTTGCTGCCGATAACCCACCACCGTATCCGTTTGAATCTGGCACTGAGTTATTGGCACTGTGCAAAGAGCACGGTTTATCAGTATCGGGCTTAATGCTTGAAAATGAAAAAGTGCTGCGTAAGCCTGCTCAGATTGAAAGTGAGCTGAATAATATCTGGCTGACCATGCGCGCTTGTATTGACCGTGGCATTAAAACCGAGGGTATTCTACCGGGTGGTTTAAAAGTAAAACGTCGGGCGCCGGCGCTGTATAAGCGCCTGATCAGTGAAAAAAGCAGCGATCCGTTGCAGGTAATGGATTGGGTAAATTTATTTGCACTGGCGGTTAACGAAGAAAACGCCGCCGGTGGCCGGGTAGTGACTGCGCCTACTAACGGTGCGGCTGGCATTATTCCGGCAGTACTGATGTATTTTGATAAATTTATTCAGCCGGTCAGCCCGGAAATTGCCACCCGCTATCTGCTAACCGCAGCGGCGATTGGTATTTTATATAAGAAAAATGCTTCTATCTCTGGCGCTGAAGTCGGTTGTCAGGGCGAAGTTGGCGTAGCCTGCTCGATGGCGGCAGCGGCATTAACGGAAATACAAGGTGGCACACCACTGCATGTGGAGAACGCTGCAGAAATTGGTATGGAGCATAACCTGGGCTTAACCTGCGATCCGGTCGGTGGTTTAGTGCAGGTGCCCTGCATTGAACGTAATGCCATGGGTTCAATTAAAGCCATAAATGCGTCACGGCTGGCACTTCGTGGTAGCGGCGATCAGAAAGTATCGCTGGATAAAGTAATTAAAACCATGTGGGATACCGGTCGCGACATGCAAACCAAGTATAAAGAAACCTCACGTGGCGGCCTGGCAGTTAATATTATTGAGTGTTAATCACCCCGCCATAACCCCAGCTTAATCAGCTTCAGTGGCCAGCAGCGGATCGTCAGGTTCGCTCTGGCTGTCTGTATTATTCTGATATTCGGCGACAATCTTTTCAGCCTGCTCACTGTCTTCATCCTGTACCAGAATATTGGCAATACCCAGCGGCGCCACATCACCTACCGCACCTTGCAGATAATGGCCACCTACATGGGCTTCAATACCATAGGAGTGCAGCATACCGGCGACAATGTGTGCTTCCAGAATATCGTTGGCTCTAAAAACTATTTTCATCGTTACCTTATAAACTCTATAAACGGCATTGCTCAGGTTTTAATCACTTATAACCATCGCAATGCCGCACACTAGTTACGTTAGTTCCTCTTTTGCTGTTCAGATTTACTTAATAACTACTGTTACTAACCGGCGAGCGGCTTGGGTCAATTATTTCATCCACAGCATCAGCCTGCCCGGCATGTTTACCGGGGAATAAGGTCATTATCAGTAATGCCACAAAACCCAGTAGTGGAATAATCAACAGCAAGGCCCACCAACGACTCCATTCCAGATCGACTAAACGGCGGCAAATCGCGGCGGTAATCGGCAAGGTCATCGCAATTAAATATGACAAGGCGATAACACCGTTGGGTAATAAGCCGGTACTGGCGACAATACCATCCACAATAAGCAATACCAGCAACAGCGCAATATGCACCCAGAAAAACTGCCAGAACTCGCGCCGGCTATCGGGTTGGTTAAACAGCGCATAACTGCGAATGGCCCGGCCAAAACTGTTAAAAGCTTGTGGTACAACTTTCTTAACATCCTCTAAAATAACGTATAGCGCCGGGATCAGTACCAGGGTAATAACTGTCGCGAACAGAATACCGAATGCCAGGGACACCGCCATCGGCACCACAATTTTTGCCTGTAAGCTGCGCTCAAGCACAATAGGTGCCAGCCCGACAAAGGTGGTAAGCGAGGTGAGTAAAATGGCCCGAAAGCGCTGAGTACCGGCTTCTACCACAGCCTGCTTAATGGCAATGCCCTGCTCGCGAGCCCGGTTAACAAAATCCACCATAATAAGACTGTCATTAACCACTACCCCCGCTAAGGCCACCAGGCCAAAAATCGACATGATGCTCAGGCTCAGGCCAAGTAGCATATGGCCCACTACAGCGCCAATTAAACCAAACGGGATCACGCTCATAATGATGAGTGGCTGACTGTAGGATTTAAGTGGCACCGCCATTAACGCGTAGATAGCAAACAGCGCCAGTACCGCCGCTTTCATTAAATCAACCTGGGCATCAATTTCATCCTGGCTGGCACCGTCTAAAGACCCGGTAACGCCAAGGTATTTTTGCTCCAGCTCTTTGATCACTTTATTTTGTACTTCACGAACGACTTTTGCCGGCTCAATCAGGGTTTTATCGGCAGCGGCGCTAATGGTTACCGCCCGCTCACCATTCACCCGGTTAATGGCGCTGAAGCTTGGCTGCATGGTATAGCTGGCTACCCTGGAAAACGGCACTTCGCCGCCGTTAGCCGTGCGAATACGCATGTTTTCCAAATCACCAATTGAGCGGCGCTCATCCTGTGGGTAGCGCACCATTACTTTTATTTCTTCGCCATTACGCTGCAGGCGCTGGGCTTCAGCACCATAAAATCCATAGCGTACCTGGCGAGCTAAGTCGGCCAGGCTAATGCCCAGTAACTCGGCCTCTGGTTTTAATGCCAGCACAATTTCGTCATTGCCGCCAAGTAAATTGTCCTCAATATCAAATACCCCGGCATACTCGGCCAATCTGGCTTTTAACTCTTCAGTGGCCAGTTGCAGGTTTTGTAAGTTGGTACCGCGCAATTGCAGTGCAATATCAGCCCCACCGCCGCCCATCGGAGAGCTGTTAATTTTAAATGTTTTTAAACCCGGTATTTCCGGTATCTGCTCCCGCCAGCGCTTGGCAATCTCAAAGCCGTCAATTTCGCGATCTTCACTTTTTTCAAGCTCGACCACCAGCTGACCTGCGGTATCGCTGTTTAAAAACACCAACCGGTGCTTAATGACATCTTCATTAAATTCACGTCCCAGTTCAGTGTTGGCGCGCAGCAAGGCTTTTTCAATTTCCTGCATCGCCAGCACGGTCGCCTCGTTCGATGCGCCCTCTTCCATTTGCACATTGGCCTGAATAAAGTCGCTGGGGATATTCGGGAAAAACACCCAACGGACAAAACCACCTTGCAGCACGCCAATCATCAGGATCATCAGCGCAAAAAAGCACGCCATGGTCAGATAACGCAGTTGAATACACCGCTCGATAAAGGGTTTGTAAGTATTATGAATAAAGCGGTAAAGCACACGGGATACCGCTTCGCGAACCCGCTTTAAGGTATTACTGCCAAACCGGCCTAAGGCGTAAATACCGCCCTTATCCGGGTTCCACGGTTTAGTATCCATATTGGCAATATGGGTAGGTAAAATAAGTTTTGATTCAATAATCGAAAACACCAGACATAACACCACCACCCAGGCAATTGACTCCCATATCGCCGACTGCCCCCCGCCAACCATTAACATTGGCACAAAGGCCGCAATCGTGGTTAACACGCCAAACGTGGCCGGCATGGCAACTTTCTGGGCCCCGGCAATTACCGCTGCCGTTGATTTACCGCGCTTTTCAATCTCGGTATAGGCGCTTTCACCAATTATAATGGCATCATCCACCACTATCCCCAGCACCAGAATAAAACCAAACAGGCTTATCATATTAATCGAGACATCGAACATCGGTAATGGCAGCATCGCCAGTGCGCCCAGGAAGCACACCGGAATACCCACCATCACGCAGAAGGCGACCCGAAACTCCAGAAACAAGGTTAGCGCCAGCAGCACCAGAATAACCCCGGTCAGTAAGTTGCCGGTCATTAAATCCAGTCGGCCTTGCAGGTAATAACTGGAGTCACCCCAGTAATCCAGTTGCACACTTGGCGGTAAACTGGCTTTTTTATCTTTAACGTATTGTTTAACGGTATCAGCAATTTGCAGCGTATCGTCTTCACCTACCGCGTCAATCCGGATCGATACACTGTTTTTGCCGTCAAAGGTGGCTAAGCGACTGCGCTCAATAAAACCATCATTGACGTTGGCTATTTCGCCTAAGGTAAGACGGCTGCCATCGGCAAATTTCAGCAAGACGATATTGTCAAAGTCGGCCTGATTATAAGCCTGGCCTTTGGTACGCAGTAAAATATTGCCGCTTTCAGAGCGGATAGCGCCACCAGGCAAATCGACTGAACTGGCCCGAATTGCCGTGACAACCTGATCCAGGGTTAAACCGTATTCTTTTAATTTAAGTTCAGGGACTTCTACCGCAACCTCATAGTCACGGGCTGCTACTACATCAACTTTACTCACCCCCGGCTGTTTTTTAATTTCATCCCGGATGTCTTTAGCGAGCTCTTTTAAGGTACGTTCCGGTGCATCGCCGTATAACGATAACCACATCACATTACTTTGAAAGCGCACCCGATATACTACTGGGCGCTCTGTTTGTTCTGGTAAGGAAGAAATAGACCCAACCTGGGTTTTTATCTCGTCCATCACTTCCTGTACTTTGTAGTTAGAGTCAATTTCAGCCCGAATGGTCGCCAGACCTTCAACGGCAGTAGAGCGAATGCGCTTGATACCGTTAACCGCGCGCAGGCTTTCTTCGACTTTATCAATAACCCCGGATTCCACTTCTTGTGGTGCAGCGCCAAGATACGCCACCCGGATATTAACCACTTCCAATTCAATTTCTGGAAAAGCCTGCTTTTTTATCGTAAAAACAGCGGCAATACCGGCCACCAAAATAATGGCCATCAGCAAGTTTGCCGCAACGCTATTGCGGGCAAACCAGGCAATAATACCTTTATTGGTATCCATATTACTGGCCCTCAGCTTGCTTTTCCGCCGCAGCGGCATCGGCCAGTTGCGAAGGTTGTATAGGATCTGCAGGCTCTGACGGTTGCTTGGCATCATCTGTCACAGCATTGTTACCGGCAACCCGCACTGCGGTACCCGCCAGCGGGTTAGAAATGGCAGATAACGCCAGTTGATCACTACTTTCCAGGCCACTGGAAATGTATGCAGAGTCTGCCGTGGCCCGATCTACTTTTACCTGGCGAAATTGCAGGGTATTATCTTTATCTACCACCAGCACCTTATTGCCCGGTAACAGTAAATGACGGGCAATTTTAACCACCTGCTCGGCCTGAGTGCCCGTAATGGTTGCTGCCACAAAACGGCCAAAATTCAGCACAGGTTGCGTTTGGTTACGGCGCTGATAAGGATCGGCAACTTCAGCGACCACATAAATAACCCGGCTGCGCTCATCCAGGATCCCTTCTGTACGAACCAGTTTTGCCGGCCAGTTTATTTGTTGTCCGGCAACGGTGCTGCTTAGCGTCACCTGATTATTATCAGACTCAATCGCGCTGGGCGCCATAGAGCCTTGCATGGCCCCAGGCATGGCCAGGAATGCCATATCGGTATCGGTCAGGGGCAGTCGGATTTCAGCAACGTCAGTGCCAACAATGGAGCCCAAAGCGGTGCCCCGGCTTATAAACTGGCCGAGATTCGCCGTCCTGGCGCGCACCATGCCATCATAAGGCGCCCGGATTTCTGTGCGGGCTAAATCACGATTTGCCCGTTCCAGTTCGGCTTCTGCCGACTGCACACTGGCTAATGCACTGGCCAGTTGTGGCTGTCGCAAGCCCAGCGCGGGCGCGTTACCATCGGTAAAAGAACGCCACTCTTCCTCGGCAACTTTAACCCGGGCTTTTTCTTCAGCCAGCATCGCCTGGGCATTAGCCAGCGCCGCTTGAGCCGCCTTAACATTGGTGAGATAGTCACTTTGTTCTACTTTTACCAGCAGGTCTCCTTTGTTAAAAAAACCACCAGCGACAAATTCATCCGCTACTGCCACCACCCGACCATTCACTTCTGAAATCAGGCTGGTTTCAAGCTTGGGCGTTACCATACCTTGCGAGCTGATTTGATAAACAATGTTATCAGCACTAATGGCCGCAGTGTTAACCAGAATAGCCGGTCGGCTTTCTTCACTTTTCTGAGGGGGTTGCCTAAGCTTGCCCAAACCCACTGCCGCTACAACAGCGACGACGACAACAACAACCGGAAGAATTACTTTTACAAAAAAAGACGACATGACTTACCTACCTGTCAAATTAACTGACTACATCATAAGCGCAATGCCAGCAATTGTATGCCAGCGACTGTTAATGATTGTATCCTGCCAGTGCGGTAATTTGCTGAACGATGGCCAAAACCAGACTTCGGTAAAGCCGTGACGCGTTGCCAAAGGCCTGCAATAGCAAGGGGTAGTAAAACATAACGCATTCCAGATGCGCTTAACGCAGGCCTGAACCTGCCCCGGGGACCTTGGCGCTTCGTAATATTTTGTTACAAACCACAAAATTAAAACAAGCGTTTAAATGGCTGTTATAACCCTACAACTTAAAGTTATTTGCCCAGCTGTCAACCCTGATTTATGGTAGAGACGGTGATCAGACTGGTCATTTTTAAGTCATATATCGCAGGTAGTATTTTTGCCAGTATTTACTATCGCACCAGCACTATGCTAAAGCAGGCTGTTAATGCAGTCAGATTGAGGGAAGCAACATGAGTATCACCAAACAGTATTTAAAAACGAAACCCGTATGTAAAGTGACATTCAAACTCAGCGCAGCACAATTAGCAGACGCAGAGTCTGTTGCCTTGCTTGGCGAGTTTAATAATTGGGATCCTACCGCATTACCGATGAAAAAAAGCAAAAAAGGTGATTTCAGCGCCAGCATAACCCTGGAAAACAACCAGGAATACCAGTTCCGCTATCTGGTTAATGGCGGCACCTGGTTAAACGATGACGCAGCAGACGCGTACTTACCGTCACCGTTGTCTTACGACCACAATTCGGTAATTCGGTTGTAATACCCGGATTAACAGGGTGCGGCCGATGTGGTTTGGTACGCACCCTTACGCCAACGTGTGGCGTTAACACTGCTCCAGGATAAGACAACCAACCGAGTAGCCCGCACCAAATGAACATAACACGGCTTTGTCGCCCTTGCGTAAGCCCGTTTTATACTTGTGAAACGCAATAATTGAACCGGCCGAAGCGGTGTTGGCATAACTGTCGAGGACCAACGGTGCGTCTTCTGGCAAGGGATCCCGTCCCAGAATTTTCTTCGCCGCAAAAATATTCATATTAATATTGGCCTGATGCAGCCACAGCCGTTTTAGCTGATCCGGGCTGATATCCAGGCTCGCCATTTCACTTTGGATGACATCGGCGACAATCGGCAGTAATTCTTTAAACACTTTGCGGCCTTGCTGCTTAAAAAATGGGACCTTAGGATCAGTGTCGCTAAAGCAATGCTCAGTGTAGCCAATATCACAGCGGATATTATTCGAAAAGCTGGTTTGTAACCGCATACCCAGAATGGAAAACGCCTGTTCTGACGTGCAGCTGCTTTGTGCTTCAATAATGGTGGCGGTACAAACATCACCAAAAATAAAATGACTGTCACGATTTTTATAATCTACCTGAGGTGACGCAAATTCAGGATTAACCACTAACACCACTTTTGCTGTGCCACCGCGTATTGCATTGGCAGCGTTGCTAATGGCAAAAGTGGCAGAGGAGCAGGCGACATTCATATCAAAAGCGTAACCTTTTACCCCAAGAATTTGCTGCAGTTCGATTGAAAGTGCCGGATAAGGCCGCTGCATATTGGAGGCTGCACAAATAATAAGATCAATGTCTTCTGCGGTTTTATTGGCCTGGGCCATCGCTTCACGGGCGGCAGCTACCGCCATCTCGACCATTTCGGGTGGCGTATTCTCATCTCGCTTTTCAAATAATGGGTGCATGATGGTGGGATCAAGAATGCCTTCTTTGTATAACACATGTCGCGACTTTATGCCTGAGGCTTTTTCAATAAACTCAGTACTGGAATATTCCAGTGCCTGATGTAGACCTGCACTGATTTCAATCGCATGCTGCCGATTGTGTAAATCAACATATTGGTTATAGCTGGCAACCAGCTCTTCATTGCTGATGGTCTCGGTAGGCGTAAATAGCCCTGAACCACTGATTACAATATTTTGCATTTTAATACACCTTGTCTGGTTGCGGCGATCTTATTATCTGTTTGAAGCAAGGCCGGGCCTGATTTGCCAACAGGTTCATTATACTATGCCTGGCATGTCGCGTAGTATAACGAAAAATAGGGCTGGCGTTTAGTGGCAACACCACTGTGTGACTCACACAGTAAGTAAGCAAGTTACCGGCCATCACGCTAAACTCTACCGGACCTTGCTTTTATGTCAGCTTGTTAAGCTAAGATCCAGTATCGGCAGTGTACACTGTGTCACGGTCTGCGGCATAATAGCAGGTAATGATTAAAGGCAGACCACATCTATCAGAGGTGTTTCTTCATTTTACCGGGGAACAAGATTATCCGCATGACGCTATTTCGAAGCCTGATTTATATTCTACTGTTGACCCATGGCAGCTGTTTTGCACAAACTAAACTGCAAATTGAAGGGCTTAAGGGCGAATTAGCGCAAAACGTGGATGTTTTTATTGCAAAATATGATGCCAATGACATCTCAGGGTCGTTGCGCTTTCAGATGAGTTTACAGCAAGATATTGAAACCGCATTGCAGGCGCTCGGCTATTACCAGAGCGAAGTGGCATTTAAACTGTCAGAAGGCTCTGGTAAAGCGACATTAACCGCTACCATTACCCCGGGAAAACCAGTCAGGATTAATACGGCTGACATTATCCTGAGCGGTGATGCAACCGACGATCAACAGTTTAACACCATACTGAAAAACCAGGCCCCCAAAGCCGGTGATATTCTGCACCACGGAAAATACGAAAGCCTGAAAAGCGAGTTAAGCAGTCTGGCACTACGTAAAGGTTACTTCGATGCAGAATTCAGCCAACGCCGGCTGGAAGTAATTCCTGAACTGAATCAGGCCAATATCCACCTGCATTTTGCCAGTGGTAAACGTTATAAATTTGGCGAAGTTACCTTCAGTGGTCAGCAAATCCGGGACGAATGGATGCAAGCGTTAATCCCGTTTGAACCCGGTGAGCCCTATCTCGCCACTGAGCTGGGGGATTTTAATCAGATACTTGCCAATACCAACTGGTTTTCATCTATCGCCATCGAAGGTGCTACCGAACAAATTGACGATTACACCTTACCGATAGTAGTAAAACTGGAACCTAGGCTGCGTAACAGCGTCGAAACCGGTATTGGCTATTCGCAAGAGGTCGGGCCTCGCCTTAAACTAAGTTGGTTTAAACCCTGGCTTAATGATCGTGGTCATAGTGTAAATGCCGACCTGATTTTATCCGGTGAAGAGCAAAATATTGAAGCGCGCTATAAAACGCCTTTAGCGGATTCACCTAGTGACTTTTATCAGTTCCAATATGGCGTTGGCGTTAAAGAATATCCCCGGCAGGACAATGTCCGCACCAAGGTCTCAAATCTGGCAGCCGAGCGCCACTGGTTATTAGAGAGTGACTGGTATCGGATTGCGTCAGTGCGTTGGTTGTATGAAGAGGCAACTGAGTTTGACCAAACTAATACCAGTAATATTCTGATGCCAGGCCTTAGTTTTAACCGCTTGCGCCAGTCGGGTGGCCAGATGCCTCGGTCCGCCGATAGATTACTGTTTACTGTTGAAGTATCTGATAAGCATTGGGGTTCTGATACAAACTTCGTCAGAGTGCGCACCCGGGCCGGTTGGATAGGCAGTATCGGCAGCGACCATCGGTTTGTCACCCGGGCCGATGCAGGAGCGGTGGTCGGCGCGGCACTTGAAGACTTACCGCCTTCGCTGCGCTTTTTTGCCGGTGGCGATAATAACCTGCGTGGCTATGGTTATGAATCACTGCCGCTACAAGATGAAACGACCGATGTTATCGGTGGCCGCTATATGGCAACCGCTTCTGTTGAATACCAGTACCGGGTAAAAGGCAATTGGTGGCTTGCCAGCTTTTTTGACTATGGCAGTGCCTGGAATGATAAGCCGGAGTTTAAACGCGGTGTGGGTTTGGGGGTCCGCTGGGCCTCACCGGTAGGCCCGGTGCGACTTGATTTCGGTTATGGGCTGGATAGTGGTGAACGTAAAGCCTTTAAAATTCATTTCGCGCTTGGGCCTGAATTATGAGCTATAAATTTCACATGTTGAGGCCTGATTTATGAAGCCGGCGGTCCATAAAACCCTGAAATGGCTTAACTGGACGCTGATCCTGCCATTGCTGGTGGTGGTATTGCTGCTGGCCATTCTGCTTTACACCCCTGCTGGTCTGAAGCTTGGGCTGTGGCTCAGTCACAAATATGTACCCCAGTTATCGGTTGCCGGGCATAACGGTAGCTTGCTTGGCGGTATGCAACTTAATAATGTCCGCTGGCAAAACGACAGCAGCGCTTTTCAGCTCGATCAGTTACAGCTGGACATTGATAATGGCTGTTTTTTTCAGTTTAAACTGTGTGTATCCAAGCTAGCACTGAGCAATGGCACGGTAACGCTTGGCGAAAATACCTTTCGGTTTGACCGGTTCAATACGTCAGTAGAAGCCTGGGGCCGCGAGCTGCAAGTGAATAACAGCCAGCTGCAACAGTTGCAAATTGAGCTGGCCGCGACAACTGAACCATCACCAGAGCCATTTAGCTATAAGCCGCCAGCACTGAGCGACATCTCGCTGCCGCTTGCCATTTACGTCAATGGCTTTAGCCTGACCGATGCCAGCATCATTCAGGAGCAGCAGAAAACGCCACTGCCTGATGTGAGTTTCAGTGTGCAAGCGCGTGAGCAGAGTATCCGCTTGCTCGATTTACAAGCCAGCCACCCACAGGCAAGGCTCAGTGCCACCGCCGATATAACCCTTAAAGGCAATTACCCGCTGAACGCCCGGCTAAGCGCCGTGCTTAAAGAGGAACCGCTGGCTGAACAGCAATTGAATGTCAGTCTCAGTGGCAGTCTGGCTGATTTAGCGGCGACAATACGCGCTAGCGGCAAAATCGAGGCAAGTGGTGAGGCGCAACTCGCCGTACTTAGCGCCGGGCTACCGCTAAGTGTCGATTTACAGTACGAAGCCTTTTCCTGGCCACTTGAGGGAGACGACAGCTGGCAACTTAGCCGCGGTAACCTGAGCGCTACTGGCGATTTACAGCAACTAAAATTTACCGTAAAGGCCGGAGTATCGCATCGCACCGTGCCCGCCATAGTACTTAATGCTGCCGGGCAGTATCTGCTGACAGATTCGGTGTTATCGGTTGATTCTGCTCAGGTAAGCACACTGGATGGCACCATTGCCGGCAACGCCCGGATTGAATTAGCCGATACACTGCGCTGGCAGGCAGCACTTAAGCTTAGCCGCATTAAGCCAGGGTCATTCTGGCCAGAATTTAACGGCGAAATAAATGGCAAATTAGCCAATACCGGAACCTTCAGTCAGGATGGCAGCTGGCAAACTGAATTGAGCCAACTGGCCATCGACGGCCGCTTAAAAGATGAAATAATTAACATTCAGGGTAAGCTGGCCGCCAGTTTCCGCCAGCCAGTTAACCGTTATAAACTCGACAGCGAACAGTTGATCCTGCAGCATGGCGATAATCGCATTTCCCTGTCGGGGTCGCTGGCAGAGCAGTGGCAGCTGGATGCACAAGTTTCCGTACCTGATTTAAGCAGCAGCCTGCCTTCGACACAAGGCGTTATTAACGCCGACATTACCCTTCGCGGCGCACAGCGACAGCCACAGCTGACGGCAACAATTGCCGCCAGTGACTTACGTTATGCCGGTAATTCGCTGCAGCAATTGGCCCTTGATCTGCAATTGCAGGTGCAACAAAACCAGCAATTACAGGCCACCCTTGACCTTACCGCCAGCGACGGTTCGCTGCAGGGATTTCAGATTGATAAATTTAGTCTGACGCTCTCAGGTAACGAAGCACAGCACCAGCTTGAGCTCGCGTTGCAATCGACCCGTTCTGATATTTCATTTGCTGTTAATGGTCAGCTAACCGACCGCAAACGCTGGCAAGGTCAGTTAAGCGATGCCACAGTAGGCAGTCCGATTGGTCCCTGGCAACTGCAAGATGTGATCGATTTAGGTTATGCTCATCAACCTCAGCAACTGAATATCAGTCAGCACTGCTGGCGAAACGACCCTGGTTCACTGTGTTTAACCGACAATGCCAGTCTTAGTGCCGAAAATCTGGCCGCAACAGTGGAGTTGCAACAATTAAACCTGGCCAGCCTGAATGCCCTTATGCCACTGGCAGTAAATTTATCAGGTGAATTAAATGCCAGCGTCAGTGCAAATTGGCAACCCGGCCAGCGCCCCCGCCTTGATTTATCAGTACAAAGCAACCACGGTGCTTTAACTGAGCGATCCTCTCCTCCCATTTCGCTAAGCTGGCAACAGTTAACCCTGAGCAGCCAGTTAGCCAATGACCAGCTAACGACGTCGGTGCAAGCCACACTAAATGAGCAAGCCGGGTTAACTGCCAGGCTTAATATTGCTGATATCAGCAGCAATAACCGGCCGCTGAGCGGCAGCTTGCAATTGACCGACTTTACCCTGGAATTTCTGCAACCTTTACTGGATGAATACAGTGAATTAGCCGGCGTGATTAGCGCTGATATTGCTGCAGAAGGCACTGTGCAAAACCCATTACTCTCTGGACAGCTCGCCCTTAATAAACTGCGGGTAAAAGGCAAGCTGGCCCCCACCGATATTAACAATGGTAGCCTGCGGGTTGCGTTTAAGGGCGCTCAGGCAGATTTACAGGGTGATATTGTCACGCCTCAGGGTGCTCTGACGCTGGCAGGTAAGGCTGACTGGCAGCAAATTGACAACTGGCAAGCCCGCCTGGGGGTCAAAGGAGACCCGCTAAGTATTCAGATTGAGCAAGGTAAGCTGCAGGTTAAGCCGGACCTTGATATTAGTGCGAACCCGCAACAGATTAAACTTACCGGTAGCATCGCCATCCCAAGTGCGCAGTTAAGTATCGATGAATTACCACAAAATGCCGTTGGCTTGTCCGGCGATACCGTTATCCTCAATGCTGAAGGCAAGCCTGTTAAGGAACAACAAGCCATGGCAACGCCCATTACCGCGGATATCAGGTTGCAGCTTGGCGACAAGGTTCAGCTGGACGCTTTTGGTCTGGAAACCCTGCTACGCGGCAATTTGCAGGTAAGGCAGCAACAGGGCAAACAAACCATCAATGGTGAAGTCAGGCTGGTTGATGGCACGTTCCGCTCATATGGTCAGGATTTATTAATCCGCAGCGGTAAAATGACCTTTAGTGGCCCGCCGGATCAACCTTATCTGAATGTAGAAGCCATTCGTAACCCAGCCAATATGGAAGATAGCGTGGTTGCCGGGATCCGTGTGACTGGTCCGGCAGACAAACCACAAATTACTATTTTCTCAGAGCCTGCCATGCCGCAGGCGAATGCGCTGTCCTATTTGCTGGTTGGACGAGACCTGGATAGCGAGTCAGGCAGTGCCGCTAATGCGGTAACCACCAGTCTTATTGGCATGAGTATTGCCTCCAGCGGTAGCCTGGTTGGAGAAATAGGTGAAGCATTTGGGGTAAGTGATTTAACCCTTGATACAGCCGGGTCAGGTGATAACTCTCAGGTAACCGTGAGCGGTTATTTAACCCGGGATCTGCAGGTGAAATACGGCATTGGTATTTTTGAGCCTATTGGTGAATTCACTTTGCGCTATCGCTTAATGCAAAGTTTATATCTGGAAGCGGTATCTGGTCTGTATAACGCCGTAGATTTATTATACCGCTTTGAGTTTGATTAACCCTGCTTACATTACTGACAACCTAAGCGGTTTAACGCGGTTTGTGTAACAGCAGGTGGGTATAACGCCCCAATGATGCATAGGGCTCTTGCTGATTATATAACAGCTCCAGCGCCAGCAGTTGCTGAAAATGGCTTTGCTGCTGGGTTCGATCCCGTAAATAGTCATGAAAGCACCGGACCCCGGTTTTACTGACCAGGGAAAAACCAGCCTGCTGATACCATTGCTCCACCTGCAGCGGCTCCAGCGGGTTTTGCGGGCTTAATTGTACTTTTTTCTTAACTTTGAAATCGGCAGCCACATAATCGAAGTTGCCATATAAAATATTACTAAAGCGTTTGGCATCTTTGTTGTAGTACATCAGTGACAACATGCCCTCAGGCTCAACCAGCTGCCACAATTGCTTTAATGCTAACTGTGGCTCAGCCAGCCACTCTAGCATGGCGTGACACATTACCAGAGGGTATTGCTGCCCGGCCTGCTGGCTTAACGCAGCCAGGCTTTGCTGGGTGAAACGCAGCTTTGCATCATCCCCGGTAACGGCAATGCCCTGAGCTGTCGCCGCTGCAGCTGCTATTGCCAGCATATCGGCCGAAATATCCGTTAATGTTACCTGATGTCCCCGCACCGCCAGCGCCAGACCAAGCTGGCCCTGACCTGCGCCAACGTCCAATACCTGACACGGCTTTTGCAATATCGCCAGCGTGCTTAAATCCCGCAGCAGTACCTGCTGGCGGATCTCGCCTTTACTACTCTGATAGATATTGCGCTGAAACTTGGCGGCAATACCATCGAAACTACGATCGGTGCTTTTGTTCATGCCGGGTTGTCGATATCTATAAACTGCACCTGCAGCGGATAGTTAGCGCTAAGATACTCCCCCAGCGCTTTAATGCCATAGCGTTCTGTTGCATGATGACCCGCGGCAATAAAGTGAATATCGAGCTCTCGCGATACATGTATAGTTTGCTCAGACACTTCACCGCTGATAAACACATCAGCACCGGCTGCAGCCGCTTGCTCAATGTAACCCTGACCACCGCCGGTACACCAGGCCAGTTTATGCACAGGCCTGTTACTGCCGGCATCGTGCGCTAACACCGGGCGGCCCAGCACTTGCTCAAGCGTATCGGCTACCTGGCTAAGGCTCTGAGGCGTTGGCAGCTCACCCTGCATCACCACGCCAAGCGGCTCTGCTGTGGGCAGTGGCGTAACCGCTATTGCCTGCAGCAGTTTGCCTAATTGCACGTTGTTACCAAGCCCGGGATGAATATCTAACGGCAAATGATACGCAAACAAATTAATGTCATGCGCCAGCAACGCCTGTAAGCGTTTTTTCTTCATGCCGGTCACCACCATCGCTTCGTTTTTCCAGAAATAGCCATGATGCACGATCACCGCATCTGCCTGCCAGTGAATGGCAGCGTCTATCAGTGCCTGGCTGGCGGTTACCCCGGTAACGATACGTTTAATTTGCTGCTTTCCCTCAACCTGCAAGCCATTTGGACAGTAATCACGGATCCGTTCGCTTTGCAGTAGTTCTGCCAGCACGCTGGTCAATTGTTGCCGTTGCAACATAAAATCTCCGGTTAATCTGGTTAGCTATTAGGGCTATTGTACTTAAAAGCTGTTAAAAAGCAGGCAGATTTGTCTATTACCTGCATTTTGATGTATAAATAGCGGGCAACGATTAATTTTACGCACAGGTATCATAAGCATGACAAAATTGGATAAAGATCAGGTAATCGCTGATTTTACTGCAGCTTATAAAGCTGAGTTTGGTAAAGCACCAGAGCTGGAGCAAAAACCAGGCTGGTTTAGCGTTGATGGTGGTAAAAATATCCGTCTGGCTGAACTGGCAGAATTAGCAGATAGTTATGGTAAAGGCGGCAAAACTAAAGCGGCGGCTACCAAAGCAGACAAGCCGGCAAAGGCAGACAAAAAACCGGCTAAGCCGGCCGCAAAAGCAGCAGCCAAACCCGCAGCGAAAGGCAAAGCTAAAGCAGCAAAACCGGCTAACACTACGCCGGGCGCAGCAGCCGCGTTCTGGGCAGATAAAATAAACGATAGTAAGCAGCGGCCACCTCGTGGTGCAAGGTAATACGCTTACCCGTTAATACCGACAGCGGGTTTTTCGTTATTACAAACTGGCGCTTAATGCGCCAGTTTGTTTTTCAGCGCTATCCATTGTCCCATAAATTTGGTACTACGGTAGGCATGATGCCGTAACATTTGGCCGGTAAAGTTCAGCTGGCGACTTGGTTCAAGCATTGCCATTGCCTGCTCTATTCTTCGCCATACCAACTGTGCCTGGTCCGGGCCAAAACGTGTGCTGACAATCTGATATCCCAGGTCTTGTGCCTGTTGCCACCGCTGCTCATCTTCATGCAGCACGACCGCCGCAGCGGCAATATCATTACTGTTATTTGCCACCATACCGCTCCAGGTACTATCGATACTCATGCCCTCCGCTCCGATATCCGTTGTTACGCTGGGAGTTCCCTGGCACATTGCTTCCAGCAATTTACCTTTTAAGCCCGCACCAAAGGCCAATGGCGCCAGACATACCCTGGCCTGGCGCATCACTTGCTGGCTATCAGCTACCCAGCCTTTAACCAGAAACCCCTGCCTGGCATTATGCAAAGCGGTCGCTTTTGCTGGCGGATAAGCGCCATAGATATGCAGCTCTGCTGCGGGTAACTGCTGACGTATTTGCGGCCAGATGTGTTGTTTTAACCACAATACCGCCTGCCAGTTAGGCGCATGCCGAAAATTGCCAATGGCAATAAAATGCTGCCGCTCGTCAAACGCCGGGGTCGGCATAGCCGGCAACCCTTCCAACCAAAACGGGCAATAACAGAGCAATGCAGCAGGTACACCATAGTGCTGTTGTAACAGCTGCATTTCAGCTTCAGATATCACCAGGGTTAAATCACAGCGGTAAATGGCTGCTATTTCTCTAAGCGCCAACTCAGAATTAAGGGCGACAGCATCTACAGGCTGTTGCTGACTGTGGCAACGTTGCCTCGCATCACGCAGTGCATGACAGTCTTCCATATCTAATATGCGCATAGCCAGCGGGCATGCCTGCTCTACCCGCCAGCCAAATTGCTCTTCTAGCATAAAACGGTCAAACATTACTGCCTGCGGGTTGTGTTCAGCCAGCCAACTATCGAAACTGTCACAATTTAAGGCAATTCGCTGCTCTATGACACCCAGTTCAGCCAATAGGTAGCGGTGCGGGCTTAATTCGGCCGGGCTGGCAAACTGCACCTGCCAGCCCTTAGCTAAATACAATTTTATCAGGCTGAGCATGCGGCTGCCGGCGGCAGAGGAATTCGGTTCAGGCCAAACGTAACCCAGAATTATAAGCAGTGGCATAAGTCTATCTTGACGTAAAAGCGCAGTTTACCGCTGCTCTGACTAAATACCAACGCTTTAGTGTTTACCTGTGATGGCGTGCTGTTAAGATAGGGCTGTTTTTAACCACCTGAATTTGCCAGTGCAATTTTGTGACGATACCTTTGTGAGCAATACATAATGAGCAATTCTGAATGACCAGCGTAAGCCGTTATACCCCGTTGGAAGAATACCTGCATGCACTAAGCCACGCTGTGGGTGCCGTGCTGGGGCTGATTGGCCTGGTGTTAATGCTACGATTAAGCCTGAGCGATGGCGACAACTGGCAACTGGCCAGTGCGATTGTCTATGGCAGCAGTATTATTTTACTCTATAGCAGCTCGGCGCTTTATCACAGTATCCATAGCCCACAGATAAAATACCGACTGCGTCAGCTCGACCATGCCGCTATTTTTATTTTAATCGCTGGTACTTATACTCCCTTTACGCTGATCAGCCTGCGCCATGACTGGGGCCTTATTTTATGCGCCATAATCTGGACTATTGCCCTTGTTGGCGTGGTTTTAGAGCTTGCCACAGGTCTTAAATATAAAAAGTTATCTTTAGCGCTCTATCTGGGGCTTGGCTGGATCGTGGTAGTTGCGATTAAACCGATGCTGGCTAATGTGCCAACCGAAGCGATGTGGCTTTTACTGGCGGGCGGTCTGGCTTATTCCGGTGGCGTGCTGTTTTACATCTGGCGCAGCCTGTATCTGCATCATATGCTTTGGCACTTATTCGTGCTCGCGGGCAGCATATTGCACTTTTTAGCAGTATATTGGTATCTGATGCCCCAACCCGCCTGAGGCTGATTGCGACCCGCGGTGTCAGAGTAACATTAATTGCCCAGCTAATGCGTGTGTTGCTGGGTCTGCAGGTAACCTTGTGAGGCCTCTATGTCCGTTATCCAGTCAGTGACTGAAACTTTAAGCTTATTTTTACCGTTATTGTTAACCAGTGTCGTGGTTGCAGCATTGCTGTGGTTAGCCCATTTGTTATTAATTAAGCGCCACAAGACTGAGGGTAACGAAAAGCTGTTTCCCAAACAACTTACAATGCTTATCCTCACTGTAGTGGGCATTATTGCCATAGCGTTATCGCTGCCGGTCAGTGACAGTACCCGCAATCAGGTGATTGGCTTAATTGGTCTGGTTATTTCAGGCGTGTTTGCTTTTTCATCCAGCACTATCTTCTCTAATATTATGGCTGGCACCATGCTGCGGGTAACCATGCCCTTTCGGACCGGTGACTTTATTCAGGTGAGTGATTTTTTTGGCCGGGTCGTTGAACGCGGCTTACTGGATACTGAAATTCAAACTGAAAACCGGGAACTGGTGTCGTTGCCCAATACCTTTTTAGTTAATCACCCCATCTGCGTAACGCGCAGTTCTGGTTGCATCGTCTCTACCACTCTGTCTCTTGGCTACGATGTGCATAATGCCGACGTTGAGACTCTGCTGCTGCAGGCAGCAACCAATAGCGAGCTATCGGATCCCTTTGTGCAAATCCTTGAACTTGGCAATTATGCCATTACTTATAAAGTCAGTGGTATGCTGACTGATGTGAAAAGCTTACTCACCGCCCGCTCCAGTTTACGGCGTCAGGTAGTCGATGCCCTGCACGATGCCGGGGTCGAAATTATGTCACCCAGTTTTATGAATCAGCGAAAAATTGCAGATGACGGCAAAGTGGTACCGGCACAACGCGCAACGCGTGGCAGCACTCCGGAAACCGTCGCGGAAGATGTGGTATTTGACAAAGCAGAGGAAGCCGCGCAGCGGGAAGATAGTAAAGATCAGCTTTTAGTTAAAATCGCGGCCTGCGAAGAAACGCTTAAAACTGTCGATAATGAGCACAAAGGGCAAATTCAAAACCAACTAAAAATGCTGCAGGATCAACTGAAGGTTGTCGACCAGACAATTTCTGAATAACAACCTGAGCCATGCGATGTGTTCTAACTAACCGGGCTGCTTACTCAGCCCGGTTCAGCATTGTGAATATTACTTTTACCCTAGCACTGATAGCTGTACGTCACACCACTAAAGGCACTATAAGCACGGATACCCACATGCCAGGTACCGGCTTGCGGGTTGTCAATGTGAGACGATGAGACGATGGATGAGACGATGTGAGACGATGGACAGGCACTATAAAACCTTGAGTTACCGGATGAGACGATGGACAGGCACTATAAAACCTTGAGTAACACATACCAGCTGTTAGCATCATTAACCACAATCTGAAACCTTGACAGCAAGATGGTCGACAACTAGTCTAAAAGCTGTACATTTAAACAGTATCGCAGGCGCGACATGCCTAGACCCCGCAAATCTCTTATCGCCGTCGAGGACACACCCTACTACCATGTAGTATCCCGCTGCGTGCGCAGGTCCTTTTTATGCGGCATCGACCAAAATACCGGTAAAAACTTTGAACACCGGCGAGCCTGGATTGAGCAACGTATCCGCCTGCTGGCCTCGTTGTTTGCTATCGACATCTGCGCTTACGCAGTGATGTCAAACCACTTACACATTGTCGTTAAACTCGAACCAAAGCAAGCCTCGGACTGGAGTACCGAAGACGTGCTATTGCGTTGGACCAGCCTGCATAAAGGCACATTGTTGGTACAACGATATTTAGCCGGCAGTCCTGTTAACGCTGCTGAACTGGACACAGTACACAGCTGTGTCGAGGTCTACCGCCAGCGCCTGACCTGCCTGAGTTGGTTTATGAAATGCCTAAACGAACCTATTGCCCGCCGGGCCAATCAGGAAGACGGCTGCACCGGGCACTTCTGGGAAGCCAGATTCAAATCCCAGGCACTGCTGACCGAAGAAGCGCTATTGTCCTGCATGGCCTATGTCGACCTGAACCCGGTTCGCGCTGACACTGCCGAGACTCCGGAAAGCTCAGACTACACCAGCATCAAAGAACGGTTAACACCAACATTCGATTTGAAAAAAGCCATTGCTGAACAAACCCTGCAAGGCAACATGCAACACTTCTGCCACACACTCAAGCCATTGCTACCCTTTGAGGGAGCGCAGGTTGACCAGCTGCAACGCGGTATTCTGTTTAACCTGTCTGACTATCTGCAGCTGTTGGACTATACCGGTCGCGCTATCCGCCCCAAAAAACGGGGTGCCATTGCAGGACAGCTACCACCCATTCTGCAACGGCTTAATCTCAGCCAGCAAGACTGGCTGACCCGCGCAACCCAATTCGAGAAGCACTACACCACACTTTTCGGCCGACGCGCCCATCGCGACACTGCCTGAGCAACCGCCACTTAACTTAGCAAGACAGACATACCAGCCACTAACCCAAAATTCGGGAACTGCCTTGTCTGAAAATATTGTAAAACAGACTTCAACGGCGGTCATTTATCACAGTAACGCCACACAGTGCCACTACTAGCGCATTAACCTTGCAAACACACTGCTGGATTAGTTGATTACTTCAATCCTTTTAGTTGTGCCTGTCCTTTTTGTTGTTGTTGTGCCTGTCCTATTTGTTACTATTTGTTGGTTCCTGTCCTATTTGTTGCTTTCATCACTAACCTCCTTATTGAAAAAAACTTACGGAAAAAATAATTTTAAAAAAAATATCAACAGCAATCACGAAGCATACAATAAACAAGATTGGATAAAATATTACTTCTATTACACGCTTGAAAAAATTATTGAAATTACTAATTCTTGACTCAATCAACCCCCTATTCAAGACGCCTTTTGAATTACTATCCTGCCGCCACAATCCGACCAAACGACTGTTATCATCCAGAAAAACATCCTGCAGACGCACAAAACAAATATGATAAAGGCGGTCACGCTCATCCATTCTATCTATGTATAAAATCCCACTTGAGCCTGCAAAATTCCCTCTAATGATTACCTCTTCACCACTAACATCAAATATCTGAACATGCGCAGCCCTTCCTCTGCCAGACTTTACATGAATGGCATCATGGCATTGAATATCATCAAATTTCGCATGCAATGGGTATTCTCTGAAATTGATAAGAATATAAATTAAAATAATAGTCACAAGCAGAGACGTGCAAAGCAGCCAAAAAACCAACTTATTTGGCCAAAGCCCACCTTGGTTTCCAAGAAACTGTTGCCCTTTAAGGTCTAATAAGTATTTTCTTATTCTGTTGCGCATCATTGCTCCCTTACCCCTTCATCCACCGCTTTAATCACTGGTGATAATAAAATTCTATAATCCTGCGCTGGCCGGTTTTTACTTCTATCGTGACTGCCATACCCGAGCCTAATGGCACAGTTTTATTACCGGCTTTAATGCTGTGCTGTTTAAATTTCACTTTCAATAGGAAATACCAGGCCCACTCCTTCCAGCTCTACGGCATCGGTAGAGATATCAGTAATTTCGCCGTCTATTACCCCGTACTTGGTAAATTCAAAGCTTTCCAGTTTAATTTCAGCCTGCTTGCATCATGATAATATTTGCCACTCAACAAACTAAGTTCCTTTTTACAGTGCAAAAATTGTGGCGATACTAGCAGTGAATGGCTGGTAAATAAATTAGAAACATTTTGGTTTACAAATAAAAAGGGCTGCTGGCGCAGCCCTTTAACAACAGTTTTAATAGTACGTTATAGCTTAGTACTGATAGCTATAGGTAACACCACTGAAGGCCGTGTAGGCACGGATGCCCACATGCCAGGTACCAGCTTGCGGGTTGTTAATAGTACACACTTCATTATTGCCATTTAAATATGGCCGACAAGTGTAGGCACTGGTGCTTGGCTGGCTGCCATAGCGTACATACAGGTCTGCATCACCGCTGCCGCCAGAGATTTGGAAGGTAAGCTGTGACACGCCGGACGGGATATCGTAACTGCCCCGCAACCACTGACCGGTAGAAGCCGACAGGTTCGGGAAGGTTGCACCACCACCAGGAGGCGTACCGCCACCACCACCGCTACCGTCACAGCCATTGTTGGTAATGAAGTCGTCGGCAGCTTTTGCCTGTACTATGCCAAAGCCATACGAGTTGTCACGACCGGCCGCGCCGCGGTCCTGCGCCGTTACATTTAACACATTGCGAATTTGTGCCGCGCTACATGATGGATGGTTACTCCAGACTAATGCAGCCACCCCTGCTACGTGTGGTGAGGCCATAGACGTGCCGCTAATGCTGTTGTAACCGCCATTGCGCCAGGTTGAACTGACATTCACCCCAGGACCAGCTATCTCTACCTGCGAGTTACGCTGCGAGAAGCTGGCCAGATTACGGTTTGAATCTACCGCCGCAACCGACACTACGCCATTATATGATGCCGGGTACGACAAGCTGGTATTACCCGAGTTACCTGCCGCGGCAACCAGCAACATACCGCCGTTATAAAAATTGGTCATAGCGTTATTTTCAGTCTGGTTTGAAGAACCACCTCCCAGACTCATGTTCACCACTTTGGCACCGGCGTCTTTACACGACTGAATAGCCTGAACCAGATTAGAAGCAAAGGTCCAGTTTCCTGAATCGTTGAAAATCTTAACGATATGCACCCCTGCCTGGCCAGAACCTATGGTCCCTACTACACCAGAATTATTATCCAGCGCTACCATGGTGCCAGCAACGTGAGTTCCGTGACCATTACCATCTGAAAACCAGTTACCATGGCCTGAAAAAGCAAAGCCGGTAACACCAGAGCTTTGTAAATCTTCATGGCCTGAGGTATAGCCGGTATCAATAACACAGACTTTAATGTTGCCCGCACTGCTATCGCTTACCTGATTTGCTTGTACCATATTAATACCGTAAGGCGTCGATTGCGCCATGGGACTGATGACATCCATCAGGTAACGCTTAGCGTCTTGTTCAATATATTCGACATTAGGGTTGGCTTGCAGCGCCTTTAACTGTTTGGCTGATAACTTCGCCACACTGGCGTTGGCTGATTTTAAGTGCATAACAGCGTCGACCCGATGGCCGCGTAAAACCGTTTCTGCCTGCTGCGTTGAAAACGTATTCTGGCCATTGTTGCTGCTCATTACCGCTGCAGTCGGCTTAAATTTAATAATATAGCGGTCAGTGTCGTTATTTTCGTCAATCAGGCTGTTTGCGACGGCCTGAGCAGTTAAAGTGAGGGCAAAGCAACTGCTGACACCAAGTACTAAGAGGTTTTTAGTTGTTTTCATTGTGGTACCTTGTTTTCAGAATAATGATTAGGTGACTTCCTTTTTATTGTCTGCGTCCTGCGACACCTAACTAACCAGTTGCTCAAAAAAACAACAATTACAAAACTCTTACAAAATGATTATAAAAAAAATCGTCAACCCTGTTTCAGGAAATAAAAGTGGGGATTAGAAACAAATAAACTATTTCAGGGAATTTTTTTGGGTTGCATATAACCCTAAGTTATTAGATAGTTTTTTATGGAATATTGAATTAATCCTGTAAGGTTTACAGATAGCTGCAAACTAATTGCGGCTCAGATCTTTCTATGGTGATTGCATTCTTTTAGAATCACCCCCATTGCGTTTTCACTAAGTCGTTTTTTGGAGTAATACATGTCAAACAGCAAGCATTGTCGGTTACTAATTCTGGGTTCAGGCCCTGCCGGATATACCGCCGCAGTTTATGCTGCCCGAGCTAATTTAAATCCGGTGCTGCTAACAGGCATGCAACAAGGTGGCCAGCTGACTACCACTACTGAAGTTGAAAACTGGCCGGGCGATGCCCATGGCCTGACTGGCCCTGTATTAATGGAGCGGATGCAGGCGCATGCTGAAGCCTTTAATACCGAAATTGTTTTCGATCACATTCATACTGTCGATCTAAAGCAGCAGCCCTTTACCTTAACCGGCGATAATGGCAGCTATACCTGTGATTCATTAATCATCTGTACCGGTGCTTCAGCAAAATATCTGGGGTTACCCTCTGAAGAAGCTTACAGCGGCAGAGGCGTATCTGCATGCGCCACCTGTGATGGTTTCTTTTACCGGAATCAGAAGGTCGCGGTAGTCGGCGGTGGTAATACTGCTGTTGAAGAAGCACTTTACCTGTCAAACATTGCCAGCGAAGTAAACCTGATCCACCGCCGTGACAGCTTTAAAGCTGAAAAAATTCTGGTTGACCGGTTAATGGAAAAAGTGGCAGCGGGTAAAATTGTGTTGCATACCCATTGCGTATTAGAAGAGGTGTTAGGCGACGACATGGGTGTTAATGGCGTCCGCTTAGGCTCTACCAAAGGTGAAGCAGCCAAAGAACTCGCGCTGCAGGGCGTCTTTATCGCCATTGGTCACTCACCTAACACCGATATTTTTAAAGGTCAGCTGGAAATGAACGGCGGTTACTTAAAAGTAGTCAGCGGAACGGAAGGCAATGCCACCCAAACCAGTATTCCCGGCGTGTTTGCAGCCGGTGACGTGTCTGATCATATCTATCGTCAGGCGATTACCTCTGCCGGCACTGGCTGTATGGCAGCGCTGGATGCCGAACGTTACCTGGATGGCCTGACCGAGCAGAAATAACCCTGCTATGGCCATCTATTTGCCGGAACTTGACCCTGTTCAATTGACGTTTCCGCCCGTTGAACAGGCGTTGTCGCAACCTGATGGTTTGCTGGCAATGGGTGGCGACTTGTCTGCAGACCGACTGCTGCTGGCATATCAAAGTAGTATTTTTCCCTGGTTCAGCGAGGGCGACCCTTTATTGTGGTGGAGCCCCGCTGCCCGGGCTGTATTTAGTCCCGATAGCATTAAATTTAACCGTACTTTGCGCAAAAAATGGCAGCGCGGTGAACTGTCGCTTACCCTGAATCAGGCGTTTAGCGAAGTTATACAAGGTTGCGCTGCCCCGCGCAAAAATCAGCCCCACACCTGGATACTGCCACCGATGCAACACGCGTATCAGCGCCTGCATCAGCAAGGCCATGCTCACAGTATCGAAGTGTGGCAGCACTCAGAACTGGTCGGTGGCTTGTACGGTATTGCAGTCGGTGGATTATTTTGTGGTGAATCGATGTTTAACCGGGTGCCTGACGCAGCAAAATTCGCACTACTGGCATTGCAGCAACATATTCGTCATTTCGCCCCTGGCTGGATTGACTGTCAACTCCCTAACCCGTTTTTACAACAGCTAGGAGCAGAAACGATGAGCAGATCGCATTACTTAAACTTGCTGCAACAGCAGGTGAAAATAAGCAGTCCTGCCGGTCACTGGCAACCCACTACCCTGAGCTTGCGGAATGAATGACGATGTTAAGGCAGGAACACAACCGTTACGCTTTGGTTTAACGCAGCCTGGCCCGTGCAGTTACCTGCCTGGCCAACAAGAACAATTAGTGGTGCTGATGCCAGAGCAGCCAATTAGCCCCGAATTGTACCAACAACTGCTTAACCTTAATTTCCGCCGCAGTGGCGAGCAGAGCTACACACCGCACTGCCCCGCCTGCCAGGCCTGTCAGTCGGTGCGGATAAACCCTACGCTATGGCAGCCATCGCGTAGCCAGCGCCGGTTACAAAATAAAGCAACACGGGCCAATCTGGCGTACAGGTTGGTCACCACTGCTGATATTGCCGACTATTATCCGCTGTTTGCAGCTTATATCGCGTTTAAACATGACGATGGTATTATGTACCCGGCTACTGAGGAGCAACTTAGCGGTATGCTGAAATGCAGCTGGCTTAGTATCCGTTTTTTAGAGATTTATGACGATCAACAACTGGTCAGTGTTAGCATTATTGATGAGCTTGCCGATAGTTATTCGGCGGTGTACACCTTTTTTGCCCGGCAGTATCAACAGTATTCTCCGGGAAAATTGGCCATTATGTATTTACTGGAACGTGCCCGCCAGGATAACAAAGCGTTTGTCTATTTAGGTTATCTGGTAGAAGCGTGTCAAAAGATGGCATACAAGGGAGAATTCAGACCACAACAACGCTTTATTCGGGGACATTGGCACTCTTTTGCCTAAAAAAGCGCTTGTTGCTTTACTTATTGCTGTGATTTCGGCACAATCTGCGCAGTTTTTTGAAGGTTCAAACCCAATTTATAGAGGCGAGTACGCTGAATGGCGAAAGAAGACGTAATTGAAATGCAAGGTACCATCCTGGATACATTGCCAAATACCATGTTCAAAGTTGAACTGGAAAATGGTCATGTGGTTATCGCTCACATTTCCGGTAAGATGCGCAAAAACTATATCCGCATTTTGACAGGCGATAAAGTTACCGTTGAATTAACGCCTTATGATTTAAGCAAAGGCCGTATCGTATTCCGTCAGCGTTAAATCAGCTTTAGTACCAAAAAAACCCGGTTAATACCGGGTTTTTGCATGGTAGCCAGCAAAAGCCTAATCCATCAGGGCCAAATCCTGCTCGGTCTGATAATCAAAGCATAACGCATCGTTTTTCAGACTCACTTTAACATCGCCACCGTGTAACAGTCGGCCAAACAATATCTCATTGGCCAATGGTTTTTTCAGCTGCTCCTGGATAACCCGGGCCATAGGTCTCGCTCCCATCGCCTGATCATAGCCTTTGTCTGCCAGCCATTGTCTGGCATCCGTGGTTAACTCCATTGACACCTGCTTTTTATCCAGCTGCACCTGTAAATCGCAAACAAATTTATCCACAATTTGCAGAATAATATCGGCTGCCAGATGTTTAAACCAGATAATACCATCTAGTCGGTTGCGGAATTCAGGACTAAACGTACGGTTTATCTCACTTAGCGCATCGTGACTGTGATCTTGCTGCTTAAAGCCAATAGATTTACGCACGGTTTCCTGGACACCGGCATTAGTGGTCATTACCAGCACCACATTTCTGAAATCTACTTTACGACCGTTATTATCGGTCAGGGTACCGTGGTCCATCACCTGCAGCAGAATATTGTAAACATCACTGTGGGCTTTCTCAATTTCATCCAGCAGCACCACCGAATACGGATGTTTAGACACCGCATCTGTCAGCAAGCCACCCTGCTCAAAACCAACGTAGCCTGGCGGTGCGCCAATTAACCGGCTGACGGCATGACGTTCCATATACTCGGACATATCAAAGCGCAGTAACTCTACCCCCATAACTTTCGCTAACTGCTTGGTCACTTCAGTTTTACCGACGCCCGTTGGGCCGGCAAACAAAAAGCTACCGATGGGTTTCTCTTCATTGCCAAGACCTGATCGCGATAAGCGGATAGCGGCAGTCAGCACTTCTATTGGCTCGTCCTGACCAAATACCACCAGCTTAAGGTTGCGATCCAGATTCGCCAGCACATCTTTATCGGACGCTGACACTGATTTTTCCGGGATCCGCGCCATTTTGGCAATAATATGCTCGATTTCAGGAACATTAATGACTTTTTTACGTTTTGAAGCCGGTAGCAACCGCTGGCTGGCTCCCGCCTCATCGATAACATCTATCGCTTTATCCGGTAAATGTCGCTCGTTAATGTATTTTGCCGACAGTTCTGCCGCGGCACGAATGGCCTTTTGGGTATAACGCACATTATGGTGCTGCTCGTATCGTTCTTTTAAACCCATCAATATCCGGGTGGTATCTTCCACACTGGGTTCAGTAACATCAATTTTCTGAAAACGCCGCACCAGAGCGGTGTCTTTTTCAAAAATGCTTTTAAATTCCTGATAGGTGGTCGATCCCATACACCGCAGCCGGCCACTGGACAACAACGGCTTAATTAAATTAGATGCGTCCATCACGCCACCTGAGGCAGCACCGGCACCAATGACAGTATGAATTTCGTCAATAAATAAGATGGAGTCTTTCTCTTTTTCCAGCTCTTTGAGTAGCGATTTTAAGCGCTTTTCAAAATCACCGCGGTATTTGGTACCGGCCAGCAATGCGCCCATATCAAGCGCATATATGGTGGCATTGGCAATAACTTCAGGCACCTGCTGCTGCACAATCCGATACGCCAGCCCCTCGGCAATGGCGGTTTTACCAACACCGGCTTCACCAACCAGCAACGGGTTATTTTTCTTACGCCGACACAATACCTGTACCGCGCGCTCTACTTCGCGATCACGGCCAATTAACGGGTCAATGTGGCCATTTTTCGCTTGAATATTCAGATTGCTGGTAAAATTCTCCAGATATTTACTCTCTTCCGGCACCGAATCAGTCAGCTCTTCCTGCCCACTGTCATCATGCTGTTCAAGCTTTTCCGTTTTAGTCACACCATGCGAAATAAAATTGACGATATCTAACCTTGTTATATCAATTTTTTTCAGCAAATAGACGGCCTGAGACTCTTGTTCACTAAATATTGCCACCAGCACATTCGCACCGGTGACTTCGGATTTACCTGACGACTGCACATGAAACACCGCCCGCTGTAACACCCGCTGGAAACCTAATGTAGGCTGGGTGTCACGCTCTGCGTCACTGTCAGGCAACACGGGTGTAGTAGAGTCAATAAAGCTCGCCAGTTCCAGCCTGAGCTTATCTATATTTGCACCACAGGATTTCAGCGCATCTCCGGCCGCCGGATTATCCAGCAGCGCCAGCAATAAATGTTCAACCGTCATGTATTCATGCCGGCGTTCGCGCGCGAACCGGAACGCTAAATTCAGCGTCAGTTCCAGATCTTTATTTAACATAGCTCACTCCCAATACCCCTGAGAACCACTTTCAGACCATGCCAAGACATTTCTAAGCGCGTTCCATTGTGCACAACAGCGGATGCTGATGCTCTTTCGCATATTGTTGCACCTGCTGTACTTTTGTTTCTGCAATTTCAGCTGTGAAAACGCCACACACCGCCTTACCCTCGTAATGTACTTTCAGCATTATTTCACTGGCTTTTTCATACTGCATATTAAACAAATGGGTCAGCACATCGATGACAAAATCCATAGGAGTGTAGTCGTCGTTGTGCAAAATTACCTTATACATCGGTGGCGGAGTTACCTTTTGTCGGGTCAACTCTGCCAGGTCATCATGTTTTGTATCTAAATTTTGCTTACCGCTCATAAACTATAGCCATGCCTGCGCCAACCAGCAAAGGCGCTTATATTAAAAATTAGTAAAAAAATCGCGCTATTTTTGCAAACAGCTTGACTCTTTGCTTAAATTATCTACAGTAGATATTGGGGCTGAACAAGTCCCCTTCAAGTTCACTCTAGAATACAGAATATAGCTAACTTAGAGAAGGAAGTAAGTAGTATGGCTACCGGTAAAGTAAAATGGTTCAATAATGCCAAGGGATTTGGGTTTATTCGTGAAGATGGTCGTGATGAAGATATCTTCGCGCATTATTCTACCATTAGCATGGATGGCTACCGCACGCTAAAAGCAGGCCAGGATGTAGTGTTCGATCTATCAGAAGGCCCTAAAGGGCTGCATGCTGTAAATATTAAGCTCCCCGGCGAAGAATAACGTTTTCATCGTTTCCAAGTTGTACCGACCTGGCATCGGCAGTTACTAATAAAAAAGCAGGCTAATGCCTGCTGTTTTTATGAAGGTTCACCTGGCGTAGCTTACAGTGACTGTAAGGTCCTGTTTAATGTCGGGCTTGGCCGCATTGCATCGCTTACCAGCTTGTCATTCGGCCGGTAATAGCCGCCAATCTCAACCGACTTACCCTGCACACCATTCAGTTCAGTTAAAATGCCCTGTTCATTAGCCTGCATCGCGTTAGCCAGTGTTTTAAAGCGGGCCGCCAGTGCGGTATCAGTTGTTTGACTTGCCAGCTCCTGCGCCCAGTACAGCGCCAAATAGAAATGGCTGCCGCGGTTGTCCAGCTCACCTGCTTTACGCCGTGGTGATTTATCGTTGTCCAGGAATGTCGCTGTCGCTTTATCCAGGCTATCAGCCAGTACTTTAGCTGCACTGTTGCCAGTCACCTGAGACAAATGCTCTAACGATGCCGCTAGTGCCAGAAACTCACCCAACGAGTCCCAACGCAAATGGTTTTCTTCCACAAATTGCTCGACGTGCTTAGGTGCTGAACCACCGGCACCGGTTTCAAATAAACCACCGCCATTCATTAGTGGTACTACCGAAAGCATTTTAGCACTGGTGCCCAGCTCTAAAATCGGGAACAAATCTGTCAGATAATCACGCAGCACGTTACCAGTTACGGAAATCGTATCTAGGCCCTGTTTAATCCGGGCCAGGGTATGACGGGTCGCCTCTACCGGCGCCATAATCTGCAAATCAAGACCGTTGGTGTCATGATCTTTTAAGTAATGCTTAACTTTTTTAATCAGCTGTGCGTCATGGGCCCGCTCACTGTCCAGCCAGAATATCGCCGGAGTGCCACTTAAACGCGAGCGGTTTACGGCCAGTTTTACCCAGTCACGAATTGGCGCGTCTTTTACCTGACACATCCGCCAGATGTCGCCTTGTTCAACCGCATGGCTGAACAACTCTTCACCCTTGCTGTTTAATACTTTAACCGTGCCCTTTGTCGCAATTTCAAAGGTTTTATCATGTGAGCCGTACTCTTCAGCTTTTTGCGCCATTAAACCTACGTTCGGCACCGAACCCATGGTACGGGGGTCAAATGCGCCGTTTTCTTTACAAAAGCTAATGGTTTCCTGATAAACACCAGCGTAGCAGCGATCCGGGATCACGGCTTTGGTATCTTTTAACTGACCATCCGGGCCCCACATCTGGCCGGAGCTACGAATCATCGCTGGCATAGATGCATCGATAATCACGTCACTTGGCACATGCAAGTTGGTAATACCTTTGTCCGAATTCACCATCGCCATCGCGGGCTTGTCTGCATACAACGCCGTAATCGCATCTTTAATTTCCTGCTGTTTAGCTTCTGGCAGACTGGTGATTTTTGCATATACATCACCTAAACCATTACTGACATCAACACCGGCCGTAGCAAAGTCGTCTGCATATTTACTAAAGATTTCCTGATAAAACACTTTTACCGCATGGCCAAACATAATGGGATCAGACACTTGCATCATAGTGGCTTTTAAATGCAACGAAAACAGAATGTCCTTCTCTTTCGCATCGGCAATTTCAGCAGCGTAAAAGTCTCGTAACTCCCTGGCGCTCATGGTTGCCGCGTCAATTACCTCATTGGCCAGCACTGCCACTTTATCTTTTAATATTGCCACTTTTCCATCGGCCTGATGCAGCTCAATACGCAAGGTATCAGCCTTTGTGACGGTAGTGGATTGTTCTGAGCCATAGAAATCGCCCCGTTGCATATGAGCAACATGTGAGGCTGAGCTTGACTGCCAGGCGCCCATGCTATGAGGGTTCTTCTTTGCGTATTGCTTAACAGAAGCCGGAGCACGCCGATCAGAGTTGCCTTCGCGCAGTACCGGATTTACCGCACTGCCCTTAATTTTATCATAGCGACCTTTAACATCACGTTCCTGATCCGTTTTTGGCTCTGCCGGATACTCGGGTAACGCATAGCCCTGGCTCTGTAATTCTTTAATCGCGGCTTTTAATTGAGGAACTGACGCGCTGATATTAGGCAATTTAATAATATTGGCTTCTGGCTGTTTTGCCATCTCGCCCAATTCTGCCAGCGCATCGTTAATCTGTTGCTCTGGCTTTAAAAAATCCGAAAAACTGGCAATAATGCGCCCTGACAGTGAAATATCCCGGGTTTCAACCGCAATTCCTGCAGCTGAAGAAAACGCCTGGATAACAGGCAGCAAAGAATGAGTTGCCAGTGCTGGCGCTTCATCGGTGATGGTATAAATGATTGTTGCACTTTCTTTCGACATGTTAGTTCCTGTATTGTAATCGCACAATGTGCACGGAAGCCGGTGGCCCGGTGGCCCTCCCGGTGGCCCCCCGGTGGGAAGTGCCGCGCTAACACTGTAGCACTGTGATGATTGTTTAAAACGCAGCAAAAACAACGGCCGTTAGTATATCAGCATAAAGTCGATTTAAACAGGCGCGCCAGCGCCAGCAATATCGACACGGCCGCATGACGCTAAGTGACTTATAGGAAATAGCTTTGAAACAACCCGCGCCATTTCGCCACAGGCAACATAAGCCAATTAACAAAAAAAACAATAGGACCAAAGTCGACAATCCACTATTGGTATTGTTCAATAAACCTTACGATGTGCTAAGTCAGTTTACCGATAACAGTACACCGGCCCGTACTACACTGGCAGACTTTATCACCCTAAAAAACGTCTACCCGGCAGGCAGACTTGACCGTGACAGCGAAGGTCTGTTGCTGCTAACCAATTGCGGCCAGACCCAGCATCAGTTAAGCGATCCGAAACATAAAGCGCCTAAAACATATTGGGTGCAGGTTGAAGGTGAGATCAGTGATGCTGCCCTGGCCAGCTTACGTCAGGGCGTGCTGCTAAATGACGGCCCGACCTTACCCGCTGTGGCTGAGCGCATGGCCCCGCCACCACTATGGCCACGCAACCCACCAGTGCGCTATCGTGCCAGCATCCCCACCAGCTGGCTCAGCCTGACTATCATCGAGGGCCGCAACCGTCAGGTTCGGCGCATGACCGCCGCCGTTGGCTTTGCCACATTGCGCCTGGTGCGCCAGCAGATTGGGCAATGGCAGTTAGCTGAGTTAGCGCCCGGAGAATACCGGGTAATAAATTTACCATAGTCTGATATTGGCGCTGGCCAAAAACAGCCAGCAGACACATAAGCTGCAGCCACGCTGGTGATAACGATTTTTTTACCGCGTAATTTAGTGCTATACTCCGCGCCTTATTTTGGTCACAGCCAGTGTGGTGCAATGTCAGCTAACAGCAGTAAAAAAGTCATCGTCGGCATGTCCGGCGGCGTGGATTCTTCAGTATCGGCCTATTTGTTAATTCAGCAGGGTTACCAGGTTGAAGGCCTGTTTATGAAAAACTGGGAAGAAGATGACAATGACGAATACTGTGCCGCAGCAGAGGATATGCACGACGCGCAGCAGGTTTGTGACAAGCTGGGTATTCCGCTACATAAAATAAATTTTGCTGCAGAATACTGGGATAATGTATTTGAATATTTCCTGGCGGAATACCGGGCGGGACGCACTCCGAACCCGGATATTATGTGCAACAAAGAGATAAAGTTTAAAGCTTTTCTCGAATTTGCCGCCGAAGCACTGGCAGCCGATTACATCGCTACCGGCCATTACGTGCGCCGCCGCCAGCATGATGGCCATTGGCAGCTGCTGCGCGGCCTGGATAACAATAAAGACCAAAGCTATTTTTTATACACGCTAAGTGAACACCACGTTAGCCAGACCTTGTTTCCAATAGGTGAGCTGGAAAAACCAGCGGTGCGGGCGATTGCCGAACAGCAAGGCTTAATTACCCACGATAAAAAAGACTCCACAGGTATCTGCTTTATTGGCGAGCGAAAGTTTAAAGACTTTTTACAACAATATCTGCCCGCCCAGCCTGGGGATATTGTCAGCATTGACGATGATCAGCTGCTCGGCCGGCATGATGGCCTGATGTACCATACGCTGGGCCAGCGCAAAGGCTTGAAAATTGGTGGCCTGCGCGATGGCAGTGACGAGCCCTGGTATGTGGTAGGCAAAGACTTAGCACAAAACCGGCTGTTGGTCGCTCAGGGTCATGACCATCCGGCATTACTTGCCAATGGTCTGTTTGCCAGCCAGTTAGACTGGGTCGACCGTAAAGGCCCTGAGCAGCCGTTACGCTGCACCGTTAAAACCCGTTATCGCCAAACAGATATCAGCTGCACCCTTACCCCCCTGGCTGACGGCCAGATTAAGGTGGTATTCGATCAGCCGCAAAAAGCCGTTACTCCGGGCCAGTCAGCGGTATTTTATCTTGATGACGTCTGTTTAGGCGGCGGCATTATCGACGAGGCCATTACCTAACTATGCAACCTTCTTTATCAAACCAAATTATTGGTCTGGCTGGCCTGTGTCAGGCGCTCAGCTTGCTACAAAACCTGGCCAGACATAACAAATTGCAGCCTGAGCTTTATCACACCGCACTGGCCAGTGTCGCCAACCTGAATCCGGAGTCCCCCTTAGCTGTATATGGCGATGATCCGGCAAATCTTGCCGCCGGCTTAGAATTGATTATCAGCCAGCTGGGCGACAATACCAAAAAAGATGTCGAACTGACCCGATACCTGGTTGGGGTGCTGGCGCTTGAGCGCAAACTCAATAAAAACCAGAGGAACCTGGCTGAGCTTGGTAAACAACTTGGCCAGCTGGAGCGTCAGCTACAACACTTTTCGGTCACCGACGAGACCATCGTCGGTCGTCTTGCCGATATTTACAGTGAATGCATCAGCAGCCTGGGCAGCCGCATTCAGGTCTATGGCCAACCCGATTTACTAAAACAAGCTGCCGTTCAGCAAAAAGTCCGGGCGCTGCTGTTAGCGGCAGTTCGCGCTGCGGTGTTATGGCGTCAGGCTGGCGGTAGCCGGCTGAATTTTATTTTTAAACGTCGCAAACTGGTGGCAGCCGCTAAGCAGATGCTGGCACAAACCACACTTTAAACTTCAGGAGTTTTCATGGAACTTAATGCCCTTACCACCATATCCCCGGTTGACGGCCGTTATGGTAGCAAGACGGTTGAGCTACGCCCGTATTTTAGTGAATTTGGTCTGATAAAATACCGGGTTACTGTTGAAGTACGCTGGTTGCAGCAACTCGCCGCCACCCCTGCAATTGCTGAAGTGCCGGCGCTATCTGCTGAAGCAAATCAATTACTTGATGATATTGTCGACAATTTCAGCCTGGCAGATGCTCAGCGGGTTAAAGACATTGAACGCACCACCAATCACGATGTAAAAGCAGTCGAGTACCTGTTAAAAGAAAAAGTGGCGGCCAATAGCGAGCTTAACGCCATCAGCGAATTTATTCACTTTGCCTGTACCTCAGAAGATATTAACAACCTGTCGCACGGTTTAATGTTAAGCCAGGCCCGCAACGATGTATTGTTACCACAATGTGATGCCCTGCTTGCTGCTATCAAAAACCTGGCACAGCAACATAAAACCGTTGCCATGATGGCACGCACCCACGGCCAGCCCGCTTCGCCCACGACTATGGGTAAAGAAATGGCCAACGTTTACGCCCGGTTACAACGTCAGCGTGATCAGATTGCTGCGGTAGATATTATGGGCAAAATTAATGGTGCAGTAGGAAACTACAATGCCCATTTATCGGCCTACCCTAACCTTGACTGGCATCAGTTTGCCGAGCAATTTGTCACCAGCCTCGGCTTAAGCTTTAACCCATACACCACCCAGATAGAGCCGCATGACTATATTGCCGAACTATTTGATGCGATAGCCCGCTTTAACACCATATTGCTTGATTTTGACCGCGACGTTTGGGGTTATATCGCTTTGGGCCACTTTAAGCAGAAAACCGTAGCCGGTGAAATCGGCTCTTCTACCATGCCACATAAAGTAAACCCGATTGATTTTGAAAACTCAGAAGGCAACCTGGGTATTGCGAATGCCTTATTTAACCATCTTTCGGCCAAATTACCGGTATCACGCTGGCAGCGCGATCTGACAGATTCTACCGTGTTACGTAACCTGGGCATGGGCTTTGGCTATACCTTAATTGCGTATCAGGCAACGTTAAAAGGCATCAGTAAGCTGGAAGTGAATGCCCCTGCCTTGCTGGCTGAATTAGACAGTAACTGGGAATTGCTGGCAGAGCCGGTGCAGACCGTTATGCGAAAATACGGCATTGAAAAGCCCTATGAAAAACTAAAAGAACTGACACGCGGTAAGCGGATTAATCAGGCAGACTTAGCCCGTTTTATCGATACCCTGGAACTGCCTGAAGCGGTAAAAGCAGAACTGAAACAGCTAACCCCCGCCAATTATATCGGCGATGCCATTGCTCTGGTAAATAAACTGCCATAACGGCCGCAGCAACTGCTGGCGCGGCGGCATTGCCACGCCAGCCCAACATAACGGGCATTGCATGGCGCAGTGTCTTTTTAATTGGAATACCTATGTACGCACTTGATTTTGCCGACCTGACCCCAGAGCTTTTTTTAGCCGAGTTCTGGCAGAAAAAACCGTTATTGTTAAAACAAGGGTTTAAGCACTTTACCGACCCGTTGTCGGCGGATGAGTTAGCCGGACTGGCATTGGAAGAAGAAGTCGAATCCCGGGTAGTACAATGTGGTAACGGTGACTGGCAAATGGAAACCGGGCCGATCAGCGATTTTGCCCGCTTTGGTGAGCGAGACTGGACTATCTTAGTGCAGGCGGTGGATCACTGGCATAGTGAGGCGGCAACCTTATTGGATCCGTTCCGGTTTATTCCAAACTGGCGGATAGACGATTTAATGGTCAGCTTTTCCACGCCAGGCGGTGGTGTTGGCCCGCATTTAGATCAATATGATGTTTTTATTGTTCAGGGTGAAGGCAAACGGCACTGGCGGGTTGGCATGCCGGATAACAGTCTGAAGCAATTCTGCCATCACCCCAGGCTGTTGCAAGTTAGTCCCTTTAACGCCTGTATTGATGTGGTGATGGAGCCAGGCGATATTCTGTATATTCCACCAGGTTGTCCGCACGAAGGTATTTCGCTTGAAAATAGCTTAAATTACTCAATCGGTTTCAGAGCGCCGGCACAAAAAGATCTGCTTACAGGTCTGGCTGACTACCTGATCGACAATGATATCAGCGGCAGACGTTTTACTGATCCAGCGCGGCCGGTGTCAAACAATATTGGCGAGCTGGGCAGTGCCGATTTGGCTCAGGTTAAACAGTTGTTGCAGCAACTGGTCAGTGATGATGCAAGCTTACCATTGTGGTTTGGCCAGTATATCAGCCGGGCCAAACATGAGCTGGATCTGCAGGAACCCGATCCGCATTATCAGGCAGAGGAAATAGCGGAGTATCTGGAAGAAGGCTCAGAATTAACCCTGACCGGCGGTTTACGCTGCTGTTACCATCAGGCAAGCTCAGAGGGCAGTGAACCGGCTGACATTGCGTTATTTATTAATGGTGAGCAATACCTGCTGCCGGGCGACGAATTGACCACGGCTAAGTTACTTACCGGGCAGCGCCAGCTGGATGAACAACAGTGTCGCCACTTTCTTGAGCTGCCAGAGCGACTTGGTCTAATGGTGCACTTAATTAATCTGGGTTACTGGCATTTTACAGAGTAAGTTAGCCGTAAGGCGCTATTGGCCTGACCTGCACGGTTAATGCATTACGGAACCCATAAAAAAAACCGCAGGCTCTGCGGTTTTTTTATTAACTGTATGCTCTTCGTTACAGAGGTGACGTTAATTCAACTGCGCCACAACGCTTCATCTTCAAATAACTGATAAAGCCCTTGCGCCCGGCTTACCAGCAGATCCGCGAATTCTTGTTGAGTTTTATCTACTGAATCACTGGTAACAATGTGCTCAGCTTTCAATTGCCAGTTAAGTGAAAAGGAACGCATGGCGTCCCGTGCTGTTGGCGCCGCAGAAAATGGCATGTGATCGGTTGGCAAGTCACCGCTTATCACCCAGTACGACTTTTTATCTTTAGTGTTAAGCTTCCACAGTGCCACCAACGGAGGCAGGTAGCGACTCTCGGTTACCGCGACATTGTCCGGAAGAATACCTTTCCCAGCCAGATACTGATTCGCCTTTTGATATTGGCTTTTGACCCACTCTGTCCGTTGTTGATCTGACATCGCTTGTGGTTGTTGTTGCTGTGCCTGAGTTAACTGCTCACTCATTTTTTCGCTTCCAATTAAAATTTGCCTTACTTTAAGTTACTCAGCGGGGACAATCAAGCGTCGACATTAATTGTCGACAAGCCACACGTCAGACCAGCCATTATTTTCGGTGATATATAGCGTAACTCAGGTTGAAATGTTACATTCCGCGGCGCAAAAAAGTGGCGTAGGGTCACTCATTATCAGCCAGATTAAACCCGAGGGAGAATCAGACGTGGCAGTATTTAATCATCCTGAATTCGACAACCATGAGCAAGTGGTATTTTGTAGTGACCAGGAAACGGGGTTACGGGCCATTATTGCTGTGCACAGCACCCGATTAGGGCCTGCCGTGGGCGGCTGTCGCCTGTGGAACTATGCCACTGACGAAGAAGCCATTGTTGATGTGCTTCGGCTCTCCCGCGGCATGACCTATAAAAATGCCATGGCCGGCCTGCCACTGGGCGGTGGCAAATCGGTCATTATTGGCGATGCTAAAACCATTAAAACCGAAGCGTTATTCCGAGCATTTGGCCGAATGCTGCACCGTCTTGGTGGCAGTTATTACAGTGCTGAAGACGTGAATATCACCACCGGCGACATTATGCAGGTCAATAAAGAAACCCCTTATGTTGCTGGTTTAGAGGGTAAGAGCGGAAACCCGGGCCCGTTTACGGCGCTGGGGACGTATCAGGGCTTAAAAGCTGCCGCCATGCATAAATTTGGTTCAGCCGAACTTAGCGGTAAAACGATAGCCGTGCAGGGTCTTGGTAGCGTAGGCTTCGCCTTATGTGAATATTTACATAATGAGGGCGCGAAACTTATTGTTTGCGATATCAACCCAAGCTCGGTTGACCGTGCCGTAACGCAGTTTGGGGCAACGGCTGTCGGTTTACATGGTGTCTACGAAGTTGAGGCTGATATTTATGCCCCTTGTGCATTAGGTGCAACGCTGAACGACGATACGATTGGATTACTTAAAGCAAAAATAGTTGCAGGGTGCGCCAATAACCAGCTAAAGCAAGCGCGCCACGGCGAAATGCTGCGCCAGCGCGGTATTTTATATGCCCCGGATTACGTAATTAATGCCGGCGGTATTATTAACGTGGCCTGTGAAATGCGACCGCAAGGCTATAATGCTGATGAGTCTACAGCCAAGGTGAATCAGATTTACCATACCCTGCTGAATATCTTTCAGCGCGCGGATGAAGAAGGTAAACCTACCAGCGATATCGCCGATGTCATGGCCCAGGAGATTATCAGTCGTGGCCAGCAGAGTGCTGACTAATCGCTAACAAAACACGTTGTCGGCGCTGATTCGATAAAAAACCGGAGTAATAACTCCGGTTTTTTTAACACCATGGCTTAACGATTAAGCGGCATTTTGATTTTTTACTGCCAGGGCTGACAACACACCTGGTTTAAAGCTATCAACCGAAATCGATTTAAAGCGTAACCGGTTCATTTCAGTTAACTGGCTCGCCTCCGTCTCGCTGATAACCTGCTGCTCCAGGGCCTGCTTAATACTGTCGGCTAATGGCAGTTTACGCGCCAGTTTACCCTCGCGCTGTGCCAGATAGATTTTCTTCATTACCGGTTGTGCGTTATGCATAGCGATAAAGGCAGACTCCATCAAACCGGTTGCATCGTCTTCACTCTTGCCAATAAAGCACAAGTGCGTTAACCGATCGCGGATCACGCCAGGCTTTGCCAGCGCAGTACAAATACCGATGGCAATCTCATCGTCCGGCATTTTATAACCAATACCGAACGGGAACACCAGGGTACGAATAACCCGTGACACAACCCGATTTGGAAAGTTAACCAGAAAACCGTCGAACGCTTTGCCAATTTCAGCCAAAGCGCGCTGCACACTGTAATGAACAAAAGGTAAGTCAGCTTGCTGACGGCCATTATCTTCATAAAATTTCAGTACAGCTGAGGCAATATAAAGCTGGCTTAACACATCACCTAATCTGGCAGATAGCATTTCTTTACGTTTTAAATCGCCGCCAAGCATCAGCATTGACACATCGGCGCTTAGTGCCAGCGCGCGGCTCATTCTGCTTAACTGTTTGTAATAGCGTGCGGTTTCACCCGATACCGGCGCACCGTTAAATGCGCCCGCTGTCAGGCCCTGCCATAATGCAGAAAACGTATTGCCGATAGCAAAACCAACATGGTTAAGTAATAATTTATCAAACTGCTTCAGGCCCTCTTCTGCATCGGGGTTGGCCGCCGCTTCTAATTCTGCCAGTACATAAGGGTGGCACCGGGTGGCGCCCTGACCAAAAATCATCAGGTTGCGTGTCAGGATATTGGCCCCTTCAACCGTAATAGAAATTGGTATTCCCATATAGCCATGCGCCAGATAGTTCATTGGGCCGCATTGGATAGCTTTGCCGGCATGAATATCAAATGCATCATTTAGTAAGGTACGCGACATTTCCGTCATATGGTATTTTGCAATTGCCGTAACCACTGACGGGCTCAATTTTAAATCTATTGCACCGGCAGTCATCACCCGCATGGCTTCGAGCGTATAGGTAAAGGCACCAATTCTTGCCATGCCTTCCTGCACCCCTTCGAATTTTCCAATCGACATACCAAATTGTTGCCGGACATAACCATAAGCACTGGTCATACGGGTTGCAAGGTGGCCCGTCGCGGTTGCCAGTGCGGGCAGCGAGATACCACGGCCAGCCGATAAGCATTCTACCAGCATGCGCCAGCCGCGACCTGCATAATCAGGCCCACCAATTATCCAGTCGATGGGAATAAAGACGTCTTTACCATAAGTTGTGCCGTTCATAAACGCCATGTTCATCGGGAAATGACGATCACCAATTTCAACGCCTTTGTGACTGGTTGGAATAAGCGCACAGGTAATGCCAAGCTCTTCTTTGTCACCCAGTAAATGTTCCGGATCGTATAATTTAAAGGCCAGACCTAATACCGTTGCTACCGGCGCCAGCGTAATGTAACGCTTGTCCCAGTTAAGCTTGATACCCAAAACTTCTTTGCCTTCAAACTCGCCTTTGCAGATAACACCGGTATCAGGAATGCCGCCAGCGTCAGAGCCTGCCTCCGGACCGGTAAGCGCAAAACAAGGTACATCGGTACCATTGGCCAGGCTTGGTAGCCAGAAGTCTTTTTGCGCCTGAGTACCGTAATGCATTAATAACTCGCCAGGCCCTAACGAATTAGGCACCATAACCGTTACCGCCGCCGTTAAACTGCGGGTGGCAATGCGCGATACGATGGTAGAGTTGGCAATAGCGGAAAATTCACGGCCACCGTAAGCTTTCGGAATAATCATCGCAAAAAAGCCTTCGCTTTTTATGTAATCCCACACGTCTTTGGGTAGGTCCCGGTCTTCCTGCACAATTTTATAATCGTCCAGCATGGTTAACAGGGTTTCTACCTGATTATCCATAAATGCCTGTTCATCTTCTGACAGTTCCGCTTTGGGAATACTGTGCAGTTTTTGCCAGTCTGGCTTGCCTTTAAACAGCTCACCATCCCACCAGACATCACCGGCTTCCATCGCCTCCCGTTCAGTATCAGACAAAGGCGGTAAGATTTTTTTAAACACCGCAAATACAGGTTTACTGATCAGACTACGGCGGATGTCGGTAACACCAAGTATCACGACCACAGCCAACACCAAAATTATCAATATCTCCATAACGCTTTCCTTTAAGTACCTGAGCGCGATAGCTGCTGAGGGTATGAACGAGTAAACACTGGCGCGGCAATGCCTGCTGCCAGATAAGGCAACAAGCGCTGAATCACGCCTTCTATATCAACTTCTTCGCTAAAATCTGCTTCGGCTATTTCAGCCAGCGCCTCATTCGAGGCCATAGTAAATACCACCGTGCCCAGCGAAAAATGAAGTCGCCAGAACAGTTCGCTGGCAGGCAACTGTGGACAGGATTGCTGCACCAGCAATACAAATTTATCCAGTACCCGGCCATAATTATGGTTTATAAACCAACGTAAATGGCCCTGCACATCAGTATAACCCCGGCCCAATAACTGCAAAAAAATCCGGGTACCATTATGATGGACCGAATTAAGTTCAAGCAGCGGTTTCACAAATACCGCCAGTACCTGCGTCAGGTTATTAGGCTGCTGCAACGCCAGTAACCGGGTAAATTCCTGGTCCAGCCGCGCCATCAACACCCGTAAGTAACGTTGCAGTACCGCCTGAATAAGTTCTTTTTTAGACCCGAAGTGGTAATTTACCGCTGCCAGATTCACCTCAGCTAAACTGGTGATCTGGCGCAACGAGGTATCATTAAAACCGGTTTCAGCAAACAGGTTTTGTGCTGCATCCAGGATTTTTTGTTGAGTATTTTGTTTTGCAACCATGGCCAACGCACAAATTTAAACAGGTGTTTGAAATGTACGTTTGAATCTAAACCTTGTCAAGCAACAACTTCACTACTGGTCTGACTTGATGGCCAATCAATAGCAAGTCTCCGGTTTTTCAGGGTATTTTATTTACACTGCGTCTGTCTAAAAAAATAACTTGACATTATTCTGCCACTGAGTGAACTTTGCTGACATATTCATCAATCAGAGAGTAGCAAGATGCAAAAATGCGCCCGCAATCACTGCTACTACTGCTCTGTATTTTACCTGTCTGAATGGTTCAATAATTAGTTCTCCCTCTGCGTCAGGCAGAGGCTTCCCCGTGCAGCATTAAAAAATAACTTCCAGCGTTTTGCTGTTTTAAATCCTGCCCGGGGTATATCTACTCGTCTTTGCTTTGACGCACTTTTCCCTTTTTTAATCAGATTGCCAATTTGAGGCAACATGTGTAATCCAGAGGAATGTGTATGTACTTTAAAGCAAAAATGAAGCTATCCACCTTAAGTGTTGCGGTTATCCTGGCTGCCACCGGCCAAAATGCACTGGCAGCAGAAGAAAGCACTGCTGAAGAGCAAGAAATAGAAAAAATTCAAATTACCGGTTCACGTTTAAAAGGCGTGGACATGGAAGGCGCTAATCCGGTTCAGGTGTTCAGCCGGGAAGACATGGCAAGAAGGGGTTACGACAGTGTCGGCTCTTTTTTGCGTGACTTACCCCAGGCTTCCAGTGCCGGTACCTTTACTGAAAATGGTGGCGTAGGTGGTGCAGATGGCTCACCAGCCGGCTCGTCAGGGGTCAGCTTACGCGGCCTGGGCAGCAGCTCGACTCTGGTACTGGTTAATGGTCGCCGGGTTGCCGTTGACTCGTTCACCAACGGCTTCGACTCCTTCGTTAACGTTAACGCTATTCCCATGTCCGCATTAGAGCGGGTTGAAGTACTGACCGATGGCGCATCATCTGTATATGGCTCCGATGCCATTGCCGGGGTAATCAACTTTATCTTGCGTAAAGATGTCGAAGGTCATGAAGTCTCGGTATCTTATGGCGATGATACTAAAAGCAGCAACTTTGGCCGTACCAACCTGACCTATGTTGGTGGCTTTAACACTGAAAACAGTAACACCACATTAGTAGTCGACTACTTTGATCGCAATGCCCTGTTTAACAGCGACCGGCCAATTGAAGTTACCTTGAAATCCAGCACCCGGGTCAGCATTGATGGCAGCGATTACGCTGAGCCCTGGTGTGGTGATGATGTTAGTAACGGTGGAACCCGCTGTCGCTATGACTATGTTATTGAGCGGGCTATTCAGCCTGATACCACCACCCTTGGCGCAACGTTGCACCATAACTATCAGCTGGCTAACGGCTACGAATTTTTTGCTGAAGCCATGTTTCAGAATAATACCGGCTCGGCATACGACTCCGCTGCCGCATTCGATGTTCGGCTGGCCGGCGATTCATCCTTGGTTCCACAGTGGGCACAGGACATTGACGCAGAAGATGGCACGGTAAATCAAATTCGGGTACGGTCCCGCTTCCCTGAAACCCGGATTCAGGATTATGACACCACCAGCTACCGCCTATTAGCAGGCTTGCGTGGTGAACTGGGCATGTGGTCATGGGAAACCGCTGCGACTTATGGCAAAACCGATAACGAAATTACTCATGTTCAAGGCTACATGGGCATTGATAAGGTTAACGCCGCTATTGCCAGCGGTTCTTTTAACCCGTTCAATTTAGGCCGCGACAATAGTGAAAGTGCTATCGCCGCGGTGCGTGAACTGGCACCAAGGGTCGGTGAATCAGAGGTTTACTCAGTCGATTTTAATATCGCTGGCGATTTAGCCATTGAATTACCTGCGGGAAATATCAGCGCCGTTTTCGGTGGCGAATTCAGAAGTGAAGACATTTTTGACCGCCCAGCTGATATTGCCCAAAGTGGTGGCGTATTTGCGCTCGGTGCCAGCGACGCCGCAGCCGATCGCACCCAATATGCAGCCTATGGCGAATTCAACCTGCCGCTGACAGACGAACTGGATATGATTGCTGCACTGCGCTATGACCACTACAGCGATTTTGGCGGTGATGTTAACCCTAAACTGTCCCTGCGCTACCGGGCAACGGATGATTTAATTGTCAGGGCCTCGTGGAGCACCGGCTTTCGGGCCCCGTCGTTGTCTCAACTTGGTGCCGGCGAGTCATTAAGCTCGGCCTACATAAACTGTGGCGCCAACCAGCCATTCGATGCGCTATGCGGTGACTTTGGTGCGACAGCGGGCGAGTTAGAGCTGGATCAGGAAACCCTGGGTAACCGTGATTTAAACGCAGAAAACTCTGAAGCGGTAAACGTTGGTTTCTCCTGGAACCTGACAGACAAATTGCAAATTACTGCTGATTACTGGCGCTATGAACATACCGATATCGTCGATGTTGATGCCAACACCACGCTCAAAGCCTGTATTGCCGGTATCGCCCCGGTAACCAGCAGCATCGGGGCGCTTAATGGTGAGTTTGGTTGCGTATTGGATGCCGGCGACGATTTAGTGTTTTTACGTACCGGCTTCTTCAACGTAGGTAGCCAGCAAACCGACGGTATAGACGTTAAACTGGACTATCGCATCGATACAGATAGTTTCGGTAGTTTTAAGCTGTTTGCTGCCGGCACGAAAACATTCAGTTATGAACGTCAGATCACACCTGATAGCGCCAACGAAGATTTACTGGGTAAATTAAGCGGTGCCAATGAGATTGCCCGGCCTGACTTTGTTGCTGACTTTGGTACTGACTGGAGCTTAAATAACTGGACCGCCAGCTTATCTGCGCACTATATCAGCGAGCTGGGCGATGGTGATTTTAAATTTGGTGGCAACGAAACCGTAGACGCATGGCTGGTATTCAGCGGCAGCGTTGGTTACGAATTTACCGATAGCCAGCGCCTGCTGTTGACGGTGCGTAACCTGACTGACGAAAAACCACCTTATGCCTCATCACCCACTAACGGCTACGCCAGCTCAGTTCATGACTGGATAGGAACGTTGTGGACAGTGCGTTATACCGTTAACTTCTGAGTTTGACCCGAAGCATTCTGATACGGTTAAACACTGATATAACACAATAAAGGGGCTGAAAAGCCCCTTTTGATTGCTATAAAGCTGGCGCAGTGGCTTTTCCTTACTTAAACTAGGGTTCGTCTGGTCGTTCTCTGAAACGGAGTAGCTTTTGCCCACCCTTAAAATTAAACCTGAACAAGTTAAATTAGGTTACGCCATTAAGTTGCCCAGCGGCTGGATGAAGCACCCGTTCTTATCCAGTAGTATGTTAGTAGAAACCCAGCAACAATTGCATATCGTTAAGAATCTGGGACTGGAGTATGTGTACTTTTACCCTGATAAGAGTAAACAAATAGCGGAAGATACCGCTGCATTATCTGAATCAGAAGAAATTGAATTTAACAGTCAAATGTCTGAAGCCCAGGCTAAAATGTTACATGAAAAAATGCGCCGCATTGAGCAGGCTAAAGCTCACAGACGGGATATTCAAAAAACAGAAAAAGCCTTTACCCATTCGTTAAACCAGGTGCGTGAACTGATGAAGCAAGTCAGTGGCAGGCCATTGAATGCCATTACAGAGGCTTCACAACTCATTAGCCAGTTGGTTGACACTATTGTTAATGCTGAAAGCCTGGTCCTGCATTTAATTTCATCGGGTAACAAAGAGCAGGAAACCCTGTATTATCATGTGTTGAATGTCTCTATTGTTAGTATGATGCTGGCCCGAAATCTGGGCTTGTCAGCTGAAGACGTCAGAATAATTGGTATTGGCGCCTTGTTTCATGACATTGGCAAACTTAAAATTCCCAGCCAGATATTACGCAAAACCACCCCATTAACTACGCCGGAACAAAACCTGCTGAAAATGCATACGAAATATGGCACCGATTTAGTCGGTTTAGCCGAGACCTTTCCCTTAGAAGCCTGGCCAATCATTGAACAGCACCACGAATATCTGGACGGTACGGGTTATCCCAAAGCCCTCGTAAAAGAGCACATTAATAAACTGGCGCATATTGTTGCTGTCGTAAATGAATTCGATAATCTGTGTCATCCGGCTGATGCCACCAAAGCTCGCTCACCACATCATGCCCTGGCCTACCTGTACCGCAGTATGAAAGGGAAACTGGATGATAAAACCATGCGGGTCATGATTAAGATGATGGGTGTATATCCGCCAGGAACGGTGGTGATGCTCAGCGATCAACGTATCGCCATGGTTATGTCTGTGAACAGCGACAACCTGTTACAACCTAATGTGATGATATTTGACCCCGAAGTGCCCCGGCTTGAAGCACCGGTAATAAGTCTGGACAGTGATGACCTGGCGATCAGTAAAGTGCTGGCAATAGCAAACTTGCCAGAGCGGGTGCGAGAATATCTGAATCCCAGAGCACAAGTAAGCTACTATGTTCAGGGAAAACCCGGTTAAGCGACTACGACACCAGCACAGGGAAAATAAGATGCACGTTACTGAAGTCAAACATCCACTGGTTCAGCATAAAATTGGCTTACTCAGAGCCGCCAATATCTGTACCATGCAGTTTCGTCAGTTGGCCGGCGAACTTGGCAGTTTGCTGACCTATGAGGCAACTAAAGATTTAGCCACCGAAACCACCAGTATTGATACCTGGAGTGGTGAATGTCAGATTGAACAAATTCAGGGCAAGAAAGTCACCATTGTGCCTATTCTCCGTGCGGGTCTGGGGATGCTGGACGGCGTGCTGGATTTACTGCCCAGTGCCAGAATCAGCGTTTTTGGTATTTATCGGGACGAAAGCACCTTACAGCCTGTGCCCTATTTTCAAAAGCTCGCCGCAGAGCTGGATCAACGTCTGGCGTTGGTGGTCGATCCGATGCTGGCGACGGGCGGTTCAATGATTGCCACTATCGACTTATTGAAAAAGCAAGGATGCCAACGGATTAAAGCGTTGGTTTTGGTTGCAGCCCCTGAAGGGATTAAAGCCCTTGGCGAAGCGCATCCTGACATCGAGCTTTACACCGCAGCCATCGATAAATGTTTAAACGAACAAGGTTATATTTTACCCGGCCTGGGCGATGCTGGTGATAAATTGTTTGGTACACGCTAAGCACCGTTGCCTGACGGCAAAAAACATGGCACTTTGGTGCCATTTTTCGTTACAGAGTATTACGTGTGGATTTAATCCCCTGGCACTACCCGACCCGTTATGGTTTTACTTTACGCGGTTATCACAGTAAACCCAGCGGTAAGCCTCTGCTGCATATGTTACATGGCAATGGTTTTTGCAGTCGAACTTACCTGCCGCTACTGCAGTATTTAACAGAGCATTTTGATTTTTTTCTATCTGATGCGCAGGGTCATGGTGACAGCGATCACGGTGGACCTTTTTTAGGCTGGAATGTCAGCGCTGAACTTGCCTGTGAGGCATTACAGGCGCATCGCCATCTCTTTACTGGCCAACCAGTAATTGGTGTCGGACATAGTTTTGGTGGTATCCTCACTGCATTAATTAACAGTAGCGCCGACAGCCCGTTTAGTCAGGTCATTCTGCTTGACCCCGTATTATTTACTCCTTCTATGCTTACCGTGATGCGCTCACTTGACGGGGTGGGGTTATATCGGAAAAATCCCATGGCCAAAGCGGCGCTTCGACGGCGTCAGCATTGGCCGGACAAAAGTACGGCTTTTGCTTATTTCAATAACCGCGGTTTGTTTAAAAACTGGCATCCTGAAGCGCTGGCCGCCTATATAGAGCATGCATTACATTCAACAGAGCAAGGCCTCAGGCTTAAATGTTCGCCCGATCGCGAAGCTGAAATTTTCAGCTCATATCCCGATAAGCTCTGGCAGCAATTACGTCAACCTTGCCCGTCAATTATGGTGATCCATGGCAATAACAGCTATCCCTTTATCACTAAAGCAGTTAAAAAATGGCAACGTCAGAATTCAGCGGTGCAAAGTATTATGACAGACGGCGGTCATTGCTTTATGCAAGAACACCCGGCGGCGACAGCCAGACTGATGTTGCAGTATTTAAACGACCAGCCAGCCTAAAATTGGCGTTATAAACTGACAGGCTTTACGCTATAATGCGACAAATTCTTATCAGGCTATACAGATGAAAAAGTCCTTACTATTACTGGCCCTGATGTTGGCCGGGTGCAGCCAATTACCCGCGCCTGAACAGGTGTCACCTGAGCAAGTCAGCCCTGGCCCTGCGACTGTAACACCGCAAGTGCAACAGCAACAGCAGGATGACGAGGTGCCCGACAGTGACACGACCAAGTCGGTTGCTACCAACTTTGAACAAATTTTTATCGACAGTGACGTCAGTTTTGCCGGTACCCTGCCCTGCGCTGACTGTCCGGGTATCCAGTATCATCTGAATCTGTATCGTGATGGCCGCTTTGAAGTTCGCCAGGAATATCTGGATCGTGGTGAAATTAACATTATTAAAGGAATATGGTTACTGGAGAAACGTAACCTGCATCTGGTTAATCAACAACATACCCTGCCAGCATTTTACTTCTCTAACAATAACCAGTTAGCCATGCTGGATTTAGCCGGTAAACCAATAAGCTCGGCCCTCAATTATCAACTGAAACGTAAACCGGAATTTAGTAAACTAGACAGCCGTCAACCGATGCTGGGCTTATATTTTCTGAATGATAATAACGCTACTTTTACCCTCTGTCAGAGCGGTGAAAGTTTGCCTGTCGCCAATACCCAACACCATTTACCAATGATGCGCCATTATCAACGGGACGAACGGTTGCGAAACAATCCGGTTATTGCCACTTTGGTTGGCCGAAAACAGGACAATGCGCAGGGTGAAACCCAATTATTGATAGAGAAATTCGAACAGTTCTGGCCTAACGCAGTATGTCCGGATCCTTATGCACCGGGCAAAATACAGGGTATTGTCTGGCGGGCAGAGAAACTGGCTGGCAGCTATTTGCCTCAGCAACTTAATGTCAGATTGATTTTTGACCTGCAAGATCGCTTGTACGGTTTTGCCGGTTGCAACAGTTTTAACGGCAGCTACAAACAACAAGCCAACCGGTTAAATGTCGGCGGCCTTGCCAGCACGCAAAAGTACTGTAGCGATAGCAGCCAGCTTGAACAGCAATTCACCACCTCATTGCAAGCCGCAGATCGGGCTGAAGTAAATGGTGATAAACTGCAGCTATTTAAAGACAATAACCTGTTAATTGAACTGAAACCGGCGCTTAATTAACACCTGCTACCCTTTCCTTTTTAAAACGGCCTTTAATTAAAGGTCTTTTTTTACGAATTTCAGGCAAAAAAATACCCTCAAACCAAAGGCAGTGAGGGTATTTAAGCCACCGCTAAGTGGCTCCCGATGCTATCAGCTTATATCAGACTAACGCTTCTTTTGCTTTAGATACTAAAGCAGTGAAAGCGGCTTTGTCATATACAGCGATGTCGGCCAGGATCTTACGGTCGATTTCCACAGAGGCTTTTTTCAGGCCAGCAATGAAACGGCTGTAAGATAAACCATTCATCCGTGACGCTGCGTTAATACGCGCGATCCACAGTTGACGGAACTGACGCTTACGCTGACGACGGTCACGATAAGCATATTGACCGGCTTTAATAACGGCCTGGAAAGCAACACGATAAACACGACTGCGGGCACCGTAGTAACCTTTAGCCTGGTTTAACACCTTCTTATGACGCGCGCGCGCCGTCACACCACGTTTTACTCTTGGCATTTCTGACTCCTGTTAATTATGCGTACGGCATGCAGCGGACTAAGCCGGCAATGTCTACTTTAGCGACTAAGGTTTTTGGACCTAACTGACGCTTACGCTTAGAAGTCTTCTTCGTCAGGATGTGGCGAAGGTGTGATTGCTTACGTTTAAAGCTACCAGAAGCCGTTTTTTTGAAACGCTTCGCGGCACCTTTATTGGTTTTCATCTTTGGCATAGTATTTAAACTCGCATTGTTAAGTTACAACGAATAATAAGGCGTTAAAAAACTGCGGCAAGCCGCAGCTTAATAAACTTGAAGGCACTTATTACTTCTTATTTGGGGCCAGCATCATGATCATCTGTCTACCTTCCACCCGTGAAGGGAAAGATTCGCAGATAGCGATATCAGATAAGTCCTCTTTAATTCGAGAAAGCATCTCAATACCGATTTCCTGATGCGCCATTTCACGACCACGATAGCGCAGCGTTACTTTAGCTTTGTCACCCTCTTCAATGAAGCGACGCAGGTTGCGTAGTTTTACCTGGTAATCGCCTTCGTCAGTTCCAGGCCGGAATTTTATTTCCTTAATCTGGATCTGTTTTTGCTTCTTCTTCTGCTCTTTCAGAGCTTTACTCTTTTCGAACAGGAACTTACCGTAGTCCATCAACTTACAAACTGGTGGTTCGGCTGTCGGGCTGATCTCTACTAAATCGTTGCCACTGTCTTCGGCCAGTTTTATGGCTTCAGCAATACTTACTACACCCAGTTGCTCACCTTCGACACCAATTAACCTTACTTCTGGCAGGTTAATCTCTTCGTTGATCCTGTTAGGACGGTTTGCAGGTAATGTTTTCTTTCCTACTTTAATAGTATGTTCCTCCGAAAAATTATTCTTATACGCTTAATCGCTTATACCCGGGTTTTAATTTCTGTGGTCAGCTTCTCTACAAAAGCCGCCACTGACATTTTTCCAAGGTCTTCGCCTTTACGCGTTCTTAAGGCGATATCGCCCGCTTCCATTTCTTTATCGCCTACGACAACAAGATAAGGAATACGCTTAAGCGTGTGCTCGCGGATTTTAAAGCCTATCTTCTCATTTCTCAAGTCACTAATCGCTCTAATACCGTGAGATTTGAAAGTTTTTACTAAATTTTGCACATATTCGGCCTGATTATCGGTAATATTCATTACCACCACCTGAATTGGGGCTAACCAGGCTGGAAAAAGACCCGCATATTCTTCAATCAAAATACCAATAAAACGTTCCAGCGATCCCAGAATGGCCCGGTGGATCATTACCGGAACTTGTTTTTCGCCGCCTTCAGAAATAAAGGTGGCCCCTAAACGGCCAGGTAAGGCGAAATCTAACTGAATGGTACCGCACTGCCAGGCTCTGTTCAGACAATCGTGCAGAGTAAATTCAATTTTAGGACCATAAAAGGCGCCTTCGCCTGGCTGCAGGTCGTAGTCGATATTATTGCTTTTCAGCGCTTCAATCAGGCCCTGCTCGGCTTTATCCCAACTTTCATCAGAACCAATACGCTGTGCCGGGCGGGTCGACAGTTTTACTTTTACGTCTTTAAAGCCAAACGTGCTGTAGACATCGAACACCATCTGGATACATTTGGTCACTTCCGCCTGCACCTGATCTTCGGTACAGAAAATATGAGCGTCATCCTGGGTAAAACCGCGTACCCGCATTAACCCGTGCAAACCACCTGATGGCTCGTTACGGTGACAGCAACCAAACTCAGCCATTCTTAGCGGTAAATCACGGTACGACTTTAAACCCTGGTTAAAAATCTGCACATGGCCCGGACAGTTCATTGGTTTAATAGCGTACTCACGATGCTCAGACTGGGTGGTAAACATGTTTTCAGCATATTTATCCCAATGACCCGATTTCTCCCACAGTACCCGGTCCATCATTAACGGACCTTTTACTTCATCGTAGTCATACTCACCCAACTTTTCACGGACATAGCTTTCCAGCTCACGGAAAATGGTCCAGCCGTCGTTATGCCAGAACACCATACCCGGTGCTTCTTCCTGCCAGTGAAATAAGCCCAGCGCTTTACCGATTTTGCGGTGGTCGCGTTTTTCTGCCTCTTCCAGTTGCAACAAGTAGGACGCCAGCTGCTTTTTATCAGCCCAGGCCGTGCCATACACCCGTTGCAACATTTTATTTTTCGAGTCGCCACGCCAGTAGGCGCCGGCCACTTTCATTATTTTAAAGTGCTGGCAAAACCGCATATTCGGCACATGCGGGCCACGGCACATATCAATGTATTCTTCGTGATGATACAAGCCTGGCTGGTCGTCTTTACTGACGTTCTGCTCCAGAATTTCCAGCTTGTAGCTTTCACCACGGGCTTTAAAGGTATCAAACGCTTCCTGCCAGCTGACCTTATGCTTAATAACGTCGTACTCGGTTTTCGCCAGTTTCAGCATTAGTGCTTCTAACTCGGCCAAATCGTCGCTGCTGATCGGCTGATCGATATCAACGTCATAATAAAAGCCGTTTTCAATGACCGGGCCAATGGCCATTTTCACATTGGGCCACATTTGCTTAATGGCGTGGCCTAATAAATGCGCGCAGGAGTGGCGGATAATCTCCAGGCCATCCTGATCTTTGCTGGGAATAATACTCAGGCTGGCATCGGTCGTTATCGGGTCACAGGCATCCACCAACTTACCATTTACCTTACCGGCAATGGTGGCTTTGGCTAAACCGGGACCAATGTCTTTGGCGACATCCATAACAGATACAGCAGAATCAAACGCGCGCTGGCTGCCATCAGGCAGAGTAATAACTGGCATGATATTTCCTTTTACAGTGGTGGCCCACACCAAGGGTCACTTGATTAAACACATAAACTCTTATTTCGTGCGCCTTGCGTGACAGTTGACACCCCTTACCAAGGGTTGTTTGGTACACAACGTGGTACACGTTTTTGCTTTAGGTTTGTGGTACACACAGCTGAAGCGAGTGGCATGATACATGGAAACGATGTTTATTTATAGTGCCGGGCTTCAGGAGGCAGGGTTAAATAAGCAACGGCAGGCTTTGGCTTCGCCATTGAGCCATAGCCCCGGTAAAGTGACTTGCTTGAGTAAAATGGGGGCAATCAGGCTATCAGCCACCGAGCAAAGCGGACCGGTGGCATAAGGACCAGCATAAATTAGCGTACCATTGTCAAAGATTAATACCGCCGGGCTGGCTGGCAGGTTGAAGCCGGCTGCGGCAACCTCAGTAAGACTTCGCTGATGCTGTGCGCTAAGGGGTACCTGATAATCACTATCAAATAATGCGATGTGCTGTTTTGCTTTACTATTGCAGCTGCATTGTGGCTGCTGCACATGGACGACCTGAATACCCGTGTTGCCGGTAATATTTAACGCGATAAGGTTAAACTCAGCAGGGGTCTGTTGTGGCCAGCGGGCATCAGCAGCGAACGGCCCGTAATTCTGGTTGCCAAAGTAGAACAATCCGGCACTTGCCAGCAAAACCCACGCAACAAATACCGGTAAAATAAGCACGACGCGCTGAGTGTTAGTCAGCGCTTTAATTAAACGATAAATTTTGCCGACTCTTTGCTAAGGGCAACGGTAATTCGCTCCAGACTGTCGGCACTTTGTAACACTTTGATGCCAAGTTCATTTTGCTCTGACGTCATTTCATTCAGCTGCTGGATACTTTGTGCCACCTCGTTACTGGAAGCACTTTGCTGTTGCAATGCGTTAGCCATGGTATTGGAAGAGTCGGCCACTTGTCTGGCCTGCTCCAGGATAGTCTGTAACAATTGGCCACTTTGCTCAGCGTGCTGACGGGTGTCTTCCAGTTGTTCAACGCTGCGCTTCACCACGCTAACGGATTCAGCACTATTACCTACCAGACGTTCAATCATGAGTTTAATTTCATCGGTAGCGCCCCGGGTCCGGGATGCCAGTGTGCGGACTTCATCCGCAACCACCGCAAAGCCGCGGCCTTGTTCTCCCGCTCGGGCAGCTTCTATCGCCGCATTAAGCGCCAGCAAATTGGTTTGCTCGGCAATCGACTGAATGACGTCCAACACCTTGCGAATATCGATAGTGGCATCAGCCACATCATTTACTTTACGTCCGGTATCGCTAAGCTGCCTTGCTAATTGCTGCACAGAGCTGATGGTATTGCCTACAGAAGCTTTGCCCTGATCGGCCGCCTGCTCTGCCGATTTTGCATATTGCAGTACCTGCTGCGATAAATTAAACACATCCTGGATGCTGTGCGACATTTGTTCAGTGGCAGCGGCTATGCGCTCTACTTCATTCATTTCGTTGCGCATGCTTATTGCCAGGGCATCGCCCTCAGCACGTAAAATACCTGATTCTTGTTTTAATGTTGCTGACTGGTGCTCAATAGCCGACAGCGTTTTTTGCAGCGTATCAAATACCGCATTAAAATTATTTATCACCCTCGAATTTAAATCTGCACAACGATGAATTAACTCAACCTTGCCATCACTGGTTAGCAGCTCTGTTGCATTAAATAAGCTCTGGCCTACGGTGGCCTCACGATAACTTTGTCTGGCAATAACCATTAGCACGGCAGCCTCAACTACCACATAAGCGGCATGCACCATAATGATGCCAAACGATAAGCTTTGCTCTGGCACCAGAAACACACTGGCGCCTTGCATTTGTAACCACATAAACAACAAGTGATGAACGGCAATTGTGGCTGCGGCCGCTAAAATGACCCAATAATCCCGAAAAGCGATTAACACCGCCAGTAGCACAAAAATACCGAAATGGACCTCTAGCATGCCTGCTGCCTGATGAATATGCAGCGCTGCAAAAAACATAAAACTGATACCGAAACTCAGTCTGGCCAGCGGATGGTCGCCCAGCAGCCGATAAAAAAAGATGGGTAACACGGCACTGGGTAAACCAATTAACAGCGCCGGTAGCCAGCTGTTATGCCAATTGGCCAACAGTAAAGCCAAGACAAAAAGCGCGACATTGACCACGCTGATAATCGCATAAGCTTGCACTCGAAAACGGGGGGTTACCATAGCCATCACTACTCCAGGCGGAAGGGATAATATTCACTTTAGCAGGTTCGATATAACATTAGTTGATTTACGTCATCAAAGGTAATTAAAGATCAGTGATCTTTCCAGTTTATCAGCCATAATTAATTTAGCACGGAACAGGGAGAAAACGATGTGGCAGGCGATTGCAGATAGCATAAATACTGAGCTGGATACTGACTTTAAGGTTGAAGATAAAACCCAGCTTACCGGTGGAGATATTAATCTGGCGTTTAAAATCAGCGGTAACGAGCGCCACTTTTTCGTGAAAATTAATCAGCGTGAGCAGTTAGAGCATTTTGAAACTGAAGCATTAGGCCTACGGACCTTGCGCCAGCATCATTGTATCCGGGTTCCCGAAGTAATCTGCTACGGCCAGACCCTTGATAAAGCCTTTTTAGTGCTGGAATATCTGCCTCTGGTAAAAGAAAGCGGCAGCGGCTGGCAGCAATTAGGTAAGCAATTAGCCTTACTGCACCAACAACATGAGCAAGCCATGTTTGGTTTTGACTGGGACAATGTTATTGGCCGTACCCCTCAGCCTAACAAGTGGCAAAGCAACTGGAGCAGCTTTTTTTCAGAGCAGCGCCTGGGCTGGCAATTGCAATTACTGCTGGAGCAGGGCTTTGGTTTTGGTAACATCGACTATCTGGTCGAACAGTGCCGTCAGCGTTTAACCCATCATCAACCGGCGCCAAGTTTGCTGCACGGTGACTTATGGCGCGGCAATGTTGGTTTTCTCTCTGGCTCGCCAGTCATTTACGACCCGGCCTGTTATTACGGCGATCAGGAAACCGATGTCGCGTTCACAGGGCTGTTTGGCCGCTTTCCTGAAGCTTTTTATCAGAGTTACCAGCAGTTTAATAAACTGCCGGACGGCTTTGAACAACGCAAAGAACTGTATAATTTGTACCATATACTGAATCATGCATATTTGTTTCGCGGTACTTTTCTGGTACAAGCACAGGAGATGATTAAACAGCAATTTTACTAGGACAGCTTTATGCCCCACTCAGACTCCCCGGTAGCCCTGGTTACCGGCAGTGCCAAACGTTTAGGCAAACACATTGTCTGTCAGCTGCATCAGGCAGGCTACCGGGTCATTATTCATTATAACCAATCAGCATCTGACGCCAGTAACCTGGCCGCCAGCCTTAACCGGCAACGGCCAAACAGCGCCAGCACATTGCACGCCGATCTGTTAGACAATGACCAATTAACCCAATTGGCCAGCGATGCGCTGCACTGCTTTAACCGGCTGGATGTTCTGGTCAATAATGCCTCGAGCTTTTATCCCACGCCGCTGTCGGGTGCCACCCTGGATCATTGGGATGATTTATTTGGCAGTAATGTTAAAGCGCCCTACTTTTTAGCTCAGGCATTGGCACCTAGCCTGTCAGCAAATAAAGGCTGTATTATCAATATGGTTGATATTCATGCCAGTCAACCATTGCAGGACCACAGTATTTACTGCATGGCTAAAGCAGCATTATTAATGATGACAAAATCGCTGGCACGGGAATTAGCGCCTACAATAAGAGTCAATGGTATCGCACCGGGCGCCATTTTGTGGCCAAGTCAGGCGTTAGATGAGGCAGACAAAGCGGCTATTTTGCAACAGATACCGCTACAACGCATCGGCAGCCCGGATGATATTGCCAGCACGGTACTGTTTTTAGTGCAGTCACCTTATATCAGTGGCCAGATTATCGCGGTTGACGGCGGCCGCAGCCTTGGCACAGCGCAGAAAGCCTGAAAGTATGGAGGCAGTATGAGTATTTTAACCAGAACCATCAGTTGCCCGTTTTGTGGCCATCCGGTGCATGTTGATATAGAGGTTACCGATGAGGATCAGGATTACATCGAGGATTGCAGCAATTGCTGCAATCCTATCCATTTAAAGGTTCATAAAGACATTCAGCACCACCGGGTCCAGGTATTTGTCGATGCCGATGACGAGCAGTATTACTGAGCATTGCCCGTTTTAGTGACGTCGCTATTAAAGCGCTGCGCCATGACCCGTTCAACCGTTTTAATAATGGTCAGGGTTTGCTGATCCAGCTCAATATTAACCACATCGCCCTCTTGCTTGTCACCTAAAGTGGTCACAGCCAGGGTTTCCGGAATCAAATACAAACTAAAAGCACGGTCAGTAACCTCACCTACCGTTAAACTGCAGCCTTCTACCGCAATAAAACCTTTCGCCAGTATATAAGGCAAAAAACCCGGATCCAGTTGTAACTGCATACTGACTTTATGTTGCTCCCGTTTTACTTCGGTTAAGGTTGCCGTAGTTTGAATATGGCCAGACACAATATGTCCACCCAGTTCACTGCCAAAGCTTAAAGACCGCTCCAGGTTTACCCTGCTACCCACGACAAGCTTACCCAGATTGGTTTTGTCCAGCGTTTCGGCAATCACATCAAAACATACCCAGCCGGCATTGCTGTCAAACTCGGTAGCCGTTAAACACACACCGTTAATGGCAATACTGGCGCCACGCTCTAATGCTTGCAAATTAGCGGGCGGTACGGTTAATGTCAGGCGGCGTAACAGCCCTTCGTCGCGAATTTCGCGCACTTGCGCGGTTGTTTGAACTATTCCGGTAAACATAAAACCTCAGTTGTGTTAAATTGCGCGCCATTGCCTACCAACCTGAAAGATGGCGCATGGTACCTTTTTCCCGCTTTGAAGCCAAAACGCTGTTAAAACTGACCGGTCCCATTATGCTGGCCCAGTTAACCCAGACCATGATGTATTTTGTCGACACCGTGATGGCCGGGCGCTTCAGTGCCACCGACATGGCGGCGCTGGCAGTGGCTTCTGGTTTATGGCTGCCTGTGGTACTAACCCTGCAGGGCTTACTGTTGGCGCTAACCCCTATTGTTGCCCAGTATTATGGCAGCAAGCAAACCGAACCGGTTAGTCATTTTACCTTGCAAAGCCTGTACCTGGGAATGCTGCTCGCTGGCTTATTGTTCATCCTGATGTTATTTGCCGATATTCCCATCAACATGCTGAATATGGAGCCTGTTCTTCGCGATAAAACCCTGCAATACCTGTACTACGTCAGTTGGGGGTTATTTCCTGCCGCTGGTTATATTGTTATTCGAAACTTATTTGAAGGCATAGGTAATACCAAAGCCAGTATGTGGATCAGTTTTGTCGGTATTCTGGTCAATATTCCGGCCAATTATATTTTTATTTACGGCAAATTAGGTATGCCGGCGCTAGGCGGTGCAGGTTGCGGTATCGCCACCAGCCTGGTGTTTCTGGCAATGTTTGGCGCTATGCTGATTTACGGCTGGTACAGCCGCACCACCCGGCCATATCGTAACTGGCCAAAACAGTTAAGTGCTAACCTGAAGGACATCTGGACCATCGTCTGCCTGGGCACCCCTATCGCCTTTTCTATCTTTTTCGAAGTAACGCTGTTCGCCTGTATTCCACTGGCCATTGTGCATTTAGGGCCAATAGTTGTTGCCGGCCATCAGGTAGCCAATAACTACAGCGCATTGGTGTTTATGCTACCGCTTAGTTTTGGTTTGGCTACCACCATCCGGGTGGGGCATTTAGTCGGCCAGCAAAATAATAAAGAGTTGAACAAAGCCATTATGACCGCGTTATGTATGGCCGTATTTATGTCATTTTTTATCGCCAGTTTTACCTACTTTATGCGCACATATGTGGCGTCCTTGTACTCCACTAACCCAGAGGTAATAGCAATGGCTAGCTCGCTGTTAATTCTGGCCTGCTTTTATCAACTGTCCGACGCCATTCAGGTGGTATCAGCCTGTGCGCTGCGCGGCATGAAAATTACCAAGCCGGTGTTTTACATTACCCTGTTTGCTTACTGGCCAATCGGATTTGGCCTGGGCGCCGTATTAGGCTTAACTGACTGGCTGGTTGCGCCTATGGGTGCCCATGGTTTCTGGATAGGTATTATTATTGGCCTGAGTACCGCAGCCATTATGCTGGCCGTGATATTACGCAAACATATTAAAAGGATCGATCATGAAATACGGCATGCCGGTATCGATACTGATGGGGGTACTGCTAGCCCTTAGCGGCTGTGCTGAGCCCGATAGTAAAGCAACACTAACCGACTATCAGCAGCGCTTAAACCGGGTGCTGCAGCTTGAAAATATCAGCGTTCAGGCTGTATCACCTGACACCTTACCGCGCCCCAGTGAACTGAAACAGCCGCTGCCTGACATCCGAATGGACTTAACGGATGCCTGGGCCAGCCGGGAATGTGGCCTGGATCAGCTAGTCGGTGAGCGCAACAGCGGTTTAGGCCGGGTATTTCAACCCAGTAAACAGCTTAATTATGAGTTGCGGTTACTCGCCCGGCTGCAACACTGCCAAGAGCAGCAACTAAGCGAGACCTTACAGCAACAAATCAGCGACTGGCGTGCTCAAAAAGAGCAGAGCGCTGTGCTGGCTTATCATAATATGCTGCTCACCGATGATACGCTGCGCCAGCAATGGCATAGCAGCAGTAAACGCTTAATACCTGCTCAGACCAACGGCTTTATTGAAAGCACTGGCGCACTGAAAAATCTGCTTAATCTCCAGCAACATATCCACGCTAAGGCCTGGCAACACGCTGCAGAGGTTGATATCGAACAAAGCCTGGCGATATTGCATCAGCATGACTTTTTAGCCCGCTTACAAAACAGCCTGCGTTTCAGTGCCGCCTGGTTCGAGCAGGTTAATCCGCAATTGCTTGCCATTGCCCCCGCAAGCTTATGTCAGAACGGACGTAACACCCAGCAATTGACGATTTTAAGCACCGTATTCAGTAAGTTCTTTATTGCAAACGTGCAGGCTCACCTGGCAGAGCTGCGCCGTTTTAATGATGAAAGCTGGCCACTGATTGCCCAGTTATATCGCGATACTCCGCTTTTCCCGGCGCTGAAACAACGTTACCAGCAACCTGCAGCACAACTGCAGCAACAGTTAATACTGCACGTGAACTGGTGGCAGCAGTTAAACAAGCAGTGCCCGGTTAATCTTACCCCAGGTGCTTAGCACGCTATTAGCGTGCCCTTAGCAAGCATTCACCCACAGTGCGGGAGAGTGTCCGTTATTTTTTATATTGCTGATACGGCATGCCGTCAACCCACCACTGTGGTGGCGGTGCGCCTTTTAAATAGTGATCAAAAAACTCGCGCATTTTAATGCTGTAATCCAGCTTATTGGCATAGCGCTGCAGATGATGTGGCTCATCTTCATACTGCAGCATCACCACGTCTTTACCGAGGCGGCGCAGCGCCAGATAGTATTCAATACCCTGCTCCCAGGGTACCGCGCCATCATCGTCACCAAACTGGATCAACATCGGGGTGTTAATTTTATCGGCAAAGAACACCGGTGAATTATCAATATATGGCTTTAAATCATCATACATTGACATGCCCAGCCGGCTTTGGCCGGTTTCATACTGAAACTGGCGGGCCAAGCCACTCTGCCAGCGAATTCCGCTATAGGCACTGGTCATGTTTGCCACCGGCGCACCTGATACTGCCGCGGCAAACATATCGGTTTCAGTCACCACAAACGCGGTCTGATAACCGGACCAGCTATGGCCATGTAAGCCAATAGCCTGGGGATCGGCAACCCCCATATCAATTAATTTCTGCAGGCCGGGCACCAGGGATTCAGTGGCACTGGGGCCGGGCGCTGCGGGGCGAAAGTGAATGTCGGGCAGAAACACCAGATAATCCTGCCCCAGGTAATACGGGAAGTTAGGCCGGTGATTAACCTTCATTTGGTTATAATGATGCAAGCGCTGCGAGAATTTTTCATAGTAGTACACCACTACCGGGTACTTTCTGGCCGGATCATAGCCATCCGGGGTTAGCAGTACCCCCTGCAACGGCTCGCCGCTGGTGCTGGTCCATTCAATTAAATGACTATCACCCCAGATAAACTCAGCCTGTTGCGGATTAACATGGGTCAGCTGGCGCCGCTCGCTGAAATCTGCAGTGGCCAGCCATAAATCAGGAAACTGGCGAAAGCTCTGTTCGGTAAACAAGTAATATGGCTTAGCGTCACTGAAATCATCCAGTGTTTCAACAACGTCATAGCGTTTTTTGCCTTGCAGTAATACGGTAAGCGCGCCGCTGGTGGCATCAGCGGATATGGTAAGCCGGGCAAAACCATATCGCTTGGAATCTTCGTTATACATCCGCAGTAATTGGGCGGCTGCCGGGTCGATTGCCAGCGCATCATCTTTTTGCTGCAAGCGGTATTGCTCTGATGCTGCGCGACCGTCCGTCAACTTGTGCATGCCGTCACTACGGCTCAGGGCCCAGATATCAAACCGGTCGTAAACCAGCACTGCTGACTCATCGGCCAACCAGCCGACAACCCCATAACTTTCGGCGGCTACTGGCCGATCGTTTTGCTCATCGACCCAGGACACCGGCGCATCGGCAGCCAAGGTTGCGGTTGTGCCGGTTTCGCTGTCAAATAACCGATACTGCTCATCTTGCAGATACACGACATAACGGCCTGTGGGCGATAAATGTGCCGACTCGTGGCTGCGATTCGCCGTAAACACCTGCTGGCGCTTGCCGCTGCGCAAATTAACATGCCAGATATCATGCAAACGGCCATTCCAGCTAAGTTGTTGTAAGTATGGCCGGCCATTACTTATCAGTTGCGCTTCTGTATGTTCAGTAACGCGTAGCTGATCTTCAATATCATCACTTAACGCCACCATCTTCCGGGTATCAAGCCATATTACCGCAGGGGCAGTACGTTTTAGTGCCTGTTTATATTCGGCTTTTTGCTGGCTGTTAATCCGCGCATCATCGCCATGCCATACCTGTAAGCGCCGGTCGGCCAGTAAACGCTCCACGTTATACAGCTCAGCTTCGCTTTGCGGCGGTTCAGTGTTCTCTGGCGTATTACCCATATCAGGCCGGTGACCGATAAATAGCCGCTTGCCATCTTCGCTCCAACGCGGCACATACTGCTCGCTTAGCAGCCAACCTGTGCGCTGAGTATTAAGCGGCTGCGCGCTGTCATCTCCCTGTGACCAAAGCCATAGCTGCTGCGCGGCTTCAGCCTGCCTGGTAGCTGTTAACTGCGTGTCATCAGGCCCCGCCAAGACCACTAACTGGTTGCCATCTGGGTTAAACTTAATGTGTTGTAGTTTGTGCTCTGCATAAGCCAGCACGGTATAGGTAGCTGCCTTAGCACTATCCCATACCTGCAGTTGCTGTAACGCTGGCTGAGTGTCTTGTTTTTTATCTGCTTGCTTGCTATCAGTTTGGCGCTCAGCTGGCTTAGGGTCTTGCTGCTGTGGCTGCTGGCTGATAAATGCGACCAAACCGCCTTTGTCCGCTACGCTAAAATCAGTAACCTCGGCCAGAGTGTGTAACTTACCGCTGGTCAGGTGTAATGCCTGTAACTGTTGGCTAGTGGCTTTGGGGTCACTTTTACGCTGCAGTAACAACGCATAATGGCCATCGCCAGTAAAAGCAAAGCGCTCAACATTAGCCATAACCTGCTGCTCACCCGTGCTAGTGTTTACCAGCACCGCATTTTGCGCCAGCGCCTCACGCGCTTTTTTATCTGCTGCCTGCTCCCGCGCTAACAACGGGGCGCGCTGGCGGAACAACGCAAAACTGCCATCGGCATTAAGCTCGCCATTGTCGCCCCGTTCCACACTAATTTGCTGATTATTAATCAGGTTCACCACATAGCCGCTGCTGTCGCCAAAATCAGGCGCAGCGGTATACACCATAAACTGCTGATTTTCGCTAAGTTGGCGCGCTTTAATTTCCCGAAACTTCATAATATCGGTCAGCGCCAACGGCTTTAACCCTGAGGTAGCTACCGTACTTGGCTGAATAACGGCAGAAGCGGGTGCAGTGGCGGTTGAGGTGTTACTAACGTGGTTAACGCACGCCACACTGGCAAACGCCAACAATAAACAACCGGCGATGCGGCTGACGCCGCGAATGGTATTCAACATAAACCCCTCAGAAACCTTATCAGGTAAATACGACAGCTTTTTTTACGAGTGCGGCAAACTTATCACAAGCTGGCATAAAAGCGGGCAGCTGCACCGCCAAAGAAACGACCAAAACCGGCCCAGTTGCGGTTAACTTCGCCCAGGCCGGCTAAAATTCAGCCAAACGTCAATTGAAACAACAAAAACACTTGCCATTGCCACTGCGGCACAATAACATAGCCGCCGTTGTCAGCCATCTCACCAGATAGGCTAGCAACCAAAGTGTGCGTCCTTAGCTCAGCTGGTTAGAGCACTACCTTGACATGGTAGGGGTCGGTGGTTCGAGTCCACTAGGACGCACCAATAAATTCAAACAAAAACGCCACCTTCCGGGTGGCGTTTTTGTTTTCAGCATTTAAAAACCCGTGCGTGCAAACACCACGCAAACATAAGTAGTTTCAACATTACTGTTCACCCACTAAAGCGCTCGCGTCTGTGCACGCTTGAAATACCTGAGACGCCATCTCACGTTCTCGCCCTTATCAATAATGTATCGTTTTGCTAGCTCGTCTGTTTCATCGCACTTTCTTGAATGCTAATTTGCGTTATCTGAAGCGACTTTGGTTAAGCCCCACACTCTGATTTTCTGCGTTGTTATTTAACGCAGCAGAACCGTAACGTTAATGTGCTAGAAGACTTATTTTAAAACCAGTAAGTTTAATTGGGAACACTATCGCGGCCCCAGCTATAGTGGTGATTGGGGCGAAAATGAATCATAAATGGCGGCTAGAAAACAGCTGTGGCATCAAAGCATCGGCGCTGTCGAGGAATACACTGACGCCGAAACGCGCGACAGCCGACTGCTCTAGCGCGAAATAGATAAAACCCCAAAGATCAATGTAGTTGCAACAGCCGAGATAAAAGTAAAGGCGTCAACGTGATTGCGATATTGCTAAGCTTTGGTTTTACTGATTGCCGCTCAAGCCGTCATTACCGTCAAAACGACCACCTATTCGGATAACATTAATGAAAATAGTGCTGATAAGTCTAACGCTGCTGGCCTCTAGCTGGTTTGGGATCCAACGTTACTATGGTGAGTTGGGCCATTGGCTCTATGAAAAAGGCGAAGCCACTGAAGCCTGGCTGTATGGCTTTGAGCGCACGCAAGTCGATATCGGTGAGATGGCGCTGAGCCTATACGTGCATAGCAACCCCAGTAAGCCGGTAATCGTTATGCTGCATGGTTTCAGTGCCGACAAAATGGTTTGGCTGCGTTTTGCCCGCCATTTGACGGAGCAGTATCAAATCCTGATCCCGGATCTGGCAGGCCATGGCGACAGCCCCTATCAGACGGAGTGGGACTATAGCGTGCCCGCTCAATCCGAGCGAGTTCAACAATTGCTGGATGCCATGCAACTTCAAGCAGTGCATTTGATAAGTAATTCAATGGGCGGCTTTATCAGTGCCGATTCTGCCATCCGCTACCCACAACGCACCTTGTCGCTAGCGTTAGTAAACCCGACAGGTGTGGGATCCCCTGAGCCAAGCCGGATGCAGCAGTTGCTGGCTGCAGGCCGCAATCCTTTTCTGATCAAAAACCGCCAGTAGTTTGATGAATTCTACACCATGACCATGGCAAAGCCGCCACTGCTGCCAGATATCTTACTGGCTGCGATAGCCAACAATTATCAAGCACGGCAAAGCCCACCCCAAAAAATGTTTAATGACTTTATCAGCAGCCCCAGTCTCGAACCCCAGTTGGCTGCGCTGCAAATACCCACCTTGCTTTGGTGGGGCGATCAGGATCAGTTGCTGCACGTCAGTGCAGCAAAAATCTGGAAAAAACACATTCCCCAGCTGCAGGTGCATATTTTTAAAGATATTGGCCATATGCCGATGCTAGAAATACTCACAGAAACAGCCCAGCGCTACCAGTTGTTTTTAACTGAATAAGACTGGCGTCCCCAAATTAAACACTGTGGCAGGCAACACCTAATTGCCTGCCACACTACTTATCCAATGCTTTCAACAATTCCGCCTTCTACTTTCAGTGCAGCACCGGTGGTTGCACTGGCTTGCTCTGATGCAACATAGACACACAGATTCGCTACTTCCTCTGGTGTGGCGAAGCGCTGCAACAAACTGGATGGTCGGTTTTCAGCCAGGAACAGCTTTTCCATTTCGCTTGTGCTGACGCCGCGGCAAGCGGCTAAATCGGCCATCATCTTAATGGCTCCTTCGGTTCGGGTTGGCCCTGGTAGAATACTATTAACGGTTACGCCGCTGCCGGCCAGTACTTTTGCCAGCCCTCGAGACAACCCTTGCATCGCTGCCTTACTGACACCGTAATGCACCATTTCGGCTGGGATGTTTAGTGCTGATTCGCTGGAAATAAACTGAATACGTCCCCAGCCGCGCTGCTGCATAGCTTTGGCATAATGCCGGCTTAAACGCACCGCACTCATCAGGTTAACCTCGAGCATTTGCAGCCAAACATCATCGCTGATGTCAAAAAACGGCACTGCACCATAGATGCCGAGGTTGTTAACCAAAATATCGGTTTCTGGCAGTTGCGCCAGTAACAACTGGCAGCCCTCAGCGGTTGCAATATCGGCTTCTACCGTTGCAATATCTCCCTTTAATTTTAACTGCCGCAATGCTGCTGCCGCCTGCTCTAACCGGCCACTATCACGCCCTACCAAGGTTACATTGGCACCGGCTGCCGCAAGACCTTTGGCAATCGCAAAACCGATACCGGCAGAAGCACCAGTAACCAGCGCCTGCTTTGCTGTTAAATCAATTTGCATAAATTACTCCTCTTATTAATCAAACCGAAATGCCGACAACTGAGTGCACAGCACATTTTCTGAATACACTTTTGAGCCTTTGTCTGCCGCAGCCGCGCCAACGACCACCATTAACGGTAGCAAATGCTCCTCGCCACCCAACGGATGACAATCTACGGCACAAGGTGCACTTTGCCACTGCTGCAACAAGGTATAACGCGCTGCCGGCGCTGCCTGCACCGCTTCGGTTAACCAGTGATCAAATTTTTCAGAAGGCGCGGTATAACGGGGATCTCCATAACCGCGCATATTATGAAAGCTCATGCCACTGCCGACGATCAGCACCCCCTGCTCGCGCAGTGGCGCTAATGCCTCGCCTAACTGCAAATGTGCTGCGGCATCTAGCCCGCGTTGCAACGACAGTTGCACTACCGGGATGTCTGCCTTAGCAAACATCAGTTTTAACGGGATAAAAGCGCCATGGTCCAAACCGCGGCGCTGATCCAGCCGGCTGGGCAAGCCTGCTGCGCTAATCCGTTTAGCAATGGTCGCAGCCAATTCAGGTGCGCCGGGTGCAGGATAGGTCAGCTGATACGTAGACTCCGGAAAACCAAAGTAGTCATAAATCAAACCCGGTTTGGCCGCCGCGGTCAGTGTAAAGGCATCTTCCTGCCAGTGCGCAGAAATCAGTAAAATAGCCGTTGGCGTCATTGGCAATTGAGCTTCGATGCCACTTAAAAAAGCGGCCATCTGCTGCCAAGTGCCGGTCGGGTTCCAGTTCATAAAAAAACAGGGGCCCGCGCCATGCGGTATAAAGTAGGCCGGCTGCTTTACAGCCGATTTAGGCATATCTGCAAACATGAGTTAACGCTCCTGTGTTCGGGTTGAGGCCGCTCTGCTTGTTACAGCTGCAATGATTAAACCGAAGCAGCCACCGCTAACGGTGCATTGACAATTCGATTTGTCAAAATGCGCACCGGAAAAATGAAGCAGTGCTCACCGTCTTGTTTATCCTGTGTTTTTTGCACATTGCGATTGAGGTTTAACGCAGACCCTTGCCCCCTCTTCTTTGTAACTGCGCTTAGCCCTGTTACCAGGTGTTTTTCCGGAAAAATTAAGCGGCTTTTACCGAAGCAGCGTATGCTTGGCCTGCTTTGTTTTTAGCTAACAAGGTGCTCAGTTTGTTGTCGATAGACACACTGCCCCCGCCTTGTAAAGCTAGAGCTAAGGTTGCAGCGAATAGGCTAAGTGCAAACTCATAGCCGTTGTTACTCATAAATAACCCGTAGCTTATGTGCACACTAAAAATAGCAACCAACATCGTAAAAGCACTTACTGCGGCGGCAGGTCGTGTTAAAAAGCCCAAGATCAATGCCAGCCCACCAAAGAACTCTGCGCTTCCGGCCAACAGCGCCATCAGGTAACCCGGTTCTAAACCGATGCTCGCCATCCACTGACCGGTGCCTGCTAAACCATAGCCGCCAAACCAACCAAACAGTTTTTGTGCGCCGTGCGCAGCTAATATGATGCCAACGGGGATGCGTAACACCAGCGCCGCTAAACCTGCATTTGATTGTAATAATCTGTTCCACGTTAATGTGTTCATTGTCATTTCCTCTTTGCGTTATAGATTGGTTAATCGCTTAAATCAGCTTGCAAACAAGCATACTTTTATACCATTAATTGATAAATGCTATTTCCATTGGGTCATTACCAATGTATTGTTTGCAATTATCTTACTTAGAGGTGAATGATGGATAGAATAGAAACAATGAAGGCGTTCATTTCGGTATATGAAGAGGGTGGCTTTACGCGAGCAGCAAATAAGCTAGACATGTCGAACCAACTGGTCAGTAAATATGTATCTGATTTAGAAGAGCATTTAGGGGTAAGATTATTCAATCGCACCACTCGTTCTGTCAGCCTAACCGAAGCGGGCGAGCAGTGCGTGCAACACGTTCGACAAATCCTTGAACGGATCCAAGATATGGAAGGCGGATTGGGCCAATTAAAGAACGAAGCGCAGGGGTTACTGCGTATAAATGCCCCCGTTTCTTTTTCAACTAAACAATTGTCACCCTTTATCAGCGACTTCAGAAAACGTTATCCCGCTGTCGGTATCAACTTACAGCTTAACGATCGGCAAGTCGATGTGGTTGAAGAAGGCTTTGATTTAGCCTTAAGAATTGGCCATTTAAAGAGTTCATCCTTAATCGCCAGGCGGGTTGCTCCCATTCGACTTGTATTAATCGCCTCACCTGAATACCTGGAAAAAAATGGCACACCAGCGCACCCTGACCAGCTTATTCCAGCGCACTTCCTGCGTTATAGCTATATGTCTTACCCTCAAGACGCCAGCCCCCTTATGCAATCACTGAAGTTGTCAATTAAAGACCAAGCGGCCGGCCTATCCTGCAATAATGGTGACATTTTAGTAGACGCCGCGATGGCAGGAGAAGGCTATGCTCTGCAACCGACGTTTCTGGTGGGGGACGCCATAAAACAAGGGAAGCTGAAAGTCATACTCAAAGAGTTTGAACCTGAACCTATGGGGTTATATGTGGTGTATCCTCACCGAAAATTGATGGCAACTAAGCTCAGATCATTTATTGATTTTATCAGTGGCTATTATGGCGAATGCCCTTCTTGGGATCAGTTCTGATTATCAACGGGAAAAGACGATATTGTAATTTAAGATCAATCGGTTCTCGTCGATATCGGTGCGGTAATTAGCTCGCGCAGTGACATTACGCAGACGGATGCTTAAGCCTTTTAACACGCCTTGCTGAATACTGTAGGCCAGATCTAAATCGCGTTCAAAAGCCTGACCATTGGTGACGGTACCCACTCTGGCACCATGACTTTTAATATAGCGCAAGGTACTACTAAAACCCTGCAGGCCAAAGGCGCTAAAGTCGGTGTCGTAGCGCAATTGCCAAGACTTTTCGCCAGCCGAGGCAAACTCAAAGGTCGGCACTTCGTTACCCAGAATACTGACATTGGCAAAAACCCGCGGGAAAGCACTGTCGCCGTTCATCTGCTGATAACCAATATAGCCAGTATGAGCGCCCTGCTTCAGCGAGAGTTGCACATAGAGAGCCTGGTTATCCACATCGTTTAACCACGCCTGACCATGTTCCTTTGCTGAAAACACCCCGAGGTTGGCTTTAAATTGTAATCGTGCCGTTAGCGCAACTTGCTGCTGCCAATTTAAATAAGCTTGCTGGTACAGATCTTCCAACTGCGCATACCAAAGCCGCCACTGGCTATTGGCCGATAGCTGATAGTCTGCCCCTAGATACCGAAAGCTATTGCTACTGACCTGCCGCTGCGGTATGTGCCCCAGCATTGCTTGTAATTTGTCGCGCCCGGCGCGGTTTCGCAAGCTGGTGCTTTCCAAGTAGCCAGCCTGTAATATCAGCTTGCTGCCAAGCGCAGAGTGCAAACTGGCGCCCTGATAGCTTGGTGGCAAGAGTCGGATATCGCTGTAGGATAATAACGGCAAATTTGGCATTAACTCGCCAACTCTTAGCTCGGTGCTGCCGGCTTTGAATTTTAGCGTACCGGCCAGCCGGCCGTAGCTGTCGGCGGCAGTACCATCATCGTCCAGTGCCAGTAAACCGCTATTCATTTTGCTTCGACTGCTATCGAGCTTCAAACCGGCGAAAGCATGCAAGTCAAAACCGTTTTGCAGCGGCGTGGCGCTATAGCCAGATTTAAAGCTTATCAGCGCACCTTGCGCCCATTCTGCAGAACGTTGTGCGCCTGGAGCTTTTAAATCGCTAAACTCTCGCGAGAAATAGTAATTTCGCAGCTGTAGTTCAAGCTTACTGGCTTGCCAAAGTGGGACAATTTGCGCATTAGCCTGAGCCGCATTAACAAAAGCGGTACATAGCATAAAAGTGATACAACATAAACGCTTAGTTACTTTTAAATGGGCTGTTTTGCTAATTTCAGGCCGCACGAAGCTGCCACAAGCGTCATTGTGCATAAAAAATCCTGTTTAATAAGTATTAGGGTGTCAGTTCGCTTTAATTTATACCCGTTGATGTTGCAGCTTTAGCGCCTGCAAACCCTGTTGACTACGCTGACTGAATACAAATACCGACATGGCCAAGGCGGCAATAACACCGGGTACAGCAAAGGCCATAAAATTAAGCTGCAATGGCAAACTAATGGCCAGCAAAGCGCCACCCAGCAAGGGGCCGACTATGGCGCCATTACGGCCAATGCCCGATGCCCAACCCAGGCCGGTAGAGCGAATATTTTGGTTATAGAACTGTGCGGCACAGGCATACAACAGGATCTGACTGCCGATTGTGGTCGCGCCGGCAATACCGATCAGGGTGTATAACACGATCATCGGCGGCTTAAAGCCCAGCAAGGTAATTGACACCGCGGCAATAGTGAAAAAGACGGCTAACACCTTGGGTAAATTCAATTTATCGCCCAGCACACCACCACCGATCGCACCAAAGATGGCACCAAAATTCAGTACCAGCAGCAAAGCTAAACTCGAGCCCAGACTATAGCCGGCATTAGCCATCAACTTCGGTAACCAGGAACCCAGCGCGTACACCATTAACAGGCAGCAGAAAAATGCCAGCCATAACATTAGGGTGCTCAGTGCTCGGCCATCAGTAAATAGCGCTTTAACCGGCTTGCCGGCGGGTTTATTGTCGGCCAGTAATAATTCAGATTGCGCGTTTAACAGCAACGCCGGTTCTACCTTTTGCAACATTAGCCGAGCCTCAGTATGGCGCCCCCGTTTAATTAAAAAGCCGACCGATTCAGGCAATAAGAACATGATCAGAGGCAACAGCAGCAGCGGAATGCCGGCGATATAGAACATAATTTCCCAACCAAAGGATGGTAGCAGCCAGATACCAAGACCGGCCGATAACATACCGCCAATGGAATAACCGCTAAACATGATGGCGACCAGGGTGCTGCGGATTTTTTTCGGCGCATATTCGGTCATAAGTGCGACAACGTTGGGCATAACACCACCGATACCTAAACCAGCGATAAAGCGGCAAATCGCAAATTCGGTCACATCACGGGCAAAGCCGTTTAAAAAGGTAAAACCGCTAAATAGCACCACACAGATGGCGATAGCTTTTTTGCGGCCAATTTTGTCGGCCAGCGGACCAAAAAACAATGCGCCGAACATCATGCCGAACAGCGCATAGCTGCCAAGGGCACCGGCTTGCATCGGGGTGAGCTGCCATTCCTGCATGAGTACCGGCAGTACGACGCCATATATCACCAGATCGTAGCCGTCAAAGATAATGATCAGCGCACAGAGTAGCAGTACCCGCCAGTGAAAGCGGTTAAAGCGGGCGTTGTCGATGGTTTGGTTGACATCGAGGGTTGTGTCGGGCCGGTTGTTGCCGGCAGGGTGTATTGTTGTGTTGGGCATTGCGTTGTTCTCTCTATCTTCCTGTTGCTGGCCAGGCTGGCAAGGCAACCTTATCGGTATGGTGTATTTTCACCATTAACCAGAAGATACGCTGCTTATAGCGCGACAATCCAACACCGAATCAGTATGTCACTATACCGATAAAGTATGAAAAACCATTGCTATTCGGGTTTGGATATGTGTGAAAAACAGGCGGGGTTATAGTTGATTGCAGCCGATATTGCACACAAAGACACCGTGCCACCATGGATGGGTTCACAGCGTGTCCCGCCAAAGTTGTACGGTGTGCTTGCCGCCGGATGCGAATATCTAGAAGCTGAGGCAAAAACTAAACGAAAAGCTGCACCGAACAATACTGTTCGATGCAGCTGTAAAAAAATTCTAGCCCCGCAAAAACGAACTTAGCGCCCGGTTAAAGGCTGCGGGTTGTTCCAGATTGGAGATATGCGAGGCTTTTAACGACACCATACTGGCACTGGAGCATGCCTGCAAAATGGCCTCGGCGTCGGCCATTGTGGTTACCGGATCGGCGCTGCCGGCGATAACTAACAACGGCAACTGGATCCGCGACAGATCCGCGCGTAAATCTGCCTCAGCTAAGGCATCACAGCACGCAGCATACCCCTCTTTATCTTGCTCGGCTAAGGTATCCGTTAACTGCTCAACTAACGCAGCCTGCTTGCGGATAAAGCCAGGGGTAAACCAGCGCTGCGGTGCTGATTTTGCCAGCTCAATCAAGCCTTGCTCACGCACCGCTTCCGCCCTGCTCTGCCAGCCCTCTTTCGTGCCGATTTTCGCTGCAGTATTGGCCACTGCGATCTTTAAAAACCGCTCCGGCGCATAAATTGCCAGCCATAGCCCGGTTAACCCGCCCATCGAAATACCGCAAAAATGGGCTTTTTTAATCCCCAGCGCGCCCAAAACGCAAAGTGCGTCCTGCCCCAGCCTGGTCAGGCTATAAGGGCCAGCCGGTTTATCGGATTTGCCATGACCGCGGCTGTCGTAGCTAATCAGATAAAAGTATTTGGTCAGGGCATTGAGTTGTGGCTGCCACATTTGCCAGCGGGTACCCAGCGAGTTGGACAACAACAACGCCGGATTGGCCGGATCGCCGGCCGTTTGATAGTAAAGCTGTACTTTATCGTCAGTGTTAACAAACATCGGTTGCCTCCAGCCGTTCGATAATCATGGCGATGCCCTGACCGACGCCGATACACATGGTGCATAAACCATAACGACCACCGCTACGTTCTAACTGCTGCAAAGCGCTAATGACCAGCCGCGCGCCGGATGCGCCCAGTGGATGCCCCAGCGCTATAGCGCCGCCATTGGGGTTGACTCTGGCTTCGTCATCGGCCAGGCCCAAGTCGCGGGTGACCGCCAATGCCTGAGCGGCAAAGGCTTCGTTGAGTTCAATCACAGCCATTTGCTTAATAGTAAGCCCGGTTAATGCCAGCACTTTTTTTACTGCCGGCGCCGGGCCAAAACCCATAATCCGCGGCGCCACGCCAGCGACAGCAGTGCCTAAAATACGGGCGCGCGGCGTCAGTTGCTGCGCTTTAACTGCCGCTGCCGACGCCAGTAATAAGGCACAAGCGCCATCGTTCACGCCAGAAGCGTTCCCGGCCGTTACCGTGCCACTGGCTTTAACAACCGGCTTTAACTTTTGCAGCGCGGCTAAGGTGGTATCCGGCCGAAGGTGTTCATCTTCATTCACAACTAGCGGCTCGCCTTTACGCTGTGGGATCAGTACCGGCGTAATTTCTGCCGCCAGAATACCGGCCTGCTGTGCTGCAGCAGCGCGTTGCTGGCTGCGTAGCGCAAAGGCGTCCTGATCAGCGCGGTTGATAGTAAAATCTTCGGCAACATGCTCTGCGGTGGCGGGCATTGCGTCAACACCATGTAGCTCTGCCATTAGCGGATTGATTAAGCGCCAGCCGATGGTAGTATCTTCAATTCTTTGATTGCGCGAAAAAGCGCTGTCGGCCTTGCCCATGACAAAGGGCGCGCGCGACATGCTTTCCACGCCACCCGCGATAACCAGTTGCTGCTCGCCACTTTTAATGGCACGGGCAGCAATGGCAATAGCATCCAGACTAGAGCCACAAAGCCGGTTAACGGTAGTACCCGGCACATCGACCGGCAAACCGGCCAGTAAGGCTGCCATTCGCGCCACGTTGCGGTTATCCTCGCCGGCCTGATTGGCGCAGCCGTAAACCACATCATCCACTGCCTGCCAGTTAACCTGTGGCTGGCGAGCCATTAAGGCTTTAATCGGTACCGCGGCCAGATCATCGGCGCGCACTGCAGCTAAAGCGCCACCAAAACGGCCAAAGGGCGTGCGGATGGCATCACAAATATAGACTTCACTCATCGTTAGCTCCTTAGGCTTACTGACAGTTAGCAGAGAATTGCAGCGTTGCGCCGGTCAGCGCCTGCAGCTGCTCACGAGTAATACCTACTACCATTTCTTGTACCTGCAGGCCCTGTGGTGTCACATCAATCACCGCCAGATCGGTGTAAATGCGATCAACACAGCCGACACTGGTCAGCGGATAGCTGCAGCGTTCAACGATTTTCGGCTCGCCTTTTTTGGTAACATGATCGGTAGTAACAAAGACTTTACGGGCACCCACAGCTAAATCCATGGCACCGCCGACTGCTGGAATAGCATCAGCGGCACCGGTATGCCAATTGGCCAAATCGCCATTGGCGGCAATTTGAAAGGCGCCAAGTACGCAGATATCAATATGACCGCCACGCATCATGGTAAAAGAATCGCCATGATGAAAGTAACAGCCGCCGGTTAGCAAGGTCACAAATTCCTTGCCGGCGTTAATCAGCTCCGGATCTTCTGCGCCAGGTGCCGGTGCCGGGCCCATCCCCAGCAGACCGTTTTCGCTGTGTAAAAAGATTTCTTTTTCCGGATCCAGAAAGTTGGCAATCCGCGTGGGTAAGCCGATACCAAGGTTGACATAGCTACCTTCCGGAATGTCGCGGGCAACCCGCGCCGCCAGTTGATCACGGCTTAATGGCTGATAGGTCATCGTGCGGCTCCTTATACTGCAACCAGTTGTTGAACAAAGATACCGGGCGTTACCACGTGCTCCGGATCCAGCGCGCCCAGTGATACAATTTCACTAACCTGAGCAATGGTGACTTTAGCCGCGGCGGCCATAATAGGGCCAAAGTTACGGGCGGTTTTACGGTACACCAGGTTGCCCCAGCGATCGCCCTGCTGCGCTTTAATCAGTGCAAAGTCGGCAGTGATCGGATATTCCAGCACATAGTGTTTGCCATTGATTTCGCGGGTTTCTTTGCCTTCGGCCAGCAAGGTGCCGTAGCCAGTAGGGGTAAAGACGGCGCCAAGGCCAGAACCTGCGGCCTGAATACGGCAAGCCAGGTTGCCCTGTGGCACCAGTTCCAGTTCAATCTCACCGGCACGGTACAGCGCATCAAACTCGTAAGAGTCGGCTTGACGCGGGAAAGAACAGATAATCTTTTTCACCCGGCGGGCTTTTAACAGCGCCGCCAGCCCGGTATCGCCGTTACCGGCGTTGTTATTCACAATGGTCAGCTCGCGCGCCCCCTTGGCGATTAAGGCATCAATCAGCTCAGCCGGCTGGCCGGCGGTGCCAAAGCCGCCAATCATCACCGTTGCGCCATCGTAAATTTGCGCTACCGCGTCAGCGGCGGGCGCCACAGTTTTATCAATCATCTGTTCACCTGCTTCGCTATGCCAGCAATTGGCAAAGCTTTAGTTAAAGGGTTAACGGCTCTGGTTTGCCCTTAGCCCTGATCGCCGCCACCTACTGGTAACACCGTACCGGTAATGTAAGCGGCCTGATCTGAGGCCAGGAATAAAATGGCTTGTACCTGATCGTTGATGCTGCCGTAGCGCTTCATCAGGCTCGACTCGATAGTTTGATCGACAATTTGCTGATACCAGATCTGTTCGTCGGCAGTCAGTGGTTTGGGATTGCGTGGCACCTTACGTGGTGGCGCTTCAGTACCTCCGGTAGCCACAGCATTAACCCGAATGCCAGCAGCAGCATGCTCAAATGCCAGGCTGGCCGTTAAGGCATTAACGCCGCCTTTGGCAGCCGAATACGGAATGCGGTTAATACCCCGAGTAGCAATAGAAGAGACGTTAACAATTACGCCTGCTTGCTGCGCTAGCATTGTCGGCAGCACCTCGCGGCAACTCCACAAGGTCGGCATTAAAGAGCGGCGGATTTCAGCTTCAATTTCATCCGCTTGATAATGCTGAAACGGCTTGGCCCAGATGGTGCCGCCGACGTTATTTATCAGCACATCAATACGGCCAAACTGTGTCAGCGCCGCCTGCACCATTTGCTCGGCACCGCTCCAGCTTTCCAGATCAGCTTCGACGGTTAAGATATCGCTGTCAGCGAGGCCAGCAGCGGCTTTAATTTCCGGCGCCACCTCAGGCAAAAAGCTGGCGCGGTCAACCAGCACCAGTTTTGCAGCTTCCTGCGCCAGCGCTTCTGCGACACCGCGGCCGATACCCTGGGCTGCGCCGGTAACCAGTACCACTTTATTTAAAAAGCGTTTGCTCATCTTAAGCTCCGACACTGGCCGAGAATTTCTCGAAGTGGAAACTCACCGGGGTAATTTGTGCGATATTCAGCCAGCTGCGTACTGCGTCCACCATTGCCACCGGGCCACACAGATAGATATCAACGTCGCCCTGATTCAGCCAGGCATCGTCAATATGTGCCGTGACATAGCCCTTGCGCGGATGCTGATTGGCCTCGCTGGCCACTACAGTGCGATAGTCAAACCAGCTATGCTCAGCTTTAAAAGCATCTAGTTTATCCAGCTCCACTAAATCCTGATCATGGGTCACACCAAATACCAGCTTGACTGGATAAGCACTGCCGGTTTGCGCCAGCACATCCAGCATCGCCATAAAGGGCGCGATGCCGGTACCACCTGCCAGCATTAGCACCGGACGCTGCACTGGTCGCAGATAAAAGCTGCCGTAAGGGCCGCTAAAGCTCATGGCTTGGCCAACTTTAGCGCCGTCAGTTAAAAAGCTGCTCATCAGGCCGCCCGGCACATTGCGTACAATAAAGCTCACGCTGTCCTGCCTCGGGCCGCAGCTAAAAGAATAGGCACGGCTATCCTGGGTGCCGGGTACAGCCACCTTAACGTATTGCCCGGCCAGAAAACTCAGCTCAGCCGGTTGCTCTGGCGCAATGCTAAAACAAATGGTGGAATCGCTCGGCTGACTTAACGCGGTTAAGGTGCCGGCGAACTCGGCCATGCTGGTTTTACAGCTGACTGACGAAGCCGGAATTTGCACCACGCAGTCAGACTTGGGCCGCATCTGGCAGCCCAGAATATAACCTTGCTCGGCTTCTTCCGGGGTTAGCGCATCTTCGATATACAGCTCGGGCGGCATATCGTACTTGCCCGACTCACAAAAGCCGCGGCAGGTACCGCAGGCGCCGTCGCGGCAGTCCAGCGGAATATTGATTTTCTGGCGGTAAGCAGCATCGGATAGCAACTCGCCGTTTTTGCAGTCGATAAAACGGGTGACACCGTCTTCAAACTGTAAGGCAATACGAAAGGTCATAGCAGGCTCCCCGACAATTAAATATGGTAAATATCAATAACCTGATGGATGTAGTCGTTTTTCAGCACCACATACTTTTCGCGGATTTTCGGGCTGTCGCCACTAACATCAATCACATAACGCGACATACCAAAACGGTTGAAGGTGGTTTTGTAACGATGGCTCAGGGTGTGCCAGTTAAAACGCACTGTGACCAAATCGCCCTGCTGCTCGAGTAGCTCGATATTACTCAGGTTATGGCTGGTGCGGGTATCCGGCATGGTGGCGCTGGAACGTTCGGTTTTGATCCGAAATACCCGATCTTCCAAACCCGCGCGGTTTGGATAATAGATCAGCGAAATTTCGGTCTGCGGATCGGTAACCAGCTTGTCGTCGTCATCCCAGGAGGGCATCCAGAACTGGGCTTCATCGGCATAACACTGCAGCCAGTCGTCCCACTGTTCGTCATCAAGCAGACGCGCCTCGCGGTATAAAAAAGCGCAAAGTTGCTGATAATCAACTGCATTAGGGGTCAGCGTGCTCATACTTTACCTCCTTCTTTGCCCAGGGCGTCTTGCATCACTTTTAACCAGTAGCTGTGTTGCACGGTGTATAAGCCTTCATCTTCGGTTTTCAGGCCGCTCATTACTGGTTTCAGGCCAATTTGCTCAGCAGCGGCATCAGAGCCTTGGATCCAGTGCGTGGCACCGCGACACATATCGTTCCATTCCATCACTCTGCCGGCATAACCCTGCTGACAGGCGCGGAATTCTTCCAGATCGTCTGGGGTGGCCATGCCACTGACGTTAAAGAAATCTTCGTACTGGCGGATGCGGCGGGCACGGGCTTCCGGGCTTTCACCTTTGGGCGCAATGCAGTAAATGGTGACTTCGGTTTTATCCACACTCAGCGGCCGTAACAGCCGGATTTGGCTGCCGAACTGATCCATCAGGTAAACGTTCGGATACAAACACAGGTTGCGCGAGCGCTGGATCATCCAATCCGCTGTGGGCTGACCAAACTTGTCGGCAAATTCCTGATAACGCGGAAAATTCGGCCGGTCTTCCGGATTAGCCCAGTTGGTCCACAGCAGCATATGGCCCTGCTCAAAAGCATAGAAACCACCGCCCTGCTGGCCCCAACGGCCGGCGTCCATCGCTTTGATCTTGTCTTCGCGCTTGGCTGCTTCTTCTTTGCGGCGGTTGGTTGTAGCTGCATAGTTCCAGTGCACGGCAGAGACGTGGTAACCGTCGGCGCCATTCTCGGCTTGCAGTTTCCAGTTACCGTCAAAGGTATAGGTAGAAGAGCCGCGCAGCACTTCCAGACCATCGGCCGATTGATCGAAAATCATATCGATGATTTTCGCCGCTTCGCCCAAAAACTCAGCCAGCGGGGCCACGTCCGGGTTTAAACTGCCGAATAAAAAGCCGCGGTAGCTTTCAAAGCGCGCCACTTTTTTCAGATCGTGCGAGCCTTCTTTGTTAAAGCACTCAGAGTAACCGGCATCAAGCGGATCTTTAACCTTTAACAGCTTTCCGCTGTTATTAAAGGTCCAGCCGTGGAAGGGGCAGGTAAAGGTGGCTTTGTTGCCTTTTTTATGGCGGCACAGCTGGGCGCCACGGTGGCTGCAGGCGTTGATAAAGGCATTCAGCTCACCAGCGCGATTGCGGGCAATAAAGATTGGCTGACGGCCAATGTAGGTACTGTAGTAATCGTTGGTGTCCGGGATCTGGCTTTCATGCGCCAGGTAAATCCAGTTACCTTCGAAGATATATTTCATTTCCAGCTCAAATAAGCGCTGATCGGTAAAGGCGCTGCGATGCAGTCGGTGGTCGCCTTTAGCATGATCTTCAATTAAGAAGTCGTTCAGGGTGCGCTCGTTTAGCGGCCGGTCCGGATCGATCATATACATGGTGTGTTACCTCAAAATCAGTTGCTTAGCGCCTGAAAAAAGCGCAGCAGTTTCTAATATGGTTTACCTAACTGCTGCGCCAAGGGAACTCAGGATGAATCAAGAGTGAATTCAAGCTTGGGCGCGACGCCGCTCGACTTCAGTAGTAGGCGCAGCCGCCACTTCTGCATTTAAGTGGAAGTCAAAATCAATGGAGGCGAAAGGTTTACTGACACCATGCTTTGCCATCTCAGTCGGATCGCTAACCTCAACTACCGGTGGTACCAGGCCTTCACGGCTGGCAAACGCAAAGTCATCCCACAGGTATTCGTCGCCGTCGATATTAATTTGGGTGGTCAGTTTGCGATGACCAACAGCCGTGACAAAAAAATGGATATGTGCCGGGCGCTGGCCATGGCGGCCTAATAAACCCAGTAATTTGGCAGTACTACCATCTGGCGGACAGCCGTAGCCTTTTGGCACGATACTCTGGAACTGGTAACGGCCGTTTTCGTCAGTAGTGATAGTGCGGCGCAGGTTAAAGGCCGACTGTGATTTGTCAAAGAAGGAATAGTTACCCAGTAGGTTGGCGTGCCACACTTCGACCTGACTGTTTGGCAGCGGCTTACCATTGGCGCCATACACGGTGCCTTGCATAAACAACACCTTGCCTTGCTCAGACTCAGTACCGTCATCCAGTCGCGCAAAGCCTTTGGCAACAGGAGCTCCGGCCACATAAAGCGGGCCTTCGATAGTGCGGGGTGTACCGCCGGTGATGCCCAGCTTGGCTTCCGATTCGTCAAAGCGGATATCGAGGAAGCGATCTAAGCCGATACCTGGGGCAATTAAACCCAGCTCCATCCGGCCGCCGGCCTCTTGCAGAAACTCCAGGCCTTGCCATACTTCGCTGGCGCTAAGGTCAAGATCTTCGATAGCTTTAAATAAGTCACTCACTAGTCGAAGCACAATTTGCTGTACCCGTGGGTTGGCTGCAGATTGGGCGGCATCGATAATAAAGCCTTTAACTAACTGGTCTATTTCGTTATGTGTCATGCTGTTGTCCCCTTGTCGGAATCAAATTATTAGTGTGATAGTGGTTTAGCGGTCGTCATCATGGATTGAGGACGGATGCCGACACAGTGGCGTGACCTCAATCTGCATAAAGGGATACAGCGGCAACGACAACAACAGGTTGTGCAGTTCTTCGTTGCTGGCAACATCAAAAATACTGGTGTTAGCGTACTGACCGGCAATGCGCCACAGATGGCGCCATTTGCCGCTTTGCTGCAGTTGTTGCGCCAACGCTTTTTCCTTGCTTTTAAGGTCACTGACCTCGGTTTCGCTTAAATGGGTGGGGATTTTTACATCCATCCGGACTTGAAATAACATGCTAAAACTCCTTATGCCGAACGACGCCAAGCGGCAATTTTGTCAAGATCCAGCGCCAGCCCCAGACCCGGTTTGGTCGGCAGTTGCAGCGCAAAGTCACGGTATTGCAGCGGCTCGGCCAGAATGTCTTGCTTAAGCAGCAAAGGGCCGAATAGCTCGGTACCAAATTCCAATTCATCAAAGGTGGCGAACAAGTGGGCCGAGGCCATGGTGCCAACGGGCCCTTCAAGCATGGTGCCGCCATACAAGCTAATGCCAGCTAAACGGGCGATGTTGCCAAGCTCTTTGGCCTGGGTCAGGCCACCCGACTGGGCAATTTTTACCGCAAACACATCGGCAGCATTCAGACGCGCCACTTCCCATGCATCCTGCGGGCCGTTTAAAGTTTCGTCGGCCATAATGGCAACGCTAAAGCGCTCAGCCAGCCGTGCCATGCCGATGCGGTTTTCTGCTTTCAATGGCTGTTCAATTAAGTCAATACCGCCATCCTGTAACTGCTGAATGGCAGAGGTGGCTTGTAGTTCCGACCAGGCCTGGTTGACGTCAACCCGGATACTGACCTCAGCACCCAGCGCTTTTTTAATCGCCAATACATGGTTCACGTCATATTGAATGCTGTTTAAACCGATTTTCAGTTTGAAGCTGTTATGCCGGCGCAAATCGAGCATCATTTGCGCCTCATCGATATCCTTGGCGGTATCGCCACTGGCCAGCGTCCAGAGTACCGGGACGCTGTCACGCAGGCGGCCACCCAGAAACTCACTCATTGGTACGCCCAAACGCTGCGCCTGAATATCCAGTAAAGCGGTTTCCAGCGCACATTTGGCAAAACGGTTGCCGCGGATGTTTTTACGCAGGCGGTACATCAGGGCGCCGACATGGCGATCATCTTGCTGCAGTAATAAAGGCGCTATATGATGGCGTATATTCACTGCCACACTTTCTGGGCTCTCGTCACCATATTTCAGGCCGCCGATGGTAGTGGCTTCGCCCCAACCGGTGTAACCGTCATCAGTTTGGATTTGCACCAGTACCAGAGTCTGAGTGCTCATCGTCGCCACCGACAACTTATGTGGCCGGATGGTCGGGATATCTATCAGAATTGTTTCAATCGCCTTGATCATATCGTTTCGGTATAGTTAAATCGGATAACCGGACAATACTTCGGCACTAATCGCAGTTCCAACACTATGTTGGTATCAACTTCATACCAAAAAGGTATACATGATGGAAATTCGGCATTTACGGTATTTTGTGGCAGTAGCAGAAGAGCAGAATTTTACCCGTGCAGCCGAACGACTTTTTATTGCTCAACCACCACTTAGTCGGCAAATTCAACAACTAGAAGATGAGTTAGGGGTTAGTTTAATTGAACGCAGCAGTAGGCCACTGCAGCTGACTGAGGCCGGTAAATTTTTGTATACCCATGCCAAACAACTGCTTGCCAAAAGCGCCGAAATTAAGACCATGACACAGCGGGTTGGCAAAATTGAGCGCAGTTTATCAATTGGTTTTGTCGCAACTACGCTGTATGGTTTGCTGCCACGAATAATTCGCCAATTTCGCGAACAGCATCAGAACGTTGAGCTGATACTGCATGAGATGACCACATCAGAGCAAATTGAAGCACTAAAAGCCGGTAAAATTGATGTTGGCTTTGGCCGCTTACGGGTCGAAGATCCGAGTATCCGGCGTATTTTGTTACGCGAAGAACCGCTGATGGTCGCGCTACCATCAAAGCACCCCCTGGCGGAGTTAGGTCAAAGTGTCACGCTCAAAGATTTAGTTGATCAACCGTTTTTAGTGTTCCCGAAGCAGCCACGGCCAAGTTTTGCCGATCAAATTCTCGCGCTGTTTCATGATAGGGGTTTAAAGCCAACCAAGGTGATTGAAGTGCGGGAGTTACAAATTGCAATCGGTCTGGTTGCTGCCGGCGAAGGGTTAACCATAGTGCCAAGCAGTATGCATGCTTTTATCCGCCAAGATGTTAGTTATCTGGATTTAAATGAAGAGCGCGCCTTATCGCCGATCATTATGAGTATACGGATGGGTGAACAATCTGATGATTTAAAAGCATTATTACAAAATATTTATCAGGTATATGAGGACGAGAGGATCCGCTATATCCGCGAAGAGCTGTAACCTTAAAATTCCAACAAAAACGCCACCTTACGGGTGGCGTTTTTGCTTTATGAGTATCTTTTTGCAAGTCCGCCTACCCACAATGGAGTAACCATACCCCCCTCTTCATGGCAATAACCAAGCATAGCCTCAGCATGTAACATTAACCCACAACACCGAGCTACCGGCTCTAAGCCTGACACGAATTTTACGATATCAGGGATGAACGGTATGCCGTGGCAATCATGCCACAGGGTATGACGGGAAACGGCCATACCTCCCCATTTGGAAAGGTGAATTATGTTAACTGACGCTTATGCGCGCCGTTTTAGCTATTTGCGGCTGTCTGTTACTGAAAGCTGCAATTTTCGCTGCAGCTATTGCCTGCCTGATGGCATTGACTGCGACTCCCGTAGCGGTGAATTAACCCTAAATGAAATAAAACGCCTGGTCACAGCCTTTGCCAAACTGGGGACCCGCAAAGTACGGATTACCGGTGGCGAGCCGTCTTTACGTAAAGACTTAACCGAAATTATCGCTATCTGCAAAGCGGTGCCCGGTATTGAAAAAGTGGCACTGACCACCAACGGCTACCGTTTAAAACGCGATGCGCTGGCCTGGCAGGAAGCAGGTCTGGATGCGGTGAACGTTAGCGTCGATAGCCTGGATGCCGACACCTTTCACCTGGTCACAGGCCAGGACAAATTAGCCGACATCTTAGAGGGCATAGCCCATGCTAAAGCCATTGGCATTAAGCAGGTAAAAATTAATACCGTACTGCTAAAACAGCATAATGCCCTGGCCCTGCCAGATTTTCTTAAGTTTGTGAAGCAACAGGATATTGCGCTGCGTTTTATCGAGCTGATGCGTACTGGCGATAATGCTGATTTTTATCAGCGCCAACATTTAAGTGGTGCCAGCATTCAACAACAGCTACTGGATCAGGGCTGGCAGTTGAACGTCAAAGCGAAAACTGACGGTCCGGCTCTGGAATACTCGCATGCCGATTATCAGGGGCGGATTGGTCTGATTATGCCCTACAGCAAAGACTTCTGTGCCGACTGTAACCGGCTTAGGGTTTCAAGCCTGGGTCAGCTGTATTTGTGTCTGTTTACCGACAACCACCAGGAGTTGCGTAGCCTGCTGCAAACAGATAATAGCGCGCCCTTAATGCGTTTTTTGCAACAAGCAGTGCAAGGCAAAGCTTTCAGCCATCAGTTAGCTGAAGATTACAGTGGCAGCACCCGGCATTTAGCCCAGATCGGTGGATAAGAGAGGTGGCTAATATGAGCAGTTGTATGCAATTTAGCGCACTGATTTTAGCCGGAGGAAAATCCAGCCGCATGGGCCAGGATAAAGCGCTGCTAAACCTCAATGGCCTGAGTTTACTTGAGCATATGCAGCAATTGGCGCAAGAAAGCGGTGCAGCAGAGGTACTGATTAGTCGTAACCAACCGGGTTTTATTGCCGATCAAACTCAGCAACAAGGGCCCTTAGCCGGTATTTTAGCGGCGCTTGAACACTGCCAAAGTGCACAGCTACTGGTACTGCCAATAGATACGCCATTACTCAGTGTGCGTAGTCTGCAGCGTCTGCTGCAACACGCTACTGCTAACAACAATGCTGGTGCTGCGTGCTTTGCCGACAGCCCACTACCCTGCGTGCTAGCGGTAAGCCCGACACTCAGCACCCTAATTAGAGCACAACTGCAAAGCGGCCAGCGCTCGGTAAAAGCACTGCTGGCAAAGCTTAACGCCTTATCCCTGCCAGTTCCGACCACTGAGCTATTAAATACCAATACACCACAAGACTGGCAGCTTTGCCTAAATTTATTTAATAACGGAGTGCATTATGCCGAGGCCTGACTTAAGTCGGTTTTATCCGCTTTCTATAGCAGTACTTACCGTCTCGGACAGTCGAAGCAGTGCTAATGACAGCAGCGGCGACTTGCTCTGTCAGCTGCTGCAAACCGCAGGTCACCAATTAGCAGAGCGGATAGTATTGCCGAACAACAAATATCACATACGTGCCGTGTTAAGTCAGTGGATCGCAAGCGAGACCATTCAGGTAGTGTTGCTGAATGGCGGTACTGGATTTGCTGCGGGCAACTGTACGGTCGAGGCATTAACACCGCTTATGGATACACAGGTACCAGGCTTTGGTGAGCTGTTTCGCCAGTTATCGTTTAACGAGTTAGGTTCTGCTGCGCTGCAATCCGGCGCACTGGCTGGACTGGCCAATGGCACTTTGCTATTTGCGATGCCTGGCTCTGGCGGCGCCTGCACTGTGGCGATGCAACAGTTGATTTTGCCACAGCTGGATAGCAAAACCGGGCCATGCAACTTTGTTGCACATGTAAAAGGTAACTTTGTTGCTCATGTGAAAAACAACCCAATCAATAATTGTGGAGCCTGAAATGAGTGAATTCCCACATTTAACGCATCTGGATCAAAGTGGTGCCGCTGCCATGGTCGATGTTAGTAACAAGCAGGACACTAAGCGGCTGGCCCGCGCCGGCGCAGTAGTATTTACCACGCCAGAAGTGATCAGTTTAATTGAGCAGGCCTTACTGAAAAAAGGCGATGTACTGGCCACCGCCCGCATTGCCGGCATTATGGCAGCGAAAAAAACCAGTGAGCTTATTCCGCTGTGCCATCCGCTCATGCTAAGCCAGGTATCAGTCGACTTTCAGCTACTGCCAGCGCAAGGTCAGATAAAAATTGAAAGCTGCTGTGTGCTAAGCGGCCAAACCGGCGTTGAGATGGAAGCATTAACTGCCGCCAGTGTAGCAGCGCTAACCATTTACGATATGTGTAAAGCGGTAGATAAGGCGATGACCATTAGCGAGATCCGGCTGCTGGAAAAAACCGGTGGTAAGTCGGGGCATTATATTTCGGAGGCAATATGATTAAAATTCTGTTTTTTGCAGCGCTGCGCGAACGGTTGGATTGTGAACAATACCTGCTTAGTTGTGAAGGCAACACCTTGGATGTGGCGTCAGTGCTCAGTCAATTGCAAAGCCGCTGCCAAAACTGGCAGCAAGAACTAAGTCGCACCGATTTACTATGCGCAGTAAACCAGCAGCTGGTGCCGCTAACCGCCAGCGTGCAGGATGGCGATGAACTGGCGTTTTTCCCCCCGGTAACCGGAGGCTGATATGAGCATATTTGTCGCCGTACAAAGTGATGATTTTTGTCTGGCCAGTGAATATCACGAATTGCGTCGCAACCCCGCATGTGGAGCAATTGTCACATTTAGCGGCCTGGTGCGAGAGCTGCATGATACCGTTCTGCATGGCATGACGCTGGAGCACTACCCTGGCATGACCGAACAGGCACTTAACCGCATTGCCACCGATGCGCTTAATCATTGGCAACTAGCTGCTGTACATATTATTCACCGGGTTGGCAGGCTTAAGCCAAATGAGCAAATAGTGTTTGTCGGGGTAGCCAGCGCCCACCGGGCCGCTGCGTTCGCCGCCTGCGAGTTTATTATGGATTACTTAAAAAACCGCGCACCGTTCTGGAAAAAAGAACATACCGCTACGGGTGATTACTGGGTTGAGGCCAAAGCCAGTGATCAGCAGGCGCTGGCGCGCTGGGAGTAAAATATGATCCGGAGTGCACTGCTGTTTTGTCTGTTTTCTCTGGTTTACGCCCTACCGGTTTATGCCGGCGACAAGCTGATGCTGGCTGCAGCGTCAGATTTACGCTATGCCTTAGATGAAGTCATTCTGCTGTTTCGCCAGCAGCACCCCACCACAGATATTCATGTTGTATATGGCTCAAGCGGCAAACTCAGCACGCAAATTCGCCATGGCGCGCCTTTTGACTTGTTTTTTTCAGCTGACAGCCGCTTTCCTGAGCTGCTGTACCAGGATGGCCACGCGGTTACTGTGCCACAACCTTACGCTGTGGGTCATTTGGTACTGTGGAGCCCACGGCAAAATATGTCAGAGGTTGAGCTGCATCAGCTGAAAAACATGACGTTTCGTCGCCTGGCCATTGCTCAACCGGCGCATGCGCCTTATGGCCAACGTGCCAAAGAAGCTTTGCAAACTCTTGGCCTGTGGGCAGAGCTTGAACCAAAGCTGGTGTATGGCGAAAACATCGCCCAAACCGCACAATTGGTGCAAAGCGGCGGCGCAGACATTGGCATTATTGCGCTGTCGTTAGCAAAGTTTCCTGAACTGGCCAAACAGGGTTATCACCTTATTCCGACAGACCTGCATCAGCCGCTTACCCAGGCTTTTGTGGTTACCCGTCATGGCGCGGATAACCGTGCTGCTCACCATTTTAGCGCCTTTATGAAAAATCCGGCAGCGCTAACGGTAATGCAACGCTTCGGCTTTGAACTGCCTGCAACTCTGCCGGCACAGGACTAAGCCATGCCTGAGTTTCTCACAATATTGAGTAGTCAGGACTGGCAAGCCATCCAACTCACCCTTAAGCTGTGTTTATACACCACGCTGATTTTACTGCTGCTGGGTACCCCGCTGGCCTGGTGGTTATCGCTTAGCCATAGCAAACTGCGCACCGCCATTCAGGCGATAGTAGCGCTGCCACTGGTATTGCCACCCACTGTGCTGGGTTTTTATTTGTTACTGCTGCTTGGGCCGCATGGCGCTATCGGCAGTACCCTGGAGCAACTGGGGCTAAACCATCTGGCATTTAGCTTTAGTGGCATTTTAATTGGCTCGGTAATTTACTCTCTGCCCTTTACCGTGCAGCCTTTAGTGGAAAGCTTTCGACGCATGGGACCAAGGCCGCTGGAAGTCGCCGCTACTTTAGGTGCCAGCAAGCTGGATCAGCTGTTCAGTGTAATACTGCCACTATGCCGTGGTGGGTTTATCGTTGCTGCAACGTTAACGTTTGCCCATACCTTAGGCGAATTTGGGGTTATTTTAATGCTCGGTGGCAGTATACCCGGCGAAACCCAGGTGTTATCGGTACTGATTTATGACCACACCGAAGCGATGAATTATGCGCAAGCGCATCAGTTATCGTTAGGGTTATTAATTACCGCCTTTGCAGTACTGTTTATTGTATATGGGTTGAACCGCCGGTTTGAGCGCGAGGCCATACTATGATTAGCCTGTTGCAACATGCCGCCCAGCACTGCTGGCAGCATATTAGCCAGCCACGCCAATTAGCCGCTGCGCCTGAGTGCCAAACGCTTACAGTGCAGTTAAGCCTGGCGCTTGGCGAATTTTCACTGCAGTTAAATAACAGCCTGCCGCTAAACGGTATTACCGCCCTATTTGGCCGCTCGGGTTGTGGTAAAACCACCTTATTGCGCGCAATTGCCGGGCTTGACCGCCATGCTAATGCGCAAATTTGCCTTAACGAAACGCCATGGCAACAGGGTAAACAGTTTGTGCCGGTGCATCAGCGCCGGATCGGTATGGTATTTCAGGAAAGCAGCCTGCTGCCGCATTTATCAGTTGAGCAAAACCTGCTGTATGGCTTTAACCGGCTGGCAAAGCAAACTGCTGTGCGGCTGCAACCAGAGCAGGTGATCCGCTTACTCGAGCTGACGCCACTGCTTAAACTGGCGCCACAGTACTTATCCGGCGGTCAGCGCCAGCGCATCGCACTGGGCCGGGCTTTACTGAGCCAGCCGCAATTACTGCTGCTGGATGAACCTTTAGCATCGTTGGATCAGCAAAGCCGCAGCGAGATTTTGCCCTTTTTACAGCGCATAGCTAATACAACCGGCATACCTATGCTGCTGGTCAGCCATCAGCTGGACGACGTCGTAAAACTGGCCGATCACCTGGTGCTGATGCAGGATGGCCGCATCATCAGCCACGGCCCGCTGCCACAGCAACTCATGCAGCCACAGCTTGCCGCCAGCGGCGCAATGTCACTGCTGCATGCCAGAAGCCACGGCTGCAACCATCACCTGCTTCAGCTCAGTGTTGGCCAGCAACAGCTGCAACTACCTGCACCAATGCATACCGACACCGCAAATTACTCACCCTCGGTTTACCGTTTACGCATTCAGGCGCGCGATATTGCGCTTAGCTTAACACCTCTTAACGACAGTTCGGTCAGTAATCAGTTGCAGGTTAGTATCGTTGGCTTTAATACCGCCCCCCACCCGGCTGAAACCCTGGTGCAACTGACACTTGATGGCCAGCCGCTGCAGGCTCTGCTCACTAAGCAATCTGTTGAACGCCTAGGCTTACAAATTGATCAGCAGGTATATGCGCAGATAAAAGCAGTGGCGTTGGAATAAACTGATCAGCCACAATTCTGCTGTTTAATAAAATGAGTATCAGCAGAGCTTAATACAATCTATCGGACACACCGCTATGCAGGTGGGCTTGTCGTAGTAACCAATGCATTCTGTACACAGTTCCGGGTCTACTTCGTAATGCTTCTCGCCCATGCTAATAGCGTCGTTTGGGCACTCGGGCACACACATATCGCAGTTAATACAGCTGACTTTAATAACGGCAGGCATGCTCAACCTACCGTATTTACGGCTAAATCACTGTTGGCTGTGGCCGCAACTGGCAGCTGCTTTAACAACATGGCAAAGGTCAGGTCAGTTTGCTTTGGTAACTTTACTTTAAGCTGATAACAGGCACCAGGCGCTAATAAAATAGCGTTGTCCTGCTTGTCGCGCAGCGCCTGCAGGGTAAAGCTTTGGTTTCCCTCTGGCGTCATTAACAACAGGCTATCACCAACACTAAACTGGTTTTTAACCTCCAACAACGCAAAACCCTCACTGTCCTGCTCGCCTATAAACTCACCGACTAACAGCTGCTCACCAACACTGTGGCTGGTATCGTAGTTTTGTGTATCCTGTGGTTTATGCCGGCGCAAAAAGCCTTCGGTAAAACCGCGGTTGGCCATGCCGTTAAGCTCAGTGAGTAACTTTGGATCAAACGCTCTGCCGGCCACGGCATCATCAATAGCCTGGCGGTACACCTGAGCGGTACGCGCCACATAATAAGGTGATTTAGTACGCCCTTCTATTTTAAGCGAATGCACCCCCATATTGGTTAACGCCGGCACATGTGCAATAGCTCGTAAGTCTTTTGAATTAAGAATATAAGTACCGTGCACATCTTCATCTATGGCCATCAGCTCACCGGGGCGGCCTTGCTCTTCTAACAGTGCTGGTGTAGTTATCTGTTTAAACTGCCCAGCTTCATCTTCTGTCGCGCCATGTACCTGATAAGGCCAGCGACAACTGTTGGTACAAGCCCCCTGATTCGGGTCGCGTTTATTAATATAGCCAGATAACAAACAGCGGCCAGAATAGGCCATACACAGCGCGCCATGCACAAATACCTCCAGTTCCATTTCTGGTACTTCGCGCCGAATATCCGCAATTTCCTCCACCGCCAGTTCACGGGATAAAATAACCCGCTCGACCCCCTGTGTTTGCCAGAATTTCACTGCCGCCCAGTTCACCGTATTAGCCTGCACCGACAAATGCAGTGCCATATGCGGGAAATGCTGTTGTAACAGATAAATAACACCAGGATCAGAGACAATCAGTGCATCGGGACCAAGCGCCACTACTGGCGCCATATCCGCAATAAAACTCTGTAGCTTGCTGTTATGTGGCGCAATATTAACCACCACATAAAATTTTTTACCAAGGGCATGTGCTTCATCAATACCCGTGGCAAGCGCCGTTAAATCAAACTCATTGTTGCGTACCCGCAAGCTGTAACGTGGCTGGCCGGCATATATGGCATCGGCGCCGTAAGCAAACGCCAGCCGCATCGCTTTTAAACTGCCGGCGGGTGACAATAATTCAGGTATTAACATGGTGTCAGTCTCTCTTTTGTCGCAGCCTTAAAGCCTGCAGCAAAATTATTTAAGCGCTCTGTGCGGCTGCTACTATCCAGCATTACCTCAATCAGGCTAAAACGCATATCACTGGCCAATGCCAGCGCTAAAGCCTGGTTAAAATCAGCCAATGAACTAACCTGCATGCCATTTCCTCCCATAGTGCGAGCCAGATCAGCATACTTCCAGTTACTTAAGTTGGTACAATTAAGCCCGGGCGAAAACGCCTCTATCATGTCCCAGCGCTGGTTATTAAACACAATGACAATAGGTGCAAAACCATAGCGGGCGCAATGCCCAAGCTCCAGCCCGGTCATTAAAAAGGCACCATCACCTACCAGCACTACCGGCCGCAGGCCAGTAACCGCCTGCACACCAAACGCCGCGGGCACCGCATAGCCCATAGACGCATAAAAGGCCGGCGCCAGCATTAAACTGGGTTTGGCATGGAGTGAAGCAAATAAACAATCGCCAATATCTGAAATTAGCGGCACGGTGTTATTGCGCTCTGCTAACATCTTATCCAAACACTGCACCAAACTGCTGGTAGTCAACCGCTGCTCGGGTTCGGTAGCGGCCAATACCGGCAAAATCAATGATTTAAACGGTGGTATTGCTTGGTTTAGTAGCGCCGCCAATAGCGGCTGCAACCCCAGCTGTTTATAAGTTGTTTCGCCGAGGTTTAATTGGTTCTGCTCAATACAAATTAGCTTTTCTGGGGGGAATAATTCAGCATGAGCAGCAAAATTACTGTCCGTTTTAATCACACCAACCTGAATAATCAGATCGGCTTCCTTAAGCAGCTCTGCCGGACGAACATCCGTTTTATCTAAGAAAATACCACCATACAGAAAATGTTGCTGATCAAAGCTGGCGCGGCCCATCAGGGTGCTGACAAAAGGAATATTCAGCTTACTGGCCAGTGCTTCCAGCTCGGCTACCGCATCAAAGCGCCGCACATCCACCCCAGCCAGGATCACCGGTTGTTTAGCTTGCATTAAGCGCGCGGTAAGTTGTGTTATCGCAGCATCAAGCTCAGCCTGAGGAACGTCGGCAACCTGATAAACAGGTGCCAGAGAGGTCGTAAACTGTACTGCATCGCGCGGTATTTCAAGCAAAACCGGCCGGCTCTGCTCTTTGGCGGTTTGCAGTGCGGCCCGAATATCTTCACCGGCGCGGGCCGGGTTATCTAAGCGGAATTGGGACGCGGTAATTTCCCGGTAAATATCACGTTGTGAATCGACCGTTTTAGCTTGATGATGGATTTGCAGGCCACGCTCAATCTCAGCCTGACTGGGAAAGCCGGCAATAACGAGCAGAGGGACATGTTCAACATAAGCCTGGGCCACCGCATTAGCGGCATTTAATGCGCCCGCACCGTAAGTCAGGATCACGACTGCCGGTTTATTGCTGATGCGGGCTGCGGCATCGGCGGCAAACACGGCTGACGGCTCATGGCTTAAATAATACAGCGGCAGCGTGCTGCGCTGCTGTAATTGTTCAAACAGCGGCAGCACAAAATCGCCAGGAATACCAAACAGTTGTTTTATTTCGAAAACGTCAAACTCATGTAGCAATACATCCACCAACAACATAACCTGCTCCGGGCAACCACCAATGCAGACAGTCTGGAGATATTCGTTATAGCCAGTGTTGATTCAGATCAAGCCTGCGCCAGCTTGAGCTGGCGCAAAGGTGGTATGTAAAGAGTTAACTGTCAGCGTAACAGCACTGAAAACGGCTGTATCGATACGACTTCACCGGCAGGCAGGCTGGCGCTGTCAGCTGGCAGCACGATATAGCAGTTGGCGTTGGCAATCGAGCTGAGCATACCCGAACTTTGGCTGCCTAATGTTTTCACCTGTAAACCTTGCGCGTCTTGCCAGTACCAGCCTCGCTGATAATCCTGACGCCCGGGTTGTTTTTTCAAAGGCACAGTACATGTCGCCTGCAGTAAAGAAGCTGTCCCTTCGTGGGTTTCACCGCTAAGTTTGCGCAGCACCGGCTGTACCAGTTGCTCTAAGGTCACCACGGCCGCAACCGGATTACCGGGTAAACCAAAGAACCAGCAATTATCTAACTTACCAAAAGCAAACGGTTTACCCGGTTTAATCGCCACCTTCCAGAACGCAATCTGGCCAAGTTTCTGCAGAATTTGCCGGGTATAATCGGCCTCTCCTACCGACACACCGGCACTGGTAATAAGTACATCGGCTTCTGTCATTGCCTTTGCAAACGCGTGTTCTATGGCAACCGGATTATCAGGTAGCAACCCCAAGTCAAGCACCTCTGCACCTAGGCGTTGCAGCATCGCCGCCATTACATAGCGGTTACTGTCATATATATGCCCTGATAATAACGGCTGGCCCGGGGGTAGTAATTCATCACCAGTTGAAAATATTGCGATCTTAAGCTGTCGCAAAACGTTAACGCTGGCATAACCTAATGACGCCAGTAAGCCAAGATCAGCAGGCCGTAATTTATGGCCTGCCGCAAGTACCTGCTGGCCTGTAGCGATATCTTCACCGGCAATGCGAACATGCTCACCTGCCTCAGGTACTATCTGACAATGGATCTGCTGGCTTGGCCCGGTCTGGCTTAGTGCTACCTGCTCCTGCACTACGACAGTGTCCAGTTCAGCTGGCATTACCGCGCCCGTGGTAATACGCACACAACTGCCAACCGGCACAGTGTCGTGATAAGCATGCCCTGCCAGCGCTGAACCAATGACATCTAATGGCTGATTGGGTTTTACGTCTGCCGCTCGCAGTGCGTAGCCGTCCATTGCTGCATTATCATAACCTGGCACATTGATTTCAGATAATATTGGCTGCGCTAACACGCAATCCAGTGCTTCAGCCAACGGCACCGTTAGCGATTCAGATAACGGTGATACCTCTGACAACATTTGTTCAATGGCACGCGCTGCAGATAACATGTTTTTTGTTGTACCGCTTTCCCTCATCAGGCTTTGGCTCCCTGTTGGTTGACCATCCATACCGCTGCTTCAACCCGTGAACGCAACCCAAGTTTCTTAAGTAAGTGTTTAACATGCACTTTTACCGTGCCATCAGAGATATTCAGCTCCCGGGCAATAAGTTTATTGCTCAAACCTTTGGCAATAAAACTTAGAATTTCGTGTTCACGATTGGTCAGACTATTCAGTTCAGCAGACGTTTTTACCGCGGGCCGACGCAATGCAGTGGCGAGGACCTGAGTGATCGCTTCACTGAGCACCATTTTACCGGTAAGTGAGCGTTTAATCTGTTCCAGTAACATTTCAGGATCGCTGTCTTTTAACAGATAGCCATCTGCTCCATTGCTAATGGCATTTACCACATCTTCATCAGCATCAGAAACGGTCAGCATCACAATGCGTGAGGTAACCCCTTCATCGCGCATTCGTTTTAAGGTGGCAATACCATCCATACCCTGCATATTTAAATCCAGAATTATTAAATCCGGGTCAAGTTCAACTGCCATCGGAATAGCGTCAGCACCACTGCTGGCCTCAGCCACTACTTCAAGCTCATCTTCTAACGCTAACAATTGCTTAAGCCCTTTGCGTAATAGTGGGTGATCATCCACTAACATAATGCTGGATTTTTGCTCTGCCATGTTTTGCTCCAAAATGAAATTCGGCTTAATAATGCTATTAGCTTATAACAAGCAGGAACAAACTTTGATATAAATCAGTAAAATGATAACTCTTCACCAGCACCACGTCGGCGTGAAACCGGTTACCTTGTTAATTAATTTAATCTTATCTTTATGATTTTAATGCAATAAATTTATATACTCTTTTATGCCTACCACCTTATAGGTACCTACAACTAACCTCCTGGCTTAAGGTGCTAACACCGAAGATACATTGTGACATTGCTCATCGCCCTGCATAGTTCATTGCGCTAAGAATGCTTTTAACAGGAGTGACCTATGTCAGATCTTAAACAGTGGCAACCAGAAGATGAACTCTTCTGGCAAAAAACCGGTAAGCGAATTGCGAATCGCAACCTGTGGATTTCTATCCCCAGTTTGTTATGTGGCTTTGGGGTATGGATGTTGTGGAGTATTGTCACCGTACAAATGCTCAACGTGGGTTATCCGTTCAGCACCGCCGAGTTGTTCACCCTTACCGCCATTGCCGGCTTAACGGGTGCAACGCTGCGTATTCCCTCCAGCTTCTTTGTTCGTTTATGTGGCGGGCGTTACACCTTATTCCTTACTACCAGTTTGCTTCTGCTCCCTGCCGTTGGCACCGGACTGGCGCTGCAAAGTATCGATACACCGCTGTGGGTCTTTCAGCTAATGGCGCTGCTTTCGGGTATTGGCGGTGGTAATTTTGCGTCATCAATGTCAAATATCAGCTTCTTTTTCCCGAAAAAACAGCAAGGCTTAGCATTGGGTTTAAACGCGGGTCTGGGTAACTTTGGTGTAACCACGGTACAAATTCTGGTGCCTATTTTCATGTCTTACGGCGTGTTCACCTTACTTGGCGGCGGGGAGCCTATGGTTCTTGAAAAAGCAAGCGGTACCGTTACCGGCATTATCCCCGCTGGCACCGAAAGCTGGATCCAAAACGCAGGTTTTGCCTGGTTAATTACGCTAATCCCACTGGCCTTTTTACTCTGGTTTGGCACTAACAATATTCATACCGAAGAAGTCACCCCCAAGCTGCCTTCTGCTGCAAAGTCTTTCAGTATTATCCTGGCAATGCTGGGCATTGGTTTTATTACCTCTATTGCCGGTTTATGGTTAATTTTGCCGGAGTCGGCCAATGGTTCCGGTTTTGGCATTCCGAAAGAAATTGTACTGATTGCCATCTTGTTTGCTACCGTGTTTCTGTTAAAACTGCTGCCTGGTGCCATTCGCACCAGCCTCGATCGCCAGTACAAAATCTTTAATAACAAACATACCTGGGTAATGAGTGTGCTGTACGTCATGACCTTTGGCTCGTTTATCGGTTTTGCGGCCGCTTTTCCGTTATCGATTAAAGTGATTTTTGGCTATAGCCACATTATGGTTGATGGCGTAATGACCCATAATACTTCTAATCCGAATGGCCCCAGCGCTTTAACGTATGCCTGGATTGCGCCCTTTGTTGGCGCATTAATTCGCCCGGTCGGTGGCTGGATTGCGGATAAATTAGGTGGTGCTTTTGTGACACAACTTTGCTCTGTGGTAATGGTGCTATGTGCGTTAGGCGCGGCTTACTACATGCAGCTTGCTTATCAAAGCGCGACTCCCGAGCAATATTTCGTACCATTTTTCCTGATATTTTTAGGGTTATTTGCCGCCAGTGGCATTGGTAACGGCTCTACTTTTCGGACCATTGCCGTGGTGTTTCCCAAAGAGCAAGCCGGCCCGGTATTAGGCTGGACATCAGCTGTCGCTGCTTACGGCGCGTTTTATATTCCACAAGTGCTGGGTGAGCAAATTAAAGCCGCAACGCCAGAATACGCCATGGTAGGTTTTGCTATTTTCTATGGTCTGTGTTTGTTAGTTAACTGGTTTTTTTACCTTCGCAAAAATGGTGAGTTTTACAATCCTTAACCAAACTCATATCACACCACTTAAACAACGCGAGCGTGTTGCTTTCAAAGGCAACACGCTTAGTCTCATTAAGACTGCCACTGACACGTGTTAACACGCAAGGTTTAAGACTGTTCGTTATGCGCTTTTCTGTTGCACCAGATACCCAGGTGTAAAACTGAAATAGACGCCGGTACCACCGGCATTACGGCGTTTAATCTCAATCTCACCGCCTAAGTGCTTACTGCGTTCCTGCATAATTGCCAGACCATAGTGATTCATTTTTTCGGCTGACTGCGGAATACCAACGCCATTATCCTCTATTGACAATACGATCGATTGGTCTTCTTCTTGTTGCAAATTAATTAAAACCTCACTACCAGCACTATGGTGTACTGCATTTTGACTGGCTTCACGGATTATTTGCAGCAGATGGATTTCTTCATGTGGCGCTAACGGAACATTGGTTAAATGATAATTAAGCTCTATACGCATACCCGACTGCTCACTAAGCTGTTTTGCAGTTGTTTGCAGCGCACTGTGCAATCCGCTGCCATCAACTTTAAGACGGAAGGTCGTCAATAATTCACGTAGCTGCCGGTAAGCCGCATCTAAACCTTGTTTTAACTCAGCTGACACATCAGCAATGGTCTCTTTATCGTCTTTTTGCGTTGCTTTGTTTAATCGGGTCACCTGAATTTTCAGGTAAGAAAGTGCCTGCGCCAATGAATCATGTAATTCCCGTGCAATCACCGTGCGCTCCTGCATCAATGCCAGGCGCCGAACCTGCTCTTCCTCAGATTTTAAACTCAATGCCAACGCCAGTTGGTCTGCCACCGCCGCCAGCAATTTTTGCTGCCAAAGCGCCAGTTCTTGTCCTTCGTCGATACGCGCGACTAACACTCCATATTTTTTCTGGTCTCGGTGCAACAAATAGTTGTAGATGTCACTGCTGCAGCCTGATGGCTGTGGCGAGCTTAAACAATCACCGCAATTTTTCTGTGCGCAAGGATCTGACTCACTGTCACCCGGTAACACTTGCATATAAGGCTTAACACCCTCTTCAGTAAACAAACACAGCTCCAGATTGTCTACTTTCACTACCATTTTTAATTCAGCAATTATTTGAGTAAAATCCAGATATTCTGGCACATTTTCACTAATTCTCTGAGCGGTGCTATATAAAAATCGCAAAGTGGTGTTACTGTGTTGCAGCGCCTCAGTTTGCTCTTCCACCCGCTTTTCCAGGTTACCGTACATATAGGAAATAGAATCGCTCATCTTATTAAAACTATGCGCCAACGTACCAAGTTCGTCGTTATTTACCACACTGACTCTTTGGGTAAAATCTCCCATGGCCACTTGCCGCGCGCCTTTAGTTAACTCCTCCAATGGCTGTTGCACCATCACTTTTAACCAGTAAATCACAATGGCAGACAATAGTACGGTTGCCAACAATGCGATTAACTGCAATGTACGAAAACTACGGATTTTATCTTCAGCATCTTGTTGAATTAAAGACACCAGTTGCTCCAGCAACACCATTTGCTGCCCCAATGCTTGCTCCATTTGCCTTAAAGTAAGCGTGCGCTGGGTGACTTGCGGTTCAAGTTGTTGCCAGTGCTGCTTAGCGGCATCAAATTGCCTCGCTATTTCAGCATGTTGCGTAAAACGAGCGAATATCGGATGTTGCCAGCTTTGATTAAATTGGGTTGTTGCTTCCTGCAGCTTTTGCTCATCCGGCTGCATTGCCAGCCAGGCCATACGATAACTTTGCATTCGTAAAGAACCGGCTACATTGACAGCCAGGGCGTCACTGTCGGCTTTATCTGACAACCAGTACGATGCCAGCATAGTGCCAATCGCCAGGGTGACGATGCATGCAAGTGCAATATTAATTCGGGTAACCATTGAAAACTGTCGCATAACCACTCCGCTTTTTAACAAGTTAAGCATACCTGTTTATTCGTTACTGTGCCGCAATACTGGTAAATACAGCCGAAACACCCTTAAAAATAGCGGGCAAAATTGAGCTACCTCTTTTTTCCCGCCAGGGTAGTGTTTTTTTTTATCTCTACACCTGCGGTGGTAGAACAGCCACTATTGTCAGCCATCCAGCCACACCATGCACTACCACCTTGTAGGTATTTCTGATTTTTATCATGCATTTAGCCCTATAGCGACGTTGATCCAAATCAAGCATCATCGGCCTGTTGTTTCTATAGTGTGCATATCAGACGAGCAAGACATCTGTTCATGCCGGATAAGACCAGGAGCCATATATGAGTCACCTTCTCGACAAACTACGCTATTTTAAATCACGGAAAGAACCCTTTGCCGACGGCCATGGTATTACTACCGAGCAAGACCGCCGCTGGGAGCAAGGCTATCGTGAACGGTGGCAGCACGACAAAATTGTCCGTTCTACCCATGGGGTTAATTGCACCGGTTCTTGCAGCTGGAAAATATACGTTAAAAATGGACTGGTTACCTGGGAAACCCAGCAAACTGATTACCCGCGCACCCGTCCGGACTTGCCAAACCACGAACCGCGGGGCTGCCCGCGCGGCGCCAGCTACTCCTGGTATATTTACAGTGCTAACCGGCTGAAGTACCCAAAAATGCGGCAACAGCTAATGATGCTGTGGCGTGAAGCTAAAGCGCAGCACGCTGATCCGGTAAAAGCCTGGGAATCTATTGTTACCGATCCGGTAAAGGCAAAAAGTTATAAAGAGCGTCGCGGTTTAGGTGGTTTTATCCGGGTAACCTGGGATGAAGTAAACGAGCTGATTGCTGCCTCTAACGTTTATACCACTAAAAAGTATGGTCCGGATCGGGTAACCGGCTTCTCGCCTATTCCTGCCATGTCAATGGTGTCGTATGCGGCAGGTGCCCGGTATTTATCATTAATTGGTGGTAACTGTTTAAGCTTCTACGACTGGTATTGTGACTTACCACCTGCTTCACCGCAGGTATGGGGCGAGCAAACCGACGTGCCCGAGTCAGCCGACTGGTATAACTCAAATTACATTATTGTCTGGGGCTCGAATGTGCCACAAACCCGCACCCCGGATGCTCACTTTTTAACTGAAGTGCGCTACAAAGGTACCAAAACCTGCGTAATTACCTCAGATTATTCTGAAGCATCAAAATTCGGCGATACCTGGCTGGCACCACGTCAGGGCACTGATGCCGCACTGGCAATGGCCTTTGGTCATGTGATTTTGCAGGAGTTCTATGTTAATAACCCCAGCGCATACTTTACTGACTATGTACGCCGCACAACGGATATGCCGATGTTGGTTATGCTGGAGCCCGGTGAAAAACATCTGACGCAAGGTCGTTTTTTACGTGCGGCCGATTTAGTCGATAACTTAGGCGAAGATAATAATCCGGATTGGAAAACCATTGCCCTGAATAAAGATGGCCGCTTAACCAGCCCCAATGGTGCTATTGGCTATCGCTGGGGGCAAAGTGGTAAATGGAACCTGGAACAAAAAGACAAAGACGGCGATCTGGAACTGCAGTTAACACTGAAAGATGGCCATGATGAATTGGTTGATGTTGGCTTTCCTTACTTTGGTGGCGCACCGCACGAGTATCAGTACTTTCAGCATACTGCGCATGATGATGTGCAAATTCGGAAAATTCCGGCCAAGCGGGTTGAGTTAGCCGATGGCAGCAGCGTATTGGTTGCCACTGTATTTGATTTAATGCTGGCGCACTATGGGGTAGATAACGGTATTGGTGATGAAAACCGGGCTAAATCCTTTACCGACAATGTGCCTTACACCCCAGGCTGGCAGGAAGCCATTACCGGCGTTCGGCCCGATGACGTGATCCGCGTTGCCACCGAATTTGCCCGTAATGCAGACAAAACGCGTGGGCGTTCGATGGTGATCGTAGGTGCGGCACTGAACCACTGGTACCACATGGATATGAATTACCGCGGCCTGATTAATATGCTGATGATGTGCGGCTGTATCGGCCAAAGTGGTGGCGGCTGGGCGCATTATGTTGGTCAGGAAAAACTGCGACCACAAACCGGCTGGACGCCATTGGCCTTCGCCCTTGATTGGCAACGCCCGCCTCGTCATATGAACGGTACCTCATTCTTTTACAATCACTCCAGTCAGTGGCGTTATGAAAAACTGGACATGACAGAAATTATTTCGCCGCTGGCCAATAAAGAAAAATGGAGCGGCAGTATTCTTGACTTTAACGCCCGCGCCGAGCGGATGGGTTGGTTACCATCAGCGCCGCAACTGGGAGTAAACCCACTGGGGCTGGCAGCAGAAGCTAAAGCGGCGGGAGTTGAGCTAAAAGATTATGTACTGGATCAGCTGAAAAACCGCAAAATTAAATTTGCTTGTGAGCAGCCTGAAAGCCCGCAAAATTTCCCGCGCAACATGTTTATCTGGCGCTCGAACTTACTGGGCTCCAGCGGCAAAGGCCATGAATATATGCTGAAGCATTTGCTGGGCACCAAACATGGTTTACTGGGCAAAGACTTAGGCGAGTTTGGCGGTAAAAAACCACAGGACATTGAATGGACTGACGACGGCGCTGAAGGCAAAGTTGATTCATGGGTAACGCTGGATTTTCGGATGTCCACGACCTGCCTGTATTCCGATATCGTGCTGCCAACCGCTACCTGGTATGAAAAAGACGATATGAATACCTCGGACATGCACCCGTTTATTCACCCGTTAACGGCTGCCATAGACCCGGTATGGGAAGCGCGCAGCGACTGGGAAATATTTAAAGGCATTGCCAAAGCGTTTTCAAAAGCATCTGTGGGGCATTTGGGGGTAGAAACCGATGTGGTTACTACACCGATGCACCACGATACCCCGGCCGAGTTGGCACAACCCTACGGCGTAAAAGCCTGGTGGAAAGGGGAATGTGAAGCTATTCCGGGTATGACCATGCCACATATTAATGTGGTAGAGCGGGACTACCCCAATACCTATGCCCGTTTTACATCGGTTGGTCCGTTGCTAGAAAAACTTGGCAATGGCGGCAAAGGCATCGGTTGGGATACTAAGGTTGAGGTAGATTTTTTACGTCAGTTAAACCGGGTGCACACCGATGAGGGCGTTAACAAAGGCATGGCGAAAATTGACAGTGCCATTGACGCCTGTGAAATGATTTTATCGTTAGCGCCGGAAACGAACGGCCAGGTAGCCGTTAAAGCCTGGGCTGCACTAAGTAAAATGACCGGGCGCGACCATACCCACCTGGCATTACCTAAAGAAGACGAGAAAATCCGCTTTGCCGATATCGTTGCACAGCCGCGCAAAATCATCAGCTCTCCTACCTGGTCGGGGCTGGAAGATGAACATGTGTCGTACAACGCAGGTTATACCAACGTGCACGAGCTGATCCCATGGCGCACCATTACCGGCCGCCAGCAGTTTTATCAGGATCACGAATGGATGCGCGACTTCGGTGAACAATTGTGCAGCTACAAGCCGCCCATTAATCTAAAAACTGTTGAACCGGTGTTAAATAAAAAATCTAATGGTAACAAAGAGATAGTGCTTAACTGGATTACGCCACACCAAAAATGGGGCATTCATAGTACCTACTCTGACAACCTGTTAATGCTAACGCTGTCACGCGGCGGCCCTATTGTCTGGCTTAGCGAAATTGATGCCAAAGCCGCTGATATTGAAGATAACGACTGGATAGAAATATTCAACGTTAACGGTTCAATCTCTGCACGTGCGGTGGTGTCACAACGCGTACCCGAGGGCATGAGCATGATGTATCACGCTCAGGAGCGGATTGTAAATATACCGGGTTCAGAAATGACCGGCAGTCGCGGCGGTATCCATAACTCGGTGACCCGTGCGGTTATGAAGCCCACCCATATGATTGGCGGCTATGCACAGCAAGCCTATGGCTTTAATTACTACGGTACGGTCGGCTGTAACCGCGACGAGTTCGTGGTGGTGCGTAAAATGAGCAAAGTTGACTGGCTGGATACTAAATAAGGTTGGAGTAAGCAATATGAAAGTTAGAGCCCAAATAGGCATGGTGCTGAATTTAGACAAGTGCATAGGTTGCCACACTTGCTCCATCACCTGCAAAAACGTCTGGACCTCGCGCGAAGGCGCAGAATATGCCTGGTTTAACAATGTTGAAACCAAGCCCGGTATTGGTTATCCGAAAGACTGGGAAAATCAGGAAAAATGGAAAGGCGGCTGGACCCGCGAGAAAAATGGCAAACTGGTTCCTAAAATTGGTGGCAAGTTGCGGGTATTGGCCAACCTGTTCGCTAACCCCGACTTACCCGAAATTGATGATTACTATGAACCCTTCGATTTTGATTACCAGCACCTGCATAACGCCGGTGATACCAAACACCAACCGGTGGCAAGGCCGCGTTCTTTAATCAGTGGTCAGCGGATGGAGAAAATTGAATGGGGTCCAAACTGGGAAGAAATTCTTGGTACTGAGTTTGCTAAACGTAAAAAAGATCAGAACTTTAACGAAGTCGTGCAAAAGGATATTTACGGCCAGTTTGAAAAAACATTTATGATGTACCTGCCACGTTTGTGCGAACATTGCCTGAATCCGGCGTGTGTCGCCGCCTGCCCAAGCGGTGCTATTTATAAGCGCGAAGAGGATGGCATAGTACTGATTGATCAGGACAAATGCCGCGGCTGGCGCATGTGCGTATCGGCCTGCCCCTACAAAAAAATCTACTACAACTGGAAAAGTGGTAAGTCGGAAAAATGTACTTTCTGTTTCCCACGGATTGAAGCCGGACAGCCCACCGTATGCTCAGAAACCTGCGTGGGGCGTATTCGCTATTTAGGTGTGTTGCTGTACGACGCTGATAAAATTGCCAGTGCCGCAAGCACGCCAAATGAGAAAGATTTATATCAGGCACAACTGGATATCTTCCTTGATCCGTTCGACCCCGATGTTATTTCAGCTGCCAAAGCTGAAGGTATTACCGATAACTGGCTTAAAGCGGCGCAGCGTTCACCGGTGTATATGATGGCGATGCAGTGGAAAGTCGCCCTGCCGTTACACCCGGAATACCGCACACTACCAATGGTCTGGTATGTACCACCGCTATCCCCCATTCAAAGTGCGGTTCAGGCCGGGCATGTTGGCATGAATGGTGAAATTCCGGACTTAAAATCGCTGCGGATCCCGCTGCGTTACCTGGCCAATTTGCTTACCGCTGGTGATGAAGCGCCGGTAGTCCGCGCGCTGGAGCGAATGATCGCAATGCGCGCATTTAAACGCTCGCAGCAGGTAGATGGCGTGGAAGATCTGGAAGTATTAACCCAGGTTGGTTTAACCGCAGTGCAGGTAGAGGAAATGTACCGCTACATGGCGCTGGCAAATTACGAAGACCGCTTTGTTATCCCTACCAGTCACCGGGCATATGCTGAAAATGCTTACGATATGAAGAGCGATTGTGGCTTTAGCTTTGGCAATGGCTGTGCCGGCGGCGAGAGCAAACTGAATATTTTTGGCGGCACCACCAAGGGTGTTCGCAAAGTCATTCCAGTGACGATGAAGGAGTAAACGATGGATATCATTCGAGTCATTTCACTGTTGCTGGACTATCCGCAACCTCAGTTACAAGACGCTGGAAACGATTTACTGGCCATTGTTAAACAAGCCGATTTATCGGCTGCAAAGCAACAACAGCTAAGCGCTTTTATTACTGATCGTGCCCAAAGCGACATTATGGACTGGCAGTCAGAATATGATGGTTTATTTGAGCGGGGCCGCTCATTGTCCCTGCTGTTATTTGAACACTTGCATGGTGAATCGCGGGATCGCGGCCAGGCCATGGTTGATTTAATGGCACAGTATCAAGAGGCTGGTTTAGAGATTGGGGTACGGGAACTACCCGATTATATTCCGCTATACCTGGAATTTTTAAGCACCCAGGGCGAGGAAAATGCCCGGTTAGGTTTAGCTGAAGTGGCGCATATTCTGTCAGTGTTGCAATGTCGTTTAGAACAACGTGACAGTAATTATCAGGCGCTTTTTGCCGCACTACTTGAACTCTCCGGAGTTAAAGTAGAACTGGCCCCGCTGCGCGAACAGTTAAAAAGTGAGAAGCCCGACCATACCAACGAAGCGCTGGATAAAGTGTGGGAAGAAGAAATGGTGACATTTGGTCCTGGCGCCGAAAAAGACGGTTGTGCCAGTACCAGTAAACCGGCTGAAACCCAGCGGCGCGACCAATACGTTCCGGTACAGTGGTCTGATGCTTCGCAGCCAAAAAGCTCTAATATTCCGTCAGGAGTCTAGCGATGAAATTTATTGATATGTTGTTATTTGGTATTTATCCCTATGTCGCAACAGCGATATTCTTTCTGGGCTGCATTATGCGCTATGAAAGAGAGCAATATACCTGGCGCGCCCAGTCCAGTCAGATCCTGGACAAGAAATACTTTCGGTTCGCCAGTGTGTTTTTCCATATCGGCATCATTATGATCTTTGCCGGCCATTTTGCCGGTCTGGTCATTCCCTACGAAGTGTGGGAGTTGTTCGGGATCTCTCTGGCAACTAAACAGTTAATTGCCATGGGTGTGGGTGGTATCTTCGGCATTATCTGTTTTATCGGACTGACGCTGCTCGTGTACCGCCGGCTGTTTAACCCACGGGTCAGAGCCAGTAGCTCATTGATGGATACGTTGATTTTGTTGCTCATATACTGGCAACTTGTGTTAGGTATTCTGACGATTTTCGTTTCCACCGGTCATATGGATGGTTACGTAATGAAAGGATTAATGAGCTGGTCACGTTACCTGCTAACCTTCAGACCAGCAGAGGCTATTGAATTTATTGATGGCCTGCACTGGATATACAAGGCACACGTGTTCTGGGGCATAACCTTATTCGTACTGTTCCCGTTTAGTCGGCTGGTACATATCTGGAGCGTGCCGGTGGGCTACTTAGGCCGCAATTATCAGGTTGTACGTCGTCGCTTTGGCGCGAAATAACCACCGCAATTTTCCGAGTACAGGAGCATTATATGATTCAGGTTAACCACACTCAGATCCCGGAAAAAGATATTCTGGCAGAAATGCAGTATCACCCGGCTCAGTCACAACGTGACGCCATGCTTAAGTCGGCAGAGTCACTGATAATTGCTGAATTGTTGCGCCAGCGCGCCAAAACGCTGGGGCTGGACATTGCTAACGACGGCGCCGCAACCAGCCAGGATGACTTTTTAGAGCAATTGCTGGCACAGGAAGTTGATATTCCCACAGCCAGTGCGGATGAGTGCGAGCAATACTACCGGTTAAATCCGGGGCGGTTTGAGAGCTCGCCACTGGTTGAGGTAAGCCATATATTGCTGGCTGCCGCGCCGGAGGATGACAAGGCCAGAGTGGAAGCCAAGACATTGTCAGAAGCGTTAATCAGCCAGTTGCAGCAAGGTGCCAGCCTGGCTGAGCTGGCAAAGCATTACTCTGCTTGCCCTTCAAAAGAAACGGGCGGTAGCCTGGGTCAGATAAACCGCGGCCAGACCGTACCTGAGTTTGAGCGGCAACTGTTCAGTGCTGAGCCGGGCTTGTTACCGCATGCCATCGAGAGTCGTTATGGTTTTCACGTGGTACTTATTGCCCGCAAAGTACCGGGTCAGTTATTACCGTTTAAAGCGGTACAGCAGAAGATTGCAGAGTATCTGAACGAAAAAGTACGGCGTAAAGCGGTGGCTCAGTATATTCATACACTGATTGTTGAAGCAGAAATAGCAGGTTACGATTTTAAATTGTCAGCCTCGCCGTTAATGCAGTAACCCGTCAACTTCAGGCAACAGTAAACCAGCCTAACGTAAGGCGCCGGCGCAGTCTAAGCCGCCGGCGTCTTTTTTCGTGGTTAATTTCAACTACTGCGCAACGCTACCAACAACGAGGTAACCCCTTAACCTAATTATAAAAAAAACTGTTTCAGGCTAGGATCACTCCATCATCTGCCGTTTGGAGCAACACCATGAAAACCGCTATTTCTGCTTTACCTTTTGCAATTACTTTAGCGTTATCTGCTTCTCTGCTGCCAACACCGGTTAGCGCCAATACCAATAACGAATTGTCTGACGCTGTTAAACAAAGCAGTGTTGCAGTGCATTTTCGTTATCGTCTGGAGTATGTCGACCAGGACAACGCGCTGGACGATGCCATAGCCTCTACCCTGCGCAGCCGCTTAACCGTTAACAGCGGCAACGCTTATGGCTTTAGCGCGATAGTACAACTGGATAATGTCAGTGCGTTGGGTAATGATAACTACAACAGCACGGTAAATGGCAATACAAATTACAGCATAGTCGCCGACCCTGAAGGTACCGATATTAACCAGGCATCGCTACGCTACACTAATAACAGTGGTACCTCCTTTAGCGCCGGACGCCAATTAGTAAACCATATGAACCAACGCTTTTTAGGCGGGGTTGGTTGGCGCCAGAATGAGCAAACACTGGATGGATACCGTTTGCAACAAGGGTTTGGGGAAAAAATAAATGCCGAACTGGGTCATTACCATAACGTAAACCGGGTGTTTGGCCCCAAAGGCGCCGCTGCCGATCAAAGCGGCAGTTTTAATACTGCCTTGCTGCAATGGCAGATTAACCCGGCCCATCAACTGGCAGCATTTGGCTATGATTTTGAGTTTGATAGCTGGGCTGCACGCAGCAGCCGCACTGTGGGTATCGATTATCAGGGCAAGTTAACAACCGGTCCCAAATTGAGCTGGCACTTCGCGCTGGCAAAGCAAGACGATGCGCATAACGCGCCGCTGAACGTCAGCCATCACTACCACCGTCTGAGTCTTAACTGGGCTTTCGATAATCTGACGCTGCAAGCCGGCCAGGAGCGTTTAGCCGGTAATAGCCAGAGCGCGTTTCAAACCCCGCTGGCCACCCTGCATGCTTTCTCAGGTTTTGCCGATTTGTTTTTAAACACGCCTAATACCGGTCTGCGCGATAACTGGCTTGAGGCCAAAACCAAACTAAAAGATATCGCCATCACGTTGGCTTATCACCGTTTTGACAGCGACCTCGGTAGCCAAAAATATGGTGATGAATGGAATGCCAGTGCCGGTTATGCGGTTAACAAGCAATTATCTGCCCTGGTCAAACTGGCACATTATCAGACCGACAGCCTGGCGGTGGATACCACTAAGGTATGGTTGATGCTTAGCTATCAACCATAGATACACAGCCTAACGCAGCAAAATTTAAGCTTAGCCGTAGCGATTACGTTTCCCAGCACCACAGCCAACCCTGCGCTGTTGCAAAACAGCATAAAAGCAGCGTTGATCCTCTGCCGCCCTGCACTTTGGAATGGGCGGTTTTTTTATGCCTGCAAGACTTTTTCACAGCATATGTTCGCCAATACTCCCAATGGGGTAACAAAACCAATAATTCCGCGCCCTGTCGCCATGCTGATCCTTGCCGCATTATAAAAACGTGATCTGGATCAAGTTTCACACCGCTGGGAAGACTAAGCTAAAACACAACATCTAGTGCCATAAAAACATAAATACACTATATAGAGGGTTAAATGCTTAGATTTACTGATGAACAAATCGTCTTTCAGGAAGTGCCAGGAGAAGTATCACTGGCCTTTACTATTGCTGGCTGCCCACTTGGTTGTAAAGGCTGCCACAGCAGCTACAGCTGGCGCGACGATATCGGTTGCCTGCTAACCCCCGACTACTTTAGTCACCGCCTGCAAAGCTATCAGGGCTTAATTAGCTGTGTGCTGTTTTTAGGCGGCGAATGGCAGCCCCAGCATTTACTGGCACTGTTAACGCTGGCCCGCACCGCCGGCTTACATACCTGTTTGTATACCGGCCTGGATGATGTCAGTGCTGATTTAAAGCAACAGCTGACTTACCTGAAAACCGGTCGTTGGCTACAGGAGCGCGGCGGCCTTAGCAGCCCCGACACTAACCAGATTTTTACCGATTTACGCACAGGCGAATGCCTGAACTCTCTTTTTACCCGACAATAACCTGCCGAGGAATTTACGATGCAAGCGCTAAACTTTGACCAACTCCAACAGAAGCTAAGCTTTATTGATAATTATCTGCATGCTACTAATGCCGCGGATGGCTCTAAGCTGGATGCCAATGCCAACGTTACCCAGAAAAATATTGCAACGCTGGAAGCCGAACTGATGAAAGATCAGTTTATTCAGGTTAACCGGGCGCTAATCAGCAATAAAATCAGTGAATTATTTGGCGCTGAACTGGCTGCTGAATACCTGCGGCAAATCACTGATCATGAGATATATGTTCACGATGAAACCAGTTTAAAACCTTACTGTGTGTCAGTAACCATGTATCCGTTTTTACGGGATGGTTTAACAAAATTGGGGGGCGAGTCCCAAGCACCAAAACATCTTGAATCGTTTTGTGGTTGTTTTGTAAACTTTGTCTTTGCTGTGTCCAGCCAATTTGCCGGTGCCGTAGCAACAGTAGAGTTTTTAACGTACTTTGATTACTTCGCCCGCAAAGACTATGGCGACAATTATCTGCAAACTCATCCTAAGCAGATTGCCAATCACCTGCAACATGTGGTGTATGCCTTAAACCAGCCGGCAGCAGCCCGTGGTTACCAGAGCGTGTTCTGGAATATCTCAATATACGATCAGCACTATTTTGACAGCATGTTTGGCAATTTTGTATTTCCGGATTTTGTAAAACCACAGTGGCAATCAGTATCAGCTTTACAGCAATACTTTTTAAAATGGTTTAATAAAGAAAGGGAAAAAACGGTGCTGACTTTTCCGGTCGTCACCGTTGCCATGCTTACCGAAAATGGCCAGTGTAAAGATAGTGCATTTGCTAACGATATTGCCCGGGAAATGGCTGCCGGTAACGCTTTCTTTATTTATCAGTCAGAAAACGCCGATTCACTGGCCAGTTGCTGCCGGCTGCGCAGCGAAATCAGCGATAATACCTTCTCTTACTCCTTAGGCGCCGGCGGGGTCGCCACTGGCTCTATTAACGTTATAACCATTAATATGAACCGGCTGGTGCAGGATGGCCGGGATTTAGCGACCGAAATCAGTAAAATTCATAAGTATCAGGTGGCCTATCGCAAAGTCATGGAGCAGTACCAGGATGCAGGCCTGTTGACCGTATATGACGCTGGCTTTATCAGCCTGGATAAGCAGTTTTTAACCATTGGTATTAATGGCATGGTAGAAGCCGCCGAATCGCAAGGGCTGGTTGCCGGCAATAACCCAGCCTACATTAGTTTTGTGCAACAGCAATTAAAAGTCATTTTCGATGCTAATAAACTGGCTAAAGCTAAATATGGCTACATGTTTAACACTGAATTTGTGCCGGCAGAAAACCTTGGTGTTAAGAATGCTAAATGGGACCGGGAGGATGGCTACCTGGTGCCGCGCGATTGTTATAACTCGTATTTTTACGTGGTAGAAGATGAACAAAGCAATACCCTGGATAAATTTCAGCTGCACGGCCGTGAGCTGCTGGATTACCTCGACGGTGGTTCAGCCCTGCATTTAAATCTGGAGGAAAAACTGGATCAGAATGGTTATCTGCAACTGCTGAATATCGCTGCCCGCACCGGTTGTAATTATTTTTGCGTTAATGTCAAAATTACTATCTGCAACCGTTGCGAAGCCATCGACAAACGCACATTGTGCGCCTGTCAGGCGTGCGGCAGTGACGATATTGACTACGGCACCCGGGTTATTGGCTATTTAAAGCGGGTATCAGCCTTTAGTAGCGGTCGGCGGCAAGAGCATGGCCTGCGGCACTATCGTAGAGAGAATATCAAAGAGTAAACAGCAGTGGTTTAAACCGCGCCAGATAAAAAATACCACCAAGCTGAGCCAATGCCAGCAATGCGCAAATCGCGCGGGCTGGCACTATCAGGCTTTGTTTTAACGCCCCTACTCCAAAACCAATATAGCCCAGCAATAGCAGAATTTTAAACCCCAGCCACTGATGAGCAAAAGGCTGCCAGGGGCCTATAGCCAAAAGCGTAAAAGCTAAGGTTAATAGTAAGGTGTCATTAATATGTGGCAAATGGCGCAGTGGACTATGCCGCCAGGTTGGTTTACCCAGCATATCCAACACGAGTCGACCAATAAACAAGGTTGCACTCAAATAAGCACAAAACATATGTAAGTGTTTAAGCGGTAAATAATATTCCATTCTTGTGTTCCGTCTTCACTATCTGGCTACTGCCTCGCTACTACCTGGCCACTACCTTAGAGCAACTTTATTGCTATGCCTATATCGCCAAAGGGGTAGAAATTACCATCAGCCTATCACCATGGGTATTTTTAACCTGCTAAGTATATTTCACCCGACATTGCTCAGGTCAAAACCACCCCAACTTGCCATCAAATAATATATATCCATTTAAAACAAAAGCTTAAATTTTGGCTTGGTTTTTGTAATGGCTGGTCTGGCGGGTAACGCTCTGCCGATAAAAAACAGGAGTGAAAAATGACACTTTGGCGCGACAACATAACTATTTTAAGGGGGCTATATGGCCGGATATCGTAAACTCTGGTGGCTGTTAATTGCCATTTTAGCCATTACCTTCTCGGTGCTGGGCTATTTTGGTGCTGAGGTGTACCGCTCAGCGCCGCCAATCCCGGCTAAGGTAGTGAATCAGCAAGGGCAAGTGCTGATGACTAACGAGACTATCTTAAACGGCCAGACCGCCTGGCAATCGGTCGGTGGCATGCAGCTTGGGTCAATTTGGGGCCACGGTACCTACCAGGCACCGGACTGGACTGCCGACTGGCTGCATCGTGAACTAATGGCCTGGTTGGAATTAGCCGCGCAAGACGAGTATGGACGGCACTATGCTGAGCTAAATGCAGCACAGCAGAATGCGCTGCAATTTGCGTTAAAGCAGGCGTATCGCAGTAACAGCTATGATAAAGCAACTGATACCCTGTTGCTAAGCGACAGACGAGCACTTGCGATTTCGCAAACCGCTGAGCATTACATTGCCTTATTTGGCGATGACAGTTCGCTAAGCCAGACTCGCGCTAACTATGCGATGAAAAACAATACTCTGCCCTCACTGAAACGCCGGGAAGAAATGACACAGTTTTTCTTCTGGACGGCCTGGGCCGCCAGCACGGAAAGAACCGCGGGCAGCGCGACTTATACCAATAACTGGCCGCACGAGCCGTTAATCGATAACCGTCCTACTGCAGAGAACCTGATCTGGTCGTTAGTGAGTATTATTTTACTGATCGCCGGGGTAGGTGCCCTGATCTGGGGCTGGGCATTTTTACGCAAACATGATGAAGAAGAGCCCGAAACACCTAAGTTAGATCCTATTGCCCGCTTAACACTAACGCCATCCCAAAAGTCTCTGGGTAAATACATTCTGGTGGTAGTCGCCTTATTTACCTTGCAAGTTATGCTCGGCGGTTTCACCGCGCACTACACCGTTGAAGGTGATGGTTTTTACGGTTTAAACACGACTGAATGGCTACCCTACAGCCTGGCTCGTACCTGGCATATCCAGGCAGCAATGTTCTGGATAGCGACTGGCTTTCTGGCAGCCGGATTATTTTTAGCACCGATAATTAACGGCGGCAAAGATCCTAAGTACCAGAAACTGGGAGTAGATATACTGTTTTGGGCGCTGGTGGTGCTGGTAGCCGGTTCTTTTGCCGGTAACTACTTTGCCATTATGCAAATTATGCCTGAACATTTAAGTTTCTGGTTTGGCCATCAGGGCTATGAATACATCGATATTGGCCGCTTCTGGCAAATTATTAAGTATGTGGGTGTATTGTTCTGGCTGCTGTTAATGCTGCGGGCGATCGTGCCGGCGTTTAAAGCACCGGGTGATAAAAACCTACTGGCGTTATTTGCTGCTTCGGTCATTTGTGTCGGTTTGTTTTACGGTGCAGGCCTGTTTTATGGCGAGCGTACCCATTTATCAGTAATGGAATACTGGCGCTGGTGGGTGGTTCACCTGTGGGTAGAAGGCTTCTTTGAAGTATTCGCCACTGTGTCACTGGCATTTATTTTTCATAGCATGGGACTGGTATCACGAACCGTGGCAACCAGTGCCAGCCTGGCTTCAGCCTCATTGTTTATGCTAGGCGGTATACCTGGTACCTTCCACCACCTGTATTTCGCTGGCACCACTACACCGGTAATGGCAGTCGGCGCTACCTTTAGTGCACTGGAGGTGGTACCACTGGTCGTGCTTGGCTACGAAGCCTGGGAAAACTGGCGCTTAAAAAACAAAGCGCCATGGATGGGTGATATAAAATGGCCACTGATGTTTTTCGTCGCGGTAGCATTTTGGAATATGCTTGGTGCCGGCGTGTTTGGTTTTATGATCAACCCACCTATCGCACTGTATTATCTGCAGGGCTTAAACACCACGCCAACCCACGCTCACGCTGCGTTGTTTGGGGTTTATGGTTTTCTGGCACTTGGCTTCTGCCTGTTAATCCTGCGCTATATCCGGCCGCAGTTGGTGTTTGACGAGAAGCTAATGAAAACGGCATTCTGGTGGATGAACGGCGGCCTATTGCTAATGCTGTTTACCAGCCTGCTACCCATAGGTTTTATCCAGTTTTACGCCAGTGCCACCGAAGGCTTATGGTATGCCCGTAGTGAAGCCTTTATGCAAAGCGACATTTTGCATACCCTGCGTTGGGTTCGCACGATTGGTGATGTGATCTTTATCATCGGTGCGCTGGCGGTATCCTGGCAAGTGGTTAAAGGCGTGTTTGACAGTAACGCTGCCGTACAGCCATTGCAGCAGCCTGGCTGATTTAAAGCTAACAGGCTTCACTTTAAAGACGCCACTTTTAACAGTGGTGTCTTTTTTTATGCTTACTGCTTATACTTGCCCCCCTTTGGTGCAAATAGCGGATTTGCCTTTGCAAACTAAAGCAAAAAACCTGCTCAGTATGATGCTGGCCCAACTGGGCCTGATTAAACATGACAGCCAGCGACTATCCGCCATACCACTAACCGAGCGGTTAAAAGTAGCTTTCGCGGCATTCATAGCGCTGTTTATCGTCACCTTTATTAGCCTGCAACTGGCCGACACCGCCAGCACTATAGTACTGCTGGCCTCTATGGGCGCGTCCTCCGTGTTGTTATTTGGCTTACCAAACAGCCCATTGGCCAGACCCTGGTCATTTGCAGCCGGCCATCTTATCTCCGCTGCAGTAGGCCTTATTTGCTCGCATCTGTTCACTGATCTGGCCCTGATGGCTGCAATGACCATTGGCTGTGTCCTGTTTGTTATGTATATCTTCGAGTGTATGCACCCACCAGGCGGCGCCACGGCGTTGGTGCCGGTAATTGCCTCAACCGACACTGTGCTGGGTTATGATTTTTTACTCTACCCGGTCGCGTTAAACGTATTGGTGATGTTGGTGGTTGCTATTTTATTGCAAAAGTTCTGGCTAAAACGCGGTATGCAACTCCCGTCACAGAAATTTGATCCGGTGCATCTGCATCACGATCAATCTCCGCTTAAACGCCTCGGGTTGCAACCAGAGGATTTGCTCAGTGCGTTAAACAGTTTTGACACCGTAGTCGATATTAGCGAGCAAGATTTAGAACGCTTATATCATCAAGCACAACTGCATGCTTATCAGCGCAAAAGTGGCGAGATCCGCTGTGGTGATATTATGTCGCGCGATCTGATTACTGTAGGACCAAACAGTGCTGTGGCATCAGCGTGGCAGCTGCTGCGCAAACATAAAATCAGTATGCTTCCGGTTACCGATAGCCAGCATCAACTGCTGGGGGTGGTAGCAACCGTTAATTTTCTGAAAAACCTGCAGGTACCACATTATTGGGGGTTACTGCGCCATGTTAATCAGCTGCTTTTAAAAAACCGCTACAACAAGCATTACAAGCACAAAGTTGCTGAGATTATGGTTACTAAACTAAGCGTGGCGCATGAAGATGACCATATTGCAGCGCTTGTGCCAATGCTATCCGACCAAGGACTACACCATATTCCCGTATTAAATGCCCAGCAGCAACTGGTCGGTATTATCACCCAATCGGATTTGATTGCGGCGTTGTTTAACGCCAAACTAACCTGAACCCTCTTTGCTTCCGCACTAAATGCATGAGCCCTACCCCATCTGGGGTAAACCTTTACCCCTTAATACCAAAGCTTCACCCCGGCGGGCTTTGCTACACTGACCCAAATCCTTACTGAGCGTTATGATATGAATATTGAATCTTATGCCGACTTAATCCGCGCTGCCGGCATCCAGGATGAACCGCAACGTTTGCTGTTTGTGTTTGCCAAAGCCGAATTGCCCAATGGTTTTACCGATAGCCAGAAAAATAACTTTGAAAATGGCCAGGGGGGCGCCTTAGCACCGGTGCTGTGTGTAGATAAACTGCCTGACGAAGTCGTCGAATTCAGCACCTTGGTAGCTGAGTCAGAGAAAACCGGAATAGACTGGGATATCGCTTTTGTCTCAGCAATTGCGGGGCGCGGCAGCTTTGCTCCAAACAGTGATGAGGCCAGCCAACCACTTAAAATGATGACTGAAAAAATTCAGGGCGGCATGATTGCCGATTTCCTGACTTTTAATAAAGCCGGCGATTTAGTGGCGTTGTATTAACCTCCCTCCAGATAGCTTTGGGGCGCCCTTTTTCACTGATAAACGGGCGTCCCCTCAGAATTACACTACTTTTGAATAGCGCTGCTGGCCCTGGGTTAAATAGGCGTCAAAACAGGCGCAGATGCTGCGCACCCACAGTCTGCCATTGTCAGTTACTTTAATTCGCCCGGCAGTTACCTCAACCAGGCCGTCTTCCATAAAGGGCTTTAGCCGTTCTAATGCCTCGGCAAAGTAGTACCAAAAACTATCGATGCACCACTTTTGACTGTACGCTTCTATATCCAGCTCAAAGTGACAGATTAACTGGCTGATCAGCGCTGCACGCACTTTATCATCGCTATTTAAACTAAAACCGCGCTCGGTGGGAAGCTGGCCGCTACTGATAGCCGCATAATAGGCAGGTAATTCTTTGCTGTTTTGCCACAAGACCCCGCTTACCTGGCTAATGCTGGATACGCCCAAGCCAATTAATGCATCTTGTCCGGCAGTGGTGTAACCCTGAAAATTACGCTGCAGTTTACCAGCCTGCTGTGCTTTGGCTAAGGCATCGTCTGGCCTGGCAAAGTGGTCCATACCAATAAACTGATAACCAGAGGCGACAAAACGCTCTATTGCCAGCTGCATCAGTTCCAGCTTTAATTGCGCATCTGGCAGGCTGCTATCGGCTATTTTACGCTGGGCCGCAAAACGTTCAGGAATATGGGCGTAGCTAAACAGCGAAATACGGTGCGGGTTTAGCCGGATAATTTCATCGACGGTTTCAGTAAAACTGGCAGGATGCTGAAACGGCAAGCCGTAAATTAAATCCAGATTAATCGAGTTAAAACCGAGCTCACGGCTAAGCTGCACCTGGTGGCGGATTAAATCAGTATCCTGCACCCGGTTAATAGCAATTTGTACTTTCTCGTCTAAATCCTGCACCCCGAAACTCACCCGGTTAAACCCCAGGGTACGTAAATGGCGTAATTTATTATCACTGCAGCTACGTGGGTCAATTTCAATACTGATTTCAGCATCGTTATTAATAGCAAAGTTTTGGTGCAATAAGTCCATCAACCGGCTTAGCTGAACTTCGGTTAAAAAGGTGGGGGTGCCGCCACCTAAATGCAGTTGATTAATCTGTTTGCTTCGCAGCAAAGGGGCATACAGCGCCATTTCCTGCGCTAAGGCATTCAGATAATTATCGGCTTTATATTGATGCCGGGTAATAACCTTATTACAACCACAGTAGTAACAGAGCTTGTGGCAAAATGGGATGTGCAAATACAGGCTTAGCTCATTCGGACTCTGAGCAATAGCAGTCTTTATCAATGCCGGATCAAAGCTGTTATTTAACGCCAATGCCGTGGGATAGGACGTATATCGCGGGCCGTTAATATTATATTTGCTGATTAATTTAGGATCCCATTGTACGGTTTGCATCTTTACCTCATTAATTGTGTTGCTGGATCTCACTGCACTGATCAGCTAACTGACTTTGCGCTAACGCAGCATGTTGCTGAGCCAGCCAGTTAAGGCTTGCCGACACGGGCAGCGGCAAACGCTCTGGCCCAATGCTATCGAGCAGATTTTTGCAGTACAAACCCAGCTCGGTGTCGCCTAACATTTGCAAGCGCCGACGAAAAAACAGCGTATCCGGATCGACCTGGTTACTGATCATGGCAACAAAATCTGCAAGTTCGGCTTTTAACAGCAGATTGTGGTGCAGCGGTTGCAACACCACCTTTAACTTGCAGCCATCAAGACTGATCCCAAATTGCAAACCAATATCACTTACCTCAATCTGCAGCATCTTATTCTGCATAAAGTTCAGCTCGCCTGCGCTAAGCTCAGGCTGGAAAAACCGGTTTAACGCCAACTGTATCATTCCAGCTTGCAACCGTTCGGGAGCATAGCAGGTAAGCTGGCGCAACATTGTAGGTAGTCCTGATACCAACTTAGAGTTAACTCTTTTAATATCAAACATATAAAAGCATTCCTATTCATTATTCTTCTATAATAAAACCACAATATTTGCCGTGTAGCTATTCCCTGTCGGAGGTAGCTTAGGTAGATAATTAACTCAAGAGGCAATAAATGGAGCTGCTCTGTCCTGCTGGCAGTATGCCGGCATTGAAGGCTGCAATTGAACATGGTGCGGATGCGGTATATATCGGTTTAAAAGATGACACCAATGCCCGTCATTTTGCAGGATTGAATTTTGACGAAGCCAGGCTTAAAGACGCAGCCTGCTTTGTGCATCAGCATGGCAAAAAACTGCACGTAGCCATTAATACCTTTGCCCATCCGAACAACTATCAACGCTGGCAATATGCCGTAGATATGGCTGCTAACGCCGGTGCCGATGTGTTGATTCTGGCCGATATTGCGGTCCTGGCTTATGCGGCGCAGCGCTACCCTAAGCTGGAGCGGCATTTATCGGTGCAGGCTTCTGCAACCAATGCCGCGGCAATAAATTTTTACCGTCAGTTTGATATTAGCCGCGTCGTGTTACCGCGCGTGCTATCGATGCAGCAGGTTCGGGCACTCGCCAAAAGCTGTGATATAGACCTTGAAGTATTCGCGTTTGGCAGCCTGTGCATTATGGCCGAAGGTCGCTGCTACTTAAGCTCCTACATGACCGGTCAGTCACCCAATACAGCGGGGGCGTGCTCCCCGGCGGCGTTTGTAAATTGGCAGGACAATAACGGCACTTTGGAATCACGTTTAAACGGCATTTTAATTGACCGTTTTGCGCCGAATGAAACCGCCGGTTATCCGACGCTGTGCAAAGGCCGATTTAATGTCGGCAATGATACTTATCATGCGCTGGAAGAGCCTACCAGCTTAAACACTCTGGACTTACTGCCACAACTTTATGCTGAAGGAATTAAGTCATTAAAAATTGAAGGCCGGCAGCGCAGTCCTGCCTATGTCGCACAAATTACTAAAGTCTGGCGTGCTGCCATCGATGCGGTGTTAAGTGCGCCAGATCATTTTTGTGTAAAACCACAATGGCAACAGGTTCTGGCTGCACTGTCCGAAGGCAGCCAGACGACCCTGGGCGCTTATCATAGAAAATGGAAATAACCGCATGCAATTCTCACTAGGTCCAGTCCTCTATTTCTGGCCCAAAGCTCAAATACTGCAATTTTACCGGGAGGTCGCAGCGAGCGACATTGATATTGTCTATTTAGGTGAAACGGTGTGTAGCAAAAGACGTGAGTTAAAATTTGAAGACTACTTTGCTTTGGCGCAAATGCTGCGCGACGCTGGGAAGCAGGTGTGCTTATCATCCATGACATTATATGAAGCGCCCGGTGAGCTGCGGGAATTACGCAAATACGTTGATAACGGTGAGTTTTTAATTGAAGCCAACGATGTGGGTGCGATAAGCATGCTGCAGGATCAGGGTTTGCCGTTTGTCGCCGGCGCAGCAATAAATTGCTATAACCAGCATGCGCTGCGTCGCCTGGTGAGTATGGGGTTAACTCGTTGGGTAGTGCCGGTTGAGTTATCAGGACAGTGGTTATGTGACGTATTAAGCCAAAGTATCATTAGTGATATTCGTGACTGTTTTAGCACTGAAGTATTTGCGCTGGGCCATTTGCCGCTGGCCTGGAGTGGCCGTTGCTTTACCGCCCGCTCTGAGAACCGCAGTAAAGATCAATGTGAACTCTGTTGCATTAAATACCCAAAGGGGCGTGAAGTAACAAGCCAGGATGGCAGTCAGGTTTTTGTATTAAATGGTATTCAAACTCAATCGGGATACCGTTACAACCTGGTAAATCAGCTTAGCGCTATGCAAGGTTTAGTGGATATAGTACGGTTAAGCCCACAACAAACCGGTACTTTTGACTGGCTGGCCAAATTTAAAGCTAATGTGGACGGCAAAGCACCACAGCAGCTTGGTAATAGCGACAGCAATGGTTACTGGCTGAATTTAGCCGGTATGGCGACGGGTTAAAACTTATTGCTAACCCAACGGTTTCTACACTCCTTGGCGGCTCAGACACTCTACGGCTGTGCGCAACGAGGTAGCAACCTCAGTTAAATAGAGGATGTGTAATGAGCAACTCCAGCGCCAAAATTGGCATAGTTACAGTAAGCGACCGGGCCAGTGCCGGCGTTTACGAGGATTTATCCGGCAAGGCGATTATCGACACCCTGAAGGAGTATTTAAACAGCAACTGGCAGGCTGAATACCGGCTGATCCCGGATGAGCAGACGGTGATAGAGCAAACTCTGCGCGAGCTTTGTGATGAGCAAGGCTGCTGCTTAGTGGTGACCACCGGCGGCACCGGGCCGGCTAAGCGCGATGTAACACCGGAGGCCACCGAAGCCGTATGCGACAGAATGATGCCGGGTTTTGGCGAATTAATGCGCACGGAGTCATTGAAGTATGTGCCAACTGCAATATTATCTCGTCAAACTGCTGGCCTGCGCGGCAGCAGCCTGATTATTAATTTGCCCGGCAAGCCCAAAGCCATTCGCCAGTGTTTAGATGCGGTATTTCCGGCGGTGCCTTACTGCATTGATTTAATGGATGGACCCTTTTTGCAGTGCGATGAAGATGTGATTAAGCCGTTTCGACCAAAAAAATAGCAGTGTGGAACATAGTGCCGCAGCCATTAGCTCCGGCACGATATGTAACTTAGCGTTGATATTCTCCAACGCGTTCAGGTTGATATAACACTTCGAGAATTTCTACCGTGCGGCTCTGACCATTTGGCATCGGCCATTCCAGTGACTGACCAACAGCTAACCCCAGTAACGCACTCCCCACAGGAGCGAAAATCGATATCTGATGTTCACTTCTAGCATCTTGCGGATATACCAGTGTTTTCTCAAACACCTTGCTATCACCGGCGAATTTAAAGCGCACTGTAGAATTCATACTAACTACATCTGCTGGCATATTTACCGGCTCAACAATAGTTGCGCGGTCTAACTCACTCTCCAGCGTTTCGAGTTCTGGCGTCATCCGAGACACTTTTTCAATCAGCGCTTCTATTCTGTCCATGTCGACAGCGGAAACAGTAATGGTAGGTTTTGAACTCATTAAACACTCCTGAAAATGACAGCCTTTGAAAAAAAGAAAAGCCCGCCGGCACTGGCCGTCGGACTTTTACACAATCTGAACGTTATAACGCCACAGCCTCAAAAAAGCAAGTTAACCACGAAGCAAAAACAGCCACACCACCAGCAATAACGTGATAAACCAGAAACCCGATAGCAGCTGCCAGAATAGCAGCGGGTTGGTTTTGTGTTGTTGTTTAACTTCCTCGTGCAAAAACGCCGGGTTCGGTTGTTGTAAATCGGTCAGTAGCTGATTAATACTTTGATAGCGCTGCGATAAATCTAAACTCACCCCGTTTTGCAAGGCACGGTCAAACCAGGTTGGAATGACTGGGTTAAACTGGCTGGCACTACGATATCGCAGTTTGTCGTAATCGGCCGCCGTGCGACAATTTTCAACGGTATGACCATAAGGTAAATGACCACCACTGAACAGCTCGTAGGCGATGGTAGCAAGGGCATAAATATCTCCCTGCACGCCGGAGTTATGGCCCAGCAAATAATGCGGATCAGAATACGCCGCCGTACCCAGCGCGGCTTCGTGTTGCAGTGGACTGTATATTTCGGCCAGACCGGCCACGTATACCGAGCCAAAATCGACAATTTTCAGGCTGCCGTCTTCCAGGTAAATAATATTGCCGGGTTTTAAGTCCTGATGAATGGCACCCATCCGGTGAAAAGCCTTTAAACCCTCGGCAATCTGTGTAACCAGCTTTATTGCGATTGCAGGCTTTAATGGCTTTGGCTGGCGCTCATACCATTGCTCTAAACTCTGGCCGGGCAGATATTCCATCAGATAATACAAAAACGTTCGTGTCCGATGTTGCCGCACGACCTTTACCACATAGTTTGATTCTATTCGCAGTCCTATCCATTCTTCGCGAATAAAGCGGTCAATGTATAAGATATCATCATCGTAGTTCAGTGATGGACATTTGAGCACCAGCTGCAGGCCACTGCTCTCATCTTCAACCAAATATAAATGGCTGCGACTGCTGGCAAACAATTCGCGTTGCACCTTATAACCATCCAGCTTCATGCCGGGGCGAAGTGCCGGCGGAAATGGCAGCCGGGTAAGGTGCTCATTCAAATCGTCCAGGCTTTGCTCAGGTAATGTTACTGCTTCTAGCAAAATAAGGCTGATATTATCGTCACTGCCCTGGGCTAATGCCAGCTGCTTAAGCTGCTGCACCGTTAGTGGTAAGTCTGTCGCGACGGACAGCTCGCGCTGTAACACCTCAGCACTGATAAAATCGGAAATACCATCTGAGCATAGCAAAAATTTGTCGCCAGGCAGCAGGCTGATACTACCTTGCTGCGGTTCAACCCGCGCATCCATGCCCAGCGCCCGGCCCAAAAACTGGCGCTGCTCAGACAATACCGTGATGTGGTCCTGGCTCAGTTGTACTAACACGCCTTCGCGCCAATGGTACAAACGGCTATCGCCAATATGAAAAAAATGAGCAGTTTGCGATTTAATAATCAGTGCAGTAAAAGTGGTCAGATAACCCTTCTGGTTATGCACGAATTGATGGCTTAGCTCATACAACTCGTTATTGATGGTCGCAAGCAGCTGGGTGGCGCTGTAAGCTACCGACCAGCTATCGGGTGTCTGGTTATATTCGCGGCAAAAACGACTGACCGCCCGCTCACTGGCTTGCTGGCCAGCCTCAGCGGTGCTTACACCATCGGCCAGTGTAAAGCAGGCACCTTTATAGGTTAACAGATGAGCGTCATCGGGCACATTAACTGCCACCGCATCCTCGTTGGCCGGCTTGATGCCCGCCTCACAGACAAGGCTGTAACGAAGTTGCAATTCAGATTGGCTCACCTGTTAATCCTTTTTCCAGCAATAACCACATTAACCAACGTTAATCCGATGCACAGTACCGTCTTCCCCGACTTCAGTAATATGGCCTTTCGGGTCGTCCAAAAACATAACCGCAACCAGGCCCACCAGGGCAGAGGCTGCAATCACATAGAAAAACATACTGTAGCTGACATAGCTTAGCACCGTTAAATACACCACAGCACCCACGTTACCATAAGCACCGGCCATGCCAGCGATCTGGCCGGTCATGCTGCGTTTAATCAGTGGCACTATGGCAAACACCGCGCCCTCACCTGCCTGCACAAAGAAGCTACAGGCCATGGTTGCCAGCACCGCCAGTGGGATCCACCAATGGCTGTCCATCAAACCCATCAGGAAATAGCCAGCGGCCAGGCCGCCAATTAACATCAGCATACTTCTGCGCCGGCCAAATTTGTCAGAGAACCAACCGCCCATCGGCCGCGATACTAAATTCATAAAGGCAAAGCCTGATGCCAGCATACCCGCTTTAACGGCGCTGATGCCTTCAAAGGTTTCCAGAAAGTACAAAGGCAGCATGGAAACCACGGCCAGCTCAGAGCCAAAGGTGGCAAAATAGGCAATATTCAGGATACTCACCTGCTTAAAACTGTATTTATCAGCCTCCGCTACACCAGCACGCAAATGCTCGACATTAATCCGCCAGGTTTGCTGAGTTTGCACCGTAAACAACAGCAACAATATGCCCCAGAACACATACATCATATCAGTAGAGAACAAATTAACGCCCGCTGGAGATAACCGCCAGGCCAACATCCCCAAGGCCAAATGCATAGGAATATTCATCAGTATCAGGCCCCAAAGCGCACCCCAGCTTGACACTACCATGGCACCGGTTTTTTTCGGTTTAAAATACACCGAGCCTTTAGGGGTATTACGGGCATATTTATAGAACACCAATGCATATACCGCACTGATAACGCCTACAGTACCAATGGCATAGCGCCAGCCGTCTGCGCCACCATAAGCCAGAGCCAGGAGCGGTAGCGTCATGGCTGCTGCGGCCGAACCAAAGTTACCCCAACCGCCATAAATACCTTCAGCGGTGCCGACCTGATGGTGTGGAAACCACTCGCCCACCAAACGAATACCCACAACAAAACCGGCACCGACAAAGCCCAGTAAAAAACGAAACAATGCCAGCGCATCAAACGTTTGAGCAAATGCAAAACCAATACAGAGCAACGCGGAGATAAACAACAGTAAGGAGTACATAATGCGGGGGCCATAACGGTCTACCAGCATACCCACCACTATCCGCGCCGGGATGGTAATAGCAACGTTTAAAATCAGCAACGCTTTAACCTGAGCATCAGTCAGTGCCAGCGCTTCTTTAATATGGATCAGCAATGGCGCATGAGCGAACCAGATCACAAAGGTTAGAAAAAAGGCAAACCAGGTTAGATGCAGCATTTTTATTTTTTGTTCAGCGAAATTAAGCAGGTTTAACCCACCACCGCTTGGCGTTGCTAAAGCAGGACCAGCCATAACATTCTCCACAGAGTTAACAATTAACTGCGCCTAGTGTAGAGAGCTAAAAGGCTAAAATCATTGATATAAAACAAAGCTGCTCAGTCAGGTTTTCCCATAAAAACAAACAGATACTACTTTATAGGTAGTTCGTAGCACTGCCGCACCCTGCCAGCTACCGATACTACCTACCTACATGGGTTTAACCCTGTGGCGGGCATTGCCTTCACCAGCGCGTCGGAGGTACACCCTCATTGCTGCGGCAACAGCTCGCTTTGGCGTTACACTACGCAGTAATCATTTGCAGCGGATATTTGCTATGGCGCACCGCGCTCCGACGACACTGGCCCAGGCCACATTGCCTGAAGCGAACAGAGCCCTATTACTGGCAACGCTGGCTTTTGCGGCTTGCTTTTCGGTTTGGACGCTATATGCCGTTATGGGCATCACGTTGCAACAACAACTTAGTTTAAGTGCTACCGAATATGGCATTTTGCTGGCAGCACCTATCTTAAGCGGCGCCGTGTTGCGACTGCCCTTCGGCATGCTGGCTGATCGGATCAGCAGTCGCCGTATTTGGATATATCAAATGCTGATAATCATTCCGGCACTGCTAATGCTACCGCTGGTTAGCAGCTATGCTGGTTACTTATTTCTGGGCCTGTGGTTTGGGTTAAGCGGTGTATCTTTTACCCTGGGTGTACGCTACGTCAGTAGCTGGTTTGCTTCCAGCCGCCAGGGCCGGGCACTTGGGCTATTCGGGGTTGGTAATGCCGGGGTGGCGATAACCTTTGTACTGGTGCCTCTGACCATCCATCATCTTGGCTGGCAGTGGGTAGGCCCATTGTATGCAGCAGGCATGCTGATGATTACCACCCTGTTTGCCGTTTTTTCGCCGGCTGAACCGGCTCAGGCTTATCCTGAAACCCCCTCACTAAGTCTGCGTCAACTGGCCAGTGACGCCAGGATCTGGCGCTTTTCACTCTATTATTATTTTGTTTTTGGCAGCTTTTTAGCATTGCTGTTATGGCTACCGCAATATTATATGCAAGCCTATGCAATGAGTGCACCGCATGCAATGGCCTTTACCTTATTTTTTGTCGCTACCTCCAGCATGGTAAGAGCACTGGGCGGTTGGTTTGCTGATCGCTACGGCGGTCGTGCGGTAAACTGGAGTGTGTTCTGGGTCTGCATTATCTGTCTGTTTTTCTTAAGCTATCCACCCACTACGCTGATTATTCATGGCATGGAGAAAAACGTACAATTAGAGATTGGTTTAAATGTCTGGTGGTTTACCTTACTGATATTTGTCATCGGCGTAGCTCAGGGCTTCGGCAGAGCCAGCGTGTATAAAGTCATCCACGATTACTACCCACATCATATGGGTAGCACCGGTGGATTTGTTGCGGCTATTGGTGCGCTCGGTGGCTGCACCCTGCCTATTGTATTTGGCCTGGCACAAGATGCTCTGGGCATCATTACCGGCTGTTTTATGATTCTATATGGCGTATTGGCGATGTGTATGATCACCATGTTTTTTGCTAATCAGGCGGCGCAGTACCAACAAAAATTGGCTCAGGCGCGCCGCGACAATTTTTTACTTGATGACGATATACCTTTTGAACATGAGGACCCACCATGCAAATAACTGATCTGGCAACCGAACAAAAGCTGTTACCACTGCTACGCCAGGCGTTTCGGCCAATGTTTTTATGTGGTGCAGCGTTTAGCGCTATTGCTATGCTACTTTGGGGTTTGACGCTTTCCGGTCACATTCAGCTTAAACCCTTCGCCAATGTCTTGTTCTGGCATAGCCATGAAATGCTGTTTGGTTTTGTTACTGCGATTATCATCGGTTTTTTGCTAACCGCAGTACAAAACTGGACCGGTCTGCGCGCACCGCATGGTAAAAGTTTGCTGTTTATCAGTCTGTTGTGGCTGGCAGGCAGATTACTACTACTTTTTGGTCAGGACCTGCCGCTGCTGTTAGTCGCAGCTGTGGATCTGAGCTTTTTACCGGTTTGCGCCTTTCTGCTCGCAAAGCCTTTACTACAAACCGGACAAACCAGAAACTTATTTTTTATCCCGGTACTGCTGTTACTTACCGCTTGCAATGCCCTGATGTACATTGGCGTCGCCACTAACCGCTTTGAACTGATTCAACTTGGCAGCCAGAATGCGGTCTGGTTAGTGACGTTACTGATGGCCATCGTCGGTGGTCGGGTATTGCCGATGTTTACCGCTAATGGCACCCAAACTAAAAAGGTGGAAGCCTGGCTTTGGCTGGATCGCGTTGCGCTGGGCTCACTCTGGCTGATTTTTGTATTGCACTTTTTTGCCTTTACCCAATATCTGCCTGCCATGGCAATCAGTGGGTTATTTGCGCTTAGCGCTGCCTTAACCGCGCTGCGCTGCCTGCGCTGGAAAATATGGATCACCTTAAAAGTGCCGCTGTTGTGGTCGCTGCATGTGGCGTATTGGTGTATCCCAATTGGCCTGGCACTCTACAGCGCCCGCTACGCCGGTGTTAATATCAGCAATAGCGTTGCGCTGCACACGTTAACCGCCGGTGCTATGGGCAGTATGATTTTAAGCATGATGGCCCGGGTGTCGTTGGGTCACAGCGGCCGCATGTTAAAACCGCATACCATTATGTCGCTGGCATTTTTGCTGGTGCTCGCCGCTGCTGTCAGCCGTACCCTGCTGATCTGGCTATGGCCAGCACAAACCATGCAGTGGCTATGGCTGGGCGTCGGCGGCTGGGTGCTGGCCTACTTGTTGTACGTACTGGTGTATTTCCCGGTGCTAACAACGCCAAGGCCAGACGGCCGGCCTGGCTGAAGCGAGATTACCTCTGAACGAGATTACCTCTGAAGTGGTAACTGCGGCGCGGCTTTGATTTATATCAAGTCGCCGCGCGCTGCAGCTTTTACACTGGGTAGATAGTCATTCAACAACGGTGCCCGCTATGAGCCCTGATTACAACGACAAACCCCTGGTATATTCTTGCTCCGGCTGCTCTAACGTCGCGCAGCTGGCCAACGATTTAGCCGTAGTACTGGATCGCGAAGGTTCAGCGCAAATGTCCTGTATTGCCGGAGTGGGTGGCAAGGTAAAGCAGCTGGTAAAAGTCGCGCAGTCTGGCCGGTCAATTCTTGCTGTCGATGGCTGCCCGCTTAACTGTGTAAAACAAACCCTGGCCACAGTAGATGTGGTGCCAACCTGGCATATTGAGTTAACGTCAATGGGTTATAAAAAACGTGAGCATGAAAACTGTGATTTAGGTGATGCTTATAAACTATTGCAAAAGGTGCATAGCGATATACTGCCACAAACGGCTAAGCCGGCACTGCGGTAATCGCAGCAAGCATTAACCACAAACAGTGCAGCCCGGGTCTTTGCTTAAACCAAACTGGCGCCATTGGCTGGTCAAAGCATCAAATAACTGTAATTTGCCATACAGCGGCGCACCTACTTTCGCCAGAATTTTTACCGCTTCCAGCGCCTGCATGGTGCCGATAACACCCACTACCGGGCTTAGAATACCGGCTTCCATACAGCTAAGTTGCTGCTCACCAAATAACTGGCTTAAACAGTGATAGCAGGCATCATCGTCTTGCATACTAAAGCTGGCCACCTGGCCCTCGAAGCGGATCGCCGCACCTGATACCAACGGCACTTTCGCCTTAACACAGGCGGCGTTAATGGCATTGCGGGTGTCAAGGTTATCGGTGCAATCAAGTACCAGTGAAAATTGGGGTATCAGCTCAGCTAAACCGTCTGCAGTTAAACGTTGCTGCAACGCGTGTATTTCAATGTCAGAGTTTAACTGGCGTAAACCCGCGGCAGCCTGTTGCACTTTACTAAGCCCGATATCAGCTTCCCGATACAAAATTTGCCGTTGCAGATTACTACGGTCAATAGTGTCATCGTCTACCAGGGTAATACTGCCGATACCGCTGGCCACTAAATAAGGGGCTGCCGCACAACCAAGCCCGCCCATGCCAACCAAAAGCACCTTACTTGCCAGTAAAGCCTCCTGACCACGAAAATCCATTGCCGGCAGCATCAGCTGGCGGCTATAACGCATCGCTTGCTCTGCATTAAGGGCTGGCGGATCAGTAGGCTTAGTCATCATTGTTATCCTGTATCGCTTGTTCGGGGCGGCGCCATAGCCAAAGCGCCACCATTAATATAAAACATGGCAGCAACAGTCTTAGGATCAAGGGCGCTGCTGAGAACTGTAACAGCACCACGCTGATCAGCATCATGCCGCTGGCCAGGTATTTGGCGCGACGCGGCACCACCCCGTTTTGGCGCCAGGCCAGAATGGGTGGGCCTAATTGCGGATGTGTCAGCAATCGTTGCTCCAATGCAGGCCAGCCTTTACCTGCCGACCAGGCGCTAAGCAAAATAAAAGGTACCGTCGGCATGCCCGGCAAGGGTATGCCTAACAGCCCCAGCGCTAAGCTGACAATGGCCAGTGCCCGCCAGCACAGCATCCGGCTATAGTGCCACATTATGTCTTTTACCATTCATTTAAGGCCCAACCTTTGTGCCAGCTTATGCAGGTTGCTGGGATCAAGCTCCAGCTGACGGGCAGCTAACGACCAACTGCCGTTGTGCTGGCTTATTGCCTGTTGAATCATTTGTCGTTGCAGTTGGTTGACCGCTTGCTTTAACGGTATACCGCTTAATTGCAGCACCTCATTTGTTTCATTGTGTGCAATGGCTGAGGGCACGGTATCCAGATCAAGCAATGCCGCCTCCAGAGTAACAATGTCAGTGCGGGATGCGCCATGACTTAATGCTTTAATCGCCGCCCGGCTTATTACATGTTCCAGCTCGCGGACATTACCCGGCCAGCTATAACTTAATATTGCTAATTCAGCATCGTAAGATAAACGCAGCGCTCGCAACCCTAAACGGCTGCGGTTTAGCTCTAAAAAATGTCCGGCCAACAGTGGAATATCATCAGGCCTTTCCCGCAAGGGCGGTATCGGCAACGGGTACACCGATAACCGATGATATAAGTCGGCCCTAAACTCGCCACTTTTCACCTGATGCTTTAAATCACGATTGGTTGCGGCAACCAAGCGCACATTAACCAACCGGGTTTTATCTGAGCCCAAACGTTGAATTTCACCATCTTGCAATACTCTGAGTAACTTAGCTTGCACCGATAGCGGCAGCTCTCCAACCTCATCCAGAAACAGCGTACCGCCATCAGCGGCTTCAAAGCGACCTGCCCGTTCAGTATGGGCACCAGAAAATGCACCTTTGCTATGACCAAATAATTCGCTTTCTGCCAGGCTTTCCGGTAATGCCGCGCAATTGATATACACCATTGGTTTGGATGCGCGGGCTGAACTTCGATGCAAATGCCGGGCAAATAACTCTTTGCCCACCCCTGTCTCGCCGAGTAACAACACGGGTAAATCTGAGCTGGCTACCACCCTTAGCTCCTGCAAAATTTGTTGCAGCACTTTGCTTTGACCTATCAGCTCATAGCGCTGTTTCGCAGCAGGTTCAAATTGCTGTTCATCTGCCTGATGATTAAGCCGAAGTGCCCGGTTTGCTTGTTCCAGCTCTGTCATCCGCACTGCGGCCTCAACCAACAGGCTGTAGCGCTGCAACTCATACACAGCCGCCTGAGAAAAGCTACCGGCCTGCAACGCATCCAGGGTTAGCACTCCCCAGCAGCGCCCTTCGACAAACAGAGAGATGCCCATACAATCATGCACTGGCAAGACCTGACCCGGCTGATCCTCCAGCAAACCATCGTAAGGATCCGGTAACTCAGATTCAGGTTCAAACCGCACCGGGTTGCGACTGGCCAGAATAGCCGCTAACCGAGGATGTTCTGCCACTACAAAACGCCGGCCCTGCGCTTCACGCACTAAACCATGCAGCGCAACCGGTTTAAGGGCTTCATGCTCGAGCCTTAGCAGACCTACCGCACCACAGCTGAAATGGCTGCGTAATGTACTCACCAGTCTTTGCAGGCGCACGGCCGCAGGTAACTCAGTGACTAAATCGGCAATTAAACTTTCTTGCAACATGGTTATTTTTACCCTTGAGTATTTATTACCCAGACTTTAGTGGGTGCAATTTACCACAGTGCAAAATAAAGCCATATAAATCAAAGGTGGTAGTTATGGCCTGACTCTTGCCATCTAACGTTAACCGCGTTGTTAACGCGCCCCTTAAATTAATCAAGCAGGAGTTAGTATGTCTTTCACAACTATATCGTTTTTAGATCAGTCTTTAGGGCAAATCGCCACTACACTTGCTGGTGCCACTGCCGTATTTCATCAGTATAAACTGGATTTTTGCTGTGGCGGCCAACATAGCTTACGTGAAGCGCTGGCAAAAAAAGAACAGGATGCTACTCCAATTCTTGACGCCCTAAGCGTATTACAACAGCAAGACGGAGACATTACTGATTGGCGCGCGAAACCGGTAAAAGATCTTATTGAGCATATTTTACATCGGTTTCACCAGCGGCATCGGCTGCAATTGCCTGAGGTCATCAGGCTGGCAAGGCGTGTTGAGCACGTACATGCTGATGATCCAAATTGCCCGACTGGGCTAACACAACACCTGGAAGATATGTATCAGGAGCTGGAAAGTCATATGGTAAAAGAGGAGCAAATTCTGTTTCCAATGCTGGCAGGTGGGATTTATCCCTCAGGGCCAATCAGCGTAATGGAAGAGGAACATCTGCAACACGGCGATGCGTTGGGAACGTTAGATATGCTGACTAACAACATAACCTTACCTGCCGATGCCTGTAATACCTGGACTGCGCTATATCTGGGGTTAAAGGAACTGAAAGAAGATTTAATGCAGCATATTTTGCTGGAAAATGAGATCTTATTCGTACAACCTGCCAGAGCAAACCACGGAGCCGACGGCCAGATGTGCTGCGGCAGTTGCCAGTAACCATTCTGTCATCAAAGCTCAGGTATGCTCCTGAGCTTTGATGGGCGAGAAGTATTCATCAGTGCGCGTCACTGGAAACTTTTAACGTGTTACGCTAAAAGCAGAGAAAATTTTATGGTACCTATAACAGATACATGCTCACACCTGCGAATGTTGGCGGATAAGATTATGGTAGACATGATGTAACTGGTCTAATTGCTCGCGCGCTACCGCCGGATTGGTCAGCAGATTCTGGATACTTTGGTCAAGCTGATGCAATGTATTACGCATTTGGCTATCCGGAATTAAACTCTGGATCCAGGTTATCGCCGCAAAACGCTGGCCCCGGGTTACTGGTGTCACCTTATGTAAACTGCCTGATGAATACAACACCGCATCACCAGCAGATAACTTAACGCGTTGTTGGCCAAATTCAGTTTCTATAACCAACTCGCCACCCTGATATTCGTCTGGTTCAGATAAAAAGGTGGTCATCGACAAGTCTGAGCGCAGTATCTCATTATTTGGCATACGCATTATTGCCGCGTCAACGTGTAGCCCGTAGGTTTCTCCCTCACCATAGCAATTAAAACAAGGTGGAAAGATACGATGCGGCAGTGCCGCTGAAAGTAAAGCTGGAGTATGCCCAAGCCTTGCCAGCAAACGATTTGCCAGTTGCTGAACCTGGTTGTCACCAGCATCGGCCTGGCCGTTTTTTTTAACCGATGCCGCCATCCCCATTGCTGTAGTGATACCGTCGTTCCAGGGTGCAACGTGCAGTAATGCTCTGTACTCTTTCACTTCTGCCGCTGATAAAAGTTGTTTTATGACCACCACCGGAACGACTCCTTAATTGCTGTTATTAAAATTCGTAAGTCAGGGTTGCTTTGATGGAGCGCGCATCGCCCAGATACATAAAGCTGCCAGAGCGGTATGCAGCGGTCCAGTATTCTTTGTCGCTGACGTTGCCAATATTGACTCTCACTGTAGTGGAGTCATTAACGTTGTAATTGGCAAACACGTTAACCACTGCATAACCTGGCACTCTGATGCTGTAGTAGCCATTTTCAGTATCATAGCCAGCGGCAGTATCAGGCTGGCCACCGAACATTTCGCTCTGATAGCTGTAATCACCACCAAATGCAAAGGCCTCGGTCAGCTGATACCGCATCTGTAAATAGAAACTGTTATTGGCAAAGTTACTCAGTTCCAGACCAAGGTTTGCAGGGTCTATCGAAGCCATAACCTCTGAATCCATTATCGCCGCGCTGGCCTGCAGGCTGAGTTTATCGGTAACAGCACCATTTAGTGCAATTTCTACCCCCTGAATGCGGTTTTTACCGGTATTTAAGGTACCTAAGGTTGAATAAGCATCACCCACGCTTTCCATCACATCTGTTTTTGTCATCTGAAACACGGCGGCGGCAATAAACAATTTTTCATTCAGCACCGCCCATTTGGTGCCAAACTCTATATTCTGCACGGTTTCCGGATCGGCCATAGCCGCCTGCTCAGGATCACCACACAAACCACCATAGCCGCAATTGGCGCCCAGATCCGACTCACCACCATTAATATTGGTCGCAGTTGAGTAACTCAGATACAAATTGCCCTCGTCGGTAATGCTGTAGACGATGCCAACATGACCGTTGTAGAAATTATCTTTGTACGCATAGTCAATAGCATCGCCGCGGCTGACGACGTCATTGCTGTAGTCTATTTGATCAAGCCTCAGCCCGGCAAACACCTGCCAATACTCATTTATTTTGGCAGTATCCATAGCATAAAACGCAATAGTGTTAGCAGAGAACAGCGCATCGGACGCATCTTTGCTGTAACTGCGGCCAATAATGCGGCTGCTGTTTTGATACACCTGCCCGTCTGCATCCAGTAAACAATAGCCCGGTTGAGAGCCTGAGCGACCTGTCGTAGTGCAATTAGGGCTGTTATTATAACTGATGTCGTACACGCCATTATCGACCGACTCGTCGGTAAACTCTAAACCGAACAACAACTTGTGCTCAACACGGGCAGTTTTCAGATCCCAGAACAGGTTAAATTGGGTGGCGAAATATTCCACATCCTGCCAGCCTTGATGGGTACTTAAGCCTATAGTTGACGCACCGGGAGCCTGCGGATCATCCTCTGAGCGAACTGTGCCCCTGGCTCCCGTAGCAAGGTAGCCATTGCTGGTTTGGCCATAGCGTGTTGCATTGTAAAATCTTACGTTGTCACTAATGTTATATTCGGTGCGAAGGGTAAAGGCTGACACGTCTGAATCTAAGAAGTCTTCTTCCTGCGCGTATACCGGGATATCACTGACCGGCTTACGGCTTTCAAGGTTAAAGTAACTGCCTAAATCTGGTTTATCAGCGGCATTCAGGTAGTAGCCATCGGCATATACCCGCAAATTAGCAGCGTTGTCGTATACGCCAGAGAGCAACGCGCCGTCTCTGTTACGGCTGATCCCGTCGCGGTTTGGTGCATCTTCTGCGGTACTTAGCAGGTTTAACCGAAATGCGGTATCCGTAGTAATGGGTGTATTGTAATCCAGCACCAGCCTGTGGTGCTCATCGCTACCGACACTGGCATCGACCCGACCAAAACTGTATGACGTAGAAGCTTTTTTGGTAATGCTATTTACGGCACCACCTGATGAGCCGCGACCGGCGAAGGTTGAACTTGGCCCTTTGGTAATTTCAATTTGTTCGGTTGCAAAGCTCTCGCGCGTGGTCATGCCAGGGTCTCGCAACCCATCCACAAATACATCAGAGCGTGCCTCATGGCCGCGAATAATATAACGATCGCCAAAAGCGTTACCATTTTCACCCGTGCCAAGCGTAACGCCTGCCTGAGCAGCCAGAATTTCTTTAAAGTCTGTTTTACCCGACTCTTCGATCTGATCTTTTGTCAGTACAGTAATGGTGTGCGGCGTGTCAGTCAGTTCAGCCAGGCGGCGCAGGTCGCCCGACTGTTTTACACTGTAAACAGAGCTGCGTACTCCATGTACTTTAATCAGTTCAATTGCTTCCTGAGTGCATTGCGTGTCGGTGGCGACACAGGTATCTACCATCTCAGTAGCGCTACTGTGGACGGCATTAAGTGCTAATGCGGTGAAAAGAGCCTGAGAGCCAAATGTTGAGAGAGGATGTTTACGTTCAGTCATAAATAAGTTTCTATTCTTGTTAGTCGTTTAAAAATCAGGAGCCAAAATAGTAAAGCGTTTAGCTCACAATGTAAATGCTAATGAGAATAGTTTTTATTTGCAACTGAAAGTTAATTCAGCTGTTGACGTTTAGATGTGACATCCGCACCACTACTTATTATCAATTATCTGAGGAATGTTAATGCTCAGATATTCCAGCACCGATGTCAGCGCGGTCTGCGTCTGGTCGCTAATAGCCTCTTTGACAAAGTGTAATGCGACATTACACAGGGCGGAACCGCTGTCGTTAACATCGTCCGCTTCAATCCGAATGACCTTGCCTGTCAGCTTGCTGATAGAGTAAGCACTGTCATGGCTAAGCTCATCTAACGTAATATCCAGTTGGTACCGGTCAAACAGCTTTATTTGCTCGTTGTAGGTCAGCTGCAACATGACACCGGTTTTACTGATATTTTTTACCTTCGGCGTTAACTTTGCTTGCGGGGTATGTAAACACACTTTGTGTGGCGGCAGGCCAGACACGCGCACGGCATTACGCTTTTTTGCGCCATTCCAGGACTTGTTAATGGCATCTTCTAATTTATCTGCGCTGAAGGGCTTAACAACGTACTGGCTAACGCCATGCTGCATTGCAGTGATCACATAGTCTCTGCCGCCATTAGCCGTCATCATAATAAAGGGAATATCTTTAATCTTATGATTTTTTCTAACATGTTTTAACAGCCCTACACCGCTTAGCAACGGCATTTCCCAATCTGAAATAATGATATCGATATCTTTTGTTTCCAGAATCTTCAACGCTTCCTGGCCATTTTTTGCAGTATAAACCGTTTCAGCACCCAATCTGTTTAACAGTGCACTGCTGACAACGCTAATAACGGTTGGCGAGTCATCGACCACCAAAAATTTCACATATTGCATTGTTACTCCTTCTTAAAAACATGGAATACTGTAGCCAGACGATAAGAAGTATATCTGTTTCCACTTCTGACATTTGAACAAAAAAGTCAAACGCCTTATGAAAGCGCAAGTTTATCTCGATAGCACATAGATAAAATCCTGAAACGCTACTTTATTCACCTTGCACGGTAATAACCAGTGTTCTGCTACCAGCATGGTTGCGGTGCTCGCCCAGATAAATACCCTGCCAGGTACCCAGACACAAGCTGCCGCCAGCAATTGGAATGGATACGCTGCTGCCAAGTAAGCTACTTTTCAGGTGTGCTGGTAAATCGTCACTACCTTCATAAGTATGAGTATAGTAAGGCTCGTTTTCTGGTACCGCTTTACTGAAAAATTGCTCAAAGTCCTGGCGTACAGTCAGATCAGCATTTTCATTAATCGTTAAAGAGGCAGAACTATGTTTAATAAAAATATGACACAAGCCAATAGACAGTTGCTTAAGCTCGGGCAACTGCTGCAACACTTCAGCGGTAATTAAATGAAAGCCCCTTGGTTTTGCTTTTAACATCAATTCTTTTTGTAACCACATGGTCATTGTCTCTACATTAAAACCCAGGTTGGCGAAACGCAGCCAGCGGCTGCTTCGCTCTACTCGCCAATATCTTCAAACCACAGCTGTGGTTTAGCGGCAATAAAGTCCTGCATTAGCTTTATACACCTTTCATTTTGCTGATTTTCGACAGTGACACCGCGGCTTTGCAAATAAACCTGTGGCCCCTGAAACGTCTGGTTTTCACCAATAACTACTTTGGGAATGCCATACAGTAGTACCGTGCCGCTGCACATATCGCAGGGTGATAAGGTAGAGTACAGCGTCGCGCGCCGATACTCGGCGGCGGTTAAGCGGCCAGCGTTTTCCAGGCAATCCATTTCCGCGTGCAATACGCAACTGCCCTTTTGCACTCGCTGGTTGTGGCCGGCACCGACAATCTTGCCATCAATCACCAGCACCGAGCCAATGGGAATACCGCCCTCGGCTAAGCTTTTTTCAGCCTGCGCTATTGCGGCCTGCATAAATATATCGGTCATATTGGATCCTCGGGCAAAATTAGCTTGATCGAAAAGGACACGGCATTAACGTTTTGGCCAGTGTCAGGCTTAACCCTACCAGTTCAGGTGTCAACTAGGAGTATCGAAAATACTTTATTCCTCTGTACAGGCATTGGCTCATTCTCCACCCGGCAAATGTGCCCCAGGGAAAACACAGAAGCAGAAAAAAAGATGTTGGCCACATGGTGTAAAGCATGTACTTGTTTTTCAGAGTAACGCCAATGATTTGAATAATTAACAAGGTAATTATTGAGCCAATAATCATAGCAGGACCAATATTATCGTCTTCAATTAAAGCCGGCATCACCACAGAAAGCAGTAAAATTCCGATGCCATGTGTCCAGTAGGTTAACTTTTTCAGGTGCTGCAAAGCGTCTATTGCTTCGGAATACTGATCGGCGTGATTTACTTTACGCGCTTTATTCTCGCGCACTTTTCCACCCTTGACTGAATTAATTGCGCTTTGTGTGTCCGTACTGTGATCATGCCCCTCTAACATATTTAATATTTTTATGGTGTTGTCGTCACCAAAAAAGTAGCGCAACGACTGGATCTGACCCCGCCAATGAAAAATGCCGTCCAGATATTTTACTGTACTGCCTTTTACTGTCGAGTTTGGCTGACTGTAACGTTTATTGTGACGATTGAGGCTTTCAAACTCGTTGTTGATCTTCAAAATTTTATCAAGCACAAACATGCCGAGGTGGGCATTGAACTGAGAATCCAGAATAAAATCAGAATGAAACAAAAAGCGCCACTCGTTTGGATCGTTGCGGGTATTGTTGCCATCCAAAATGACCGTTACTCTTTCAACATGACGGTTGTACTCGGCGTTTAATAGCTCGATATAGGCCTGCTCCTCAGGTGACCGTTCAATCTCATTATTAGGTGTTTGCGGCGCTGGTTCTTCGCCAGTAGGACTACTGTCAACTTGCTGTGATCGGTCATTTTTATTTACTTCACTAGCTGCTTTTTGCACCAAATGGAGTGCCGCTTTGTAGGCTTGATGGAGTACCTGAAATCCCTCAGGGTCTTTATCGGGTTGACAATTTTTTAGCTCCTTTGCGTATGCAGTTTTAATCTTGCCTATTTCATTGGTTTGCTGGATCTTCAGTACATCCCAAACTGACATCAAAATCTTCCTTCTTTTTCCAGCACATCCAAATAATTTGAAAACTCTTGTTGAGCTTTTTCAATTGATATTTTGTTTTGTGCTTCAAGGATGCGTTCGAAATTCGCAATTGCCGAAGCAAGTTGCTCACGAACCTGGCCAAGATTCGACTTAAATAATCTATCGGCTTTGGCAATGAGCTGAGCGTTCTTTTGATTATCTCTGGGATGAAACTTCAATTTATCCAAATTGCTGAGGGACTTTTGCTTTTCTGATTCGCTGAGCATCCCCGGCGCATTTTCTATAACTTTATTGAATGTCTTTCCAGTAGAATCAACCGATACATCTACCACCAACAATCCGTTCATATCATAGCTGTATCTTATTCTTGCTGACTGGGTGCCTGCTTTCGATTTGGGCAAAGGTACGTTTACAAAACCAAGAAAAACGTTCTTCTCAACTCGTCTGTTTTCCCCCTGAAAAATTTTAATCATTAATGCATCTTGATTATCACGTACCGTATGCACTGTTCTCTCAATACTAATCGGAACAACTGAGTTACGCTCGATTATCGGCATAAATAATCCGGGGTTTCCGTTTTCATCAACCACTTCAGTGCCCAGTGTATAAGGACAGACGTCAGTTAGAACCACATCTTCCAGCGCCTGATTATGAACCAGTAATCCAGCTTGTATTCCGGCACCCATTCCAACCACAATGTCAGGGTCAATGTCGCATGACAAAATTCTTCCTAAAAGCTTAGCCACGGTGACCCGAAAATGTTTAAGCCTTGTTGCCCCGCCTACCAGAATCACCTCATCAATCTGCTGAGCATGCATACCTGCATCTTGTAGGGCGAGCTGTATTGGATTTCTTACGCGCAGTAACAGCGGAGTAATAACTCTTTGAAACCACTGCTGATCAACTTTGAATTCGACTGTCTCTCCATTTAACTGAAAGCTCAGGATCTCTTCATCCACTTCATCAATACGTTTTTTTAATGACTCCATTTGCAGATAAAGAAGATGACTGTCAGTCGTCGATAGAGATTCTATGCTAACGTTTTTCGCACTTAAAACATGATCAATCATTGCCTGTACAAAGTCTTCCCCACCCAAAAAGTTATCACCTGAACTGGCGTGGACCTCCATTATTCCGGAAAAATATTCCATTATTGAGACATCGAAAGTACCACCTCCCATGTCCAGAATCAGAAAAGTACCTTCCTGACGTTTGTTAAGTCCGTAAGCTATTGCGGCGGCGGTAGGTTCGTTAATGAGTCTGCGTACTTTTATACCCGCAAGCTCACCAGCAAGTTTAGTGGCTGCGCGCTGGTTTTCATTAAAATATGCCGGTACGCTGATAACCGCTTCCGTTACTTTCTCGCCTAAGTGCGCTTCAGCATCTTTGATCAAACTTCTGATAACAAGTGATGAAAGCTCAGGGGCAGAGAAAGAATGCGAGGCGATTTTTACTTTGTGTTCACTGCCCATCAGGCGCTTGAATACTGCGACAGTTTTATCCGGGTGAGTAAGTAAGCGTTCCTTAGCAATTTGACCAACTAAGATGTTTTTATCATCATCCAGGCCAACAACTGATGGCGTAAGAAGTGAATTTAACGCATTGGGAATATTCAATAATTCATTGTCTTTCCACGCACAGCATGTGCTGTTCGTGGTCCCAAGATCAATACCGATAATTGCCATGTAAGTTATCAATCCTTTTATTGTTATTATTAGAGTAGTCTGATTGATGTAATTTTAAAAATGATGTTCGGAACATTACACCGCTTATTCAAAACTTACAATAAGTTATAGGTACAGCTAATGTCTTTGCCAACACAAATTACGGGGTAACAATCAGAATAAACTTGGCTTAGAAGACAATGGCCATTCATTTAAATAATCGGGAAATGTTTGGTTTGATAAACCTAAAATAGCAGTAGCTACCGACCTGCCTAGAGTGAAATGCGTTCAGCCACTGTCTTAAATACAAAGATGATTCTGCATAGCCCTTGCCTGTCACTGATCTAGTTGGGGTGCATTTGTAGCAAATCCCATTTATTGCCGTATAAATCCTGAAAAACTGCCACGGTGCCGTAGCTTTCCTCTCTGGGCGTCTCGTTAAACTCAACGCCTTTGGCTTGCATGGCGTGATAGTCGCGCCAGAAGTCGTTGGTATGCAAAAACAAAAATCCCCTGCCGCCGCTTTGGTTGCCTACAGCGGCTTGCTGCTGCGTGTTAGTGGCTTTGGCTAGCAGCAAGTGGCTGCCATTGCTATTGGGCGGGGCAATTTCAACCCAGCGCTTGCCGCCGCCTAAATCGACATCGGCCACCACGCTAAATTGCAGTTTGGTAGTATAGAACGCAATGGCATTGTCGTAGTCTGCCACCACAAGTGTAACATTACCGATTTTTTGCTGTACTGGTTTTTGTTGCGTAGGTTTTGGTTGCACTGGCTTTTCTCGTGTACGATCAGTCATCAGAATGTTTCCGTGTATTGTCGATAATCAATTGTACAACAACATTAACGCCGGAAGAAAAGCAGCCAGCCAATTAGCTGCCACCCGTGTTAATCCCTTCGAAACCAGAAAACCGTATACCGGATAAATAGGCCATTTCCCGGTTCCAGGTGGCTAAATCAGCCTGGTTAAACTTGCTTAGCGCGTCATGGCCACAAGCGCGGGCCATCACCTGCATCAGTTCTACTGAGGCGCGAAAGAAATTATTCAGCCGCTTAGCAGAGACATCGATGTCCAGCCGCTTACGTAATTCAGGCTTTTGCGTAGCAATACCCGACGGGCAATTGTTGGTGTTGCACATTCTGGCACCGACACAACCAATTGCCTGGATGGCGCTGTTTGACAGCGCTATACCATCTGCGCCCAGTGCCATGGCTTTAACAAAATCTATAGGCACCCGCAGCCCGCCGGTAATAATAAGCGTTACCCTGCCGCTGGCGTTTTGCGCATCCAGATAACGGCGGGCACGGGCCAACGCGGGTATGGTTGGCACACTGATGTGATCGCGAAACATTTCCGGTGCTGCGCCGGTGCCGCCACCGCGTCCGTCCAGAATGATATAGTCAGCGCCAGCATCCAGCGCGAATTGAATGTCGCGTTCGATATGATTAGCACTCAGTTTAAAGCCAACTGGTATGCCCCCGGTAATTTCCCGCACCCGGGCGGCAAACCGGGCGAAATCACTAACACTGGACAGATCCTTGAAGGTTGGCGGTGATATCGCATCAGTACCTTCTGGTATGCCGCGCACTGTTGAAATTTTGCCTTTATTTTTAATGCCGGGTAAGTGTCCTCCTGTGCCGGTTTTAGCGCCCTGGCCGCCTTTAAAATGGAAACTTTGCACCCGGGTTAGCAGCTCTTCCTGATAGCCAAACTGCGCGCTGGCAAGCTCATAAAAATAGCGTGAGTTCGCGGCCTGCTCTTCTGGCAACATGCCACCCTCGCCCGAGCAAATGCCGGTACCGGCCAATTCAGCACCGCGCGCCAGGGCAATTTTAGCTTCTTCTGACAACGCACCAAAACTCATATCTGACACAAACAACGGCATCTTAAGCAGCAGCGGCTTTTTAGCTTCGGGTCCAATAACCAGTTCAGTGGCAACCGGAATATCTTCCATTAGCGGCTTGGTTGCCATTTGCGCTACCATCAGTTGTAAGTCGTCCCAATGCGGTAACTTATGCCGTGGCACGCCCATTGATGTCATTGGCCCATGATGGCCAAACTTAGACAAACCGTCGCGGGCAAGTTGATGAATAAACTCGACCGTTGGCTCTTCTGCAGTAGCTTTTGGTTCAGGTGCGCCGGATGAAGATGATGTTGAAGATGAAGAGCCTGGGCCTTCCTTACCGACCTGCTCTGCATCGAACTGTTTATGCGTGCCATCACAATATGGCGCGTTGGCCGTGTGTTTGCAGCGACAAAGAAAGGCATCGCCGGTTTCGTCAGCAGTAAAGGCTTTAGGTTTGAAATCGGTGCCGGCGTGCGAGCCATCGCAGAAAGGCTGATCCTTCGATTGGCCACACACGCAAAAGTAATATTCTGAGCCTTTGGTTAAACTTACTTTTATGGGTTTATTGTCGGCGATGATAGGGTTAGTCATGGTCAGGCTCCGGCTCATAGAGTGTTCTGCGCCATAAATGGCAGAGGCTAAAGTAGGTGCAGTTGCATTTTGCGCCAAATAAGCAAAACTGCGTCGCTTATAAACACCACTGCCCTAGCAACTATAGTTGCAAAGCCCTAAAAGCCCCAACATAACAGCGTGATGAGTTAAGGCGCGCTGCGCTCTGCCAGCCTGGCACTGGCGATATCTGCCAGTTTGCTATCAAGCTCTGAGCGGCTTAGCCACTGCCCCTGCACCATTACCCCGGCAGGTTTGTATAGTGCTGACAAGTTTTCTAATGGATTCCCCTCAAGTAAGAGTAAGTCAGCGCGCTGGCCGGCTTTTACCTGACCGAACGAGTCCTGATCAGCAAAATACTCGCCCACTAACGCTGTACCACTTAGCAAAATATCGTAGTTGCTCATGCCTGCCGCGGTCATTTTTGGTATTTCGCGGCGTATGGAAAACCCCGGCACACTAAATAATTGCGGCGCATCAGTACCCAGTAATATAGTAACGCCTGCCCGGTATAGCTCCGCAAGCAACAAGCGGCGGTTTTCGGCATGTAACTCAGCGGTCTTCCCCGTGTAATAACTGCCACTGGCTTGCTGCAAATAGCGCTGCCAGCCGGCGATTACCTGCGCTGGCATATATTTCAGTTCGTCATAAGCGTGTAGCTGTGTGCTGTCTGCGGCTCCAATAATGGTTTGCCACAGCGCTTCGGTGGGGACTACTGCCACATTATGCTGTTTGGTCAGTGCCACCAGCGGCGCCAGATCTTTGACTGTTAAGGTCTTATCAAAACCGCCGAGCGCGGCCATATAACCATCGAGATGATCATTAGTACGGCTACCCAGTACAATAGCCTGCTCTATGCCCACGGCTTCGGGTACGTGGCCGGCAAAGTCGATAGCTTGTTTATTGGCTTCGTCGGCTATGGCTTGATAGTGTTCAAGGCTTAAACCGGGGTGAATTTTCAATAAGTCCCAGCCCTCAGCTTTGTGCTGTCGCACGCGTTCGCGGGCTTGCTCTGGTGAAGTTACAGTATGCTGGTTAAAACTGGGGCCGGCCAGATACAAGGTTGGGCCCTGTCGTTTACCGCTGGCAATATCGTCTTTTAGCTGCAATTGCCGGTCGTGGCCCAGCATGCCACGCACTGTGGTAACCCCCCCTGCCAGATATAGCGTTAACACATCATCCAGATAGCGCTTAGGTACTCCGCTAAAATCGGCCAGCGGCGGCACATGACCGTGCATTTCGGCCAGCCCAGGCATAATATAACGACCGTTGCCGACAATGACCTTAGCACCGTCAGGTATGGCAATATCCGCAACATTGCCTACAGCGACGATGCGATCGCCCTGCACCAGTACCCGTTGCTCGCGCAGCACCCGTTGTTCTGGCTCCGGTGCAGATGTCATCGGCAATACATGCACTTGATCAAACACAGTATAGAGTGCCGTGTTTTGTGATGTTTTATCGTTGTTGGTTTCGCTGTTTGTTGCGGTGGCTGAGACTGATATCAGTGCCAGCGCCATGCCTGCTATAAACCGTAATGGTATTTTAACCTTTAACATCTGAGCCCGCCTTTTCCGTTTCGCCAAGAGCTAACTATGAAGAACTACAGCCAGTTTGGCAATGCCGGATAGCCGCTGTTTAGCTTTGCATACAAAGCGCGAAAGTTGCGAAGTGCTTAATCCTGAACTACTATTTTTCTCTTCATCAAGACGATTTTCATATTGTTCCTGACTAATCAGCTTTACCTGTTGCCGCATTCAGCGCATAGAGGTACTGTGCCATGAATTTTTTCAATGAATTAAGAAGACGAAATGTATTACGCGTTGCCACAGCTTACAGTTTGATGGCATGGCTGCTGATCCAAGTCGTCGATACCATCTTCCCCGCCTTTGGATTTAGTGCTTCGTTGGTTCGTCATGCAACAATCATTGCTGTTATCGGTCTTGTTCCAGTCGTTATTCTTGCCTGGGTATTCGAACTCACACCAGAAGGATTGAAGAAAGACAGTGGCGTGACTCCCCAATACAAGGTTACGGGAAAAACGGAAAAAACTCTGGATCGGGTTATCATTATCGTTTTAGCGCTGGCGGTAACGTACTTTGGTGTCGATAAGTTTGTGCTGATGCCCGCCAGAGAGGCAGCTCTGACTGACGTTGTTGCTAATCAAATCGATGAAGCAAGAGAGACGGGCCGCAGCGAAGCCTTTATTGAATCGTATGGTGATAATTCGATTGCGGTTCTGCCTTTTGTCAACATGAGCTCAGATCCGGAACAGGACTATTTTTCCGATGGTATCTCTGAAGAATTGCTTAACCTTCTGGCCCAAATTTCTGAATTGAGAGTCATCTCTCGTTCATCAACATTTGCTTTTAAAGACAAGGATATAAACATTGTCGAACTTGCAGAGAAGCTTAATGTTGCTCATGTATTGGAAGGCTCAGTTAGAAAGTCAGGCAATCAGATACGGATTACCGCGCAGCTAATTGAAGCGGCTACTGATACCCATTTGTGGTCTGAAACCTACGACAGAAAATTAGATAATGTGTTTGCTATCCAGGATGAGATTGCCAACGCAGTGGTGCGGCAACTGAAATTAAAAATTCTCGGGAACAGCCCCACAGCCAATAAAGTAAATTCTCAAGCCTATGAATTGTTTTTAAAAGCTCGTCATCTTACCCGATCCGGCGATCCTGAAAAGTTAGAAGAGGCCACTAAGATATTCAAGCAAGCGATTGATATAGAAGAAAACTTTGTAGAGGCTTGGGATTGGTTAAGTATCAATTACGGTAAGCAGGTAGTCATGGGTATTATCCCTCCTGATGAAGGAAGCACCTTAGAACGGCTGGCAAACAAACGGGCGTTACAAATTAATCCGGACTATTCTCCGGCGCTCACTAGCCAGGCATGGTTTTCAATGATTTATGAAAAGGATTTTCAAGCGGCGGCCACCCAGATTGAAAGAGCACTAAAAAGAGCACCTTCTAATGTCAGCTCTCTTGGCATGGCAGCGTTACTGTTACATAAGCTGGGCCGCACGTCAGAGGCTGTATTGGTTAATCAGCATGCCATCACTATCGATCCGCTAAGCACGTCTATTCGCCACAATACCAGTATGATGCTGTTTTATTTAAGGCGCTGGGAAGAAGCGATTGCATCTTATAACGTTTTGCTACGCTTGAGTCCGGACCATACTGGCACTCATTTTTTTATCGGTTTGGCGCAATATTACCGGGGCGAACCTGAACTGGCATTAGCGGCATTTGAAAAAGAACGTCGTGAATCTGTTGCGCTGGCAGGGAAAGCGATGGCATATCACGTTTTAAAAGAACAGAGCCTACATCAACAGGCTTTTCAGGAATTAATTGATCGCTGGGGCGATACGTCTCCTATCGCCATCGCCCGGGTTTATTTGGAAAAAGGCATGCATGACAAAGCATTTGAGTGGTTAAATAAGGCTGTAGAGCTTAAAAAGGCAAATCATTTTAGTCCACTTGATCCAGGCTTTAGTGCAATGCATGACGATCCCCGCTGGCTAGACTTTCTCAGTAGCATAAATCAAAATACTGAAGAGCTTGAAGAAATTAAATTTAATGTAAGCCTGCTTAGCAACGTTGCAATGATTCAATGATTCAACAAGCCTGCCAGCAATGTCAGTCTCTGGTTTTACGTTATACCACCTTAGAAAACCGCTGCTGCCCTTGGTTTAGATAAGCATCAAAGCAAGTACAGATACTGCGTACCCATAGCCTGCCGACAGGGCTTACTTTTATTTGCCCGGCAGCAAGCTCGACCAGACCATCCTCAATAAACGGCTGCAGCCGTTCTAAAGCCTCGCTAAAGTATCGCCAGAAGTCATTTATTTTCCATAACTGGCAAAACGTCTCTATATCTAACTGAAAATGACAGATTAACTGGCTGATCAGCGCTGCGCGGATCTTATCATTCCGGTTTAAACTGAAACCATGCTTCAGTGGCAGGTTTGCAGCATTGACAGCTGCATAATAGACAGGCAAGTCTTTACTATTCTGCCAAAGCACTCCACTTACCTGGCTGATGCTGGAAACACCAAGGCCAATTAACCCGTCCTGCCCTCTGGTAGTATATCCCTGAAAATTTCGCTGCAGTTTGCCGGTCTGCTGAGCTTTCGCCAGCGCATCTTCGGGTTTGGCAAAGTGGTCCATGCCAATAAACTGATAGCCGGCGCCAACAAAGCGGTTTATGGCCAGTTGCATCAGCTCCAGCTTTAATGGCGCACCTGGCAGGCTGCTATCGGTAATTTTACGCTGGGCGGCAAAACGTTCTGGTAAATGGGCGTAACTGAACAACGAAATACGATCAGGATTAAGCCGGATAATTTCATCTATTGTTGCACTAAAGCTGGCAGGCTGCTGAAAAGGCAAGCCATAAATTAAATCGAGATTAATGGAGCTAAAACCTAACTCCCGACTAAGCATAACCTGATGACGAATAAGCTCAGTATCCTGCACCCGGTTAATGGCAATTTGTACTTTTTCATCTAAATCCTGTACGCCAAAACTTACCCGGTTAAAGCCAAGCTTACGCAAATGGCGCAGCTTGTTATCGCTGCAACTACGCGGGTCTATTTCAATGCTTATTTCAGCATCATTGTTAATAGTAAAATGTTGCTGCAACAACGCCATTAAGCGGCTTAGCTGTACTTCGGTTAAAAAGGTCGGGGTGCCGCCGCCCAAATGCAGCTGGTTAATACTTTTATCGCAGAGCAGCGGCGCATACAGCGCCATTTCTGCGGCTAGTCCATCCAGATAAATATCGGCCTTATGCTGATGGCGGGTGACCACTTTATTGCAGCCGCAGTAATAACACAGCTTATGGCAAAACGGGATATGCAGATACAGACTAAGCGCTTCCGGGCTTTGGCTGATGGCTGTTTGGATCTGTGTTTGATCAAAATGGGTATGCAGCGCCAGAGCGGTAGGGTAAGAAGTATAACGCGGGCCGTTAATATTATATTTGCTGATTAAATTCGGGTCCCATTGTACTGACTGCATAACTACCTCTGTGCTGACGGCTGATCCAGGCCGTAGTGTAGAGGTTTTATCAAACTGAAAATTTGATCTAACGCAGACAGCCGGTGTGACGCAACGGGATTATTCCGTATTGATAACCACTACTGCAGGTATTTACTCGCCAATATCTTCAAACCACAGCTGGGGTTTAGCAGCAATAAAATCCTGCATCAGCTGAATGCACTCGGCATTATGCAGGTTCTCCAGGGTAACGCCCCGGCTTTGCACATAGGCTTCCGGCCCCTGAAAAGTCTGGTTCTCCCCAATAACAACCTTTGGAATGCCATACAGCAATACGGTGCCGCTGCACATATCGCAAGGCGACAAGGTAGAGTACAGCGTAGCGCGGCGGTAATCCGCGGCGGTTAACCGGTCGGCTTTTTCCAGGCAATCCATTTCAGCATGCAATACACAACTGCCCTTCTGCACCCGCTGATTATGGCCGGCACCGACGATATTGCCATCGATAACCAGCACCGAGCCAATCGGAATACCGCCCTCAGCCAAACTTTTTCTGGCCTGGGCGATAGCCGCCTGCATATAGATATCCGTCATATTAAATCTTCTGGTATCCGGAGCCATAACCGAAAGAACGCTGCATTCAAGTTTCGGCTAATTACAGGCATAACATTAACAACCCATGCTGCACGCGCAAGCACTTTACTCCAGGCACTGTGATTAATTACGTTTAGATTCTGTCAGGCATTGCAGAGGTTAATGTCTGCTATGAGCGAATAACGGACACTCAGGTTAATTAATTTGTAACATGTGCTACCCTGCAAAATAGTTAATTCCATCAGGTCACACGACCAACTCAAGTCGCTTACAGGGAAAGTCTAAATGCGCACCTTTTTCTTTTTAATATTGCTAGCCACCACAACTCAGACCATTGCCACACAACAGGCTCCTGACGTTTTGTTATTTGAGGGAAAAGAACTAAGGCTTACAACAAGTTGGGCTTACCCATCGCCTCTAGAGACTTATTACAAACAATCAGGACAAACGTCACCTTTTAAGGCGACAGGTACAGCTTTATATAGAGGGCATATAGCCACGTGGTTAATTGAAAACGAATACCTGTACCTCAACAAAGTTGAATCTAATGACAAAGAGATTCAGCCATCAGAAATAGGAAGTAAATTAGGCAAAAAGCAATCTTCCAACGGTTCTCTTTCTGCGGATTGGTTCAGCGGTGTGTTGAAAGCGACTGAACTGAAATATACCGAAACAAACGATATATTTGTGGCTGATTACTATCTTAATATTCAGCATGGTCGAATCCTAGAATTAGTACGTTTAACCAGAGAAGATTACGATAATTATGAACAGAACAGAGCAAACGAAGATGCTCAATCAAAGAAGGTTGCAATAACAGATCTTTACCAGCGTTACACTGATTACTATTTTCGCTTGAGTGAACCAGACGAAATAAATTGGAATGGCAAAGCGTTAAAGTTGAAGACTACTTCAGGCATGAGTCCACTCCTTCAGCTATATAATAATGATCACTTGAATTGGCCTTTAACTGGAATAATAAATCAAAGACTGGGGCACCAAACTGTAAATGGTATATTGACAAAGACAACCGTCTATTTATTGATGAGATTCAATTATTAACAGGTTCAAATATATATAAAGCTGAGAAAAGTAAACTTCTGTTGAGTGAGGTGATTCCGAAAAATGACAATGAAGAAGCACTTTTTGCTAATTGGGTAAACGGTATATTTATCTTTGAAGAAGGCAATATGGTTGAAGAGAACGGGTATTCTTCGTTTAAAGCAGATTTTGCACATTTTGTAAAAATTGAGAATGGCGTTCTTAAAGAACACTATGAAATCGATGCTACAGCCGACATGAAACAACTTGAATCAAGCTCTAATCAGGGCTTAATAAAGCTTTTTAAAGAGTGGAAACAGAAAGCTGAAATATAAAAATGATCATCAATAACCGTGTCAAAAAGTGGCTATGGTTTCAACTTCTGCTTTTGGCACTCAGCTGTCAGGCAGGCTCAGGTAAACTGGCGTCTATGAGCGAATTTGAGACGGTCGCCATATTTGTAATATCTAATCTTCAAAGCGGACGTTAAGCTAACTTATTCCTGCCCAATAATGACTTGTCCATTGAATAGTTTCAGCTAATTGTCTTCGTCTAGAAGATGTAATACTATCAAAGCAATAAAGAGGAACGGAGGCAACATGTTTATTGATTGGCTATCAAAAGAAGATTTAAAGGATTCGGATAGTTTAATCATAAGGGTTGCCGCAGTTGTTTTGTTTGCAGGCTCAGTCTTTATACTAGATGAAATCTTAATATGGAACTTAAGCTTATTATCACTAACTGGTATTTCTGTAATTGCTGGAGGTATCGGATTTTTTGTCGCAAAAACCTCTCCTATTGCGATTAAAGCTATTCCACCCGTTGTATTCTTCTTCGTAACAGCATTGCTTTCGAAGGAGCTTTACGAGAGCTATTCATTACAAAAAGAGAGATCCGTATTTTTAGCTGAAACAGACAATTGTAAAGCGTTGGGCCTGCAGATTGTAAACAAAGGTTCTTGGACTCCTGTATGTATGGAGAGAGATACACTCGCCAATAATATAGCTTGTTCTTATTTTAGGGATAATGATGAGTGGTTTTGTAAGACATATAGCCACTCGGATGTAATAGCCATGCCTGGTAGGTCTGGACTTCCCCTAAAACACTAGACTCATTCTGGCCGCTTTTGGCACTAAGCCGCAATTAACATGCCTAGCAGCTTGGAGCGTGAAGCGTGAAGCGGGACATTAACGCTTTACTATAAAGCGACAATTAACTTGAACGGTTGAGCGACAACCATCTTGACCGGTTGTTCTGTTAAGGTTCGACACGACAATTCGAGGAGAAT
>MDTG01303345.1_pt1 | contig 162564 bp, 167 predicted proteins | sample 811421 | NCBI WGS metagenome assembly MDTG01 (sample SAMN05326645, study PRJNA326480) | marine metagenome | isolation source: seawater | place: Pacific Ocean: South East | collected 2011 | reverse complement strand
TCGGCTGGACCCGCTACGTGGCCACCGAGGACGACGTGATCGGCCTGCGCGACTTCGGCGCCTCGGCCCCGGCCGAACGCCTCTACGACGAGCTGGGCATCACCCGCGATGCCATCGTCACCAAGGCCCGCGTGATGATCGCGGACTGAGATCGCCGGCCACGGCAACGCGAAAGGGCCTCCGGAACATCCGGGGGCCCTTTTCTCATCCTCGCGCGCGGGATGGCACGGCGCGCTGTCGCCGTAGGGTGGGTTTTAAAACCCACCCTTGGACGGCGAGACGGCTCAGCCGTTCACCACGGACAGCTCGGCGCCGGGCATCTCGATGTCGAACACGCCGCGCACGGCGTTGGCCGCCTCGGCCCCCTTGCCGACGAAGTGCTCGCGGAAGAAGGCGTTGTGCGCCTCGGTTTCCTGGTAGTTGTGCGGCGTGAGCGAGACCGAAAACACCGGAACCTCGGTGGTCATCTGTGCCTCCATGAGGCCCTTCACCACGGCGTCGGAGACGAAATCGTGCCGGTAGATGCCGCCGTCCACGACGAAGGCGGCGGCGATGACGGCGTCGTAGCGGCCCGAGGCGGCGAGCTTCTTGGCAAGCAGCGGCATCTCGAAGGCACCGGGCACGTCGTAGGCATCGACGGTGGCGCCGGGCAGCACGCGGGCGGCCTCGGCAAGGAAGCCCTCGTGCGCGCGGTCGACGATGTCGGCGTGCCAGCGCGCCTTGATGAAGGCGATACGGGTCTGGTTGAAGTCGGTCATTGCGGAACCCTCCGTTGATCACAAAAGGTCCCAGAGCTTTCGCCCGCACGGGCGCGCAGGCGCCAGCACGATACGTCTCTTCCATCCGGACTTTCACCGTCGGCCCCGGAATTCCACCGGATCTGCTTGACCCCTTCCTCTGCCACGCGGGCCCGCGCCGGGTTGCCCCGTCCGGACCTGCGTGCGCGAAGGGCGCTCGCGGGCTGTCACCGCCGGTGGGGAATTTCACCCCGCCCTGAGAACGCCGGCACCATTACCGAAACCGCCCGGCGGCGCAAGAGGCGCGATGCGGCGAGCTGCTGTGCGTCAGCGCACCGGTTCGTAATGGTCGAGCGCAGAGCCCACCCATGCCGTGCCGCGCGCGCTGCTGCCGAGCGCCTGCGTCAGCGGCTCTTCGGCGCCCATCGGCAGAAGCGCGTTCACCACGTCCCAGCCGGTCAGCTCCGGGTGATTCTCGATGCCCTGCAGCTGCCCCTTCAGGCCGCTCACGATCTGCACGACATCGCCCGAGAAACAGCCCGGCGCATGGATCTGCACCCGCAGGATCGGCTGCAGCACGTGGGTGCCGGCTTCCTGCAGTGCCTCGCGGGCGGCGTTCCGCCCGGCGGTGCGAAATGCGAAGTCCGAGCTGTCGACGGAATGCGCCTTGCCGTCCTTCAGCACCGCGCGGACATCGACAACCGGGTGCCCGGCAGGCCCCTCCGCCAGAGCCTCGCGGACGCCGGCCTCGACCGCCGGGATGTAGTTGCGGGGCACCGCGCCGCCCTTCACGGTCTCGGCAAAGGCAAAGCCCTCGCCGGGTGCGGCAGGCGAAAGCTCCAGCACGACATCGGCGAACTGGCCGGCACCGCCCGACTGCTTGCGGTGGCGGTGGTGGATCTCGACGGAGCGCCGGATCGTCTCGCGCAGGGACGGCGGTGCCGCGTTGCAGGTGACCGCGATCCCGAAGGTGTCGGCCAGGGCGCCCACGATCCGGCGCTCGTGCTGCGGGCCGTGGACGCCGATCACGAGGTTGCCGCTGCCTGCGGTCTGCGAGACGGTCAGCCCGGGGTCGGTCTCGGCCAGCCGCGCCAGCGCACCCGGCAGCTTGTTCTCGTCGCGCTCGTTCACCGGCGTCACGACGCGTTTCAGCGCCGGCGGATGCGGCGCGGCCCAGTCGGGCAGGGGCTCTGCGTCCTCGGCGCCCATCAGCGTGCCAAGCGCGAGGTGGTCGCTCTTGATCGCGAGGCCGACCTGTCCGGGGGCGAGCCCGGCGAGCTGCGTTCGTGCGTCGAGGCCGACCAGCCCGCCGATCCCGTCCCCGGCCAGCCGGTTGCCCGGTGCCACGCCGTCGGAGAGCGCGCGCACCAGCACCGCCTTGCCGATATGCTTGAGCGTGTCCGCGAGGCAGCCCGCCGCGACCACGTCGTCGCCAAGCCCGAGCCGGGCACGCAGCGCATCGACCTGCGGCACCTCGTGGCGCAGCGTCTTCATCAGCCGGGTGAGCCCGTTGCCGTGCTTCGCCGAGCCAAGCAGCACCGGCAGCAGGTCGTGGTGCTGCACCGCGCGGGTCGCCACGTCGTAGAGCTCGTCGGTCGGCGGGCGCTGGTCCTCGATGATTTCCTCGAGCAGGTGGTCGTCGAAATCGGCCAGCGATTCCAGAAGCTCTGTGCGGGCCGCCGTCTCGCGCGCCTGCATCGCGGGCGGCAGTTCCACCAGCTTCGAGCGTTCGCCCTCGCGGTATTGCCACGCCCGTTCCGAGATCAGGTCGACCGCGCCTGTGATCGTCTCGCCGTCGCGTAGCGGCACCTGCCGGAGCACGATGCCATGGGCGCAGTAGGGCTGCAGCGCGGCGATGATGTCGCTCACCCGGTCGCTGGCCTGGTCCATGCCGTTGACGAAGACGAAGCTCGGCACGCCCGAGGCCTCGAGGATCTGCAGGTAGGGCGCGCAGAGCACCGCGGCATCGGCCTCGGCCGGCAGGCAGAGAAGCGCCGCGTCGCTCGCCGCCAGTGCGGGCCCGATCTGCGGCGCGGTCTCGGGGCCACCGGGCACGTCGAAGAGCGCCCAGTCATCGCCCATGAAGGAAAAGGTGGTGACACTCGTGCCGCCGGTGGTCGCGAGGGTCGTTCCCTGCCCCCCGTCGAGTGTGGAGAGCGCCGCGATCAGCGTTGATTTTCCGGAGTTGGATGGTCCGACGACCGTGAGAGCGCGCATGTGACTGCCTCCCTGTGCGTGTCAGCCATGGTCTGCCTTCCCGGACCGTGCGTCAACTGGGCGAATTGTCCCGTGGGGTCGATGGCCAGACCCGGCGGAGCGACGTTCGAGGCGGCAATCTTCAGCGAATGGTTGTTTCTGTCGTGAATGTCGGCACCCGCGAGCGGTCTCTTTCGGCAAGGCGGTTGAAGTCCCCGGCGGTGGCGTCGACAGTGGCTTCATGACCGACCGGACTGCCCTGACCCTCGCCGACGTCCTTGCCGCCTCGTGCACCATCCGCGACGTGGTCGAGACAACGCCGCTGGTGCCCTCGATGCTCGGCCCCGAGCTTGGCGGAGAGCTCTGGCTGAAGCTCGAGATCGCCCAGCCCATCGGCGCGTTCAAGCTGCGTGGCGCTGCGAACGCCATCGCGCGGCTGCCCGAGGGGGCGGCGGGCGTCACCTGCTGCTCCACAGGCAACCATGGCCGGGGCGTCGCCTACGCCGCCGCGCGCAAGGGCGTGCGGGCGGTGGTCTGCATGTCCGAGCTGGTGCCGCAGGCCAAGGTCGACGGCATCCGCGCGCTGGGGGCGGAGGTCCACATCCGCGGCCGCTCGCAGGACGAGGCGCAGCGCGAGGCGTCGCGGCTCGTGGCCGAGGAGGGGCTCGTGGATATCCCACCCTTCGACGATGCGCATGTCATTGCCGGGCAGGGGACCATCGCGCTCGAGATGCTGGCGGCGAAGCCGGAGCTCGACACCCTGCTGATCCCTCTGTCGGGCGGTGGTCTCGCTGCGGGCATGGCGCTGGCCGCCAAGGCGATCAAGCCCGACCTGCGCATCGTCGGGATCACCATGGACCGGGGCGCGGCGATGCAGGCGTCGATCCTTGCCGGTCAGCCCGTCGAGGTCGAGGAGATGCCCTCGCTCGCCGACAGTCTCGGCGGTGGCATCGGGCTCGAGAACCGCCACACCTTCGCGCTCTGCCGGGATCTCATCGACGAGATCGTGCTGGTCAGCGAAGACGAGATCTACCGCGCCATGCAGTCCTTTTATCGCGCCGACCGGATGGTGGCCGAGGGCGCCTCGGTCGTGGCCATCGCGGCGCTGCAGTCGGGCAGGCTGGCACCCTCGGCCCGCATGGGCACCGTCGTCACCGGTCGCAATGTCGACATGGAGCAATTCACCCGGGTCGTCACCGGGCAGGACGTCACCCTGGGTGACGTGACCGTCAAGGGAGGCCATCATGCCTGATATCCGCATCCTCACCGAAGCCCAGCTGCGCGACGTCGTGGCGCTCGACCGCGAGACGGTCGACGTGATCGAGAACGGCTTCCGCGCGCTTGCCGGCGGTGGCGTGGTGATGCCGCCGGTACTGTCGATGGCGATCGAGGAGGCGCATGGCGAGGTCGACGTCAAGACCGCCTACGTGCCGGGCTTCGACGGCTTTGCGCTCAAGGTCTCGCCGGGCTTCTTCGACAATCCGAAGATCGGGCTGCCGTCGCTGAACGGCCTGATGATCCTGCTGTCGGCGACGACCGGGCTGGTGCAGGCGGTGTTCCTCGACAACGGCTACCTTACCGACATCCGCACGGCGGCAGCGGGCGCCGTGGCCGCGCGGCACCTCGCCCCCGAGGACCTGGCAGTTGCCGGCGTGCTCGGCACCGGGGTGCAGGCGCGGCTCCAGATGCAGGCGCTGCATCTCGAACGGCCCTTCGACCGCTGCCTCGTCTGGGGGCGCGACCCGCAGCGCGCGGCGGCCTGTGCCGCCGACATCGCCGCCGCGACCGGCGCCTCGGCCGAGGTGATGACCGAGATCGCGCCGCTGGTGAAGCAGAGCCAGCTTGTCGTGACGACCACGCCCGCGACCGAGCCGCTGATCACCGCCGACATGCTGCACGGCGGGTTGCACATCACGGCGATGGGCTCGGACCAGGGCGGAAAGACCGAGATCGCCCCCGAGGCGTTGGCGGCGGCAGACCTCTACGTCTGCGACCGGGTGAGCCAATGCGCGCTGATGGGCGAGCTGCGCGGGGCGCGCGCGGCAGGGCTCATGGCCGGGGACCCGCCCGAGCTGGGGGCCGTCATCGCGGGGCAGGCCCCGGGGCGCAGCGACCCGCGGCAGGTCACCATCTGCGACCTGACCGGCACCGGGGTGCAGGATACCGCGATTGCCTCGCATGTGGCGGCACGGCTCGGCGAGGCGGGGACGGTGATCCACGCCTGAAGCGCCCGAGCGGGGCGGTCAGCAGCAGTCGTCGCGCATCCGCCGCTTCTCGCCGAGATTGGTGCGGCGGCGCAGGCTGCGCGACACGCGGTCCACGGCCGCGGTCAGCAGCCCCGTCGCCACCAGCAGCACCATCGCCCGGTCGAGCCGCAGCTCGGCCATGGCGCTGTCGATGTAGAAGCCGAGCGTGGCGATGCCGAGCAGCCCCATGACGGCGGTCTCGCGCAGGATGATCTCCCAGCGGTAGAGGCAGAGCGCGATGAACGGCCCCGAGAGCCGGGGCGCCAGTTCCCACCCCCAGAGCGTGAGCCCCCTCGGCGCATCACGGCGCAGGGTGGGCACCAGTGTTTCGCCCTCGCGGCCCAGCAGATGCGCGATGATGGCTCCGTTGTGCAGCGCCAGCGCGAGGATCGCGGGCAGCATCGAGGGGCCGAAGACCTGCAGGAACAGGTAGGCCAGCATGTATTCCGGGAAGCTGCGCAGCACCACGAGCAGCAGGTGCCCCGCCGCGCGGCCCACCCGCGAGGTCACGCGGGGCACGATCAGCCCGAAGCCCGCGAAGGCCAGCGCACCGGTCAGCGCCAGCGCGATCTGTGCCACCAGCACGGTGGCGATCAGGCCGGGCAGCATCTCGTCGGAGGCGAGCGGCCACAGCCAGTCGAGCAGCGCGGCACCGTCCCAGCCGTCGCGCAGCGGGGCGGGCACGATGTCCTGCGTGAGAAAGCGCATCAGCGCGCCCGAGCCCATCGGCGGGCTCTGGATCAGCGACAGCGAGATGGCCGAGGCCAGCACCCAGAGCGGCGCGAGCACCGGCCGCATCCACAGCCGCACCGAGGCGATCAGCACGACGTAGCACACCATGATGGCCGAGGCCGCGCCGTAGTCGCCCATCCGGAAGAAGCTGTCGAGTTGGAAGCCCAGCGTCGGCAGGCCCACGAAGCCGAGCACCGCGCTGGCGCGCATCCCGCATTCGAGCCGGTAGAGCGTGTAGTATTTCATCGCCGACAGCGCCAGCGGGGCGCGGGCATAAAGGAACCGCGACAGTGCATCGGTGCGCGGCGGCAGCACCTGCGCCGGGCGCGGGTCGGCCTCGTCGAGCTGCTCCGAGAACACCTTGGCGAAGATGCCGGCATAGGGCAGCGCGATGGCGAGCACCCCGGTGATCGGCGCAATGCCTAGGATCTGCATCAGCACCAGCGCCCAGAACAGCTCGTGCACCGACCGCAGCGCGATGCAGAGCCAGCGCACGGCGCGCAGGTGGTAGAAGGGCGCCAGCACCAGCCCCGCCGAGGCGCCGGCGGCGACACCTGCCACCGCGAAGGCAATGGTCAGCCAGATCGCGCGGCCGATCTCCTCGACGGCGCTGAAGTCGGGACGAAGGAAGCCCGAGAGCATCCGCGCCAGCGCCGCGCCCGCGTCGTGATTGCCAAGGCTCAGGTCGGCAAACGGCAGCGCCAGCAGCGCCAGCGCAAGGAACAGCGTGACGACGCGCGGCCGGGTCCAGGTCGTTTCAGCGGGCATAGAGCGCGGCGATCTCGGCATCGCCCACGGTGTCGGCCGGCGCATCGAACAGGATGCCGCCTCGCCGCAGTCCGACCAGCCGTGTCGCGATGCGACGGGCGAGACCGACATCGTGCAGCGCCAGCAGCGCGGTCTCGAAGCGCGCGCGGGCCTGGTCGAGAAGCGCCGCCGCCTGGGTCTCGTCGACCGCCGAGACCGGCTCGTCGCCGATCAGCACCGCACCGCCGCGCCACCAGGCTCGGGCGAGCGCAACCCGCTGTTTCTGCCCGCCCGAGAGCGCATGCACCGGGCGGTCGATCTCGTCGGTCAGCCCGACCTCGGCCAGCACCTCGGCGACACCGGAACGGTCGGCGGCGCGGACCCGCAGCAGGTTGCTCAGGTTGTAGAACGCCCCGTGGTCGTCGAGCCGCCCCATCAGCACGTTGCGCAGCACCGAAAGCTGCGGCACCAGCGCGTGATCCTGCGGAACGAGCGCCACGCGGTGCGACACGGCCAGCCGGTCGTGCACCGCGTTCAGCAGCGTGGACTTGCCCGCGCCGCTGCGGCCGAGCAGCACCACCCGCTCGCCGGGGGCGAGCGCAAAGCTCACCTCGGGCAGAACGGCGGTGCGCCCGTAGCCGAGCGTTTCCCTCTGCAGGACCGCCAGGGTCATTCGATCAGGCCGAGCTCCTTGGCGGTCTCCGCGATCGGCTCGAAATCGGCGTTCTGGGCCGGGATGAAGGCCTCGCGCGGGAAGGCGTTCAGCAGCTCCGGATCGTCCATGCCGATCAGCGCGTCCTGCACCTTGTCGGCGAAGCCCTCGCCGAAGGTCGCGTCGACGTCGCCGCGGATCGTCCAGTTGTAGTCGGGGTAGGGCGGGGTTTCCCAGATCACCTTGGCGGTTTTGACCTCGGGAGCGCCTTCCTCGAGCGCCTTGTCGTAGACTGCGAAGTTCAGCGCGCCGACCTGCCATGCGCCCGAGGCGACGAGCCGCAGGGTCTGGCTGTGGTCGCCGGAAAAGCCGACGCGACCGAAGAACTCCTCGGGGGCTTCGCCGGTCTCCTTGCGGATGTGATACTCGGGCATCAGCCGGCCGCTGGTCGAGGTCTTGGCACCGAAGGTGAACGACATGCCGCGCGCCTCTTCGGGGAAGTCGCCCGAGGGCTCCAGCCCGGTTTCGGTGTTGGCGATGAAGTAGCTCACGAAGATCGGGTCTTCCTTGCCCTGCGCGATGGCGCGGGCGTCGGGCACGGCCAGCCGGGCCTGCACGCCGGTGAGGCCGCCGAACCAGGCAAGCTGGATCTGGTTGTTGCGGAAGGCGGTGACGCTGGCGGCGTAGCTCTTCACGGGGACGAACTGCACATCGACGCCGAGCTCGCCCTCGAGATAGTCGGCCACGGCCGAGAAGCGCTCGACCAGGCGGGTCTCGTCCTCGTCGGGGATGGCGGAGAAATAGAGCGTCTGGGCGGAAGCGCCGAGCGCCGAGCCAACCAGCAGCGCGAGGGTCAGGGGGAGCGTGCGAAGTTTCATCAAGCTGTCACCTTCGATAATGTCGATACGTCAAGATCGTGGCCACGGCCTTGGCTCGGGCCTTCGCCGCTGCATTGGGCCATTTCGCAGCGAAGGGCAATGGGGCGATCACCCTGAACCGGGCGCTTCGGGTCGGTCGCGCCCCCGGTGCGGCTACGATCAGCGCGTGGGGTTCAGCCCCTTCAGGAACAGGGCCATCAGGTCGCGCCCGCTGGGTGTCTCGGCGACCGACATCGCCGGGGCATAGGCGATCTCGTGCAGGCTGCATCCCAGCACGAGCGGCGGCGTGTCGAGGGCCAGCCGCTTGGCGACGGCCTCGCCCAGCAGTCGCCAGTGCCGGTCGAGGATCTCGCGCAGCGGCCCGAGCACCTCGGCGTCGTCCTTCTTCTGACGTGCGAATTCCAGCAGCGTGAGGGGCCAGCTTCCGCTGCGGGCGCGCTCGTCGGCCCAGTCGATCAGCAGCGCCTCGATGGCCGGCCGGTCGGGGGCCGCCTCTATGGCGGCGATCAGCCGGTCGACATCGCGCCGGCCCACCGCCTTGAAGACCTCGAGAAAGAGCGCCTCTTTGCAGGTGAAATTGGCGTAGACTGCACCCTTGGTGTGACCGGCCCCGGCGGCGATGGCCTCGAGAGAGGTGGCGGCATAGCCCTGCGCGGCAAACAGCGTTGCCGCCGTCTCGAGCAGACGCTCCCGGGTCCGACGGGCAGTTTCCTTGCGGGTCAATTTCGTGGTCATGGCTCTCGAAAACGTGCGGTCGTCCGGGCTTGTTTTCGTCATACCTGTGAGTATCTGGATACTCAACGGTATCCGAATTGGCTTGCCGTTGGTGTTCGTGACGAGTTTGGGACGGGACTGGCCGGATGCGCTGCAGCCGGTCCGTTCCGCCTCAGTCGGTCAGCCGGCGTTCTTGAAAATCCGGGGGATCGTGATATATAGCGCCTCAGCGGTGATGCCGGTGAAGGACGTGACGATCATGTTCCGCCCGCACCGCCGACTGGCGCTGCCGAAACCGCTTCGTGCATCGGTATCGACGCCTCCGGCTTTCAAACGCCTCCCGATGCGTCTTCGTGACGACACCTGCCCGCGCGCTTCGTGCGGGTCTTTCGCGACCTCTCGTTCTCGCAGGGTCGCCTGTCGGTGTCCGGCCGTGCCGGAGACCGCCGGGAACCGGCTGCATTTGCCGGCCCGGGATCTGACAACAGAATGAATAAGGATACGGACATGACCAAGAATAACGCTCCCCAGAGTTTTCATGCCGCCTTTGCCACCTCGGCCGGGGGCGCGATCTCCGTGTTTTCCCCGCGTGTCGGTGACGAATCCGGCACCGAGGCCGAAACCCAGGCCGATCAGACCGGCGCTGGTGTTGACGCCATGAAGGCGCGCGGCGCCAGGAAGTAAGCTTGCCGCGCGGCGCGTCTGCCCTGCAGTTGCGCCGCATGGCCCGCGCCCGCCGTGCCAGCCTTGGCGCGCCCCGCGCGAAGACATGACCCCGGCGATAGGCCGGACACGCGCCCGGCCTCGAGACCGGGCGTTTTCGTTTCCCGTGGCCCCCCATGCAGAGAGGCCCCGCGCGCCCCATTGTCAGTCGGATGACGCGGCGGAAGGAAACCTCTTTGGCGCAAGCTGTCGCTCTGGTATGCTACCTGAAGACGATTTTTCAGGTCCATTTTCCAGATCGCGGCTTTCGACATGCCCTTTTCCAAGCTGAACTACGTGAACGTGGGGCCGCATGGCACCTTTCGCCGAAGCGGCGCCCTGCACACCACGCCCGAAGACATCGACGCGCTGTTCCGGGCGCTGGCTGACAGCGACGCCCGAAAACTCAGCCTGCATTTTCACGGCGGGCTGGTGAAAGAGGGCCACGGCGAAGCCATCGCCCGCGCCATGCAGCCGGTCTACGAGGCCGGCGGCGCCCATGCGGTGACCTTCATCTGGGAAACCGGCCTGATCGAGACGCTCACGCGCAACCTCCGGCGCATCGACGAGACCAGGCTGTTCCAGAAGCTGGTGCGCTACGTCTTCCGGCAGCTGACCAAGCGGCTCGGGGCCGACCTCTCGGAGCGGGGACCGGGCGAGCCGATGACCATGGCCGAGATCGAGGCCGAGCTGTCGCGGATCGAGAAGTTCGAAGGGTTCGAGGCGACCGCCCGCAGCGGTGCCGAGACACTCGACGAGGCCGAGCTCGAGTTCATCGAGGCCGAGATGGAGACGGAATTCCTGCTCGAGCTGCAGGACGATCCCGAGCTGGCCGAGGGCGATTTCGCCGAGCTGGCCGGGGATGCCCCGCTCGAGCCCACGCTGCGCGAGGCGATGACCGATGTCGATGGCCGTGGCGTGTCGCTCTTCCAGGTGGCGAAATACCTTGCCCGCGTGACCTACCGGGTGCTGAAGCGCTACATCCGCAAGCGCGACCACGGGCTCTATCCCACCGTGATCGAAGAGATCCTGCGGGAGTTCTACCTTGCCGATTTCGGCGCCTGGACCTGGGGCCGGATGAAGGACATCGCCGCCGAGATGTGGCTGCCGAACGGCCCGGTGATCGATGAGAACGCCCATCCCGGCGCCTATTTCCTCGACAAGCTGGCGGCGCATATGGCCAGCCGTCCGGGCTTCACGCTCGACCTGATCGGGCACAGCGCGGGCTCCATCGCGATCTGCGAGATGCTGCGCGCCGCCGAGGTGGCGGGCCGCCGGCCGCCGGTGCGCAATATCGTCTTTCTCGCGCCGGCCTGTCTGACCAGCCTGATGCACCGCGAGATCGTCGCGCACCCCGAGCGGTTCGAGCGGTTCCGCATGTTCACCATGAGCGATGCCTACGAGCAGAAGGACCAGCTTGTGCGCGGGCTCTACACCCGGTCGCTGCTCTACTTCATCTCGGGCGTTCTGGAAGACTCGCCCGACGTGCCCATCGCCGGGATGGAGCGGTTCTGGAGCGAGCCTGCGCTCTTCGACGATCCGGCGCTGACCGAGACGGTCGCGTGGCTCGGCGCGGCGGGCGAGGATCGCGCGGTGCTGTCGGTCACGGCGGACGGCGCGACCGGCGGCCTGACCAGCGCATCGCAGAAGCATGGCGATTTCGACAACGATCCCGCGACGCTCGCGTCCCTGACGCATCTCGTGTCGCAGGCGGTGACCTAGGGGCGGGGCGATGGCGAACCCGCAGCCGCGCGATTACGCCCTTGTCGTCGGGATCGACGACTACCCGCGATACGGCAGCCAGGGCCGCAACCTCAAGGGCGCGGTCCGCGACGCGGGGCGTTTCTACGATTGGCTGACGGATTCCCAGACCGGCGGCGGGCTCGATCCCGACAACTGCCGGCTCATGACCTCGGCCGGCAACCCCTTGGGTCTGACGCAGGCAAGCGTGGATGTCGCGCTCGACGATCTCTGGACGCGGGCGCGCGCCTCGGATGATGGCGGTCGGCGGTTCTACTTCTTCTTCTCCGGGCACGGGCAACTCGTGGCAGGGGCCGACGCGGTGACCTACGCGCAGTCGCTCTGCCTGCCGCACTGGTCGCGGACCATGCCGCATGCCGCTATCAACGCCGACAGCTACGCCGACGTGGTCAAGACCTGCATGCCCTTCGAGGAAGTGGCGATGTTCGTGGACTGCTGCCGGGTGCCCTCGGTCAAGGTGCGGGCCTTCGACAGCTCGGTCGGTTGCAGCCAGCCGCTCGACGGGTTCGACCTGGTGAACCGAATGGCCTTTTTCGCCGCCGAGCCGATGCGCCGCGCCTTCGAGGGCGATTTCGCCGCCGAGGACGACGACGCCGAGCCCGAGGTACACGGGTTCTTCACCACGGCACTGCTCGAGGGGCTCGAGGCGGGCTCGGACCGGCCCGGCGGCGGTATCGGGGCCGAGGCGCTGTGGAAGCACCTCGACTACCGCCTGCCGATGCTCGCCGACGCGCGGGGTCGCCGGCAGGTGCCGCGCCGCGCGCCGCTGCTGTTCTCCGACGACGTGGTCTTCGGGGCGGCGAAGGTCGCCGCGCCCGAGGCGCCGGACGTGCCGAATTTCGAGATCCGCTTCACCGGCGACCGGGTGGGACCGGTCCGCCTGCTCGACGCGGATGCGACCCCGGTGCGCGAAGGCATGCCCGACAGCGGCCCCTGGACCGTGCGGCTGGTGCCGAACCGCACCTACATGCTGGTCGACGACGGCGACGGGACGATGCGCAGCTTCGTGTTCCTTCCGGCGATGGAGGGGCGGCATGACAACTTCTGACCCGACCCACGCGCTGCGGCTGACCGTGGTGAACGACTACACCGGCGCGACCGATTGGAACACGCGGCTCACGCTCTTCGACGGGCACGGCGGACGGGTCGGCGGGGGCGATGCGCCCCTCACGCTTTCGCTGCCGCGCGGGATCTATACCGTGCGCCCGGAGCGTCTGGGCGAGATCGGCCCCGACCAGACGATCCTGCACGAGCGGGCGCAGGAGCTGACGCTTCCGGCGCCACGCCGGCACTCGGCGATGCCATCCCTCGACAGCGCCCACACGCATGAGTTCCTGCAGGCGGCCTCGACGCATTTCAGCCGCGCGCCGAGCTGGGAGAACCCGGATGCGCCCGGCGATGCGCCGCTGCTCATGGTGCTGGTGCGGGCGACCGGCGACGGCGACCATTCGGACGTCGACCCGGCCGAGGGGCTGGCGATCCTGGACGACACCGGCTCCGTGGTGACCCGGTTCGAGCCCGACCGCACCGCGCGCAACGCGGCCGAGGGCTGGGTCGCCTTCTCGGCCCATCTGCCGCCGGGGAACTACCTGCTCGGCCATTTCCGCGGGGGGCGGGCGATGGCGCTGCCGCTGCTGCTGACCCGCAAGCGCTGGGACACGATGGTGTTCGTGCCGCATGAGCGCGGCGCGCGGCTGTCGGCGGCAAGCATCGACATGTGCCCGCGCGGGCAGGGGTACGACCCCGGCGACCTGCTCGCCCAGCAGATCGACGCGGCGATCCAGGGGCTGGGGATGCGGCTCGACCTGCTGCCGGAGGACCTGCGTCTGAGCGCGATCTACGGCAAGTTCGAGCACCCGCTGCTCGGGCTGATCGGCGCGCATGCGCATTTTCTCGGACCGCGGCGGCAGGAGCGGCTCGAACGGGCGGTGCTGCACAACCTCTGGCGCCTGCTCGAGGGGGCGCCGGATGTGGTCGCCCTGCTGCTCATGGCCGACGAACGCGAGCCGGAGGGCATGCCCGCCACCTTGGATGAGCTCAACGCCCGTGCCGAGGCGGCATTCGGCGAGACGCTTGACGCGCGCCTGCCGCTGCGCTTTCCGCCGCTGCTGCGCGGCGGGCTCGATGCCCTCGTGCGGGCGAGCCTCAGGCTGCCGGAGCTGATCGCGCCCGGCTCGTGGCTCGAGGCGGCGGCGAATGCCTCGAGCGCCGAGGGGCCGTGGTCGACATGGGAGCAGCCGGGCCTGCTGCCGGGTCTCTTCGCCGATGTTCCGCCGGTGGTGGTCGTCCGGCCGACGCCGCAGAAGCTCTACCCGGCGATCAAGCGCGCCATCGCCCGCGAGAGCCCGCGCGCCGCCCGCACGATCATCGCCGACGACCGGCTGGGCGATCTGCTCGACGACCCGTCGGCGCGGATGCCGGGCATCCTCGGTCGTGTCGCCCGGGACATGCCCGAGGTGCAGCTGCCGCCGATGCCCGAGGTCTCGGCGCCCGACAGGGTGCGCGACCTGGTGCAACGTCTGCGGGAAGAGGCCCCGCTCAGCGTAACGGTCGGAACTGCAGCCCCGGCCCCGGCGATGATCCCCGACGACAGCCTGCCCGAGTGGCTGGTGACGCTGGTGCGCGAGCGGCAGGACGCCGAGGGCGCTGATTTCGACCCGGTCGCGGTCGCCCGCATGGCCAACGTGCCGCTCTCCACGGTGCGCCGCGCGGTCGAATAGGCCGCCAGTGCCGGGTCACTGCCAGTTGACCGAAGCCAGCAGGGTGTCGCGCGCGGCGGCGAGATGCGCGTCGAACCGCGCGACGGCCTCGTCCCGGCGGTCCTCCAGAATTGCCTCGATCACCGCGAGGTGCTCGGCAATGGCGGCGCGGTTGCGGGTCGCCTCGTCGCGTTTGTGCCACTGGTAGTGGTAGTGCACGATGATCGAGATGCGCTGGGTGAAGGCATCGAAGAAGCGGTTGCCTGCCGCCTCGACGAGCACCCGGTGAAAGCGCGCGTCGAGCGCCGGGAAGTCGCCCATGCGGTTGGCGTCGGCATCGAGCAGGGCGCGGTGCCGGCGGGCAAGCGCCTGCATCTCGGCCAGCGTCTCCGGGCGACGATGGGCCAGAAGCGCCTGCAGCGCCGCGCGTTCGATCATCTCGCGCATGTCGCACATCTCGGTGGCATAGGCCCGGGTGAAGCCCTTGAAGGTCCAGTGCCGATTCGGGTTCTTCTCGATCAGCCCGCCCGGCCGGAACTGCTGCAGCAGCTCGCGCACCAGCGCCACGGGGATGTCGAGCTGCCGCGCGAGATCGCTCTCGTGGATCTGCGCGCCCGGCGCGGGATCGCTGCGCAGGATCCATTCGAGAAACCGTGCCTCGGCGCGCGCCGCGGGCGGGGCGGTGTCTTCCTCGGGGAAGCGGTCGCCGGGGAGGGGGCTGCGCAGGAGTATCTTCCGCCGCCCGTCCCAGTCGATGACGCCAAGCTCGGAGAGCCGCGCCAGTACGCCTCGCGCCGTGGTGCGGCTGATCTCGAGCCGTTCGGCGAGCCGCGCCTCCGACTCCAGCGCATCGCCGGGCGTGGCCTTTTCCAGCCCGTCGAGCGCCCGGTTCGTCGCGGCCTTGAAGGTCTGGTTCTGTCGCGACATGGCCCGCCTCGTTCTGCTTCGCGCTGGTTCGCGGAATTGCCGCTTGAGAGAAATGTATTTTATTTATAAAAAACCGTAAAGGCCAGCGGCGACTCCATCCATCCGCCCTGCGCCAAGGGAGGATTCCATGACCGCCACCCCCATCGTGCAGTTCGGCACGTCGCGCTTCCTTCAGGCCCATGCCGACCTGTTCTTCTCGGAAGGCACGCCACCGCGCGCGCTGACCGTGGTGCAAAGCTCGGGCGACCCGGCCCGCGCCGCGCGGCTGGGCGCGTTGGCGGCCGAGGGCGGTTTCCCGGTGCGCATCCGGGGCCGGCAGGCCGGGCGCGTCATCGACGAAGAGCGCCGGGTGACTTCGGTGACGCGCACGCTTTCCACGGCGACCGACTGGGAGGCGCTGTCTCGGGTGGTCACCGAGGAGGCCGAGGCGATCCTGTCGAACACCGGCGATGCGGGCTACGATCCGCGCCCTGCCGACGGGGCAGCCACGCCCGACCAGGCGATGAGCTTTCCCGCGAAGCTCTACCACTTGCTTGCCGCGCGCCACGCCGCCGGGGCGCCACCGCTGACGCTCTTCCCGATGGAGCTCATCCCGAACAACGGCGATGTGCTGAAGGCGCGGGTGCTGGAGATCGCCGCGGCGCAGGGCGCCGGGGCCGGGCTGACCGAGTGGCTCGGGCAATGCCTCTGGGCCAACAGCCTTGTCGACCGGATCGTCTCCGCGCCCATCGAGCCGGTGGGCGCGGTGGCCGAGCCCTATGCGCTCTGGGCGATCGAGGCGCAGGACGGCCTGCGCGTGCCGGTCGAGCATCCCTCGGTGCGGGTCGTTCCGGACCTCGAGGAAATCGAACGGCTGAAGCTGCACATCCTCAACCTCGGGCACACCGCGATGGTGGCTTTCTGGAAGGAAACAGGCGGAGCGCCGGACGCGGTGGTGCGCGAACTGCTCGCGGGCGATGTAGGCGCGCGGATGCGGCAGGTGATGCAGGCCGAGGTGCTTCCCGGTTTCGCGTTGCGCGGCATGGAGGAGGCCGCCCGTGCCTATCTCGACGAGACGCTCGAGCGCTTCGCGAACCCTTTCCTCGATCATCGCATCGCCGACATCGCGCAGAACCATGCGCAGAAGCTCGACCGCCGCATCGGGGCATTCCTGCGCTGGGTGCGCGCGGTCGCGCCAGACTTCGAGGCGCCGGTGCTCGATGCCCTCTGCGCGACGGAGATCGCCTGACATGACCGCGCCGACCCTGATGATCCTCGATCCCTCCGACACCGTCGCCGTCGTGTTGACCGACATGGCCGAGGGCGAGATCCGCGAGGGCCTGACCGCCCGGGCCGCCATCCCGCGCGGCCACAAAATCGCCCGCAGCGCCATGGCCGCCGGATCTCCGGTGCTGAAATACGGGCAGGTCATGGCCGTCGCCAGCCGCGACATCGCGGTGGGCGAGCACGTCCACGTTCACAACTGCGCGCTGCCCGAGGGCGGCGCGGGGACGAGCGCGGTCGCCGGCCGGCTGCCCGATCCACCCGCGCGGACAACCTTCGAGGGGTATGCGCGGCCCGACGGTCGCGTCGGCACGCGCAACTACATCGGCATCCTCGCCTCGGTGAACTGCTCGACCACGGTCTGCGACGCCATCGCTGCCGAGGCCAACCGGACCCTGCTGCCGAAGTACCCCGGCATCGACGGCTTCGCGCCCATCGTGCACGATCAGGGCTGCGGCATGGCCAACCGGGGCGAAGGCTTCGACGCGCTGGTGCGCACGCTCAAGGGCTATCGCGACCATCCGAACTTCGGCGGCGTGCTGATCGTGGGGCTGGGGTGCGAGGTCAACCAGCTCACCCTCTACAAGCCGACCGACTGGACGCGCGAGCGCTTCCAGACCTTCAACATCCAGGAGGTCGGCGGATCGCGCTCGGCGGTGCGCCGCGCGCTGGAGTTGCTCGAGCCCATCGCCGCGCAGGCCGGCACCGACCGGCGCAGCGCGCAGCCGGTGTCAGAGCTGACGCTGGGGATGCAATGCGGTGGCTCGGACGGGTTCTCGGGCATCACCGCGAACCCGGCGCTGGGCGTCGCCTCGGACCTGCTGGTCGCGGCGGGCGGCACCTCGATCCTGTCGGAGACGCCCGAGATCTATGGCGCCGAGCATCTGCTGATCGCGCGGGCGGGCGAGGAAACCGGGGCCCGGCTGCGCGAGATGATCGCGTGGTGGCGCGACTATGCCGAGCGCAACGGGGCCTCGCTCGACAACAACCCGAGCCCGGGAAACAAGAAGGGCGGGCTGACGACGATCCTCGAGAAATCGCTGGGCGCGGTCGCCAAGGGCGGGCTCGCGCCGGTCGCCGGGGCCTATGCCTATGCCGAGCGGATCGACCGGCACGGTTTCGTCTACATGGACAGCCCGGGCTACGACCCGGTGGCGGCAACGGGGCAGGTGGCCTCGGGCGCCAACCTCATCGCCTTCACCACGGGGCGGGGTTCGTGCTTCGGTGCCAAGCCCGCCCCGTCGATCAAGCTGGCGTCGAATTCCGATCTCGCGCGATCGATGCCCGAGGACATCGACATCGACTGTGGCGGCGTGGTCGAGGCGGGGGTGAGCCTCGCAGAGATGGGCCAGCGCATCTACGACCTGCTGCTCGACGTGGCCTCGGGCAAGAAGACCACGTCAGAGGAATTCGGCTACGGTGACAACGAGTTCGTGCCGTGGAAGATCGGTGCGGTGCTGTGAGGGGCGGGGTCTTGTAAGGCGGACGCGGTGCCTCTCTCCTGCCCGAAGTGGGCACGAAGACGTTGCAGAGCATGTCGGCGTGGTCGGGATGGTCGATAGGCGGATGCGGCGTCTTCGCAAAGGCCGCACGGCGCGGCCCGCATCGGACGCGGGGGCGCCTGGACATTCGCGACAGGCAAGCAGAAAGGCCCGCGCCGGAAGCGCGGGCCCTTTTCGTCAGTCCGCCGGCTTACAGGCCGATCTGGCCGATCATCCGTTCCAGTCGCTCCATCGCGCGGACGCCATCACCGATGTCGGGCACGTCACGATCCTCGCCGCGCAGCACCGCCGCCACGTCCGACAGCAGCGCCGCGTAGCCCTTGTGGTCCTCGTTCGCCGCCGCGGTGAAGTTCGGCGTCCAGCTCAGCGTGTCGCAGGCCGGATCGAGCAGCGCGCCGGGGTCGTCCGCCTTGAACGGCGGATCGCGGTAGAGCGCCACATTGATGATGTTGTCGACATGAATGCGGGCATGGTCGCCCATGATGCGGATCTCTTCCATCGGCGTGCCGCGCGACTGCACCGTCCCCATCACGATGTTGCCGACCTTGCCGGCCTCGGTGGTGAAGTTGAGGTGCAGCAGCAGCTTGCCCGGCTGCGGCGAGATCGAGCGCACCTGCATGTCGCCGAAATCCTCGCCCGCGAACCACGGGATGAGGTCCATGTAGTGCACACAGTGGTGCAGGTAGAAGCCGGTGTAGTCGGGCTCGCCCTCGAAGTAGCCGGGCGCCGTCATGTAGGCGCCGGTGATGCCGAGCACGTCGCCGAAATCGCCGCCCTTCAGGGTGTTCATCGCGATGCGGTTGCCGGTCGAGTAGCGCTTCATGAAGCCGACCATGACCGGCTTGCCCGCCTTTTCGGCGGCCTGCGCCACCTCGAGCGCGCCGGCCGCCGTGGCCGCCGGGGGCTTCTCCATGAAGACCGGCAGCCCGGCCTCGAGCGCCGCGATGCTGGCGGCGCGGTGCAGCTCGGGGCCGACCGCCATGCCGATGGCGTCGAGCCCCGGCGTGGCGATCAGGTCGCGGAAATCGTCGGTGAGCCGCTCGACGCCATACTCGGTGGCGGTCTTCTTCAGCGCTTCGCCGTCGCGGTCGCAGAGCGCCGCGATGCGGATGTCGTTGCGCCCCAGCTGCGGCAGGAGCATCTGGCGCGCGTGACGGCCGCAGCCGATCCAGCCGAAGTTGATCATTGGTCCACCTCCGCAAGCGCCAGCGCGTTTCGGATCACGCCCAGGCCCGCCATGAGCTTCTCGCTTTCGTCCTCGCGCGGGGCGCGCCATTGCGCGACCGGCAGCGCCACGCGGTCGTCGGCCCGGCGGAAGGGCTCGAGCGAGATCGGCCCGGTGTAGCCCACCTGCGCCAGAGCGCGGCAGACCGCGGGCCAGTTGACATGGCCGGTGCCGGGGTGGCCGCGATGGTTCTCGTTGGCCTGGAAATGCACGATCCGGTCGCCGGCCATGCGGATGGCGTCGGGGATCGACCGATCCTCCATGTTCATGTGGAAGGTGTCGAGCATCAGCTTGAAGGCGGGGCTGTCGACGGCGTCGACCACCTCGCAGGCCTGCCGGGTGGTATTGAGGATGTCGGTCTCGAAGCGGTTCAGCGCCTCGACGGCAAAGGTCACCCCGGCGGATTGCGCCAGCGGTGCGACCTCGGCGAAGCCAGAGATGGTGCGCTCTGCACGGGCGGCGATCTCGTCGTCGCTGCGCGGCACCGGCGGCCGGCCGGCAAAGACCATGGGTTCGCCGTAGAGCGGCCCGCCCACGACGCCGCCGCCGAGCTCGGCCGCCACGTCGATGCACAGCTTGAGATAGTCGAGCCCGCCCTGACGGTTCGCCGCATCCTCCGAGGCGATCGAGCGCTGCGGATTCACCCGCGCCGCCAGCACCGTGAAGATGCCCGCGTCGTCGGCGGCAGCCTTCACGTCGGCAATGGAGAGGTCGTCCTCGGGTTCGGGCACCAGCAGCTCGACGAAGTCGAAGCCGAGGTCCGCCGCCTTCTGGAAGTAGTGCAGGTCCTTGCCCGTGAAGGGCCGGGTGAACTGCATTGAGATGATGCCGATGGGATTTTTCAACAGGAGGGTCCTTTCGTCAGCCCTTGACCGCGCCTTGCGTCAGGCCGGAGATCAGGCGTTTCTGCACCAGGAGGAAGAGCACGGTCGCGGGGAGCGCGCCGACGATGCCGCCGGCGGTGAGCAGGCCCCATTGCACCTCGTATTCGCCGATCAGCGTCTGCACGGCGACGGTGATCGTGCGGACCTCGCGTCCGCCGAGGGTGAGGGCGTAAAGATACTCGTTCCAGGAGGTGATGAAGATGTAGATGCCGGTGGCGATGATGCCGGGCAGGCAGAGCGGCAGCACCACGCGGCGCAGCGCCTGCATGCGGGAGCAGCCGTCGGTCATCGCCGCCTCGTCGAGCGAGCGCGGGATGCCGTTGATGTAGCTGACCATCATCCAGATCGAGAAGGGGATCGCCACGGTCGAATTGGCGATGATCAGCGCGATGTGGGTGTCGAGCAGACCCAGCACGCGCATCACCACGAACAGCGGCAGGATGAGCAGCACCAGTGGGAACATGTTGATGAGCAGGAACTGCAGCATCAGGATCCGCTTCCCGCGGAAGTTGAACCGCGAGAAGGAGTAGGCCGCCGTCACGCTCAGCGACAGGCCCACGATCACCGTGCCGCCGGCGACGATGAAGCTGTCGAGCAGGTTGTCGGCGAAGCCCACGGTGCGGAACAGCCGCGTGTAGTTGTCGATCGTGGCGTTGAGCAGCGACGGCCCCTCGGTGAAGAGCGTCGACTCGTCGCTCACCGAGGTGATGAACATCCACAGGTAGGGGCCGAGCGTGAAGACGAGGATCGCCAGCATCGGCAGGTCGACCGTGAGGATGCGCTTGCCGGTCGAGATCTTGTGCAGGGCCATCAGGACACCGCCTTTCCGGTGCGACGCAGGTAGAACACCACGACCACCATCAGCAGCAGGGTGAACAGGACCGCGATCGCCGAGCCGTAGCCGAAGTCGAGGTTGGTGCGTGCCTTGATGAAGGCGTAGAGCGGAAGCGTGTGGGTGGCGTAGCCGGGGCCGCCGCCGGTCATCACGAAGATCACGTCGAAGCTGTTGGCGACCCAGATCATCCGCAGCAGCACGGCGGTCATCATCACGCCGGAGATGCCGGGCAGGGTGATGTGCCAGAACTGCCGCCACGTGCTTGCGCCGTCGATCGAGGCGGCCTCGTAGTAGCTGCGCGGGATCGACTGGAGGCCGGCGAGGATCATCACCGCGAAGAACGGGAAGCCCTGCCACGTGAGCGTGAGGATGATCGAGGCAAGCGCGGTGTCGGGGTCGGCGAGCCACGGAACCGCCTGCTGGATGAGCCCCATGCGCAGCAGGAACTCGTTGGCGATGCCGTAGTTGCTGTCGTAGATCCAGACCCACATCAGCGCGATCACCACCGAGGGCAGCGCCCAGGGAATGATGATGAGCGCGCGGGCCAGCGGGCGCCACGGGAACTCCTGGTTCAGCAGCAGTGCCGTGACCAGCCCCAGCAGAAGCTGCGCCGGGATCGTGGTGCACATCCAGATGATGGTGTGCTTGAGCGAGATCCAGAACACCTCGTCCTGGAGTGCCGCCTTGAAGTTGTCGAGGCCGACCCAGTCGAAGTCGTTGGGGCGGAACAGCACGTAGTCGTGCAGGCTCATCCACGCGGTCTGGACCATCGGGAAGAACACGATGGCGAGCGTGACGAGCACCGCCGGCGTGAGCATCGCGTAGGGCAGCACGTGGCGGCCGAGAGAGGCGCGCCGGTCGCGGCGCGTGGGCACATGTGTCATGGTCGCGTCCGTCATGGGCACGGGACTTTCGGGTCAGGAGAGAGGGGCCGGGCGCCGGCGGGCGGCGCCCGGGGCGGAGATCACTCGGCGAAGAGTTCTTCGATCTTCTGGTTCATCTCCGCGGGAGCGATGTCACCGGTCAGCACGCGCTGCATGTTGGTCGGCCAGGCGGTGTTGACGAAATCCGCGGTGGCCGAGCTGTTGGGCAGCATCTGTGCAAAGGGCAGGCTGTCGACCGTCGCCTTCACGAAGCGCTGCGGGTGCAGCGACCAGCTTTCGCTGTCTGCCTTGACCACCGGCAGTTGGCCGGTCGCCTCGTTGAACATCGTGTTTTTGCCCTCGGAGGAGAGGAAGCTGATCCACTTCCACGCCGCCTCGGGGTCCTCGGCGCCGGACATGACGGCGGTGCTCTCGTCGCCGAAGGCGGTCCAGTGACCGCCGCCGCACTCGGGCACCGGCGCCGCCGAAACCTTGTCGCCGAGCGCCTCGACCATGCCGTTGGCCGAGCCGATGTGGTGAATGGTCATCGCGGTCTTGCCGGCCTTGAAGGCGCCGATGATCTCCTGGAAGCCGTCGTTGGGGGCCGAGGGCGGGAAGACCCCGTCCTCCTGGAAGAGGTCGGCGACGAACTGCGTGCCCGCGACGCCCGCCTCGGAGGTCAGCCCGTCGGTCAGCGACACGCCCTCGGCGCCGAGCGTGAAGGTCGCCCAGTGGTCGTGGCCGCCCTTGGCGCCCCGGAAGCCGAAGCCGTAGACATCGGTCTGGCCGTCGCCGTCGGTGTCACGGGTGAGCGCCTTCGCCACCTCGCGGAAGTCGTCGCAGGTCTTCGGCACCTCGAGCCCGAGCTCGTCGAACATGTCGGTGCGATAGTAGAGGTAGAGCACAACGTATTGCACCGGAAGGTAATATTGCTTGCCGTCCGGGCCGGTGGTCAGGTTGACGAGGTTGTCCTGCAGCCCGTCGGCGCCGTCCCATTCCGCGAGCCAGTCGTCGATCGGCTGAAGTGCGCCCATCTCGACAAGGCGGGGCTGGGCGAACATCTTGACCATCGCCGCATCCGGCGCGTTGCCGCCGATGATCGCGGTGTAGAGTTGGTCGTAGTAGCTGTTCCACGGGATGTTCTCGGCCTCGACGGTGATGTCCGGGTTGGCCTCCTCGAACGAGGCGACAAGCTCGTCCATCGGGTTGTCGGCGTTGTCGAAGTGATACCAGAAACGCACGGTGCTTTCGGCGCTGGCCATGCCGGCCGTCAGGGCCAGCGCTGAGGCGAGCCCGGTCAGGGTCTTGAAGTTCATGTCGGTCCTCCCTTGGTTCCCGCCCTCCTCAGGCGGTGATCTGTCGAAAGACCTCGCCGGATCTGGCGAAGGCGTCGCGCGCCTCCGGCAGGGCGAGGCCCATCTGCATGAAGCCGTGAACGACACCCGGCACGAGGTCGTAGGCATCGTTGCGGCCAAGCGCGCGCAGCCGCGCGACAAGGCGTTCGGTGTCCGAAAGCAGCGGATCGAGCTCGGCCGCGTTCAGGTAGAGGGGCGGCAGCGCCGCGAGCGCCGCATCCTCGGCGGCGAGCGGGGCGACCAGCGGGTTGCCGCGCTTGGTCTCGGGCGCATACCAGTCCCAGTAGCGCATCATCTTCGCCCGGCTCAGGCCGGGGCCGTCGGCGTTGCGGATGTAGCTGTCGCTGTCGAAGTCCGCGCCGTAGACGCCGTAGAACAGCAGGCCCGCCGCGGGCAGGGGGTCTCCGGCCTCGATCAGGGCCAGCATCGCGGCGAGCGAGAGGTTGGCCCCCGCGCTGTCACCGCCGATGCTCCAGCGCCGCGCGGGGTCGCGGGCACGCCACGCCGACAGCACGTCGGAGAGGCCGGCGGGAAAAGGGTGGTCGGGCGCGAGCCGATAGTCGAAGGTCAGGACCGGGCAGGCGCAGGCCTCGGCCATGCGGCGCGCGGCGCCCTCGTGGGTCATCGCCGAGCAGAGCGCCCAGCCGCCGCCGTGCACGTGCAGGATGGCGTCGGTGCCGCGATCGTTTTTCGGCACCACCCAGCGGGCGGGCATCCCGGCATGGATGACGGTGCGCGCCTCGGCCATCTCGGGCAGGTCGAGGTTCCAGCGGTGGTTGGTCATCTCGGAAAGGGCGCGGGCGTGCTGCGGCGGCATCAGTGTCGGATCGGCGAGCCCGGCATCCTCCTGCGCCAGCCGGTCGAGCACCGTGCGCATGCTGTCGCTCGGCCGGCTCATTCCGGCGTCTCCGTGTCGGTGAGGTCGGGGCCGAAATCCACGATGGTCGCGATGTGATGCGACAGCAGCTCCTGCAGCCCGGCCACGTCGCGGGTCGCCAGCGCGTCGAGGATCGGGACGTGGCGTTCGGCGGTGGCCTCGAGCTCGCGGTTGGGCTGCGCGTTGAGGATCTTGTAGCGGTGGTTGTGGATCAGGCAGCGGGTCAGGATCGGCGCGACCAGCGGCAGGTCGGCGGCTTCGAACAGCCGGCCGTGAAAGGCCCGGTCGAACACCGAGAGCGCGTATTCGTCGCCGTCGCGCGCGGCGTTGCGCATGGCATTGAGGCGGTCGTGCAGGTCGCGTTCGAGCGACGCGTCCGCGTTGGCGACCACCCGGTCGAGAAAGCCGCATTCCACCTCGCGCCGGATGTGCAGCAGGGCGCGCGCATCGTCGGCCTGGCAGGGCGCGACCCGTGTGCCGCGGTTGGGTTGGCGGTTCACCAGCCCCTCTTCGGCAAGCCGCATCAGCGCTTCGCGCACCGTGCCCTGGCTGCATGCGAAGCGCTGCGCGAGGTCCATCTCGGTCAGCGCCTGCTCGGGATGGAGCGAGCCCAGCACGATCTCTTTCTGCAGCGCCTCGAACAGCGCGTGGCTGCGCCGGCTGGTCCGGCGCGGCGTCACGTCGCCAAACGGGATGCTGCTGGTGCTGAAACTTTCCACGGCCATCCTGTGCCGGTCCTCCTCGTGTCGCCTTTAGGCTTGTCTCGTATTATCAATATCGATAACATCAACAATATCGATAATGCAAGCGCCGTTTTCGGCGCGGCGGACCAGGGAGGAACGCATGGCTGAGATCCGGCTGAACGGAATCGTGAAGGACTACGGCGCGGTGCGCGCGATCCACGGGGTGGATCTGCACGTGAACGACGGGGAGTTCGTGGCCTTCGTCGGGCCGTCGGGCTGCGGAAAGTCGACCATGCTGCGGATGATCGCGGGGCTCGAGGAGATCACCGGCGGCACGCTCGACATCGGCGGGCGCGTCGTGAACGACGTCGAGCCCAAGGGCCGCGACGTGGCGATGGTCTTCCAGGATTACGCGCTCTATCCGCACATGACGATCCGCGAGAACATCGGCTTCGGGCTGAAGATGCGCGGCTTCCCGGCCTCGGACATCGCGCCCCGCGTCGAGGAGGCGGCAGGCATCCTGCAGATCGGCGACTACCTCGACCGCAAGCCGGGGCAGCTTTCGGGCGGCCAGCGCCAGCGTGTCGCGATGGGGCGCGCCATCGTGCGCGAACCCTCGGTGTTCCTGTTCGACGAACCGCTGTCCAACCTCGATGCCAAGCTGCGCGTCGAGATGCGGACCCAGATCAAGCGGCTGCACGCGATGCTGGGCACCACGACGATCTACGTCACCCACGACCAGACCGAGGCGATGACGCTTGCCGACAAGGTCGTGGTCCTGCGCGGCGGCCACATCGTGCAGGAGGGCCCGCCGATGGAGCTTTACGACCGGCCCAATTCGCGCTTCGTGGGCGAGTTCATCGGCTCGCCGCAGATGAACATCTTTTCGGGCACGCTCGACCGTTCGGGTGGCACCCCGGTCCTGCGCAGTGGCGAGGTCTCCTTGCCGCTGGGCGAGGTCGAGGCCCGCGACGGCGCCAAGCTCGATGTCGGTATCCGCCCCGAGCATCTCGATCGTGCGCCGGACGGGCAGGGGATGGTGCGGCCGGTGGTCGACGTGATCGAGCCGCTGGGCTCGGACACGATGGCGATCTGCCGGCTGGGCGAGCAGGAAGTCACGGCGCGGCTCGATCCGCGTGCGCCGCTCTCGGCAGGCCAGCAGATCGCGCTGAGCTACGATCCGGCGAACCTGCACTACTTCGACGGCGAAAGCGGCGGTCGGCTGTCGGTGCGGGTGCTGGAAGCGGCCTGATCCATCGGCCTTCGTGAAAGGAAGAACGCCCCGGCCTGTCATGGCCGGGGCGTTCCCGTGTCGCGTGAGTGGTGTTCCGGCGGATCAGTTCAATCTCTGACCGCTCTCGGGGGAGAAGTAGCTCACTTTTCCCAGATCGAAAGCCAGCGTCATCGATTCCCCGGGATGGGCGCTGGTTTCGGCATGAAGTCGCGCGGTCATCGAGGTCCCCCCGAGCCGCGAGACGACATAGGTGTCGGCGCCCGCGGGCTCGACCATGTCGATGAGGCACTCGGCCTCCTGCACGTCCTCGCCGGCGCGGAAGCCCGCCTCGGCGATGTCCTCGGGGCGCAGGCCGAGGATGATGTCCTCGGGCAGGTCGCCGGCGTGGGTGTCGTGCAGCACCACCGGCGCACCGCCCTCGCGGTCGATCTCGATGCGCGTGCCGCTGCCGTTGCGCCGGGCCTTGGCCGGGATGAGGTTCATCGCCGGGCTGCCCATGAAATCGGCCACGAAGAGGTTCGCGGGCCGGTTGTAGATCTCGGAGGGCGAGCCGATCTGCTGCACCACGCCGCCCTTCAGCACGACGATCTTGGTGGCGAGGGTCATCGCCTCGATCTGGTCGTGGGTGACGTAGACCATCGTCGCGCCGAGCTTGTGGTGCAGCTTCTTGATCTCCGAGCGCATCTCGACGCGCAGCTTGGCGTCGAGGTTCGACAGCGGCTCGTCGAAGAGAAAGAGCTTGGGATCGCGCACCAGCGCCCGGCCGATCGCCACCCGCTGCCGCTGCCCGCCCGAAAGCTGGCTGGGGCGGCGGTTCAGGTATTGCTCGATCTGCAGCTGCTGCGCGACCTCGTGAAGCTTCTGCTCCTGCGTGGCCTGGTCGACGCCGCGCACCTTCATGCCGAAGGTGATGTTCTTGGCGACCGACATCGTCGGGTAGAGCGCGTAGGACTGGAACACCATGGCGATGTCGCGGTCCTTGGGGCTGACGTTGGTCATGTCGCGGCCCCCGATCTCAATGCTGCCGCCGGTGATCGGCTCGAGCCCGGCGATGCAGTTGAGCAGCGTGGACTTGCCGCAGCCCGAGGGCCCCACGAGCACGAGGAAGTCGCCCGGCTCGATCGCCACGTTGATGTCTTTCAGGATCTCGACCGGACCGTAGGCCTTGTCGAGGTTCTTGATGTTGAGGATAGGCGCCATGGGTTCAGCCCTTTACGGAACCGGCCGTGAGACCGCGGATGAAGTATTTCCCGGCGACGACGTAGACGAGGAGCGTCGGCAGCGCGGCGATGATCGCGGCGGCCATGTCGACGTTGTATTCCTTCACGCCGGTGGTGGAGTTGACGATGTTGTTGAGCGCCACGGTGATCGGCTGGGTGCCGGCCTGGCTGAAGGACACGCCGAACAGGAAGTCGTTCCAGATCTGCGTGAACTGCCAGATGACCGTGACCACGACGATCGGCAGCGACAGCGGCAGGAAGATCGACCAGAAGATCCGGAAGAACCCCGCGCCGTCGACCTTGGCAGCCTTCACCAGCTCTTCCGGGATGGTGACGTAGTAGTTGCGGAAGAACAGCGTGGTGAAGCCCAGCCCGTAGATCACGTGCACGAACATCAGGCCCGGGATGGTGCCGGCGATGCCCATGAGCCCCAGCATCCGCGCCATCGGCAGCAGCACCACCTGGTAGGGGATGAAGCAGCCGAAGAGCATCAGCGAGAACACGAGGTTCGCGCCGCGGAACTTCCACTGGGCGATCACGTAGCCGTTCATCGCGCCGAGCAGCGTCGAGATCAGCACCGAGGGCACCGCCAGCATGACCGAGTTCCAGAAGAACGGCCGCAGGCCCTCGCACTGGATGCCGGTGCAGGCGCCCGACCAGGCGGTCTTCCACGGCTCGAAGGTCACCTCGCGCGGGAGCGCGATGAGGCTTCCGGTGCGGATTTCCTCGAGGCTCTTGAGCGAGGTCGTGAGCATCACGAAGAGCGGCATCAGGTAGAACAGCGCGAACAGGCCGAGCAGCACGAAGAGCCCGAAGCGCAGGGCGGTCCGGCCCCAGGTGCGCTCGCTGCGCACGGAGGTCGGAGAGAGCGTTGTGTCAGTCATGTTTCGCCCTCAGTTCGGAGTAGAGATAGGGAACGACGATGGCGAAGACGACGGCCATCATCACCATGGCCGAGCTTGCCGCCTGGCCGAGGTCGCCGCGCGAGAAGGCCATCGCGTACATGTAGGTGGCGGGCAGGTCGGTGGCGTAGCCGGGGCCGCCTCCGGTCAGCGCGATGACGAGGTCGAAGGCCTTGATGGCGAGGTGCGCGAGCACGATGAAGGCCGACAGGAAGATCGGCGCCATCGAGGGAATGATGATCGCGGTATAGATCCGCCACGTCGGGATGCCGTCGACCTGCGCGGCCTTGATGATCTCGCCGTCGACCGACCGCAGGCCGGCGAGGAACAGCGCCATCACGAAGCCCGAGCTCTGCCAGACGCCGGCGATCACCACCGCGTAGATGGCGAAATCGGGGTTCACGATCCAGTCGAAGCTGAAATTCTCGTAGCCCCAGCCGCGCACCATGTGCTGGATGCCGAGACCGGGGTTCATGATCCATTTCCACGCGGTGCCGGTGACGATCATCGACAGCGCCATGGGGTAGAGGTAGATCGTCCGCAGCGCGCCTTCGACGCGGATGCGCTGGTCGAGCATGATCGCCAGCAGCAGGCCCAGCACCATCGAGATGCCGATGAAGAGCGCACCGAAGATGAACAGGTTGTTCATCGCGGTGTCCCAGCGCGGCGAGGCGAAGAGCCGTTCGTATTGAATGATGCCGTCGATCTCGTAGCGCGGCATGAGCCGCGAGCGGGTCAGCGAGACCCAGGCGGTCCAGCCGATGAACCCGTAGACGAAGATCAGCACGGCGATGAAGGACGGCGCCAGCACCATCCGGGGCAGGTAGCGTTCCAGCCAGGCAGTCATCGGATTTGTCCTTTGTCAGACAACGGAGGCCCGCGCCCGGACCGGTGGGTCGGGGCGCGGGGTCGGTCGTCTTACATCGAGTTCGCGACAGCGTCGGCGAGCATCTGCACGGCTTCGTCGGACGACATGTCCGAGTTGAAGTGCGCGGTCACCACGTCGGTGATGGCGCCGGCCTGCGCACCGCGCAGGGCCATGCCGTGCGCGTAGGAGGGCAGCAGCGCGCCGTTGTCGGAGGCAGCGGCCATGTCCTCGGAGGACTTATTGGCGCAGCTGTCGAACTCGTCGAGCGGCACGTCGGTGCGGACCGGGATCGAGCCCTTGTTGAGGTTGAACACCTTCTGGAAGTTCGGGCCGACGATCAGCTTGGCGAGCAGCTCCTGCCCGGCCTTCTTGTCCTCGCCGTCGACCTCGAACATGGCGAAGCTGTCGACGTTGTAGAGGTAGCCCTCACCGGGAGCGGATTCGCACAGGAAGTCCTCGCCCGGCACCTTGCCGGCGGCAAGGAATTCACCCTTGGCCCAGTCGCCCATGATCTGGAAGGCGGCTTCGCCGTTCATCACCATCGCGGTGGCGAGGTTCCAGTCGCGGCCCGGCGCGTTCTCGTCGACGTAGCCGCGCATCTTCGCCATCTGGTCGAAGACCGCCACCATCTCGGGCGAGGTCAGCGTGTCGGGGTCGAGCTCGACAAAGGCCTTCTCGAAGCCGTCGGGCCCGAGCATGCCAAGTGCCACGACCTCGAAGATGGTGGCGTCCTGCCAGGCCTGGCCACCGTGTGCGAGCGGGATCACGCCCGCTTCCTGCAGCTTCTCGGCGGCGGCGTTGAATTCGTCCCAGGTGGTCGGCATCTCGATGCCGTTGGCGTCGAGCACGTCGGCGTTGGCCCAGATCCAGTCGACGCGGTGGACGTTGACCGGCGCGGCGCACCACTGGCCGTCGCACTTCATGTGGCCGGCGATCGAGGCGGGCAGCACGTCGGCCCAGCCCTCGGCCTCGGCGACGTCGGAAATGTCGGCGAGCACGCCTTCTTCATACCATTCCTGGATGGCCGGGCCCTTGAGCTGCACAGCGGTCGGCGCGTTGCCCGACAGCACGCGGGCGCGCAGCGCGGTCATCGCCGCATCGCCGCCACCGCCTGCGACCGGCATGTCGGTCCAGGTGCCGCCCTGTTCGGCGAATTCCTCTTGCAGGACACCGACGGCCTTGGCTTCGCCGCCGGCGGTCCACCAGTGGAGCACCTCGGCCTGCGGCTCGGCAAGAAGCGGACCGGCAAGAGCGATGAGGGCGGCCGAGCTGGCCGCCATAGCGAGTTTTTGCATGATTGTTCCTCCCAAGAACGGCCGCCCTCCAGCGGCCATGCATCACATATTCTTGCGCTTTCGGGGCGTTCCCGCAATGCTCGCGGTGCCCCGTGACGTCGCGGTGGATCAGAAAATTGCGCCCCTTGTTACACGTTGTTACACGTCGTGCCGGAGGCGGCGCATGTCCGGGGTGGAGCGGAGGGCGCAACCAACGCCTCCGCCGGGGCAGGAGGACGAGGCGATGACGATTCCGCGGCTTCTCGTGGTCGACGACGACACCGAAATGCGGGCGATGATGACCGCCTTCCTGCAACAGCACGGCTTCATCGCGCTGCCCTGCGAGGGCGAGCGGAGCATCCGCGCGCATCTCTCCGCCGGGCGGGTCGACCTGATCCTGCTCGACGTGATGCTCGGCGACGAGAACGGCGTCGAGATCTGCGCCCGGCTGCGGCAGGAGCAGGACGTGCCGATCATCCTCGTGTCGGCGCTTTCGGCCGATCACCAGCGCATGGCGGGATACGAGGTCGGCGCCGACGACTACATCGCCAAGCCATTCAACCCCGACCTGCTGCTCGCGCGGGTCAAGGCGGTGCTGGCGCGGGCGCGGCGGTCGGCATCGCTGATCTACCGCCGGCAGACCTCGACCTACCGCTTCCGGGGCTGGGTCTACGACGCGCGCCGCGACGAGGTCCGCGCCCCGGACGGGGTGCAGATCCCGCTGTCGCGCCGCGAGACGGCGCTGCTGAAGGTGCTGCTGGCGAACCCGCGCATCCCGCTGACCCGAGACGAGATCGCGGCAGCGCTCGACGGTGCCGAGGACAACGCCGGTCACGAGACGCCGGGCCGCGCCATCGACGTGCTGGTCGGGCGTCTGCGCGGCAAGATCGAACGCAACCCGCGTGAGCCACAGCTTCTGCGCACCGAGCGCGGGGTCGGCTACGTCCTCGCGACGGACGTCGAGATCGAGGCGGGCTGATGCCGGGCCGCCGCGTGGCGTTGCGGCTGCGGACCCTCGGACTGCTGGGCATGCTCGCAGGGTTTGCCGCCGGGGTCGCGGCCGCCTGGCTGTGGTTCGCCTCGGTGCAGGGCTGGGAGCGTTACCTGAGCCGTGCCTATGCCACCGGCGTCGGGCTCTACGAGACCCTGCGCTACGACCTGCCGCCGCCCGAAGGGGTCGTCGTCACGCCGCTGTCGCCCGCGCAGGCGGCGCTGGCCGACCGGGGCGAGTTCGTGCAGATGCCAGAGCTGCCGTCACCCGCCTTCGTGACCAACGTCTCTCTGATCGACCCCGGCCCCGACCTGCTGTCGGGCACCGTGCTGTCGCTGGGGATCGTCTCGGGCACGCTGCAGTATCCGGTGGCCGAGATCGCCTTGGCCGACGCGCATGCCGCCGCCCAGAAGCTCGGCAGCGTCACGCGGCTGCTCGCGGCCTACTGCAGCGAACCGGTGCTCTTCGCCCGCCATGCCGACGGCCCGTGGATGCGGATCGACGGCACGGCTGTCTGGGGCTGCGGGGCGGCGCCACGCGACCTGCGGCTCGCGGCGGTGCTGCTGTCGCTCGCCGCCTTCGTGGTGCTGGTGACGCTGGTGTCCGACACCTCGGCCCATTTCGACCGCTTCGCCCGGGCGCTGCGGGACCGGCGCAGGCTCGGCGGGCCGGACGCCTACGCCGTCGAGGGCCCCGCCGAACTGCGCGAGATCGTCGCCGCCGTGAACGTCTACCTCGATGCCGAGCGCGAGCAGCTCTCGAAGCGCGCGGTGGTGCTGTCTGGCATCAGCCACGATCTCGGCACGCCCGCCACCCGGCTGCGGCTGCGCACCGCGCTGATCCCCGACCGCGAGCTGCGCGAGAAGCTGGACGCCGACATCGACAGGATGACCGGCATGATCGAGAGCGTGCTGACACTTACCCGTTCCGAGCTGAACGCCGAAGCGCCGCGCCAGCTGTCGCTGAGCGCGCTGGTGGAGGCGCTGGTCGATGACTATCGCGACGTCGGCAAGCCGGTCGAGCTGCGCCCCGGCGCCCCCAGCGTGGTGCTTGGCGGGGCGTCGCTGTTCTCGTCGCAGCGGGGGCACGGCGCACGGCCTGCGCCGCATGACATCCGCGTCACGGGGCGGCCCGTCTCGTTGCAGCGGGCGGTTTCGAACCTTGTCGAGAACGCCCTGAAATACGGGCGCCGGGCGACGGTCGGGATCGAGGCCGACATGACCCACGCGCGCATTACGGTCGAGGACGAGGGTTCGGAGATGTCGATTGCCGAGATCGAGAGCGTGATCGCCCCGTTCCGGCGTGGCGCCAACCACGGGCGCGTCAACGGCTTCGGCCTCGGGCTTACCATCGTCGACACCGTCGCGCAGCAGCACGGCGGACGGCTCTACTTCGAGGAAGGCGCGCACGGCCTGCGCGCGTGCCTCGAGATCCTGCGCAGCTAGGCCGCGCTTGTGCCGGGGGCGGGGCCGGGGCTATCCAGTCGGGGCAACACGCGGCAGACCCCGGAGGACAGACCGATGACCAGCCCCCAGCCTCTCAGCGACGACGACTGGCCCGACGCGGTGGCCGACCTCCGCGAGGGGTTTGCCGGCAAGCTCAACGTCTACCGGGTCATGGCGCATCACCCGGCACTGCTCAGGGCATGGGCGCCGCTGCGCCAGCATATCGTGCGCGACACCTCGCTCGGGCTCGAGCGCAGCGAAGTGGTGATCCTGCGCACGGCCTTCCGCTTCGGCTCGGCCTACGAATGGGCGCATCACGTCTCGCGGGCGCGGGCGCTCGGCTTTTCCGACGAGCGCATCGCGGCGCTGCGCGAGATGCCCGATGGCGAGGACGGGCTGATTGCCCGCGCCGTCGACGCGCTGGTCGACGAGCGCCGCCTGCCGCCCGAGCTCAATGCCGCGCTGGCCGAGGCTCTGGGCCGCGAGGCGGTCTTCGACCTGATCGCCACGGTCGGCTTCTACTCGGTGCTGGGCTACATCCTGATGAGCTACGACACCCCCATCGACGACCGCATCGCCGAGGAGATGGCCGAGGCACCGCTCTGATCCCGTTTTAGCTGCGCTGAAGCAGAACGCAGTCGGGCTGATCTTACGAGAGCGCCCGGCGCGCGGCATACTGCATCGCAGCGCAGAACAGGGAGCCCGCACGATGGCACGCGACGACACGCTCAAGCTCGGAACCTTCGTCTACACCTTCGGCTTTCACCCCGCCGCCTGGCTGCACCCGGGGTCGGACGTGAAGGGCGCGAACGACATCTCGCACCTGGCGAAGGTGGCGAAGATCTCGGAGGCGGCGAAGCTCGACTTCATGTTCTTCGCAGACAGCCCCGCCGCCGCCGTCGGCCACCCCGAGGCGCTGGCTCGACAGCCCACCAAGATGAACCGCTTCGAGCCGATCACCGCGATTACCGCGCTCTCGATGGTGACCGAGAAGCTCGGCTTCGTGGCCACCGCCTCGACCTCCTACTACGAGCCCTACAACATCGCCCGGCTCTACGCCTCGGCCGACCATATCTCTGGCGGGCGGATGTGCTGGAACGTGGTGACCTCGGACCATGACGAGACCGGCTACAACTACAACCGCGAGGGGCTCGACCCGCACGCGGACCGCTACGCGCGCGGCGAGGAGTTCCTCGACGTGGTGTTCGGGCTGTGGGACTCGTGGGAAGACGACGCGCTGCTGCTCGACCGTGAGAACGGACTCTACCACGACAAGGACAAGCTGCATCAGCTCGACCACGTCGGCGACCATTTCCAGGTGCGTGGCCCGCTCAACATCGCGCGCACGCCGCAGGGGCGGCCGGTGATCGCGCAGGCGGGCGGCTCCGAGCGTGGCCGCGAGCTTGCGGCGCGCACCGCCGAGATCGCCTTTTCGCTGGCCTCGAACATCGAGAAGAACAAGGCGTTCTATGCCGACGTGAAGTCCCGGATGGCGAAATACGGCCGTGCGCCGAGCGACCTGAAGATCATGCCGGGCATCGTCATCAACGTGGGCGAAACCCGCGAGGAGGCCGAGGTCCGGGCGCAGGAGATGGTCGACCACATGCACCCCGAGGTCGGTCTGCTGATGCTGCAGGAGTTTCTCGAGACCGACCTGCACGGCGCCGATCTCGACGCGCCCTTCCCGATGGACCGGATGCCGGAAAAGGCCAAGGGCTCCGAGGCGATGTTCGCCGAGGTCAAGGAGTTCGTCGAGCAGGGGCTGCCCCTTCGCGAGCTCATCACCCACTACGCGCGACGCCATACCGGCAACGGGCTGACCGGCTCCTACCTCGAGGTCGCCGACTTCATGCAGGAGTGGTTCGAGGAGGAGGCCGCCGACGGCTTCATCCTGATGTGCCCGACGCTGCCCGCCTCGCTCGAGGATTTCACCCGGCTGGTGGTGCCGGAGCTGCAGCGCCGCGGGTTGTTCCGCACCGAGTACGAGGGCAACACCCTGCGCGAGCACCTCGGGTTGTCGTGGCCCGAGACGCGCCACGCCAAGGCCCGCCGCGCGGCGGAGTAGGGCGCGGCGCCCGCTTTCCCGGCAAGCTGAGGGCTTGCGCGGCGCGCTCGGCCCCGGGCCGTTGCGTCTGCCGCGCGGTCACGGCAGGGAGGTCGGGACGCAAGCACAGGAGCTTCGGCATGGACCAACAGGCGATGGACGCCCTGCGCGCCCGCTTCGGCGCGCGCATCGAGACCGGCGAAAGCCTGCGTGACCAGCATGGCGCGGGCGACAGCTGGCATCCGGCGGCGCCGCCTGACGCGGTGCTCTTCGCCGAGACGACTCAGGAGGTTTCGGACGCGCTGGCGATCTGCCACGCGCAGGGGGTGCCGGTCGTGGGCTTCGGGCACGGCTCGTCGATCGAGGGACAGGTGCAGGCGGTGCGCGGAGGCCTGTGTCTCGACCTGTCGCGGATGACGCGCATCCTGCGGGTCTCGGCCGGTGACATGGACTGCACCGTCGAGGCCGGGGTGACGCGGCAGGCGCTGAACGAACACCTGCGCGACACCGGGCTGTTCCTGCCGATCGACGTGGGGACCCACGCGACCATGGGCGGGCTGGCCTCGACCCGGGCGTCTGGCACGATGACCGTGCGGCACGGCACCATGCGCGACCGGGTCATGGGGCTGACCGTGGTGCTGCCAGACGGCGAGGTGATCGAGACGGGCGGCCGCGCGCGGAAGTCCTCGGCGGGCTACGATCTGACCGGGCTCTTTGTCGGCGCCGAGGGCACGCTCGGAATCATCACCGAGGTGACGCTGAGGCTCGCCGGCATCCCCGAGGCGGCGCGGGCCGGGCTCTACGCCTTCGCCGACATCGCCGAGGCGACCGAATGCGTGATCGAGGCCCTGCAATGCGGCCTCTGCCTCAACCGGATCGAGCTTCTGGACGCGCTGCAGATGCGGGCCATCAACGCGTGGAACGGCACCGACCACCCCGAGACCGCGACGCTGATGGTCGACCTCGCCGGCAGCGAGGCGCAGGTGGCCGAGGATCTCGACACGCTGGGCGAGCTCGCCGCCGGACATGGCGCCACGGTTTCGCCCTGCGCCACGCCCGAGGCCTACAACGCGCTCTGGGCGCTGCGGCACTCGGCGCTCTACGCGGCGCGCGGGCTGCGGCCGGGCTGCAAGAGCCTGTCGACCGACGTCTGCGTTCCGGTCACCGAGCTGCCCGCCATCATCGCCGGGATCCAGTCCGAGATCGCCGCCGAAGGCGTGATCGCGCCGCTGCATGGCCACGTCGGCGACGGCAACTTTCACCTCGTGATGCTGTTCGACCCCGACGACGCGGACGAGCAGGACAAGGTCCGCCGCCTGAACCACCGGCTTGTCGAGATGGCGCTGGCACATGGCGGCACCGCCACCGGCGAGCATGGCGTGGGACTGGGCAAGAAGATCTTCATGGAGGCCGAGCACGGTCCGGCGCTTGGCCTGATGAAGCGGATCAAGCAGGCGGTCGACCCGAAGAACATTCTCAATCCCGGCAAGATATTCGATCTCTGAACGGCCAGGGATTCGCGGGCGCGCCGGTCGTCATGCGGCGCGCGAGGCTCCCGATGTGCCCAAATCCTGTGCAACCGGCGGCGTTGGCGGCAACGGGTTTCCGGTTTCCGCAGCGCCGCCGCATCTTTCCGCTGTGAATTGACGGACGCTTCATTTGTATACACAAATGCGGACATGATCGGACAACCGGTCGGGTCCGCAAGCGAACAGACAACAGACAAGGCCCCGGAGCGGGCCGCACAGGGAGAATACCATGCGCAAGCCATTCCTTGCCGCCCTCGCCGGGGCGGCCCTGACCCTCGGGTCGACCGTCACCGCGCAGGCCGACGCGCTCGAGGACGTGATGGACGCAGGCGTCCTGCGGGTCGGCACCGAAACCGCCTTTGCCCCCTTCGACTACATCGACGCCGGTGAGCACACCGGCCTGAACGTCGATGTCTTCGCGGAGATCGGCAAGGAGATGGGTGTCGATATCGAGTGGATCACGCTCGACTGGACCGGCGTGCTGCCGGGCCTCGAGGCCGGCCGCTTCGACGTGGTCGCCGGCCCTGCCACGATCACCAGCGAGCGGATGGAGCGTTACCGCTTCTCCTCGCCCGTGGCCGAGGCGACGGTGGCCCTTCTGGCCTGCGCGTCCTGCGATATCGAGGCGCCCGAGGACATCGCCGGCAAGCCGGTCGGCTCCGGCACCGGCACCGCGCAGCTTGCGCAGCTTCAGCAGTTTGCCGAGACGCTCGACACGCCGCCTTCGGACATCAAGGAATACGTTTCGTTCAACGAGAGCTACGCCGACCTTGCCGCCGGCCGGATCGAGGCCGTCGCCAACTCGCTGCCGAACATTGCCTTCGTCGCTTCCGAGCGGCCCGAGGTCTTCAAGGTGGTGAAGCCGGCCTTCGGCACGCCGACCTACTTCGGCTACCCCGGCCGGATCGAGCCCGAATACGCCTCTCTGATGGACAAGATCGACGAGATCCTGCTCGCGATGAAGGAGGATGGCCGCATGGCGGAGCTGCAGGAGAAGTGGTTCGGAACCACCTTCGACATGCCCGACTACGTGACCGACCCCAACATCTGACGACCTGAGGCGGCGCGGTGTCCCTTCCGCGCCGCCGACGGACGCCGCTGCCCGAGGCCGCATGACCTGGAAGCTCTTCTCGCTGCTGCTCGAAGCGTCGCTGATGACGATCTTCGTCAGCGCCCTGTCGATCCTGCTGGGCCTGGCCTTCGCCATCGTGCTCTCGGGGATGCGCATGTCGGGCAACCGCGCGCTGTTCCGGGGCGCGGGCCTGTTCATCTCGTTCTTCCGTGGCGTTCCGCTGCTGGTGCAGCTGCTGCTGATCTACAATTTCCTGCCCGCCGTGGGCATCACCCTGCCGAGCCTCGCCACCGCGATCATCGGCCTGTCGCTCTGCACCGCCGCCTACCAGGCCGAGAACCTGCGCGGCGGCTTCGAGGGGGTTCCGCCGGGGCTTGTCGAATCCGCCGAGATGGCCGGGTTCTCGCGGCTGCAGACCTTCGTCCACATCCGCACGCCCATCGCCCTGCGCATGACCTTTCCCGCGCTGGTGAACGAGGCGATCCTCATTCTCAAGGCGTCTTCGCTGGTGTCGGTCGTCGGGCTGATCGAGCTGACCAAGATGGCGCAGAACCTCGCCGCCTCGACCTACATGCCGCTGCCGATCTTCGCCTCCGCCGGGCTCATCTACCTTGTCATCAACCTGGTCGTGGCCTTCGTCGGGAACCGGGCCGAGAACGCGCTGCCGGGGCTTCCCTCGAAATGAGCTTCGATTTCGCCGTCATCCTCGCCAAGGCGCCGCAGATCCTCATGGGGCTCGGGGTCACGATCCTGATCTGGGTCGCGGGCACGCTCTTCGCCGCCGCGCTGGGGTTCCTCATCGCCACCGCGCGCCGCTTCGGCGGCCGGCTCGTGGACCTCGGCCTGCAGGTGCCCGTCGAGATCATCCGCGGCACGCCGTTCCTCGTGCAGATCTTCCTGCTCTACTTCGGCGGCCCCTACATCGGGCTCCGGCTCGAGCCGTGGGTCGCGGGCCTGCTGGGCATCTCGGTCTACGGCGCCGCCTACTACGCCGAGATCTTCCGGGCCGGCTATCGCTCGGTGCCGGTGGGCCACGTCGAAGCCGCCGAATGCGTGGGCTTCGCGCGCGGGCAGATCATCCTGCGCATCCTGCTTCCCGAGATGGCGCTGCTGGTGCTGCCGCCGTCGATCAACATGGCGATCATCCTGCTCAAGGAAACCGCGCTGCTGTCGCTCATCACCGTGCCCGAGATGACCATGACCGTCAGCGCCATCGGCTCGCAGCAATACGCCTTCGTCGAGTCGCTGGTGATCCTCGCGCTGGTCTACTGGGCGCTGGTCGAGCTGGCGAACTGGCTGGGCCGGATCGCCGAACGCAAACTCTCGAAACTGAGTGCCTGACATGTCCGATCCCGCCATCGCCGTGAAACACGTCTCCAAGCAGTTCGGCGAGACCGAGGTGCTGCGCGACATCTCTCTCGAGGTTCCCCGGGGCGAGGTCACCTGCCTGATCGGGCCGTCCGGCTCGGGCAAGTCGACCCTGCTGCGCTGCATGGCCTTCCTCGAAGAGGCGACGTCGGGAGCGATCGAGATCGAGGGCGACCCGCTGGGCTTCGTCGAGGGTGCCGGCGGCCGCCGCCGCCAGACCCCGGCCGAGCTGCGGCGGGTGCGCTCGAAGGTCGGCATGGTGTTCCAGCAGTTCAACCTGTGGCCGCACATGACCGCGCTCGGCAACGTCTCGGCGGCGCTGCGGCGGGTGCGCAAGCTGCCCAAGGCCGAGGCCGAGGACCGCGCGATGCGCCAGCTCGACAAGGTCGGCCTGAAGGAGCGGGCGCATCACTACCCCGCGCAGCTCTCGGGTGGCCAGCAGCAGCGCGTCGCCATCGCCCGGGCACTGGCGCTCGATCCGACGATCATGCTCTTCGACGAGCCGACCTCGGCGCTCGACCCGGAGCTGACCGGCGAGGTGCTGAACGTCATGCGGCAGCTGGCCTCGGAGGGCATGACCATGGTCGTCGTCACCCACGAGATTGGGTTCGCGGCCTCGGTCGGCAGCAAGGTGGCGTTTCTCGACCATGGCCGGCTGCTGTTCCACGACACGCCCGAGACGGTCTTTGCCGCGCCGCGCGAGCCGCGGCTCGAGCAGTTCCTCGACACCTACCTTGACCGTGGCGCCGCCATGCTGAAGTAGACGGGGTCATGAGCGCGGACCGCGATACCGAGACGACGAAGTCGCTGCACGAGACGATCCTGACGGATCTCGAACGCAATATATTGTCGGGCGACTGGGCGCCAGGTCACCGCGTGCCCTCCGAGCTGGAGCTGGCCGAGCAATACGGCTGCTCGCGGATGACCGTGAACAAGGTGATGACCCAGCTTGCGCAGGCGGGGCTGGTTCCGCGCCGCCGCCGCGCCGGGTCGGTCGTGCTGCCGCAGCGGTCGCAGAACGCGGTGCTCGAGATCCACGACGTCAAGGAAGAGGTGCTTGCCGCCGGCGGCTGGTATGGCCACGAGATCCTCGGTCGGCGCGAGCGCCCGCTCAGGGCCGAGGAGGCCGTCGCCGGTGCCGCGCCCGGTGTGCCGGTGCTCGACGTGGCCTGCCTGCACCGCAAGGACGATGCGCCGTTCTGCCTTGAACGGCGGGTGATCTTCCTCGACGCGGTGCCCGAGGCGGCGGAGGCCACCTTTGACGCGCAGGCGCCGGGTGCTTGGCTGCTGGCGCATGTGCCCTGGAGCGAGGCCGAGAACGAGATCGGTGCCGAAGCCGCCGACACCGACGTCGCCGCGCGGCTCGGGCTGGCGGCGGGCGCGCCGCTGCTGACGATGACCCGGCGGACGTGGAAGAACGGCGAGCCGGTCACGCAGGCGCGGTTCTTCTATCCCGGTGGCGGGCACACGATGAAGGCGCGTTTCACGCCCTCGCAGAGCTGACCGCCATGGCCCGGCTCCCGCACCTGCGCGCGATGGAGAGCTTCGAGGCGGTGGCACGCCTCGGTTCGGTCAGCGCGGCGGCAGGAGAGCTTGGGGTCTCGCCCGGCGCGGTGAGCCAGCAGGTCCGCCGGCTCGAGGCGCATCTCGGGGTCACCCTGGTTGAACGGCGTGGGCGGCATCTCGAGCTGACGCGCTGGGGGCGGCTCTATCATGCGGAAATCGAGGGCGCATTCGCGCAGCTTCTCGCGGCAGAGCGGCCCCTGCGGGCGGCCCTTGGTGGTGCCCCTCTGGTGGTGAGCGGCCTGCCGACCGTGGCCGCGAAATGGCTCGGGCGGGCGCTCTACGACCGGGCGCGCGAGGTGCCCGATGTGCCGGTGCGGCTGGTCTCGGAAGAGGCCGACGCGGCAGGCAGTGGCGAGGCGTGGGATTTTCGGATGGACTTCGGTCCACCGCCCGCCGACGGGCCGGGGGCCGAGCTGTTTACCGACGTCGCCGTGCCCGCCTGCGCGCCATCACTGCTGGAGGGGCGGCCGATCTCGACGCCGGAGGATCTGCTTGTATTGCCCCGGCTGCGCATCGGCTGGAGCGCGCGCTACGACCGCTTCGAGCCGCCGAGCTGGGAGGCCTGGGCCGGGCGGCACGGGCTGGTGCTGCCGCCGGGCGCTCCGGCGATGAGCTTCGCGCTCACAGCCTCGGCCATCGACGCGGCGGTTGCAGGGCAGGGCGTGGTGCTGGGCCAGCGGGCGATGATGCAGGAGGAGCTCCTGACCGGGCGGCTCGTGGTGCCGCTGGACCTGCCGCTGCCGCTGTCCGAACCCTATGCCCTGCGCTGGTCGCGCGCGGCGCTGGAGAAACCCGGCGGCGCCGGCCTGCGCGACTGGTTGCTCGCGCGCGGTCGGCAGGAGGCCGCGCGCCTCCGGAAAGACGGCTGAGCCGGGCCGCACTTGCGCTGCCGGTTGACTGCGTAGGGAGGGCAATAGTGCCCACCCTACCGGATGCGGCCTGGTGCAGGCTTGCGCGGCCTAAAGGATGCGCGGCAGGCGCAGGCCGTGCTCCCTGGCGCAGTCGATGGCCTCGGGGTAGCCCGCATCCGCATGACGCCAGACGCCGGAGGCCGGGTCGTTCCACAGCACCCGCTCGAGGCGCTTGGCCGCCTCCGGCGTGCCGTCCGCGCAGATCACCACGCCCGCGTGCTGCGAGAAGCCCATGCCGACGCCACCGCCGTGGTGCAGCGACACCCATGTCGCGCCCGAGGCGGTGTTCACAAGCGCGTTCAGCAGCGGCCAGTCCGATACCGCGTCGGAGCCATCGCGCATCGCCTCGGTCTCGCGGTTGGGGCTCGCCACCGAGCCGGAATCGAGGTGATCGCGGCCGATCACCACCGGCGCCTTCAGCTCGCCGCTGGCCACCATCTCGTTGAACTTCAGCCCGGCGCGGTGACGGTCGCCCAGCCCGATCCAGCAGATCCGCGCCGGCAGTCCCTGGAAGGAGATCCGCTCGCGTGCCATGTCGAGCCAGCGGTGCAGGCCCTCGTTCTCGGGGAAGAGCTCCTTCATGGCCTGGTCGGTCTTGTAGATGTCCTCGGGATCACCCGAAAGCGCCGCCCAGCGGAACGGTCCGATGCCCTTGCAGAAAAGCGGCCGGATGTAGGCAGGCACGAAGCCCGGGAAGGCAAAGGCGTTTTCCAGCCCCTCTTCCTTGGCCATCTGGCGGATGTTGTTGCCGTAATCGAGCACCGGCACGCCCTCGTTCCAGAAGCCGACCATGGCGGCCACGTGATCCTTCATCGAGGCTCGCGCGGCGCGGTTCACCGCGTCCGGGTCGCTTTCCTGCGTCTCGCGCCATTGGGCCACAGACCAGCCCTTGGGCAGGTAGCCGTGGAACGGGTCATGCGCCGAGGTCTGGTCGGTCACGATATCGGGCCGGGGCCCGCCGTCCTTCATGCGGGTCAGGAGCTCGGGGAAGATGTCGGCGGCATTGCCGATGAGCGCAACGGACTTGGCCTCGCCGGCCTTGGTCCAGCGGTCGATCATCGCCAGCGCCTCGTCCAGCGAATGGGTCTTCTCGTCGCAATAGCGGGTGCGGATGCGGAAGTCGGCGCGGCTCTCGTCGCATTCCACCGCAAGGCAGCAGGCGCCGGCCATCACCGCGGCCAGCGGCTGCGCGCCGCCCATGCCGCCAAGACCGCCGGTGAGGATCCAGCGACCGGTGAGGTCGCCGTCGTAATGCTGACGCCCCGCCTCTGCGAAGGTCTCGTAGGTGCCCTGAACGATGCCCTGCGCGCCGATGTAGATCCACGATCCGGCGGTCATCTGGCCGTACATCATCAGGCCCTTCTTATCGAGCTCGTTGAAATGCTCCCACGTGGCCCATTCCGGCACGAGGTTCGAGTTCGCGATCAGCACGCGCGGCGCGTCTGCATGGGTGCGGATGATGGCGATGGGCTTGCCGGACTGCACCACCAGCGTCTCGTCGGCCTCGAGGTCGCGCAGCCCGTCGCAGATCGCGTCGAAATCGTCCCACGTGCGGGCGGCGCGGCCGATGCCGCCGTAGACCACCAGCTCATGCGGGTTCTCGGCCACGTCGGGGTGCAGGTTGTTCATCAGCATCCGCAGCGGCGCCTCGGTCTGCCAGCTCTTTGCCGTCAGCTCTGGGCCGGTGGGCGGAAAGATGTCGCGGAGGTTGTGGCGGGGATCGGTCACGGCATTGGTCCTTTCACGCGAGCGTCGGCGCGAGGTCGACGAGGGACTGGAGAACGGGGGCGAGCGTGGCGCGCAGGTCTGCGGCCGTCTCGGGGTCGAGCCCGAAGGGCGGTTCTTCGGAGGCAAGATGGCTGGATTGCGCCAGCTCCATCTGGATGGCGTGCATCCCCTCGGCGGGCCTGCCGTAGTGACGGGTGGTCCAGCCGCCCCGGAAGCGGCCGTTCAGCACGTTGCTCCGGCCCGAGGCGGCGCAGCGCTCGACCACGGCGGCCTCGATCGCGGGGGCGCAGGTCTTGCCGCCGTTGGTGCCGACGTTGAAGTCGGGCAGCGTGCCGTCGAAGAGCCACGGGATCACCGAGCGGATCGAGTGGCAGTCGTAGAGGATCGCCACGCCGTGGATCGCGCGGACCCGCTCCATCTCGGCGCTCAGGGCGGCATGATAGGGCGCGTGCCACTCCGCGAGACGTCTCGCGATGTCGTCCTCGTCGGGGGCGCAGCCCTCGCGCCAGATCGGCGCGTTGTCGAAGGTCGTCTCGGGCACCAGCCCGGTGGTGGTCTGCCCGGGATAGAGCGACACCCCCGCCGGATCGCGGTTGGCGTCGATCACGTAGCGGTGGAAATTGGCCTTCACCGCCGTGACGCCGGGCAGCAGGTCGCGGTAGAGCGCGTCGATGTGCCAGTCGGTGTCGCGCAGCAGGCGGCCTTCGTCGTTGAGCCGGTCACGGATCGGGTCGGGCACATGGGTGCCGGTGTGCGGAAAGGCAAGAACGAGCGGGCTGTCGCCGCGGGTCACGGTCACGGGATGCATCAGGCAAGCTCCGGCAGGTCGAGGGAGGCGGTCAGCGCGCCCGAGGCGACGAGCGCGCCGGCGCTCTCCATGTCGGGGGCGAGGTAGCGGTCGGGGCCAAGCTCGGGGACGCTTCCGCGCAGGGTGGCTATGACGCCTGCGAGCGCGGGCGAGGTTTCGAGCGGGCGGCGCAGCGCGATACCCTGCGCGCCGGTCATGGCCTCGACGCCGATGATCCAGAACAGGTTCTGCGTCATTGCCAGCAGCCGCCGGGCGCCGTGGCAGGCCATGCTGACGTGATCCTCCTGGTTGGCCGAGGTCGGCGTGCTGTCGACCGAGGCGGGGTGGGCCAGCTGCTTGTTCTCACTCATCAGCGCGGCGGTCGTGACCTCGGCAATCATCAGGCCCGAGTTCAGCCCCGGTTTCGGCGTCAGGAACCCCGGCAGCCCGTAGTTCAGCGCCGGGTCCACGAGCAGCGCGATGCGGCGCTGGGCGATGGCGCCGATCTCGGCCACGGCCAGCGCGATCTGGTCGGCGGCAAAGGCCACCGGCTCGGCGTGGAAGTTGCCGCCCGAGACGATGCTGCCGTCGGACAGCACCAGCGGGTTGTCGGTGGCGGCGTTGGCCTCGATCTCGAGCGTGCGGGCGGCCTGCCGCAGCAGGTCGAGGCAGGCCCCGCCCACCTGCGGATGGCAGCGGATGCAATAGGGGTCCTGCACGCGCTCGTCGCCGTCGACATGGCTGTCGCGGATCTGGCTGCCGTCGAGCAGCGCGCGCAGGCTGGCGGCGATCTCCACTTGCCCGGCGTGGCCACGCAGGGCGTGGATCTCGGCGGCGAAGGGCGCGGTCGAGCCCATCGCGGCGTCGGTCGAGAGCGCGCCGGTCACGATGCTGGCCTGCAACGCGCGCTCGGCCCGGAACAGCCCTGCCAGCGCCAGCGCGGTCGAGACCTGCGTGCCGTTGATGAGCGCGAGCCCCTCCTTGGCCACCAGTTCGACCGGGGACAGGCCGACGCGGGCCAGCGCCTCGGCGCCGGGCAGGCGGTCGGGGCCGATCCACGCCTCGCCCGCGCCGATCATCACGGCGGCCATATGCGCCAACGGGGCGAGGTCACCCGACGCCCCGACCGAACCCTTCTCGGGGATCACCGGCATCACGCCACGGTCCAGCATCGCCTCGAGCAGCGCCACCAGCTCCGGCCGCACGCCCGATGCGCCGCGGCCCAGCGACATGAGCTTCAGCGTCATGATGAGCCGGACGATCTCGGGGGCGAGCGGGTCGCCCACGCCGCAGCAATGCGACAGGATCAGGTTGCGCTGCAGCGTCGCAACGTCGCCCGGAGCGATGCGGATCGAGGCGAGCTTGCCGAAGCCGGTGTTGATCCCGTAGACCGCCGCGTCGCCGGCGGCGACCTCGGCCACCCGGGCGCAGGCGTTTTCGATGCCCGGCATCGCGGCAGGGTCGAGCCGCGCCGGCGTCTGCTGCCAGTAGAGGCTGCGCAGGGTGGCGAGCGTGACGGCGCCGGGGGTGAGCGTGATCATGCGACCTCTCCCCCGAAGACGCGCCATTTCAGCGGGTTGAAGCCGATGCGGTTGACGAGGACGGCGGCGCTGTCGGCCTCCCACAGGGCGAAATCGGCGGAAAGGCCCGGGGCGATCCGGCCGGTCTCGGCGGCAAGCCCAAGCGCGGTGGCGGCATGGGTGGTGACGCCGGCAAGGCACTCGGGCACGGTCATGCGGAAGAAGGTCGCGCCCATGTTCATGGTCAGCAGCAGTGAGGTCATTGGCGAGGTCCCGGGGTTGCAGTCGGTCGCAAGCGCCATCGGCACGCCATGCGCGCGGAACGCCGCGACCGGCGGCGCCTGCGTTTCGCGCAGGGTGTAGAAGGCGCCGGGCAGCAGCACCGCGACGGTGCCGGCTTCGGCCATCGCCCGCGCGTCCGCCTCGGTGGCGTATTCGACGTGATCCGCCGACAGCGCGTTGTGACGGGCAGCGAGTTGCACGCCGCCGATGCGGCTGAGCTGCTCGGCGTGCAGTTTCACCGGGAGGCCGAGCGCAGTCGCATGGGTGAAGAGCGGCTCGAGTTCCTCGGGCGAAAAGGCGATGCCCTCGCAGAAGGCATCCACCGCGTCGACCAGCCCCTCGGCGTGGGCGGCGTCCAGCCCGGCGATGGCGACTTCGCGGATGTAGGCGTCGGGCCGGTCGCGGTATTCCGGCGGCAGTGCGTGGGCGGCCAGCCAGCTCGTCACGATGCGCACCGGGCGCAGCTCGGCGAGCTTGCGGGCGGCGCGGAGCATGTCGAGTTCGGCCGCGATGGACAGCCCGTAGCCCGATTTGACCTCGACCGTGCTCACCCCCTCGGCGAGCAGGTGGTCGAGCCGGGGCAGGGCGGTTTCGACCAGCGCATCGACCGATAGCGCGCGAGTGGCGTTCATGGTCGCGGCGATGCCGCCGCCCTCGCGCGAGATCTGCTCGTAGCTGGCGCCCTCGAGCCGCAGCTCGAACTCGCGCGCGCGGTCGCCGCCGTAGACGATGTGGGTGTGGCAGTCGATCAGCCCCGGCGTCATCAGCGCGCCGCCGCAATCCACGACCTCGGCGCCATCGCGGTCGAGCGCGGTCCCCACCGCGACGATCCGGCCCGCCTCGGTCAGCACCTCGAGCGGTTCGGGTGCCAGGTCTGCCGCATCGGTGATCACACGTGCATTCGTCCAGAGCTTTCGCATCGGTGGCCTCTTTCCTCGGGGATTGAATAAGTATATACATATTGAGGCGGGCCAAGGAAGCCCGAAAGTGCGAGACGCCGGAGAGAGCCGATGCAGCTTCACGCGAAATGGGCGCTTCTGCCCGATGGTTGGGCAGAGAACGTGGCGCTTGAGGTCGAGGGCGGTGCCATCGGCGCGGTCCGCCCCGGCGCCGCGCCACGGGGCGAAACGCTCGACGTTCTGATTCCCGGCACCTGCAACCTGCACAGCCACGCCTTCCAGCGCGGTTTCGCCGGGCTGACCGAGGCGCGCGGGCCGGGGCGTGACAGCTTCTGGACGTGGCGCGAGATGATGTATCGCTTCGCCCTGCAACTCGACCCCGACGGCGCGCAGGCCATCGCCGAGATGGCCTATGTCGAGATGCTGGAGGCGGGCTTCACCCGCGTGGGCGAGTTCCATTACCTGCACCACGCGCCCGACGGGCGGGCCTACGACGATCCTGCGGAGATGTCGGCGCGGATCTTCGCGGCGGCCGAAGCGGCCGGGATCGCGCTCACGCACCTGCCGGTGTTCTACGCCCACGGCGGCTTTGGCCCGGCTCCGGCGAGCGACGGCCAGCGCCGTTTCCTGCACGACCGCGACGCGTTCCTTGCGCTGGTCGCGCGCTGCGACGCGATGGCCCGGCCCGGCGACGTGGTGGGCTACGCGCCGCATTCGCTGCGCGCTGCCGATGCCGCCGATCTCGCCGCGCTGGCCGAGGCGCTGCCGGGCCGCAAGGTGCACATCCACGTGGCGGAGCAGATTCCCGAGGTCGACGATTGCCTTGCCTTCTGCGGTCGGCGCCCGGTGCAGCGGTTGTTCGATGTGGCCGAGGTCGGCCCGGACTGGTGCCTCATCCACGCCACCCATCTGCTGGACGAAGAAGTGACGCAGATCGCCGGCTCGGGGGCCACGGTGGGGCTTTGCCCGGTGACCGAGGCGAACCTCGGCGACGGCATCTTCCCGGCTCAGACGTTTCTGGCGCAGGGCGGGCGGTTCGGCGTCGGTACCGACAGCAACGTGCGGATCGGGCTCGCCGACGAGCTGCGCTGCCTCGAGTATGGCCAGCGTCTCACCGCGCATGAGCGCAACGCGCTGGCGACCGCGCCGGGCTCGACCGGCACCCAGCTGCTGCGTCGGGCGCAGGAGGGGGGCGCACGGGCGCTCGGGGCCCCGGACGGCGGGCTGGTTCCCGGCGCGCCGGCGGACCTCGTGGCGCTGCGCGATCCGCTGGAGCTTGGCTCGGACGGGGCGCAGACCGTCGACCGCTGGCTCTTCGGTCCGGATATCGCGGTCGGCGACGTCTGGGTTGCCGGGCGCCGCCAGGTCCGCGAGGGCCGACACGTGGCGCGCGACCGGATCGCCGACCGCTTCGCGAGGACCGTGCGGCAGGTTCTGCACGACGGCTGACCGTCGCGCGTCGCGGCGATTGCATGGGCCGGGGCGGCGCGCATAGTATCGCCGGATGGACCCCCTTGCGACCGACAGCCCCGGCGATCAGACCGCGATGACGGACGAGGCCTGGCAGTCGGTGTTGCGCGCCGTCGATCAGACCTATTCCGAGCTCGTCGCCCACCAGGAGCGGCTGGAAGACCAGAACGCCGAGCTGAGCGCGGCGAAGCGGCTGATCGAGTCGGTGATGGCCTCGGTCAGCGACATCCTCATCGTGATCGATCGCGACGGCACCGTGGCCGAGGCCAGTGCCTCGCTGCGCGGGCTGGTCGGTGGCGAGGCCGGGGCGGTGATCGGCCAACCGGCCACGGGTGTCTTCGACACCGCCGGGGCCGAACTGCTGGCCGCCGCGCTCGGGCGGCTGCGGCTGCATCACGCGGTGACCCACTTCGAGGCAAGCATCCCCACCGAGACGGGCGCGCAGCCCTTCGACATCGCGCTGTCGCCGCGCATCGACGCGCGCGACCGCTTCGCCGGGGCGGTGCTCAGCGGTCGCCCACTGGGCGAGCTGCGCCGCGCCTACGCCGAGCTCGAGCTGTCGCACGAGCAGCTCAAGCAGGCGCAGAGCCAGATCGTCCGGAACGAGAAGCTCGCCTCGCTGGGACGGCTGCTGGCGGGCGTTGCGCACGAGCTGAACAACCCGATCAGCTTCGTCTACGCCAGCGTCCACGCGCTCGAGAAATACGTCGGCCAGTTCGAGACCTACTTCCAGCAGGTGCAGTCCGGCGCCCCGCGCGAAGATCTGGTCCGGTTGCGCAACGACCTGAAGCTCGAGCGCGCGCTGGGCAACCTGTCGACCGCCATCCACGGCGCCCGCGAGGGCGCGGAGCGGGTGCGCGACATCGTCGCCGACCTGCGGAGGCTGTCGTCCGAGGGCAGCGGCGAGCGCGTCGCCTTCGACCTTGCCGAGACCGCGCGGGTGGGCGCGCGCTGGGTCGAGCGGGGCTCGAAGACCGGCGTCGCGGTGACCTTTTCCGGCGAAGAGGCGCTGCGGGTCTGCGGGGTGCCGGGGCACGTGCAGCAGATCGTGATGAACCTCGTGCAGAACGCCATCGACGCGGTGGACGGGGTGCCCGATCCGGCGGTGCGCATCGACCTCGACCGGGCGGCGGGCATGGCGCGGCTGACGGTCTCGGACAACGGACCGGGCATTCCCGAGGCGCAGCGCGCGGCGGTTTTCGACCCGTTCTTCACCACCAAGCCGGTGGGCAAGGGCACCGGGCTGGGGCTTTCCATCAGTGCCAAGATCGCGGATGAACATGGCGGGCAGCTGTCGCTGCTGCCGGGGCCGGGCGCGGTGTTCCTGCTGGAGCTGCCCCTTGCCCACGAACCGGGAGAAAGCTGAATGAACGTCCTCTGGCTGCAATCGGCGGGCTGCGGCGGCTGCACCATGTCGCTGCTCTGCGCCGAAAACCCGAACGTGCTCGACACGCTGGGTGACGGCGGGATCGAGTTCCTCTGGCATCCGTCGCTTTCCATCGAGACTGGCGCCGAGGTCGTGGCGCTGCTGTCTGCGGTCGAACGCGGCGAGATCCCGCTCGACGTGCTCTGCTTCGAGGGCTCGGTGGCCACCGGGCCGCGCGGCACCGGACGCTACCACATGCTCGCCGGCACCGGGCGGGCGATGCTCGACTGGCTGCGGGCACTGGCGCCACGGGCGGAGCACGTCGTCGCGGTCGGCACCTGCGCCGCCTACGGCGGGATCACTGCCGCAGGCGGCAACCCGGCGGGCGCGATGGGGCTGCAATACGACGGGCGCGCGCGGGGCGGCGCGCTGTCGGAGGCGTTCACATCGCGCTCGGGGCTGCCGGTGATCAACGTCGCGGGCTGTCCGACCCATCCGGCCTGGGTGACCGAGACGCTGCTGATGCTGGCGGGCGGGGCGCTCGGGGCGGGGGATCTCGATGCCTTCGGACGGCCTCGGTTCTACGCCGACCACCTCGTGCACCATGGCTGTACCAAGAACGAATACTACGAGTACAAGGCCTCGGCCCGGCAGCTCTGCGAGATCGGCTGCATGATGGAGCATCTCGGCTGCGTCGGCACGCAGGCGGTGGGCGACTGCAACATCCGCCCGTGGAACGGCGAGGGCTCCTGCACGCGCGGCAACTATCCCTGCATCGCCTGCACCTCGCCCGAGTTCGAGGAGCCGGGCCACCCTTTCACCGAGACGCCGACCATCGCCGGCATCCCCGTGGGGCTGCCCTCGGACATGCCGAAGGCGTGGTTCATGGCGCTGGCCTCGCTGTCCAAGGCGGCGACGCCGAAGCGGATCGACGTGAACGCGCATTCCGACCGCATCCGCGTGGTGCCGAACCTCAAGGGGCGCAAATGAGCGGGCGGCAGCTTCTGGTCGGACCGTTCAACCGCGTCGAGGGCGACCTCGAGGTGCGGCTCGACATCGCAGACGGGGTGGTGCGTTCGGCGCAGGTGAACTCGCCGCTGTTCCGCGGCTTCGAGATGATGATGCAGGGCAAGGACCCGCGCGACGCGCTGACCGTCACGCCCCGGATCTGCGGCATCTGCTCGATCAGCCAGTCGACGGCGGCGGCGCTGGCGCTGGCCGATGTCTCGGGCGCCTCGATGCCGCCGCAAGGCGCGCTGGCGGCGGCGCTGCTGCACGGGGTCGAGAACCTCTGCGATCACATCAGCCACTTCGCGCTGTTCTTCATGCCGGACTTCGCCCGGCCGGTCTATGCCGGGCGCGCGTGGCACGACCGGGCGGTGGCGCGGTTCACCGCGCAGCAAGGCTCGGCCGCGCGCAGCCTGCTCGATGCGCGGGCGCAGCTTTTTCATATCGTCGGTCTGCTGGGCGGCAAGTGGCCGCACACGCTGGCGATCCAGCCAGGCGGCGTGACCCGTGCGCCCGACGCGCGCGACCGCATCCGCATCCAGACCACCCTGCGCGCGGCGCGGCGGGTGCTCGAGGCGGAGCTCTTCGGCGGTGCCTCGCTGGAGGATTTCACCAAGCTCGAAAGCATCGCGGGGCTCGAGGCTTGGGATGCCGGAGACGTCGGGCTGTTCAACACCATCTCGGCGGACCTCGGGCTCGGCGCGCTGGGTGCGGGGCCGAAACGCTACCTCTCCTGCGGGGCCTATCCGCTGGCCGGCGGACGCATGACCAGGGCCGGCGTCTGGGAGGCGGGGGCGGTCACCGCGTTCGACCCCGACGCCATCGTCGAGGACGTCAGCCACGCCTGGATGCTCGGCGCGGCGGCGCATCCGGCACAGGGTGTCACCCTGCCGGACGAGGAGATGTCGGCGCCCGGGTATTCCTGGTGCAAGGCGCCGCGGCTCGCCGGGCGCACGGTCGAGGTCGGGGCGCTGGCGCGGCAGGCGGTGGACGGGCACTCGCTGGCGGTGGCGCTCGCCGCCGAGGGCGGGGTGCGCGCGCGCATCGGCGGGCGGCTGCTCGAGATTGCGCGGACGGTACTCTGGCTGCAGGACTGGGCGGCGGCGCTCGATCCGTCCGAGAGGTTCATGGCGGACCCGATCCCCGAGCCGCGTGCGGGCAGCGGTGTCGGGTTGGTCGAGGCGGCGCGGGGCACGCTCGGGCATTGGCTGCGGGTCGAGGCCGGTCGGGTCGCGGGCTACCAGATCGTCGCGCCGACCACGTGGAATTTCTCGCCGCGCGACGCGGCGGGCGTGCCGGGGCCGGTCGAGGCGGCGCTGGTGGGCACGCCGGTGGGGGCGGAGGAGAGAACGCCGGTGGCGGTGCAGCACGTGGTGCGGAGTTTCGATCCATGCATGGTCTGCACGGTGCACTGACGGCGCGGGCGGCAGGGGGCTCTGCCCCCGTCCGCGCGGGGCGCGCGGACTCCCCCGAGGGTATTTGGAAACCGGAGAAGGGCTGGGCGTGGTGACGGGACGGAAAATCCGCGTGCGCGGACAGGTGCAGGGCGTGGGCTTCCGGCCTTTCGTCTGGCAGCTTGCGCGGCGCTTAGGCCTGTCGGGCGAGGTGTCGAACGACGCCGAGGGGGTTCTGGTGCTGGCCGCGGGGCCGGGGCTCGACGCCTTCGAGCGGGCCCTGAGGGAAGAGGCGCCGCCGCTGGCGCGGGTCGACGGTGTCGAGAGCGTCGCGGCGGAGGTCGCGGGCGCGGGCTTCCGGATCGTCGCCTCGGGCGGGCCGGGAGCAGAGACGCGGGTGACGCCGGACGCGGCGAGCTGCGCGGACTGCGTGGCAGAGGTGTTCAGGGGCGGGCGGCGCGCGGGCTATGCCTTTACCAACTGCACCCATTGCGGACCCCGCTACAGCATCCTGCGCGGGCTGCCTTACGACCGGGCGCAGACCACGATGGCCGGCTTCGCGATGTGTGCCGCCTGCGGTGCGGAATACGACGACCCCGCGGACCGCAGGTTTCACGCGCAGCCGATCGCCTGCCCGGCCTGCGGGCCTCGGGTCTGGTTCGAGCGGGAGGGGCGCGAGGTCCCGGGCGACGCGGTGGCGCTGGCGGCGGAGGTGCTGGCGCGTGGCGGAATCGTCGCGGTGAAGGGCTTGGGCGGATTCCACCTTGCCTGCGACGCGACCGATCCAATGGCGGTGGCGTTGCTGCGGGAACGCAAGCGGCGACCGGCGAAGCCCTTCGCGCTGATGGCGCCTTTTGGGGTAGTGCAGGCCCATACCCGGGTCTCGGCGGCGGAGGCGACTTTGCTGGCGGACCCTGCCGCGCCGATCGTGCTTTTGCAGAAGGCGGGGCTCGCGCTGCCCGAGGGGCTTGCGCCGGGGCAGGACGCGCTCGGATGGATGCTGCCCTACACGCCTCTGCACCACCTGCTGTGCGCTGCGGTTGACCGGCCGCTGGTAATGACCAGCGGCAACCTCTCCGGTGCGCCGCAGGCGATCGGCAACGGCGAGGCGCGCGAGATGCTCGCGGCCTTTGCCGACGGCTTCGTGATGCATGACCGCGACATCGCGCGGCGGCTCGACGACAGCGTCGAGCGGATCACGCCGGAGGGGCCGATGGTGCTGCGCCGGGCGCGGGGGCGCGTGCCGGGGACGCTGCCGTTGCCGGAAGGGTTCGGGGGCGCGCCGCAGGTGGTGGCCCATGGCGGTCAGATGAAGGCGGCGATCTGTCTCGTGAAGAACGGGCAGGCGCTGCTTGGCCATCATCTCGGCGAACTGGACGAGGCGCTGACCTGGGAGGCCTTCCTGCAGGCCGACCGTGATTATGCCGCGCTCTTCGACCACCGGCCCGAGGTGGTCGCGGTCGATTTGCATCCGGAGTATCGGGCGACGCAGCACGGGCGGGCGCGGGCGGATCGCGAGGGGCTGCGGCTGGAAGAGGTGCAGCACCATCACGCGCATCTGGCGTCCTGTCTGGCGGAGAATGGCTGGCCCTTGGATGGCGGGAAGGTGGCGGGGATCATCCTCGACGGGACCGGGCTTGGTAGCGACGGCACGCTGTGGGGCGGAGAGGTTCTGCTTGGCGACTATCGCGGGTTCGAGCGGCGGGCGTGGTTGACGCCTGCGCCCTTGATCGGCGGCGATATGGCGGCGCGGGAGCCTTGGAGGAATGCGCTGGTGCGGCTTGATCAGGCGGGGCTGTCCGATTGGGCGGATGAGATGTTTGCCGACAAGCCGCTGGCGATGGCGCGGATGGCGGCGCAGCGGGGGGTGAACGCGCCGTTGTCCTCTTCGGCAGGTCGTCTCTTCGACGCCGTGGCGGCTTGTCTCGGGATCTGCGCGGAAGGGCAGAGCTACGAGGGCGAGGCGGCGATGCGGCTGGAGGCGCTGGCGGCGGCTGCACCGGAGGCCGGCCACCCTGGCCATGACTTCGGCATCGGTGACGCCGGCGCGGGGCTGAGGATCGATCCGTCGCCCATGATACGGCAGCTCTGCGAGGAACTCGGTGCGGGCTGCGCGCCCGGGACGATTGCCCGGCGCTTCCATGCGGGCCTCGCGCGGGCCTTGGCCGCGCCTGCCCGGGCGCTGGTCGAGACCGGCGAGGCCAAGGCCGTCGCGCTCACGGGCGGGTGTTTCCAGAACGCCCTGCTTCTCGATGAGGCGCTGCGGGCGCTCGACGGCGTGCCCGTGCTGTTCCACCGCAAGACACCGGCCAATGATGGCGGGCTGGCGCTGGGGCAGGCGCTCGTGGCACTGGCGCGTATGGAAAGCGACTGACCGGAGGCAGGGGTGCTCCGGCAGGGAAATGACCGGCGATACGGGGCTGCGCGGCACTCAAGTCATTGTTCGGAAATGCGTTTTCCTGTTGCCTGCAATTCGGGCGAAAGGCTTCCGCACACGGCGGCATACCATGATGCTGTATCAACCGCGGGCGGCCCTGGGCCGTCCTGCGCGGGACAGCTACATGGAGGAGGGCGCCAGCTTGAGCCAGATCGAAACCTTCTACGAGGTCATGCGGAGCCAGGGCATCACCCGGCGCAGTTTCATGAAGTACTGCTCGCTGACCGCCGCCGCGCTGGGCCTCGGCCCCGCCTTCGTGCCGAAGATCGCGCACGCGATGGAGACCAAGCCGCGCACCCCCGTCATCTGGGTGCACGGGCTGGAGTGCACCTGCTGCTCCGAGAGCTTCATCCGCAGCGCCCACCCGTTGGCCAAGGATGTCGTGCTGTCGATGATCTCGCTGGACTACGACGACACGCTGATGGCTGCCGCCGGGCACCAGGCCGAGGCCGCGCTTCAGGACACCATCGACAAGTACAAGGGGAACTACATCCTCGCGGTCGAGGGCAACCCGCCGCTGAATGAGGACGGCATGTACTGCATCGTCGGGGGCAGGCCCTTCGTCGATCAGCTGCGCCACGCGGCCGAGCACGCCAAGGCGATCATCTCGTGGGGGGCCTGCGCCTCCTACGGCTGCGTGCAGGCGGCCAAGCCGAACCCGACGCGGGCGACGCCGGTGCACAAGGTCATCACCGACAAGCCGATCATCAAGGTTCCGGGCTGCCCGCCCATCGCCGAGGTCATGACCGGCGTCATCACCTACATGCTGACCTTCGACCGGCTGCCCGAGCTCGACCGGCAGGGCCGGCCGGCGATGTTCTACTCCCAGCGGATCCACGACAAGTGCTACCGGCGGCCGCATTTCGATGCGGGCCAGTTCGTCGAGCACTGGGACGACGAGAACGCGCGGAAGGGCTACTGCCTCTACAAGATGGGCTGCAAGGGCCCGACCACCTACAACGCCTGCTCGACGGTGCGCTGGAACGAGGGCGTTTCCTTCCCGATCCAGTCGGGCCACGGCTGCATCGGCTGCTCGGAAGACGGCTTCTGGGATCAGGGCAGCTTCTACAACCGCGTGACCGACCTCACCCAGTTCGGCGTCGAGGCGAATGCCGACAAGGTGGGCCTCACGGCGGCGGGCGTCGTCGGCGGAGGCATCGCGCTTCACGCGGCGGTGTCGGCGCTGAAGTCGGCCCAGAAGAAGACCCAGTCGAAAGAGGAGGTGTAAGCCATGGTCGTGCAAACCCCCAACGGCTTCACGCTCGACAATTCCGGCAAGCGCGTGGTGGTCGACCCGGTCACCCGGATCGAAGGCCACATGCGCTGCGAGGTGAACGTCGACGACAACAACATGATCACCAACGCGGTGAGCACCGGGACCATGTGGCGCGGGCTCGAGGTCATTCTCAAGGGACGCGATCCGCGCGATGCATGGGCCTTTACCGAGCGCATCTGCGGCGTCTGCACCGGCACCCACGCGCTGACGAGCGTGCGCGCGGTGGAGGATGCGCTTGGCATCACCATCCCGGACAACGCCAACTCGATCCGCAACATGATGCAGCTGGCGCTGCAGATGCATGACCACATCGTGCATTTCTACCACCTGCACGCGCTCGACTGGGTGAACCCGGTGAACGCGCTCAAGGCGGACCCCAAGGCGACCTCTGAGCTGCAGCAGTCGGTGAGCCCGTCACATCCGCTGTCGAGCCCGGGCTATTTCCGCGACGTGCAAAACCGTCTGAAGAAATTCGTGGAATCGGGCCAGCTCGGCCTGTTCAAGAACGGCTACTGGGACAACCCCGCCTATCTGCTGCCGCCCGAGGCGGACCTGATGGCGACGACGCATTACCTCGAGGCGCTGGATCTTCAGAAGGAGATCGTGAAGATCCACACGATCTTCGGCGGCAAGAACCCGCACCCGAACTGGCTGGTGGGCGGTGTGCCGTGTCCGATCAACGTGCATTCGGTGGGCGCGGTCGGCGCGATCAACATGGAGCGGCTGAACCTGGTCAGCTCCATCATCGACCTGTGCGACCAGTTCAACAAGAACGTCTACATCCCCGACGTGAAGGCGATCGGCGGGTTCTACCGCAACTGGCTCTACGGCGGCGGGCTGTCGTCGCAGGCGTGCCTTGCCTACGGCGACATCCCCGAGCATCCGAACGATTTCTCGGCCGAACAGCTGCACCTGCCGCGCGGCGCGATCATCAACGGCGACCTGACGCAGGTGCATGACGTCGATCCGCGCGATCCCGAGCAGGTTCAGGAATTCGTCGATCATTCCTGGTATACCTACGGCGAGGCCGGTCGCGGCCTGCATCCCTGGGATGGCGTGACCGAGCCGAAATACGAGCTTGGCCCCAATGCCAAGGGCACGCGCACCGACATCAAGGAACTGGACGAGGCGGCGAAATACTCGTGGATCAAGGCGCCTCGCTGGAAGGGGCACGCGATGGAGGTCGGGCCACTGGCACGCTACATCGTCGGCTATGCCAACGGTCACGAGGACATCAAGGACCAGGTCGACGGGCTGCTGCGCGACATGGACCTGCCGCTCGAGGCGGTGTTCTCGACGCTGGGCCGCACCGCGGCGCGGGCGCTGGAATCGGAATACTGCGGGCGCCTGACCCGGCACTTCTTCGACAAGATGGTGACCAATATCCGCAACGGCGACGAGTCGACCGCCAACGTCGAGAAGTGGGATCCGTCGACCTGGCCCGCAGAGGCCAAGGGCGTCGGCATGACCGAGGCGCCGCGCGGTGCGCTCGGCCACTGGATCAAGATCGAGAACGGCCGGATCGACAATTACCAGTGCGTCGTGCCGACCACGTGGAACGGATCGCCTCGCGATACTGCCGGAAATATAGGCGCATTCGAGGCATCCTTGATGAATACGAAGGTGGAACGCCCGGAAGAGCCCGTCGAGATCCTGCGCACGCTGCACAGTTTCGACCCCTGCCTTGCCTGTTCCACCCACGTGATGTCACCTGACGGCGATGAACTTGCCAACGTCAAGGTCCGCTAGGGAGCACAGACCAATGAAAAAGATCGCACTTTCCACCGCACTCACCCTCGTCGCCGCACCCGCGCTGGCCCACACCGGCCACGGCGCGACCTCGGGGCTCGTGGCGGGCCTGACGCACCCGATCCTCGGGGCGGATCACCTGATGGCGATGGTCGCCGTCGGCCTGTGGTCGGGCTTCGCCCTGCCGAACCGCGCATGGTCGGGGGCGACGGCCTTCCTCGGGGCGATGACCGTGGGCGCGGCCCTGTCCTGGGGCGGGGTTCACCTGCCGATGGTCGAGGGCTTCATCACCCTCTCGGTGCTGGCCTTCGGCCTGCTGACCGTCTTTGCCCATCCCGGCCAGTCCCGGCTGGCATCGGGGCTGACGCTGGCGGCCATCGCGGGCTTCGGCGCCTTCCACGGCCACGCCCATGCCACCGAGGCGGCGGGCAACGCCGCAGCCTACCTCGGCGGCTTCCTCGCCGCGACCGCCGCGCTGCACCTCGTGGGCGTCGCCCTGGCGCGCTCCGTCGCCACGGGCCGCTTCGCGCGTCTCATCCAGGGCGGGATGGGGGCCGCCGTTTCGCTGGACGGCCTCGCCCTGCTTGCGGGGTAGGACGATGCGCGACCAGACCATCCACACCCCGACCCCGGGCGTCGAGCCGCTGCCGAGCGCGCGGCTCACCGGCGACGCGACGGCGGAGGACATCGAGTCGATCCGCCGCCGCACCTCGGTCTTCGTCTACGAATGGCCCGTGCGCCTCTGGCACTGGGTGAACGCGGCTCTGATCATGACGCTGATCGGCACCGGCTGGCTCATCGCCTCGCCGCTGCCGACGATGAATTTCGCCGAGGCGACGTTCCAGTTCGTGATGGGCTACAACCGCTTCATCCACTTCGCCGCCGGCCAGCTTCTGACCGTGGCCTTCGCGGCGCGGATCTACTGGGCGTTCGTGGGCAACCACCACGCCAAGCAGCTGTTCTACGTGCCGGTCTGGAAAAAGGCCTGGTGGAAGGAGGTCTTCCACGAACTGCGCTGGTATGCCTTCCTCGAGGACGTGCCGAAGAAATACGTGGGCCACAACCCGCTTGCGCAGGTCGCCATGTTCTTCTTCATGACGGTCGGGATCACCTTCATGCTGCTGACCGGATGGGCGCTTTACGCGGAAGGCGCGGGGCAGGGCTCGCTGCCCGATCTCGCGATGGGATGGCTGATCGCACTGGTGGGCAACACGCAGGTGCTGCACTCGATCCACCACCTTGGCATGTGGTTCATCGTGATCTTCATGATGATCCACATCTACGCCGCCATCCGCGAGGATATCATGTCGCGGCAGTCGATGGTCTCGACGATGATCTCCGGGCATCGCACCTTCAAGGACGACCTGCCGGAATGAGCTGACCGCTCCCGGCGCCAACATGGAACGGGCCCTTGCAGGGGCCCGTTTTTCTTTGTGGCAGGAAGGTTTCCGATATTACCCTGAAATGGAAAGGGGTATTACGCCACCCCACCACGGGAAGGATGCTGTTTCTCGAAAATATCATTCCATATCAGGGTCTTGATGAAAGATGCATCTCTCATGCGGAATCGCTGATCCTGCCGGCGGAAGTCTCTAGTCTCGGACGGGCCAGCAGGCGGAGGTCAGGAGGCCGCCGGGCAAGCAGGGGAGGATCGCATGACACGACAGGCACTCATTCTCGGCATCGGAAACGTGCTCTGGGCAGACGAGGGCTTTGGCGTGCGCTGCGTCGAGCATCTTGCCGAAACCCTTTCCTACGGCGCCGACGTGACCGTTCTCGATGGCGGCACGCAGGGGCTCTACCTGCTGCCCTTCCTCGAGGCCGCCGACGTGATGGTCGTCTTCGACGCGGTCGACTACGGGCTCGCCCCGGGCACGATGAAGGTGGTCGAGGGCGACGCGGTGCCGCGCTTCATGGGCGCGAAGAAGATGTCGCTGCACCAGACCGGCTTCCAGGACGTGATCGCGACCGCGCAGCTCATGGGTTACTGCCCCGGTGAGCTGCTTCTGGTCGGCTGCCAGCCCGAGGAGCTCGAGGATTACGGCGGCGGCTTGCGGCCGCAGATCGCCGCCCGCATTCCCGAGGCGGTGCGCATCGGCCGGGAGTGGCTGGCCGCGCGCGGCATCCATGCGACCGAAGGGCGGACGCAGACCGACGCGCTCGCCGATGCCTCGATCCGCCAGCGCGCCTACGAGGACGGTCGCCCTTCCGAGGACGAGGCCTGCCGCACCGGCGACGCCCGGTTCTTCCCGGGAGCGGCCTGAGATGTGCCTGGGCATCCCGATGAAGATCGTCTTGATCGACGGCATCGCCGCACGGGCAACGGGCGACGAGGGCACCGCATTGATCGACCTGTCGCTGACCCCCGAGGCGCGCGTGGGCGACTGGGTGCTGACCCATCTCGGCCATGCCCGCTCGTTGATCTCGGCGCCCGAGGCGCTGCTCATCTCCGAGGCCCTGCGCGGCCTTCGGGCAGTGATGCAGGGCGGCAGCGCCGGCGACGCCTTTGCCGACCTGGACAACCGCGAGCCGGCTCTGCCGCCGCATCTCGAAGCGGCCCGGCGCGCCGGCCGCAAAACCGCCTGAGGAGACCGCCAATGGCACACCCCCTGATCGACCGGCTCGTGACCGACTTCGGCTGGCCCCGGCTTGCCACCATGGCCGACGTCGCGGCCTTCACCGAGGCGCCGGGCGCGCATTGCCTGTTCGTGCCGGGCGACCCGAAGCGCAATCTCGAGAGCGCCGACGTCGCGGTGATCCTGCCGGAACTGCACATGGCCTTTCAGCGCGCCTTTGACTGCGCGCTGGTCGATGATGCCATCGAGGCCGCGCTGCGCGAGCGCACCGGCGTGCTCAAGACACCGTCGCTGATCTTCTTCCGCGACGGCGTCTGCCTCGGCGGCATTCCCAAGGTGCGCGACTGGGACGACTACATGGCCCGCGTCCCGCAGATCCTCAACGCAATCCCCGCCCCGGCGGCCTGACGGAGACACGACGGATGGTCAGCAACTTCCACCTTCCGCCCACGGGCTACGGCCCGGGATCGCAGCCCGAGGACGACGACCTGCAATACATGTCGTTGCCGCAGGACATGCGCACCTTCTCGCCACGGATTCCCGAAGTCGACGACACGGATGCGCTCGCTCCGGCGATGGCGCTGATGACGCAAGTGGCCAAGGCCGCCGACCGTGTCGCGCTGGGCGGGGCGCCCGAGCAGTTCGATCTCTTCGGGCTGGACCCGGCCAATCGCCGGCTCGTCGCAGAGACCATGGGCGAGGGCGAGGTTGCCATGAAGATCCGTGGCCTGCCGTCGCTGCACGCGCAGGAATCGGTGTTCGCCGGGATCTGGATGCTGCACGGGGCCGGGCGCGACGTGATCGAGGTGGCAAGCGCTCCGCAGGACGCCCGCACCCGTGCGTTCGAGCCGTTCCGCCCGGGCAACGCCGATGCTCCTGGTGCCGGTGTCGTCAACGCGCCGCCGCTGCTCGTCGAGCTTCGCGACAAGTCGGCCTCCTTCCCGCAGACGCGGGAGCTGCACGTGGTGAACCTCAGCCTGCTGCCGCACACCGAGGCCGACCTCGCATGGCTCGATGCGCGGCTCGGCGTGGGCTCGACCGACATCCTGTCGCGCGGCTACGGCAACTGCCGGGTCACGGCCACGGCCACGCCGCATGTCTGGCGAGTGCAGTTCTACAACTCGATGGACCAGCTCATTCTCGATACCTTCGAGGTCACCGAAATGCCCGAGGTCGCGCTCGCCGCCGCCGAGGACCTGATGGACAGCGCCGAACGGCTGCGCGAAGTGCTGGAGGCCATCGCATGAGTTTCGAGGGCAGCTATCTCGGCGCGAACGACCGGATCTCGGAGCAGGCGATCATGGAGTGCAAGATCTGCTGGACTCCCTACGAGCCGGCCGAGGGCGACGATACCCGGCAGGTCGAGCCCGGCACGCCCTTCGCGGCCCTGCCCGAGGACTGGTCCTGTCCCAACTGCTCGGCCCCGAAGGAGCAGTTCATGGTGCTCGAGGACCCGGGCGCGGCGGACCTGCTCGAGGCAAACCGGATCGCCGCCGTCACCGCGCGGCTGGTGGCCGACTTCCGCGAGGTCTACCACGCCAAGATGCGCGACGTGCCCATCGTCAACAAGACGCTGCAGGTCGAGGCGGTGGGCTTCACCCGGCACGGCGACCACCTGCTCGGGGTGCTGGTAAGCCCTTGGTTCATGAACCTCGTCCTGCTGCCCGACGCGGGTCAGGACTGGTCCGGCCTCGTCGCCGGCGACAAGGAGGTGATTTCCTTCCCCTCCGGCGACTACGAGTTCATCCACAACACCCGCGAGCTCACCGGCGGCTACAAGGCGTGTTCGCTGTTCTCGCCGATGCACGAGTTCACCCGCCAGAAGGATGCGACCGACGTCGCCCGCGCGGTCATGCAGGCGCTGTTCCAGGAAGAGCACCGCGCGGACACCGACCGGGCCGCAGACATCCGGGCCTCGCGCGAGGAGGCACTGGCCGCGGCGGAAGAGGCCGTGCGCGCCGACGCCGAGGCAGAGACGGACGCGGAGCCCAGCCGCCGGGCGGTCATCACCGGGGGCCTGTCGCATCCGGCGGAGGCCGGCTGATGCTTGCCGTGCCGGTGCGCCCCCTGCCGCGCCTCGTAGCGCGCCCGGTGCCGGCACTGCCGGTGGCGGCGCTGGTGGTGGGGCGCCCGGTCGGCGAGGTCGAGGCGCTGCTGCCCCGGCTCTTCAATCTTTGCAGCGGAGCCCAGAAGGCGGCCTTTTCGGCGGCGCTGGGGGGACATGCGTCGGTCGCGGAGAGCCGCGCCGACGTCTTGCGCGATCACCTGCTGAAGTTTCATGCGACCTGGCCGAGCCTGCTCGGCATCGCGCCGCAGACTTTGCCGACGAAATGGAAGCAGGGCGGCCTGTCGCTGCTGTCCTGGCTCTTCGGCCCATCCGCCGCGCCGCCCGCGACGCCGGATGCATTCGCGGCCTTCCTTTGCCACAGGGACAATCCGCTGGCCCAGGTGCTGGCAATGATCGCCGACCGGTTCGCCCCGGGTGAGGCGGTCTCGGGGCTGCTGCCCGAGGTGACGCCCGAGACCATCTGGGCGCAGGGCGCGCTCGAGAACTCGGTCGCGGCCCGCCATGCCGGTCACCCGGTGATGCGGTCGATCGAGGCGCGCCACGGGCGCGGCCCGCTGTGGCGCGCCTCGGCGCGGCTCTACGACATAGAGGCGGTCTCGAAGGGGCGGCTTCCCGCCGTGACGCGCGGGGCGGGATGGGCGATGGTGCCCGCTACCCGCGGCACCTATGCCATGCGGCTCTCGGTCTCGGGCGAGGGCCGGGTGACGGCGTTCGAACGGGTCACGCCGACGGATGCGCTGCTGGCGCCGGGCGGCATTCTCGACGACAGCCTCGCGACGCTTCCGCCGCAGAAATCCGTGCTTGCCCCGCTGCTTCTCGATATCCTCGATCCATGCGCCCCGGTGCAGCTGGAGGAAACGGAAGATGCATGAGATGTCGCTTTGCGAAGGCATCCGCCGGGTGGTCGAGCAGGCCGCCGCGTCGGAGGAGATCGCCCGGGTGACCCGCGTGCGGCTCGAAATCGGGCGGTTCGCCGGCGTCGAGAAGCCGGCGCTGGAATTCGCATGGGAGATCGTCATGCGCGGGTCCAAGGCCGAGGGCGCCGCGCTCGACATGATCGATTTGCCGGGCCGCGCCCTGTGCTACGACTGCATGGAGACGGTCGAGATCGATCACAGGCTCGACCCCTGCCCACGCTGCGGCGGCGGCAAGCTGATGCCCGACGGGGGCGACGAAATGAGGATCAAGGACATGGAGGTCATCTGATGTGCACGGTTTGCGGCTGCGGAGACGGCAAGATCGAGGGGCATGATCACCATCATCCCCATGCGCATGGCCATCACCATCATCACCACGGAGGGCATGGCGATCTTCACTTCGGCCATGGCGCCGCCGGGGTCGCGGTCGGCAACATGAGCCAGGAGCGGCTGATCGAGATCGAGACCGGCATCCTGTCGGAGAACGACCGCTACGCGCAGGCCAACCGGCAGCAGCTCACCGCGATGGGGGTCTACGCGCTGAACCTCGTCAGCTCGCCCGGCTCGGGCAAGACGACGCTGCTTTGTGCCACCATCCGCGCCATGGGCGGCGGCTGCGCGGTGATCGAGGGCGACCAGCAGACCACCAACGACGCCGACCGCATCCGCGAGACCGGCGCCCCTGCGATCCAGGTCAACACCGGCAAGGGCTGCCATCTCGACGGGCACATGGTCGGCCACGCGCTCGACCACCTGCACCTGCACGCCGGCGGCACGCTGTTCATCGAGAACGTCGGCAACCTCGTCTGCCCGGCGTCCTTCGATCTGGGCGAGGATGCGAAGGTGGCGATCCTCTCGGTCACCGAGGGCGAGGACAAGCCGCTGAAATACCCCGACATGTTCACCGCCGCGAAGATCGCGCTTCTGAACAAGGTCGATCTCGCGCCGCATTGCGACGTGGACCTCGACCTTTACGAAGCGAACCTGCGACGGGTGAACCCGACCATCGAGATCATCCGCGTCTCGGCCCGCACCGGCGAGGGGCTCGACGCGTGGACCTCCTGGCTGCGCTCGGAGGCTGCCGCGAAGACGGCCCCGAGGGCCGCGGAGTGATGGCGGCCCCCAGTCTCCCCACCGTGCTCGTCGTCGATGACGAGCCGTTCTCGGTCGCCTCTATGCGGATGGCGCTCGAGGACGATTTCCACGTGCTCGAGGCGACCTCCGCCGACGAGGCGTGGCGGCTGCTGGAGGAGAACTGGGTGCAGGTTGTGGTCTCGGACCAGCGGATGCCGGGTCGGACCGGGGTCGAGCTGCTGTCGGACGTGCGCGGTCGCTGGCCCGAGACGGTGCGCATCATCGTCACCGGCTACACCGAAAGCAGCGACATGATCGAGGCGATCAACGCGGCGGGCATCTACCAGTTCATCACCAAGCCATGGCATCCCGAGCAGTTCCTGATGGCGGTGCGCAACGCGGCCCGGCTCTTCGAGCTGAGCCGCGATCACGAGCGCATGTCGCTGGAGATGCGCTACCTCGGCTCGACCGCGGCGCAGAAGCTGCAGGCCCGCCGTGCGCAGGCGCAGGAGGCCGGAGGCTTCGACAAGGTGCTGCGCGGCGTCGACAGCCCGCTGAACCCGACCATCGCGCTGGCGCGGCAGTTCGCCAGCTTCGAGGTGCCGGTGCTGATCACCGGCGAGGCGGGCACCGGCAAGACCGACATCGCGCGGGCAATGCACTACGGCTCGTTGCGCAGCGACCGGCCGTTCTACCAGGTCAACTGCGCTGGCATGTCCGACGATCTGCTGGCGGTCGAGCTGTTCGGCGCCAAGCGCGGGGCGGTGCCCGGCGCGGTGCAGGCAAGGGCGGGTCTGCTACAGAAGGCCGACCGGGGCACGCTGCTGCTCAACGGCGTCGACGCGCTCAGCCCGGCGATGCAGCTGCAACTGCTGCACGTGATGACCGAGGGCAGCTTTCAGCCGCTCGGCGGCAACGAGACGCTGACCACCTCGGCCCGGCTGCTGTTCGGCGCGCATCGCGACCTGCGCGGCCTCGTGGCGGCGGGGCAGTTCCGCAGCGACCTGTTCTTCGAGATGGCCGTGACCGAGCTCTCCGTGCCGCCGCTGCGTGGGCGGGCCGCCGACCTGCCGATGCTGGCCGAGCGGCTGCTGCACGAAGCCGCCGAGGCGCATGGCAAGCCGGTGCGGGGCCTGTCGAAACCGGCGCTGGACTTCCTTGTCGCGCACGACTGGCCGGGCAACCTGCCCGAGCTGCGCAACGAGGTGACGCGGATGCTGATCCTCGCGCAGGACATGGTACTCGGGCCGGAGCTGATCTCGCGGCACATTCTTCAGGCCGGCCACTCCGACCGTTGCGAGGGCGCGGTGATCGGCACCGACCTCTGCACCCTCGAGGGCACGCTGAAGGACCGGGTCGAGCTGATGGAGATGCGCATCCTCGGCGAGACCCTGACCCGTTTGAAATGGAACAAGTCGAAGGCGGCGGCAGAGCTCGGCCTCTCGCGCGTCGGCCTTCGGGCAAAGCTGGACCGCTACGGCATCGAGCCGCACGCGTCCGTTGCGGAGGAGGAGTAAGCCATGTGTCTAGGTATTCCCGGACAGATCGTGGAGATCACCGACGAGGGCCGCCAGATGGCGATGGCCTCGGTGTCGGGCGTGCGGCGCGAGGTGTCGCTGGCGCCGGTGGCGGATCGTCCGCTGGCCGCGCTGGTCGGCGAGTGGGTGCTGATCCACGTCGGCTTCGCCATGGCGGTGATCGACGAACACGAGGCGGCGGAGACGCTGGAGGCGCTGCGCGGTCTCGGCGAGGCGCAGGAGGCGCTCGAGGCGATGGCCGAGGGTGCGAAATCTCTGGAGCAACCGGCATGAGATACGTCGAGGAATTCCGCGACCCCAAGGCCGCGAAGGGGGTTCTTGCCGCCATTGCCCGCGTCGCGGACGAGATCGGCTGCACCGCCGAAAATCCGGTGCGGGTCATGGAGATCTGCGGCGGCCACACCCATGCGATCTTCCGCTACGGTCTGGACAAGCTGGTGCATGACGGCATCGAGTTCATCCACGGTCCCGGCTGCCCGGTCTGCGTGCTGCCGATGAGCCGTGTCGATGAATGCGTCGAGATCGCCGAGCGGCCGGGCGTGATCTTCACCACATTCGGCGACGCGATGCGGGTGCCGGGATCGCGCAAGTCGCTGCTTCAGGCCAAGGCCGACGGCGCCGACATCCGCATGGTCTATTCGCCTCTCGACGCGCTCGAACTGGCGCGGCGCAATCCGGCGCGCGAGGTGGTGTTCTTCGGCCTCGGGTTCGAGACCACGACACCCTCGACCGCGCTGACGCTGATGCAGGCGAAGCGCGAGGGGATCGCGAACTTCAGCGTCTTTTGCAACCACATCACCGTGCCGCCGCCCATCAAGGCGCTGCTGGACGACCCGCACATGAAGCTCGACGGCTTCGTCGGGCCGGGGCACGTGAGCATGGTGATCGGCATCCACCCCTACGATTTCATCCCGCAGGAGTATGGCAAGCCGATCGTGGTCGCGGGGTTCGAACCGCTCGACCTGCTGCAATCGGTGCTGATGGTGCTGGAGCAGATCCGTGACGGGCGGGCGCAGGTGGAAAACCAATATGCCCGCGTGGTGCCCGAGCACGGCAACCCGGTGTCCCTGAATGCCATCGCCGAGGTCTACGAGGAACGCCCCAGCTTCGAATGGCGCGGGCTGGGCGAGATCGACGCCAGCGGACTGCGCATCCGCGAGGGCTATCGAGCCTTCGACGCGGAAGAGAAGTTCGGCATCGGCTACGCGGTCGGGCGGCCCTCGGTGCAGGAGCCCGAGGGTTGCGCGTGCGGGGCGGTCATGACGGGGCGCATCAAGCCGACCGCCTGCCCGCAGTTCGGGCGCGGCTGCACGCCCGACACGCCTTTGGGGGCGCTGATGGTCAGCTCCGAAGGCGCCTGCGCGGCCTACTGGACCTATGGCGGGGCACGGGTCTCTGCTCAGGTGGAGCCGGCGGAATGAACATGGCAAGCAAACCCTGCCGCCTGCGCGGAGACCGCGTGACGCTGGCGCATGGTGGCGGTGGGCGCGCCATGCGCGACCTGATCGAAGAGGTCTTCACCGCCGTCTTCAAGCCCGACAGCGGCGAGGACCAGGCGCGGCTGATGACCTCGGCGCTGCAGGTGCCGGGGGCGCGGCTGGCCTTCACCACCGACAGCTACGTCGTGACGCCGGTGGAGTTCCCCGGCGGCGACATCGGCAAGATCGCGGTCTGCGGCACGGTCAACGACCTTGCCGTGGGTGGCGCGGTGCCGCTCTGGCTCTCGGCGTCCTTCATCATCGAGGAAGGCTGCGAGATCGCCCTTCTGCGCCGTCTCGTGGCCAGCATGGCGCGCGAGGCCGAGGCGGCGGGCGTTCGGATCGTCACCGGCGACACCAAGGTGGTCGAGAAAGGGTCTTGCGACACGGTCTTCATCACCACGTCGGGCGTGGGGGTGATCCCGCCGGGCTGCGACCTGCACGCCGAGAACATCCGTCCCGGCGATGTCGCCATCGTCAACGGCGTGCTCGGCGATCACGGCGCGACGATCCTCGCGGCGCGGGGCGATCTGGCGCTGTCGGCGCCGCTCGAGTCCGACTGCCGGGCGCTGGGGCACCTGATGCAGGCGGTGGCCGGAGCCTGCCCGTCGCTGCGCGCGGCACGGGATGCGACGCGCGGCGGGCTGGCGTCCGCGCTCAACGAGATGGCCGAGGCGGCGGGCGTGTCGGTGGAACTCGACGAGGCCGCGCTGCCGCTGCGCCCGGAGGTCAAGGGGATGTGCGAGATCCTCGGGCTCGATCCGCTCTACCTCGCCAACGAGGGGGCGCTGGTGCTCTTCGTGCCGGAGGAGGAGGCAGAGGCGGCACTTGCCGCGATGCGCTCGGACACCGCCGGGCAGGGGGCGGCGGTCGTGGGGCGTGCCGTGGACAAGGGCGCGGTGCCGGTCACCATGCGTTCGGCCTTCGGCGGCACGCGGATCGTCGACATGCTGGTGGGCGAGCAGCTGCCGAGGATCTGCTGAGGCTGCGATAGCCGCGCATCGCCGGCCCGTGGGGTGGCGCTCCTGCTTGTGGAGCCTCTTGATTTATCCCGGCCAGACCCGGAAGACCTCGTCACGTCGCGCCGATGTCAGCCAATCGCCAGCCCGGGGGACGGGCCGGCGATGCGCGGCGGCTTCGCCTTGATTCCGCGCGGGTCCGTGCGTTCGCTCAGCGTGCCACCACCACCTTGCGCCCGCGATGTTCCAGCAACTCGAAGGGCGTGTCGAAGACATCGCGCAGCGTGTCCTCGGTCAGCAGGGCGGCGCTCGCGTCCTGCGCGGCGATGCGGCCGTCCTTCATCGCGACGATATGGTCGGCCCAGCCGGCGGCAGCGTTGATGTCGTGCAGCACGATGACGATGCTGCGGGTCTCGTCCCGCGACAGGGCGTGCAGCCGGGCCATCAGGTCACGCGCATGGCGCGGATCGAGCGCGTTGAGCGGCTCGTCCAGCAGCATCCACGGGGTGTCCTGCGCATAGGTCATGGCGATGAAGGCGCGCTGCCTCTGGCCGCCCGACAGCGTGTCGATGGTCCTTTCGGCAAGCTCGGTGAGCGCAAAGGCGGTCAGTGCGCGGTCGACCATCTCGGAGTCCTCGCGGCCCGGGCGCCCCTGGTGATGGGGCCAGCGCCCGAAGCCCACCAGTTCGCGCACCCGCAGGCGGCTGACCAGCGCCGGGGACTGCTGCAGCAGGGCGACCGTCCGGGCGCGCTGCCGGTCCGGCACGGCGAAGGGGTCGATGCCGTCGATCCGCACGCTGCCGGCCGAGGGATGCTCGAGCCCCGAGATGCAGTGCAGCAGCGTCGATTTGCCGGCGCCGTTCGGCCCGATCAGCGCGGTGATGCCGCCGCGCGCGAGCCGGGTCGAGACATCCCGAAGGATCTGCGTGCCGCCGGCGTGGTAGCTGAGGGACTCGATCTCGATCATCTGCGTTTCCGTTTCAGCACGAGGAGAAGGAAGAGCAACCCGCCGAAGAATTCGACGATCACCGCCAGCGCCGACTGGCTGCCGAGCAGGCGCTCGAAGACGAATTGCCCTGCGACGAGGATCAGCGCCCCGAGAAGCGCCGCGGCGGGCAGCAGGATGGCGTGACGGTGGCTGACGGTCAGCTGCCGTGCGAGGCTCGCGGTCAGCAGCCCGAGGAAGGTGATCGGCCCCACCAGCGCGGTCGAGACCGAAACCATCGCCGCCATCAGCAGCAGCGCGCCCATCACCACGCGGTCGTGGTCGAGCCCGAGGCCACGCGCGGTGTCGCGACCGAGTCCCGCCACGTCGAGCGCCGGTGCCATGCGCAGCGCAGCGGCCAGTGCCGCGAGCAGCACAACGGCCGCCATGGCAAGCTGTGACGGCTCCACCCGTCCGAAGCTTGCGAACATCGCCTGCTGGACCACGGCGAAATCGGAGGGGTCCATGAGCCGCTGCACCATCTCCGAGAGCCCGCGCAGCAGCACGCCGAGGATGATGCCCGTGAGGATCATCCGGGTCACGTCGCGCGCATCGCGCCGCAGCAGCAGCCCGAAGAGCGCCGCAGAGGCCACGGCGAGCGCCGCCACCTCGAGCAGGAAGCGGATCGTGCCGGGAATGCCGGCCAGCCCGACCCCGCCGAGGAAGAGCACGAGCAGCGTTTGCATCAGCACGAAGAGCGCGTCGAACCCCACGAGCCCCGGCGTCAGGAGCCGGTTGCCCGAGACGGTCTGGAACAGGATCGTTGCGGCTCCGCTGGCGGCGCCGACGCAGACCAGCGCGCCGAGCTTCGCGGCGCGCAGCCCGAGGATGAAGCCGAAGGGCGCCCGCAGCTGCCACGCGAGGAAAGCGCCGCAGAGCGCCAGCAGGGCGAGCCCGAGCCAGAGGACGCGCCGCTCAGCCATGTCGCCGCCCCGGGGCCGCGTGCAGCAGCCAGAGGAAGACGCCCGCGCCGAAGACGGCGACGACCGTGGCGGCTGGGATCTCGAAGGGATAGCGCAGCAGGCGGCCGATGACATCGGCGCCGAGCAGCAGGATGCCGCCGCCGACCGCGATCAGCGGCAGGTTGGCCCGCAGGTTGTCGCCGCGCCAGCGCGCCACGAGGTTCGGTGCGACCAGCCCGACGAAGGGAAAGGCGCCGACGGTCACCAGCACCAGCGCGGTGATGACCGAGACTACCACGAGCCCCAGTGCCCGGGTCTGGCGGTAGTCGAGCCCGAGGCTCTTCGCCTGTGTTTCGCCCAGCCCGAGGATGGTGATGCGGTCGGCGACCACGTAGAGCAGCACCGCCAGCGCGGCGATGGCCCAGAGCCACTCGTAGCGGCCCTGCATGACGCCCGAGAACTCGCCCAGCCGCCACGCGCCGAGGAACTGCATGAGATCGGCGGTCCAGGCGATGTAGACGCCGACCGCGCCGAGGATGCCGCCGTAGACCATGCCGACGATCGGCAGCAGCATCGGGTCTTCGCGCGGCAGCCGCGTGGCAAGCGCGAGGTAGCCGGCCATCCCCGCGAGCGCGGCGGCGGCGGCGATCAGCATCTTGCCCGCCACGGCAAGGCCCGGGGCGATCAGCGTGACCCCCAGGAGCCCCAGCATCGAGGCCTCCGGCGCGCCGGTGAGCGAGGGTTCGACCAGCCGGTTCTGCACCACCTGCTGAACAACCACCCCCGCCAGCGCCAGCCCGGCACCGGCCAGCAGCGCGGCGGCGGTGCGGGGCAGGCGGCTGACCATCAGCAGCCAGCCGGCGTCGTCTCCGAAGCTCGCCGCGCCGATCAGCAGGCTGGCCACGACGAGCGCGGCCAGCACGGAAAGGGTGATGATCCAGGCGCGGCGCACGTCGGGCTCAGCTGTCGCTGGCCGCATCGCCGAAGGCGGCGGTCATCTCGTCGAGCGTGTGGATCATGGAGCGCGCGCCACCGCCCGAGATATACATCGGTGCGGCGTCGAGATAGACGATCCGGTCATTCCGGGCAGCGCTGGTGCGCGCCACGATGGGGTTGTCGAGCGTCGCCTGCGCGGCCTCGCTGTCGGCATGGATCGCCGCGCCGCGGTCGATCACGATCAGCCAGTCCGGGTCGGTCTCGGCGAGGAACTCGAAGGAGATCGCCTGCCCGTGCTTCTCGGCGGTAAGGCCCGGGTGTGCCTCGGGCAGGCCGAGCGCGTCGTGCAGCCAGCCGAAGCGGCTGCCGCTGCCGTAGGCCGAGATCTTGCCGCCGTTGGTCAGGATGATGAGCGCGTCGCCCTTGCCCTCGACCGCCGTGCGGGCCGTCTCGATTTTGGCGTCGATGGTTTCGGTCAGCTCGGCGGCGGCGTCTTCCTTGTCGAAGATCCTGCCGAAGACGGCGATGTTGGCCCGTGCGGCCTCGACGGTGTCACCTGCCGGGATGGTCATGTCGATGGTCGGCGCGATGGAGGCCAGCGGTTCGGCCTGTGCCGAAGAACGTCCGCCGACGACGATCAGGTCGGGCTGCATCACCGCCAGCGCCTCGAAATCGGGCTCGAACAGCGTGCCGACGGTCTCTGCGCTTTCCATGAGCTCGTCTGCGCCCTCAAGGTAGAGCGGCGCGGGCAGGCCGGCGATGGGCTGACCCAGGGCCGAGATCGTGTCGACTGCGGCCGGATCGAAGACGACCACGCTTTGCGGCGCGGCGGGAACCTCTGAGGACCCCGCGGCGGTATCGACGGTGACGGTCTGGGCAGTGGCGGCGACGGCGGTGGCGCAGGCAAAAAGCCCTGCAAGAAGCAGTGGACGCATGAACGGGCTCCCGGTCGGAATGTGGGTGCGTGGCATGGCGAGGGCCGGCTTCGCAGGTGTATTCGCCTGATACCGGATTGTTCTTCGAGGCTGCAATGCTTAGTCTGACATAAATTATCAACTTTTGGAGCGCCGCCATGTCGATGCGCGAAATCGGAACCTTCACCACCCCCAACGCCTCGAAATACCTTCAGCAACTCTGCAAGCATTTCGCCCACAAGGTCGACGTCGAATACGACGAGACGCGCGGCAAGGCGCAGCTTCCTCCCGGTCCGGCCGTGCTGACCGCCGAAGCGGATGCGTTGCGGGTCGAGATCAGCGCCGAGAGCGACGAGGGCATGAAGACCGCCCGTCACATCATCGACGACCACCTCGCGCGCTTCGCCTTCCGCGAGGATTTCGCGGGCATGGAGTGGGTGAGCGCCTGACGCCTTTCTGCCTCGGGGCGCGGCCAAGTGGCCCGAGTGACGCCGGAGCGCCCGGTCTCGCCGTCGTCTCCAGCGGGGCGGCGGCTTTTTTCGACATGTCCTGTGGCCGGGGTCGTGACGTTGCCCCCTCGGACCCGCGCCCCTTGCGCGCAGCGCGGGAGGCGCGGCCTGCGGGCGCCTAAGCGCCTAAGCGCCTACGCCTGCGCGGCTCCTCCATGTGGACACAGGTGGGCTGATCGAGTCCCGCCGGCGTCGCCGTTTGCCTTCATCGCACTGGATTATGCCCCACGCGCCCTGGCCATGAGGGGCGCGGTTTCGTGTCGAACAGGCAACTGCATCGTTTTCCGGCACCGGCTGATCGTCCCGCGGCGGCGAGGGCGGGCCGCCGTCGTGGCGCTTGACAGATGCAGTATGTCCGGGTGACGATCAAATAACGGACTATGTAACCGATAATCGGATAATCATTTTGCCTGACATCAGCCTCTCAGCGGGAAAGGCCATCGTCGTCTTCCGGGCGATCTGCGCGATTGGGCGCCCGTGTTCGGTGGCTGAAATCGCCGCCGAGGTGGGCTATCCGCGAACCGTCACGGTCCGCATGATCGCGACGCTCGAGCACTACGAGTTCATCGAGCGTGGCGGCCAGACAGGGCTCTACTCGGTGAACCCGGCCCTGCTGCACCATGTCCAGAAGGCATTGGCGCAGAACCCGGTCCTGAGCCGTGTCGAGCTGATCATGCGGGATATCGTGAACCAGACGCAGGATACCGCGCTCTACATGATCCGCAGCGCCGGCACCGCGCTGGTGATGCAGCGGGTCGAAGGGTCCGCCCCGGTGCGGATCTTCGCCTCGGAAGTGGGGATGGAGCTGCCGCTTCACTGCGGCGGGGCGCCGCTTGCCCTGCTGGCATATGCGCCGGAAGAAGACGTGGACGCCTATCTTTCGCAGCCGTTGCTCAAGCGGACGGAGCGGACCATGACCGATCCCGACGCGATCCGCGCCCGGCTGGCCTCGGTGCGTGAGGCGGGGTTCTCGGTCGGCGACGAAGACCTGTTCGACTACGTGGTCGCGGTCGGGGCGCCGATCTTCGACAACGATGGCAAGCTCGCCGGCGCGGTGAGCGTCGGCAACATCATCCAGCGATACACCCCGGAGCGGGTGCAGGAGGTCGGTCGCATTCTCACGGAAACGATCGCGAAATACTGACGGAGGCGGCCTGATGGCAGAGAATTTCACTCGGGCCATGGTGGTGGCCCCCCAGCCCGAAGCGACGGAATGCGGTATCGAGGTGCTGCGCGCGGGCGGAAACGCGGTCGATGCCGCCATCGCGGCGGCCTTCGTGCAGGGCGTCGTGGACCCCCTGATGTGCGGCATCGCGGGCTTCGGCAGCATGGCGGTCTGGCGGGCCACGGACGGGGCGCATGAATACGTCGATTTCCATGCGCCGGCGCCGGCTGCGTCGACCCCCGACATGTGGGAGGACCTGATCGAAGGCGAGGCCCGCGACGGCTTCGGCTTCACGCTCAGGGGTCACGTCAACGATCTCGGCTATCGCTCGATCTGCGTGCCGGCCTCGCTCAGGGCCTATGCCACCGCGCACGAGCGCCACGGGCGGCTGCCCTGGGCGGACCTGCTGACCCACGCGATCCGCTGGGCGCGAGATGGCTGGGTCGTGCGTCCGCATGTGCATGGCTGGTGGTCGCAGCCCTCGGAGATGGGGCGTGTCGCGAACTACGAGCGCATCGCCTATTCCGACGCGGGCCGCGCGCTCTACTGCCGCGACGATGGCAGCCCCAAGCAGGTGGGGGACTGGGTGGTGAACCCTGACCTTGCCGAGACCCTGCGAACCATCGCAAGCGAGGGGGCCGACAGTTTCTACACCGGAAGCATCGCAAGCGTGATCGCCGCCGACATGAAGGCGAACGACGCACTGCTCTCGGCCGAGGATCTTGCCGCCTACCGGGCGAAGATCCGCAAGCCAGTCGAGACCGACTATCGCGGCTACCGCGTCACCACCAACCAGCCGCCGGGTGGCGGGGTGATGCTGGCGGAGATGCTGAACATCCTCGAGAACTTCGACCTCGCGGCGATGGGCCACAACAGCGCCGAGTACCTGCGCGTGGTCTGCGAGGCGATGAAACAGGCGACCATCGACAAGGATGCCCATGTCGGCGATCCGGATTTCGTGGCTGTCCCGGTCGAGATGCTGCTGTCCAAGAGCTACGCTGCCGAGGTCGCCGGGCGCATCCGGCGCGGCGAGAAGGCGGACGTGCCGCGGTTCTCGGCGGACGGGCCGAGCAAGGACACCACGCAGATCTGCGTCACCGACCGGGAGGGCAACTGCGTGTCGATGACCCATTCGCTGGGGATGCCCTCGGGCGTCGTCACGCCGGGGCTCGGGTTCATGTACAACGGCTGCATGGGGGTCTTCGATCCGCGCCCCGGTCATGCGGGCTCGATCGCGCCGGGCAAGGCGCGGTTCAGCTCCGTCTGCCCCTCGATCATCTTCAGGGACGGCGCGCCGGTGCTGGTGATCGGCGCGCCGGGCGCCACGCAGATCGCCATGGGCGTGCTTCAGGCGACGCTCAACGTGTTGGATTTCGGTGCGTCCATGTCCGACGCGGTGAGCTGGCCGCGGTTCTCGGCGACCTCCAACCTGATCGACGTCACGAACCGGATCCCGTGGTCGGTGACGCGCGCGCTGGAAGAGCAGGGCTACGGTGTCGTGCGCAGCCCGCAGAGCTACGGCATCGCCTGGGTTCACGGGATCCGGCTGACCGAAACCGGCCCCGAAGGCGGTGCGGATCCGGCGACCGACGGCATGGCGCTGTCATGCTAGGCGCGGAGACGTACCAGCGCCGGTGCGACGGGGGGCTGCCGGGCGGCATGGGTGCGACACGATCCGCCGCCGGTCGGAGTGGGCGCCGTGCGCGCGCCGCGATGCTCCAGGCCGCGTCAGGATTTTCCCGACTGGGTGTTGATCCAGAGGATCTCGGCGGGCTGCGTTCCCACGCATTCGAAGCGGTGCGGGCGGGTGGAGTCGAAGCCGAAGCTGTCACCTTCGGTGAGCAGGTAGATCCCGCCCTCGACCTCGAGCCGCAGGGCGCCGCTGAGCACGTAGCCCGCGTCGAGCCCCTCGTGGCCATAGGCCTCGGGACCGGAGCTGCTGTCGGGGGTCATGCGCACCATCATCAGCTGAAGCCCGTCGAGCCCCTTGGGCGTGAGCAGGTGCTTGCGGATACCCTGTGCGTTGACGTCCATCTCGTGGCCGGTGTCGCGGCGGATGACGATGCCGTCGACCTCCTCCGCGACCGGGTCCGCGAAGAAGTAGGACAGGGGCACGTTGAAGCTCGTGGCAAGCTTGTTCAGCGTCCGCACCGAGGGCGAGGACAGGTCGCGCTCGATCTGGCTGAGCGCGCCGACCGAGAGATCCGCCTTGCCCGAAAGCTCCATCAGCGACAGCCCGTGACTCTTGCGCATCGCCCGCAGTCGCTGGCCGAGCGTCGCGCAATTGCTTTCCTGATCTTTCATGCCGTCATCCTCGTGCGCCGGCCGAGAGCCGAGCGTCTTGTCTCAGAACATCAAAACTTGCGCAAGTTTAGCCAAAAAATGAAATTTTCCACGAAAATATGAAAAATCGCTTGCTTAAAAATCAGTAAAGTGAATTTTTTATATAAAGTTTTCATCTTTGGGAGAAGCAGATGCGAGTCGGTGTGGAAGTCGGGGGAACCTTTACGGACCTCGTGGCGGTCGATGGCGGAGAGATCCAGCTCCGCAAGGTGCCGTCCACGTCGTCGAACCCCGATGTGGGCGTGCTGAACGCGCTGGACCAGGCCGAGGTGGCGCTCTCCGGGGTGACCGACCTCGTGCATGGGTCGACGGTCGCGACCAACGCGCTGCTCGAGCGGAAGGGCGCGAGGGTCGCCTTCGTGGTCACAAGCGGCTTCCGTGACATCCTCTTCCTGCAGCGCCACGACCGTCGCAACATCTACGACCTGCGCTACAAGCGTCCGCGTCCGGTGGTGGACCGCGCCGATTGCTTCGAGGTGGCCGAGCGGGTGGACGCCTCGGGTGCCATCGTGTCGAAGCTCGACGTGAGCGCAGAGGTTGCCCGGCTGGTGCCGATGCTGCGCGCGGGAGGCTACAAGTCGGTCGCCGTCTGCCTGCTCTCGTCCTATGCCAATCCCGCACATGAAGAGGCGCTGCGCTCGGCCCTGAACGCGGCGCTGCCGGAAATGCTGGTAACCGCCTCGGCGGATGTCACCCGCGAGTTCCGCGAGTTCGAGCGTGCCTCGACCGCGACGCTGGCCGCCTACGTCCAGCCGGTGATCGACAGCTACCTGTCGCGGCTCGAGACCGAGCTCGGCGCCCGCGGGTTCGACGCGCGCTTCTCGATCATGCAGTCGAACGGCGGCCGCATCCCCGCGACGGCCATGCGCCGCAACGCCATCTCGGCGCTGTTCTCGGGCCCCGCGGCCGGTGTCGTCGGTGCCGTCCGGCAGGCCGAGAGGGCCGGGACGGACAATGTCATCACCTTCGACATGGGCGGGACCTCGACCGATGTCTGCCTCGTGACCGACGGCCGGCCCGGCATCTCGCCGGATACCGAGCTGGACGGTCTGCCGGTGCGCACGCCGGTCATCGACATCGCGACGGTGGGTGCGGGCGGCGGCTCGCTGGTCTGGATGGACGACGGCGGCATGCTGCGGGTGGGCCCCCGCAGCGCGGGCGCCGAGCCGGGGCCGGCCTGCTACGGGAAGGGCGGCACGAAGCCCACGATCACCGACGCCCACGTCATCCGCGGCACGATACGCCCCGAGGCGTTCCTCGGCGGCACCATGAAGATCGACCGCGCCGCCGCCGAGCGCGCCTTTGAACCGGTCGCGCAGGCGCTGGGCCTGAGCGTGGCCGAGGCCGCGACCGCCGCGCTGCGTCTTTCGGTGGCCAACATCGTGCGTGCCATCCAGCTGGTCTCGACCGAGAAGGGCAACGACCCGCGCGACTACGCGCTGGTGCCCTACGGCGGGGCCGGGCCGCTGCTGGCCGCCGAGATCGCGGAAGAGATGCAGCTCGATCGTGTCGTGGTGCCGCCGAACCCCGGTGTGCTGTCTGCCTATGGTCTGATCGCCTCGGACTTCTCCAAGATCACCGCGGTCACCCGCCGCTTCGTGGTGGATGCCGACGCGCCCGGGCAGGTGCGGGCCGCCCATGCCGAGATGGAGGCCGCCGCCCGCGCCGATTTCGAGAGCTACGGGCTGAAGGACGGGCTGAGCTTCGAGTTCGTGGCCGACATGCGGTTCGTCGGGCAGGCCTTCGAGGTGCCGGTCGAGCTGACGCCGGAAACCCTGTGCCACCTCGATGCGACGAAGCTCGAGGACCTGTTCCAGGCCGCGCACCATCGGATCTTCCTGCACGGAGGCTCCAAGGGCCAGAAGATCGAGGTCGTGGGATTCCGCATGACGGTGACGCGCGCCATCGAGGAGCTGCCCGCCTTCCGCGAGCGCGCCAGCGACGCCGAGGCACCGAAGACCAGCCCCGTGGTCCTCCCCGACGGCACACCCGGCACCGCCGCCGTTCACGCCGCGTCGAGCCTGAAGGTCGGCGAGCCGGTCACCGGACCCGCGCTGATCGAGGGCTATTCCTCGACCACCTACGTGCCCCCGGCATGGGCGGTCTCCCGTGACGCCGAAGACAACCTGATCATGACGAGGGCCGTGCAATGACCGTTTCCGCCATCGACTACGCCGTTCTGAGCCAAGCCATTCTCGCCGCCGCGCGCGAGATGGGGGCCAAGCTCATCCGGTCGGCCTATTCCACCATCCTGCGCGAGGCGCGCGACGGCTCGGCGGCGATCCTCGACCGTGACGGCAACACCGTCGCACAGGCCGAACTGATCCCCATGCAGCTCGGCACCATCGGCGCGGTCTTCCAGGCCTGTGCGCGGGAATACGATCTCGACGAGGTCGGCCCCGACGATTTCTTCGTCATCAACGACAGCTATTCCGGCGGCCAGCACCTGCAGGACGTGTTCTTCTTTCACCCGATCTTCGCCGGTGACCGCCGCGTCGGGTTCGCGGCCTCGGTGGCGCACCATCTCGACATCGGCGGCGGCTCGCCCGGTCTGTCGGTCCACGCCCGCGACGTGCACTCCGAGGGCATCATCATCCCGCCCACCAAGTTCTCGATGTCGCGCGACTGGAACGGCGGCATGCTGGAACGCATCCTGCGCGCCAACGTCCGCGCGCCGCTGCAGACCATGGGCGACTTCAACGCGCAGATCGCCGCGAACCGCATCGGCGCGCAGCGCATCGGCGAGATGTGCGAGCGCTATGGTGCCGAGACCGTCGAAGAGGTCATGGCCGAGTTCCAGAGCTACACCGAGCGCCGGGTCCGTGCCGCCATCGCCGAGGCGCCCGACGGCGTCTACCTCGGCGAGGCGGTGATCGACGACGACGGCGTCGGCACGACCCCGGTCAGGATCAAGTCGAAGGTGACCATCGAGGGCGACCGGCTGACAGTCGACTACACCGGCACCGACCCGCAGGTCTCGACCAACCTCAACGCACCGCTGGCGGCGGCGATCTCGGCCACGATGTCCTGCGTGAAATCGGCGCTGACCTCGCCCGACATCCCGTTCAACGCGGGGCTCACCCGCTCCATCGACGTGATCGTGCCGGAGGGCAGCATCCTCAACCCGCGTTACCCGGCGCCGGTCCGGGCGCGGATGGAGAGCTGCTACCGCGCCTTCAACGCCACCATGAACGCGCTGTCGCAGGCGGTGCCCGAGAAGGTGATCGCCAACGGTTTCGACTGCACCACCGTGGCCTGCCTGAGCTGGCTCAACGACGGCGCCTACTCGGTCTATCTCGAGATCTTCGGGGGCGGCTACGGGGCCTCGGTCGCCGAGGACGGCTGCGACGCCATCGACGGCCCGATGTCGAACTGCGCCAACACCCCGGTCGAGGCCATCGACCAGGACTACGAGTTCTTCCGGGTCGAGGAATACGCGCTCACCCCCGACAGCTTCGGCCACGGCACCATGCGCGGCGGCACCGGCTTCGTGAAGACCTTCCGCATCCTGCGCGACGGGGCGACGGTGGCGCTTTACGCCGACCGCTTCACCACCGCGCCGCAGCCGCTCTTCGGCGGCGAGGCGGGCACAATGGGGGCCTGCGAGATCCACCGCGGCGACGAGGTGATCCGGCTGACCTCGAAGGACATGGCCGATCTCAAGGCGGGCGACCTCGTGGTCTTCCGGCTGGGCGGCGGCGCGGGCTACGGCCCGGCGGCGGACCGTCCCGCGGAACTGGTCGCGGACGACCTGCGCAACGGGCTCATCAGCGAGGAAACGGCCCGCACCACCTATCCCGCGCAGATGGAGGCGCTTGCGTGACACGCTCGGCGGATCTCTGGGACAAGTCGCTGTGGTACGCGACGGCGGAAGAGCCCGATCCGGGCTCCGACGCGCCGGCTGACGCAAGGGTGCTGGTGGTGGGCGGGGGCTTTACCGGCCTTTCGACAGCGCTGCACCTTGCCGAGCGTGGTGTCAGGGTGACGCTGATCGAGGCGGAGAAGATCGGCTACGGCGCATCGGGGCGCAACGGCGGGCAGGTGATCCCGGGTCTGAAGGTCGATCCCGCCGAGATGCGTGCCCGCTGGGGCTCCGAGGCGGGCGGGCGGCTCGTGGATTTCGCCGGAGGCGTGGCGGACCGGGTGTTCGATCTGGTCGGACGCTATGGCATTGCCTGCGGGGCCTCGCGCAATGGCTGGATCCAGGGCGCGCATTCTATGCTGGCACTGAAGGCGGTGCATGCCCGGGCCCGCGAGTGGGAGGCCGAGGGCGCCCCGGTCGAGGTCTACGACGCGCAGGCCATGGCCTCTGCCACCGGCGCGGTCGGCTACACCGGAGGCTGGCGCGACATGCGGGCCGGGATGCTCAACCCGCTTGCCTACGCGCGGGGGCTGGCCCGGGCCGCCAGATCGCTCGGCGTTTCGGTCGTCACCGGCAAGCGCGTGACCGCCGTCACCCGCGATGGGGCCGGCTGGAAACTGGATCTCGGCGGAGAGACGCTCCGGGGCGAGACCGTCGTGCTCGCGACCAATGCCTATGACGCGACACTGATGCCGAAGCTGGCGCGGTCGATCCTGCCGGTGCAGTCCACCGTCATCGCCACCGTGCCGCTGAGCGGTAACGTGGCACGCTCGATCCTGCCGCAGGGGGCCTGCGCTTCGGAGGTCCGCAAGCTTGCCTTCTACTACCGGATGACCCCGGACGGCCGCTTCGCCATCGGCGGGCGCGGCGCCACCGGCCCGGAGCACAGCATGGGGCTTCAGGCGGCACTGGAAGGCGGGATGCGGCGGACCTTCCCGCAACTCGGCGACGTGCAGATCGAGAAGGCATGGTCGGGTCACCTCGCGCTGACCATGGACCACCTGCCGCACCTGCACGAGCCCGAGCCGGGCCTGTGGGCGGTCGCGGCCTACAACGGGCGCGGTGTGGCCATGGCCACCGGCATGGGTGCCGCGCTGGCCGCGCGCATCGCCGAGGGCACGCCTCTGCCACTGCCCGAGACCGGGATCCGCCCCATCGCGTGGCATGCCCTGCGCCGGCCCGTGATGGACGTGGGCGTCCGCTACTACTGGATGAAGGACAAACTGGGTTTCGCCTCCTGACCGGAAGCGGGCCTTGGCTTTTCCCCGATGTCGGGGGCGGGCCACATCAGACGCCGGCAAAGACCGGCAGCAACAGGGAGACGACCATGAAGAAGACCAAGGCACTGCTTCTCGCCTCGACGCTCTGCGCCGCGGCTCCAGTCGCGGCGGAAGAGATCACCGCTTCGATCTGGTTTCCGGAAACCCACCCCCTGACACGCGACGGATACATGGCGCTGAAGGACACCATCGAGGAAACCTCGGGCGGCGAGCTGACCATGCAGCTCTACACCGGGACCTCGCTGCTGCCGCCGGTGGCGCACCTGTCGGGGCTGACGGATGGCATCGTCCAGATGACCTATCACGCGGGCACCTACACGCCGTCGGACCTGCCCGAGGACAACACCATCGCGGCGCTGGCCATCGGACTGCCCGACAGCATGACCGCGGCGATGGCGGTCGCTGATTTCTACATCAACGACGAGCAGATGCAGGGCATGTTCGACCGTCTCGGCATCACCTTCCTCGGGTCCTATGCCTCGCCTCAGTACGTCATGATGTGCTCGTCCGAGATCACGACGCTGGACCAGGTCGAGGGCAAGAAGCTGCGGACCCCGTCGCCGGTTCACGCCGCATGGGCGGAGAGCGTCGGTGCGGTGCCGGTCAGCGTCCCGTCGTCCGAGATGTTCTCGGGGCTCGAGAAGGGCCAGCTCGACTGCGCCATCAACGCGGCCAACGACCTCAAGTCGCGGTCGCTCTGGGACGTGGCCAAGTATACGACCCTGCTGAACTTCGGGCCTTATTTCGCGGGTTGGATGTATGGCATGGACCGCGGCGCATGGGGGGATCTCTCCGAGACAGGTCGCCAGACGCTGATCGACGCGATGCCGGCCAACATCGTCAACCTGACCGAGAGCTACATGGGCACCGTTGACGAGGCGCTGGCCGAGGCCCCGGATCACGGCGTGACCATCGACGAGCCCTCGGAAGAGCTGATCGCCAGCCTCGACGAGTTCAACGCGACCGAGGTCGACGGTCTTGCCGTCGAGACCGGTGAGCGGCTGGGGGCCGAAGACCCGGCGGGGCTCGCCGAGCGGTTCAAGGAAACATACGCCAAGTGGGAAGGCCTGATGGCCGACGTCCCGGCCGACGATCTCGACGCGATCGCCGAGCTGCTCCGGACCGAGGTCTACGACAAGCTGGACGTGACGAACTACGGGCTCTGATCCGACAACCAAGGAGGCGACGATGATGGCAGGGATCGACAGGGGACTCTTGTGGCTCTCCCGCGTGCTCATTCTGATTGCGGGGGCAGGGCTGGCACTGATGATGATCCAGACCGTGGCCGACGTCGTCGCCGACAACTTCTGGAACCATCCGATACCGGGAAACCTCGAGGTGATCTCGGTCTATCACATGGTTCTGGTGGTGTTCATGCCGCTCGCGTTCGTCGAGTGGCAGCATGAGAACATCCAGGTGGACCTGCTCTGGCGGATCATGCCGGGCTGGTTGCAGCGCGCGGTGCTGGTGCTGGGCTACGCGGTGAGCTCGGCCTTCTTCGCGATCCTCGTGTGGCGGACGTGGTTCGACGCCATGAATGCATTCGCGAAGAACGAGATGATGATGGGCAACGTCTACGTGCTGATCTGGCCCGCGAAATTCGTGCTGCCCATCGGCTTCGCCGGGATCTGCCTGATCTCGTTGCGACACGCCGTTCACGCGGCGATCGACCCGGCGTTTTCGCCAGAGCCGGCGGACCCCGCCGAAGGCCATATCTGAGACGGGAGCCGGAAAATTGGAAAACGTCACCATCGGATTCATCGGCCTCGGGGCCGGCATCCTGCTGCTGTTGCTCAGAGTGCAGATCGGCGTCGCGCTGGGCCTCGTGAGCTTCATCGGCATCGCGGTGCTGCTCAACATGCGCGCCGCCTGGGGGATCATCACCGCGATCCCGTTCAACTTCGTGGGCGACTGGAATCTGACCGCCATCCCGATGTTCCTGCTGATGGGGTTCATCGCTTCCGAGGCGGGGCTCTCGTCGGGACTGTTCCGCACCATGCGCATGCTGCTGAGCTGGCTTCCCGGCGGGCTCGCCGTGGCCAGCGTGGGGGCGAGCGCGGTGCTCGCGGCGGCTTCGGGTTCGTCGGTGGCGACCTCCTCGGCCTTCGCCCGCATCGCCACGCCGGAGATGCTGCGCTACCGCTACGATCCGGGGCTTGCCACCGGCGTGATCGCGGCGGCGGGCACCCTGGGCTCGCTCATCCCGCCGTCGATCCTGATGGTGCTCTACGGATACCTCGCGGAGGTCTCGGTGGCGAAGCTTTTCGCCGCGGGGGTCATGCCGGGAATCCTGACCGCACTGGTCTTCACGACGATGATCGTGCTGCGGGTGATCCGCAAACCGTCCCTTGCGCCCAAGGTAGAGACCTCTTTTACGCGGGCGGAACTGCTGGACGCGATCAAGGAGACCTGGGCGCTGCCGGTGATCATCCTCGGCGTTCTGGCCGGGATCTTCCTTGCGGTCTTCACCCCCACCGAGGCCGGCGCCGTGGGGGCCGCGCTTGCCATCGTGGTCGCGGCGCTGAAGCGGAGCCTGACGTGGGCGGTTCTGGCGCGGGGCTTCCGCCAGACGCTCGTCAGCACGGCGAGCATCTTCATGGTGGTGATCGGGACCTCGCTTCTGGGGCGCTTCATGGCGCTGTCGGGGGTGCCGGGCTTCGTCGCGGATGCCTTCATCGCGTGGGGGAGTTCGCCGCTGATGGTGATCCTCGCGGTGTCGCTGCTCTACCTGCTGCTCGGCTGTTTCCTCGACAGCATCGGGATTCTGCTGCTGACCATGCCGATCATCCTGCCGATGGCGCACGAGGCGGGGCTGGACCTGATCTGGTTCGGAATCATCCTCGTGAAGCTTCTTGAGGTCGGGCTGCTGACCCCGCCCGTCGGGCTGAACGTCTACATCATCAAGGGCGCTCTGGGCGACCGGGTCTCGCTGACGACGATCTTCCGGGGCGTGGGCTGGTTTGTGGCGGTCGATCTGCTGGTGCTTCTGGCGCTGGTGTTCCTGCCGGGAATCACTCTCTGGCTGCCGGGGATGATGGAGTAGGCGCGGGCCCTCTCGCCAGGTTTTCCGGCCGTCCGGATCACGAGGAACTGGCGCCTTCGATCACCGATCCTCTGCGCCGTATACGGCGTGGCCGGGCCTTGCTCGTGACGTCTTGCGGGCGGGCTTCCCCGTGCCTCTCTTGGATGTCTTGGGGTATGGTTCAACTATCTGACTTCAATATACAATAACCTCCAATCGCAGCGTTCCGAGCGCAGCGGTCCGGGGCGTATCGCCAGAGCGGATGGTTCGCCCTCGTCGACCGGCTCGCCGCGGCCTCACGAAACACGGCGCTTGCTTTGTCCGCAGACCGGGCGTATGTCCGGCGGCGGGACACCCCTCCCCAACGAGGGGCATCTATCTGGAAGGTTAGGCAGATATGGCTACCAAGCACCCGGCAACGCGGCCGGCCAACCCGCGTTTTTCTTCCGGCCCCTGTGCCAAGATCCCCCATTTCGAACTCGAGATGCTCGCCGATGCTCCGCTCGGCCGCTCGCACCGTGCCAAGGTCGGCAAGGACAAGCTGAAGGCGGCCATCGAGGGCACGCGCGAGGTTCTCGGGATTCCCGCTGACTACAAGATCGGCATCGTGCCCGCGTCGGACACCGGCGCCGTGGAAATGGCGATGTGGTCCATGCTCGGCGCCCGCAAGGCGACCATGGTGGCCTGGGAAAGCTTCGGCTCCGGCTGGGTGACCGACGTGGTCAAGCAGCTCAAGATCGACGCCGAGGTGAAGACCGCCGACTATGGCGAGATCGTCGACTTCGCCGAGATCGACTTCGACACCGACGTCGTCTTCACCTGGAACGGCACCACCTCGGGTGTGCGCGTGCCGAACGGCGACAAGATCCCCGCCGACCGCGAGGGCCTGACGATCTGCGACGCGACCAGCGCCGCCTTCGCGCAGGACCTGCCGTGGGACAAGCTCGACGTGACCACCTTCTCCTGGCAGAAGGTGATGGGCGGCGAAGCGGCCCACGGGATGCTGATCCTGTCGCCCCGCGCCGTCGAGCGCCTGGAAAGCTACACCCCGGCGTGGCCGCTGCCGAAGATCTTCCGCCTGACCAAGGGCGGCAAGCTGATCGACGGCATCTTCACCGGCGCCACGATCAACACGCCTTCGATGCTGGCGGTCGAGGACTACCTCGTCGCGCTCGACTGGGCCCGCAAGATCGGCGGCCTGCCCGAGCTGATGAAGCGTGCCGACACCAACGCCAAGGTGCTGTGGGACTTCTGCGACCGCAACGACTGGCTTGCGAACCTCGCCGAGGATCCGGCCACCCGGTCGAACACCAGCGTCTGCCTGAAGTTCACCGACGACCGCATCCAGGATGGCGGCGCCTTTGCCAAGGCCGTCGCCAAGAAGCTGGAAGACTACAACGCGGCCTATGACGTGGGCGCCTACCGCGACGCCCCGGCGGGCCTGCGGGTCTGGTGCGGCGCGACGGTCGAAAGCGCGGACGTCGAGGCGCTGACCCTCTGGCTCAAGTGGGCCTTCGAGACCGTGCTCGAAGAGCAGGCCGCGACCGCGTGAGCGTGACGGGTGGGCGGATCGCCCACCCTACCCATCCGAACAACGCATGAGAAAGGCGGGCAGGTTTGCCCGTCATCCCTCCCCGTATATCCAAAGGACCAAGCACATGGCTCCCAAAGTTCTCGTTTCCGACAAGCTTTCCGAAACCGCCGTCCAGATCTTCCGCGATCGCGGCATCGAGGTCGACTTCATGCCCGAAGTGGGCAAGGACAAGGAGAAGCTCGCCGAGATCATCGGTGACTACGACGGCCTCGCCATCCGCTCGGCGACCAAGGTGACGCCGACCATCCTCGAGAAGGCCACCAAGCTGAAGGTCGTCGGCCGGGCCGGCATCGGCACCGACAACGTCGACAAGGATGCCGCCTCGAAGCACGGCGTGATCGTGATGAACACGCCCTTCGGCAACATGATCACCACCGCCGAGCACGCCATTGCGCTGATGTTCTCCGTGGCCCGCCAGATCCCCGCCGCCGACGCCTCGACGCAGGCCGGCAAGTGGGAGAAGTCGAAGTTCATGGGCACCGAGCTGACCGCCAAGACGCTTGGCGTGATCGGCGCCGGCAACATCGGCGGCATCGTCTGCGACCGTGCGCGCGGCCTGAAGATGAAGGTCGTGGCCTATGATCCCTTCCTGTCGGAAGAGCACGCGGCCAAGATGGGCGTCGAGAAGGTCGAGCTCGACGAGCTGCTGGGCCGTGCCGACTTCATCACGCTGCACGTGCCGCTGACCGACAGCACCCGCAACATCCTGTCCAGGGAGAACCTCGCCAAGACCAAGAAGGGCGTGCGGATCATCAACTGCGCGCGCGGCGGTCTCGTGGACGAGGAAGCGCTGGCCGAGCTCATCAAGTCGGGCCACGTGGCCGGCGCCGCCTTCGACGTGTTCAAGGAAGAGCCCGCGACCGAGAACCCGCTCTTCGGTCTGCCGAACGTGGTCTGCACGCCGCACCTCGGCGCGTCGACCACCGAGGCGCAGGAGAACGTGGCCCTTCAGGTCGCCGAGCAGATGTCGGACTACCTGCTGACCGGCGCGGTGACCAACGCGCTCAACATGCCGTCGGTGACCGCCGAGGAAGCCAAGGTCATGGGCCCGTGGATCAAGGTTGCCGGTCACCTCGGCGGCTTCATCGGCCAGATGACCGACGAGCCGATCAACGCCATCAACATCCTGTATGACGGCGAAGCGGCGACCATGAACCTCGAGGCTCTGAACTGCGCGCTGATCGCGGGGATCATGAAGTCGATCAACCCCGAGGTGAACATGGTTTCGGCGCCGGTGATCGCGAAGGATCGCGGCATCCAGATCGCCACCACCAACCAGGCGCAGTCGGGCGTGTTCGAAGGTTACATCAAGGTGACCATCGCGACGCCGACGCGCGAGCGCTCCATCGCGGGCACGGTGTTCAGCGACGGCAAGCCGCGCTTCATCCAGATCAAGGGCATCAACATCGATGCCGAGGTCGGCGAGCACATGCTCTACACCACCAACGAGGACATCCCGGGCATCATCGGTATCCTCGGGACCATGCTGGGTGAGCACAAGGTGAACCTCGCGAACTTCACGCTCGGCCGCTCGACGCAGGGCGGCGAGGCCATCGCCATCTCCTACCTCGACGAGCCGATGAAGGAGAGCGCGGTGAAGGCGCTGAAGGACACCGGCCTGTTCCGTCAGGTGAAGCCGCTGCACTTCGACGTGGCCTGAGCCACCGTTTGAGGAAAGATCGGAAAGGGCGCCCCGCGTGGGCGCCCTTTTTCGTTGCCGCTCGCCGGAGGTGTGCCCCGGGCAATCCGCCATGCGGCCTGACATTTTCCACCGGCTCCCCTTGTTCCGCAGTGCGGCAAGGTCAACTAAGGGTGGCAGGAAAGGACATTGATCATGCAACCGATTTTCGCCGTGGGGGATATCCACGGGCAGCTCGACGAGCTGCACAAGGCACTCGACCACATCGCCAGGGATCCGGACGCCGAGGCGCCCGTCGTCTTCACCGGTGACTTCGTGGACCGTGGCCCGCAGAGCCGCGAGGTGATCGAGCTGCTCATGCAGGGGCAGGCAGAGGGCAAGCCCTGGACCTGCCTGATGGGCAACCACGACCGTTACCTGCTGCGCTATCTCGAGGACCCGAGCTACCAGGACCCACTGACCAGCCGGCCGCTCTACTACACCGACCCGCCGATCGGGGGCGACCAGACGCTCGCGTCCTACGGCGTGGACACCGATCCGCGCCGCTGGCCCGAGGACATCCACGCCGAGGCGCTCAAGGCGGTGCCACAGGCGCACCGGGACTGGATCGCCGGGCTGCCGCGCCTCCACGAGACCGACGCGCACATCTTCGTCCACGCCGGGCTGCGCCCCGGGGTGCCGCTCGACGAGCAGGTCGAGGACGATCTCGTCTGGATCCGCGAGCCTTTCCTGAGCGACGAGCGGGACTACGGCCGGCTGGTGGTCCACGGTCACACCGCGCTGCAGACGCCGCAGCTCTACCCGAACCGTATGAACCTCGACGGCGGCGCGGGCTACGGGCGGCCGCTGGTTCCGGTGCTGCTATTGGGCCGCGACGCGTTCGCGCTCGGACCCTTCGGCCGCGCCGGGCTTTAGGGCGCACCACGCGTCGTATTGCGACAGGAAGACCTCGCCCGAGAGATCCTGCAGGAAATGCGACCGCTTCAGGCGGTCCATCACCGGCCCCTTCACCTCGGTCAGGTGGAGGGTGATGTCCTGCTCGGCCAGCCGGCGGTTCAGCTCTTCGAGCGTTTCCAGCGCGCTCATGTCGACCTCGTTCACCGCCGGGAACATCAGCACGACGTGCTCGAGCCGTTCGCATTTCGCCACGCGCTCGAGCACGAGATCCTCGAGGAAGCGGGCGTTCACGAAGTAGAGGCTCTCGTCCACGCGCAGCGTCAGCACGCCGTCGAGCGTCTCCACGTCATGGCGGTTGATGTTGCGGAAATGGTGGGTGCCCGGTACCAGCCCGACCTCGGCCACATGCGGCTTCGAGGTCTTGTAGAGGTGCAGGAATATCGACAGCAGCACGCCCGCCGAGACGCCGATCTCGACGCCCACAAGCAGCGTCAGCACGATGGTCGCGGTGACGGCGGTGAAGTCGACCTTGGAGTAGACCCAGGTTTTCTTGAGGATCGAGAAATCCACGAGGCTGAGCACGGCGACGATGATCGTCGCGGCCAGCGTCGCCTTGGGCAGGAAGAACAGCAGCGGCGTCAGCACCAGCGTCGCGAGGCCGATGCCCACGGCGGTAAAGGCGCCCGCGGCCGGGGTCTCGGCGCCGGCGTCGAAGTTCACCACCGAGCGCGAGAAGCCGCCCGTCACCGGGAAGCCGCCCGAGACCGCCGAGGCGACGTTCGAGGCGCCAAGGCCGATCAGTTCCTGGTCGGGGTCGATGCGCTGGCGGCGCTTGGCAGCGAGTGTCTGTGCCACCGAGACCGACTCGACGAAGCCGATCACCGAGATCAGGATCGCCGGCAGCAGAAGCGTCTGCCACATCGACAGGTCGAACGACGGCGCCGAGAGCGGCGGCAGGCCGGTCGGCACCTCGCCCACCAGCTTCACGCCGCGCTCGTCGAGCCCGAAGCCCCAGGCCAGCAGCGTGGTGACCACCACGGCGGCGACGGGGCCTGCCTTGGCAAGGACATCGGCGAGGCGCCGGTTCAGTCCGGCCTTGAGCAGCAGCGGCTTCAGCCCCTTGCGCACCCAGAACAGAAAGGCGGTGGCGCCGATGCCGATGACCAGCGTGATGAGGTTGGTCTCGCCGATGTGCTCGCCGATCGAGATCACCAGTTCGACCAGCGTGTGCCCGCCCGCATCGATGCCGAGGATGTGCTTGAGCTGCGACGCGGCGATCAGCACGCCCGAGGCGGTGATGAAGCCGGCGATCACCGGGTGCGACAGGAAGTTCGCGAGGAACCCCAGTTTCAGCACGCCCAGAAGCGCGAGGAACACGCCGGATATGAAGGCCAGCGTGACAGCCGCCAGCGCGATGTCCGCCGGCTCCGACAGGCCGAGTTGGCCGATCGCCGTCGCCGTCATCAGCGACACCACCGCCACCGGCCCCACCGCGAGCGCCCGCGAGGTGCCGAAGAGCGCATAGGCCACCAGCGGCAGGATCGACGCGTAGAGACCCATCTCGGCGGGCAGTCCCGCGAGCAGCGCATAGGCCAGCGACTGCGGGATCAGCATGATCGTCACGATCACCGCCGCGACGAGGTCCGAGGTCGCGGTATCCCGGTCGTAGGTGCGCGCCCAGGACAGGATCGGCAGGTAACGGGAGAGGCGGGGGAGGGGCATGAGCAGCGTCCGGTCGTTTGGTGCGGGAAGGGCGGCGCGATCTGCGAGTCGCCCGTCGTTTCCCGCTAGATACATTCAATACATAGAATTTGATAGGGGCGAAACAAGAAAGCTTTCGTGACGACGTCAGCCCGGAGCCGCGCAACGGAGGGCCCCGGCCGTTCGCCGGGGCCCCGTGGGGATCAGCTGGCCGAGACCTTCTCGGGGCGGGCCATCCACTCATGGCCGCGCAGCATCGCCTTCCAGTAGACCGGCGGCAGGATCTGCTCTTTCAGGAGCCATGCGGCACGGGTGGGTTTGGTGCCGTCGATCAGCCATTTCGGGAAGCTCGGCAGCAGGGTGCCGCCATAGCCGAACTCGGCCAGCACGATCTTGCCGCGCTCGACGGTGAGCGGGCAGGAGCCATACCCGTTGTAGAGTGCGTGCGGCGAAAGCCCGTCGATGTCGGCGGCCACGTTCTCGGCCACGATAGGGGCCTGCATCCGCGCCGCCGCGGCGGTCTTCGCGTTGGGCGCGTTCATCACGTCGCCCAGGCTCCAGATGTTCTCGTAGGTCTTGTGGCGCAACGTTGCCGGGTCGACGTCGACCCAGCCGGCCTCGTCGGCAAGCGGCGAGACCCGGATGAAGTCCGGCGCGCATTGCGGCGGGCAGACATGCAGCATGTCGAAATCGACCTCGACCGTCGTGGGCTCGGTGTCGGGCTTGTTCACCGCGAAGGTCGCCTTGCGCGCGGGGCCGTCCACCGCCACGAGGTTGTGGAAGAAGTTGAGCGTCGCGTCGTATTTCTTCACGTAGTCCTCGAGCGCCGGCACGTAATCCTTCACGCCGAAGAGCACGCCGCCGGCGTTCATGAACTGGATGTCGATGCGCGGCAGGATGCCGGTACGGAACCAGTGGTCGCCCGACAGATACATCGCCTTTTGCGGCGCTCCGGCGCATTTGATCGGCATCGGCGGCTGGGTGAACAGCGCGCGGCCACCCTTGAGCCCCTTCACCAGCTCCCAGGTGTAGGGGGCGAGGTCGTAGCGGTAGTTCGAGGTCACGCCGTTCTTGCCCAGCGTGTCGACGAGCCCCTTGACGCGGGTCCAGTCGAGCTTGAGCCCCGGGCAGACGATCAGCCGGTCGTATTTCACCACCCGGCAGCCGTCGAGAATGACCGCGTTGTTCTGCGGCTCGAAGGCCGCGACGGCGGACTTGATCCAGTGTACGCCTTTCGGGATCAGGCTGCCCATGGTGCGGGCGGTGGTCCCGGCCTCGAAGATGCCGCCGCCGACCATGGTCCAGCCGGGCTGGTAGTAATGCACGTCCGACGGATCGAGCACCGCGATCGACAGGTCCGGCTTGCGTGCCTTGAGGCTTGCCGAGACGGCGATGCCCGCCGCGCCGCCGCCCACCACCACGACGTCGAAACGCGCGTCGCCGGTGTCGGTCGGGGTCTTGCCGCCGTTGACGATGCGGCGCACCACGCCGGCCATGTCGTAGCCGGCGTTTCTCGCGGCCATGAGGATCTCGGCGGGCTGCATGGTCTTTGCCTGCGAGAGAGACCAGAGCGTCGCCGAGCGGGTGCCGGTGCGGCAGTAGGCGAAGACCGGCCCCGGAAGCGTGCGCAGGGCACGGCCGAATTCGTCGGCGCTGCTGTCCTCGACCTTGCCCGAGACCACCGGCATGTAGCGGGCCTCGAGCCCGTGCTGCTTCGCGGCGGCCTCGATCTCCTCGAAGCTCTGCTGGTCGGCGCCTTCGCCGTCGGGGCGGTTGCAGATGATCGCGCGATAGCCGGCGGCGGCAATCCCGGCCACGTCATCGCGGGTGATCTGCGGCGAGACGGTGATGTCCTCGTTGATCTTCCTGAATTCCACGGCGCATCTCCTCCAAGCCGAAATCGGAACTGATGCGTTATATATTCACTGTATGGAATTTGTCATGTGGTGGAGGGTCGCAGGCGATCACCGTGGCGTGAGACTTGGCCTGCCGATGTCCGGAAGGCGGAACATTTCCGATGCGGGAAACGAAAAACGCCGCCCCGAGGGGCGGCGTCCGTTCGTCGGAAGGGGGCAGGATCAGAAGCCCAGGCCTTCGTACTTCTTCTTGAACTTCGACACGCGGCCGCCGGTATCCATGAGGCGCGAGGTGCCGCCGGTCCAGGCCGGGTGCACCGTCGGGTCGACGTCGAGCGACAGCGTGTCGCCCTCTTTGCCCCAGGTGGTGCGGGTCTGGTACACGGTGCCGTCCGTCATCTTGACGTCGATGACGTGGTAGTCGGGATGGATGCCCTTTTTCATGGCGTCGCTCCTTATGCGTCGGCGCCCGCGAGGGGCTTGTAGTTGGTGTTCTCCGCGATACGGGCCGACTTGCCGCGGCGCGCGCGCAGGTAGTAGAGCTTGGCGCGACGGACCTTGCCGCGGCGCACGACGGTGATCGACTCGATGTTGGTCGAATACAGCGGGAACACACGCTCCACGCCTTCACCGAAGGAAATCTTGCGAACGGTGAACGAACCCGCGATGCCCTTGCCGTTCTTGCGGCTGATGCAGACGCCTTCGTAGTTCTGCACCCGGCTGCGGGTACCTTCGGTCACCTTGTAGCCGACGCGCACGGTGTCGCCGGGCTTGAAGTCGGGGATCTCTTTCCCCAGGGCGGCAATCTGTTCCGCCTCGAGCTGTGCGATCAGATCCATCTGACCTTCTCCTATATGCTCACGGTTGGACCCGTGACGTGTCTCGCGTCCCAGAGCTCCGTGTCTTCGTTCGGGTCCGCGCCGGATCGGGTCCGGTGCGCCCGCAGGAGGCTATCGACGTCGTTTTCCGTATCGTTCTTCTTGTCCGGCCCATCCATGCCCCGCCGAAGATACGGGTCAGGCAATACCGAACGAGTCCGCTCGACTCGGGAGAGCCTGCGGACGCGCTGCGTATAGGCGCAGCCACGCTTTCGATCAAGGGAAAACTGCGTGAAATGCCGTTCAGAGCGGGCGCTTGAAGCCGACATGACTGGCCGAGAAACCAAGCCGTTCGTAGAAGCGATGCGCCTCGGCGCGGCTGGCGTCCGAGGTGAGCTGGACCATGACGCAGCCATGGTCGCGGCACTGCCCGATGGCCCACTCGATCATCCGGCCGCCCAGCCCCTCGCCGCGGGCGGGGGCGGCGACGCGCACCGCCTCGATCTGACCGCGCAGCGCGCCCTTGCGCGACAGCCCGGCGATGAAGGTGAGCTGCAGCGTGCCGACCACCGCGCCGTCGCGATCCGCCACCGCGAGCAGCTGGTTCGGGTCGGCATCGATGGCCCGGAACGCGGTGACGTAAGCTTCTGACAACGGCGGCCCGAGCGCCTCGCGGGTGGCGCCCAGCGGATCGTCGGCGAGCATCGCGACGATGGCGGGCACGTCGACCTCGGTCGCGCGCCGCATGGTGATGCCGCTCATTCGCCGCGCTCCTTTTTGGCCCGGTAGGCCTCCCAGAGGTCGGGGCGGCGCTGGCGGGTGATTTCTTCCGCCTGCGCGTGGCGCCACTTGTCGATCTCGCCGTGATGCCCCGAAAGCAGCACCGGCGGGATCTCGAGCCCCTCCCACTCGGCAGGGCGGGTGTATTGCGGATGCTCCAGCAGCCCGTGCGAAAAGCTCTCTTCCTCGATCGAGTCGGCATTGCCCAGCACCCCGGGCAGGAGCCGCACGGTGGCATCGAGCAGCGCCTGCGCGGCAATCTCGCCACCGGTCAGAACGTAGTCGCCCATCGAGACCTCGGCGATGCCGTAGTGGTCGAGCACCCGCTGGTCGAGCCCCTCGAAGCGGCCGCAGATCAGGGTGACGCCGGGGGTCTGCGCGAGCTGCCGGGCAACGGACTGGTCGAAGCGGCGCCCGCGCGGGCTGAGGTAGAGGATCGGGGCGGCGGGCGAGATGCCGCGCCGCGCGGTGTCGAGCGCGCGGCCCATGACGTCGGGGCGCAGCACCATGCCGGCGCCGCCGCCAGCGGGCGTGTCATCGACGTTGCGGTGCTTGCCCTCGCCGAACTCGCGCAGCGGGATCGCGTCGAGCTGCCACGTGCCCTCCTGCAGCGCCTTGCCGGTCAGCGACAGGCCCAGCGTGCCGGGAAAGGCCTCGGGGAAGAGGGTGATGACCTGCGCCCGCCACGCGCGGGCAAGCGCGGGGCTCGCGTCCATCAGCTCGCGCGGCTTCAGGCTGGGGCGGAGGCTCTTGCGGCCGTGGGATCTGGGTGCATCGCTCATGGCGTTTCCTCTAGCCGCAAGCCGGGGGCGGCTCAAGCGGCTCGGTCGCCGTCCGCCTGCCTTATCGCCAGCCGCCGCAGGGTCTTCTTCGCCTCGCGCAGGTGGCGGTCGTCGAGGCCGCTCCGGTTCAGCGCGAGGAACACCTCGGCGAGCCCGATGTCGGGCTGGACGTTCTCGGGCGGGCGCAGTTCCAGTGCCGCGCGCGGCTCGGGGGGCAGCGCCACGAGGTCGAGCAGCGGCGCGAGCGGGCCTTCGCGGCGGCTGCGGCTGGTTTCCAGCGGCTCCGAGGCGACCTGCGCGGGGCCGACGCGGACCGCAACCTCAGCCACAATCGCCTCGAGATCTACGGCCCCGGCAAGTTCTTCTGCGTAACGGTCGAGATCGAGGGTCAGCCGGGTGCTGCGCAGGTTCTGCCACCAGGTCGAACGCAGCCAGGCATCCCGCTCTCGCGTCGAGAAAAAGAACACAGGCGCTGCATCAAGGCGGGCCACGGCGGTCTCGGAGAGCAGCGCCATGATCTCGGCGGTGGCGTGGTAACGGGTCAGTCCGCGCCGCCCCGGCAGATGGCCGGAGAGGTCCTCGGAGGCCATCAGCACCGGGCGCGGGTCGTCGCGGTCGAGCCGGCGGAAGAACCGCGCGGCCTCGCGTCCGACAGCGGCACGGCCGGCCTCGTCGGGGGCGAGCGAATAGGCGCGGGCGGCTTTCGTCAGGCGCTCGAAGTCGGCCTTGAGACACACCCGCAGGTGCGGCTCCAGCAGGGCGCGGTTGGCTTGGAGGGTGGTCTGGACCGTCGTCGTGCCGGTCTTGTGAAAACCGGCATGAATGACGATCCGCGTCATTCGAAGAGCCCGTCCGGCGGGTCCGCGACGATGCGCCCCGAGGCAAGATCGACGGTCGGCACGGCGGCCTGGGTGAAGGGCAGCAGCACCGTGGTCGAGGCCCCGGGCACCTGCACCTCGAGGAGGTCGGCGGCGCCATGGTTCAGCACCGCCTTGACCGTGCCCAGCACGGCGCCGCCGGTGTCCTGCACCGACAGGCCGATCAGGTCTGCGTGGTAGAACTCGTCGTCGGGCAGGGCGGGAAGCCGGTCGCGCGGGGCGAACAGGCGGGTGCCGCGCAGCGCGTCGGCGTCCTCCTTGCTGCGCACACCGGACAGGCGGGCGGCAAAGCCTCCCTTGACGGCGCGGGTCAACTGGATGTCGAAGCTGCGGCTGCCGTCCTCGGTGGTCAGGGGGGCGTAATCGGCTATGGCCTCGGGGTCGGCGGTGAAGCTCTTGAGGCGCACCTCGCCCTGCACGCCAAAGGCGCCCGAAACAGTTCCAACGCAGATCGTATCGCTCACGACGGCCTCGCTATGCTCCGAAAGTCCGGAGGACTGGATAGACCAGACCGCGCGGGCTTGGCAATCGCCCGGCGCTCAGAACCGCAGCCGGAAGACGCGCGTCACGCCAAGCCGCACCGACCACTGGTCGTCGCTGCCGTTCTCGACGATCGGGCTGTCCGCGGCATCGTTCCGGTATTTCTCCCAGGTCACCGCGCCCTCGAGGCCCCAGTCGTCGTCGATCTGGTAGCGCGCACCGACCTCGACGCCCGAGGTCAGCAGGCCGCCTTCGGCCTCGTAGGCCGGACGGCCGGCGGCTGCCTCGGAGGTGTCGACGCCGAAATAGGTGTCGGCGTAGTCGTCGCTGCCCCAGAACAGGCGCGGGCCCACGGTCAGCTTCCAGCGGTCGGTGGGGCGGGCGATCAGGTCGAGACCGGCCTCGCCGACCCAGGCCTCGTGGCCGCCGAAACCGCGACGCACGTCGGTGTAGGCAGAGAAGTACTCGGCGGTGTAGCCGAAGCCGAAGCCAAGCTCGACGGCGGCATCGACATCGTCCATGCCACGCAGGTCGTCATGTTCGGACGCGTCGCGTTCGCCGATGTAGCGGAAGGCGCCGTGCACGTCCCAGCCCAGCGTATCGGCCCAAGGGTCGCCGCTGCCGAAGCTCCGGCCGTTGCTCAGGTTGAGCCCGTGGAACTTGAACCCGACGTCGGGGCCCACCGCGTAATCGTCCGAGCCGAAATACTCGGGCGAATAGGACACGCCGCCGCGCAGCGAAAAGGTCAGGTCCGCATTCGAGGCCGACGACATGGTCGAGACGGTCTCGGTCTGTTGTGCGACGGCGGCGAGCGGCGCGGCGCAGAGAACAAGCGGCATGAGCAGGCGGGCAGAGATCATCGCGGACTCCGGGGGTGAGAGTGGTGATTCCCAATCTAGCGATCTGGACGGTAGTGCATACCCGGAAAAAGGAAATGGCGCGCGGGTGTCTCTCCCGCGCGCCACTTTCCGGTCCGGGATGCCGGCGGGATTACTCCGCGCCTGCTTCCTCGGTGGATTCCGCCGCAGCGGCTGCCTTTGCGGCCTTGGCTTCGGCGCGCTCCTGCGCGGCCTTGCCCGGCTTGGCTTTCTGCGGGTTGTTGCGCGTCTGCTTCTCGGCAACGCCGGCGTTCTCGAGGAAACGCTGCACGCGGTCGGTGGCCTGGGCGCCGTGACCGATCCAGTACTGGGCGCGCTCGACGTCCATGTTCACGCGGCGCTCGTCGTCCTTGGCGAGCAGCGGGTTGTAGGTGCCGATCTTCTCGATGAAGCGGCCGTCACGCGGCATGCGCGAGTCGGAGACGACGATCGAGTAGTGGGGGCGCTTCTTGGAGCCGCCGCGGGCGAGACGAATCTTGAGGGCCATTTCAGTTTCTCCTTATCGAATGGCGTTGGTTTCGGTCGGCCGGGCCGACCTCACGATTGGTGTCGTTCGTGGTGCTTGATGACTTCCTGAATGACGAAATTCAGGAATTTCTTGGCGAAGTCCGGATCGAGATCCGCCTTCTCCGCCAGATCCTGGAGCCGCGCGATTTGCTTTTCTTCCCGCGCGGGGTCGGAGGGGGGCAGGTCGTGATGCGCCTTGAGGACGCCCACGGCCTGGGTGTGCTTGAACCGCTCGGCCAGGGTGAAGACGAGAATCGCGTCCAGCCGGTCGATGCTCTCGCGGTGGTCCTTGAGAAGCGCGGCGGCGCGGTTAACGGGATCATGCGTCTCAGTCAATGGCCCAGCCTTTCGGTTTGAACAGGGGATCCTGGAAATTCGCGATTTCCATGTCGATGCCATGGGCGAGCTGCGTGCCGCGCAGCGCATCCGGGGCAGGATGACGGTAGACCGCGTCGCTGCCGTCGATCGACGGGGCGGCGGCGTCCTTCTTCGCGCCAAGCCGTTCGGCCAGCCGGATGGAATCGAGGTTCTTCGGGTCGATGTAGGACACCGCGCCTTCCCAGCCCTGCGCGTCGTAGAAGTGGCGGCGCACCCGGTGCGTCGCCTCGAGCGCGAAGCCGCGGCCGGCCTTGTCGGGCCAGATGATCCAGGCGATCTCGCGCTCGGGCCATTTCGCGGGGAACCAGCCGCCAGCCATGCCGACCGTTTCGTCGGTGTCGCGCAGGTGGACCATCCACATGCCGAAGCCGCGGATCTCCCAGTGGCCGATCTCGGCCGCATAGAGCATCCAGGTCTCGTAGGCATTGAGCGGCCCGCCCATGAAGCGCGAGCGGTAGGAGGCGAAGGTCGCCTTGAAGTCGGGGTAGTCCTGCGGCTCGGGCGCGCGCAGGATCAGCCGCTTCGTCTCGAGCACGGGAATCTCGTGGTGTCCCATCAGGCGGCCCCCCACGCATGAGGGCAGCCGTAGACGATGCCGGCGGAGATACTTTGTGCGACGGGGGCGATCATCCGAGCACCTCGTCGGGGCCGGGGTGCCGGTAGAGCAGGTCCTCGCCCATCGCGTAGTTGTGGTAGGTCCGCTCGTAGGTCGCGCCGAGCCGTTCGGCCAGCGCGATAGAGCGGCTGTTGCCGGGCACGATGTTCGAGGTCAGCGTGGTGAGCCCGAGATCCTCGTAGGCATACCGGCGGGCGCGCAGCGCCGCCTCTCGGGCGATGCCCTTGCCCTCGTGGTCGGCGAAGACCACCCAGCCAAGCTCGGGCTCGGGCCAGCCCTCGGGGTTCCAGACGCCGCAGATGCCCGCCGCCGCGCCGGTCTCCTTCAGCTCTATGGTAAAGTAGCCGTAGCCGCGCAGGTGCCAGTGGCCCACGTTCAGCGCGAACCAGCGCCAGGCGTCGCCGCGATGGTCGCTGGCGCCGAAACCGTCCGCGCGCGGGCGGTCGAGCAGGAAGGCGATCATCGGCTCGGCGTCGCGCGGCTCGGGGCCGCGCAGGATCAGCCGCTCGGTTTCGAGGCGGGGGGCGGTCACGAGGCTCATGCGTAGGCCTCCGGGCTGCCGTCGGCGTCGGGCGCCGGGTGACGGTAGACCAGGCAGGGTTCGCCGAGCAGCTCGCCCTCGCTCTCGCGCGTGGCGCCGAGCCGCTCCGCGACGCGGATCGAGCCGGTGTTCTCGGGGTGGATCTGCGAGATCAGCGCGCCCATGCCGAGCGTCTCGTAGGCCCAGCCACGAACGGCGAGCGCCGCCTCGGTGGCATAGCCCTGACCCTCATGACCGTCGAAGAGGTTCCAGCCCAGCTCGGGCTCGCGCCACATGCTGTGATAGATGAGGCCGACCCGGCCCACCGGCATGTCGCCCTTCAGAACCATGAAGAAGCCGTAGCCGCGGAGCGTCCAGTGCCCGATGGAGGCGAGGAACCCGCGCCAGCGGTCGAATTCGCTCGCGGTGGGGCCGCCCGTGAACCGGGTCCGCGACGAGCGCATGTAGTCGGACACGGCGGGCCAGTCGGCTTCCACCGGTGTCCGCAGCACGAGGCGCGGCGTGGTTATGACGGGCGAGACGGTCACTGTGCGCTTATTTCTTCTTGCCGAAGCCGCTGAGACCCGGCGGCAGGCCGCCACCGCCCATACCGCCCATGCCACCGGGCATCTTGCCGCCCATGGCCTTGGCCGCGGCCTCGATCTGCTTGGGGTCCATCTGCGACGGGTCCATGCCCTCGGGCGCGCCGCCCTTGCCGAACATGCCCTTCATGGCCTGTTTCAGCATGCCGCCTTTGCCCATCTTGCCCATCTTCTTCATCATGTCGGACATCTGGCGCTGCATCTTCAGCAGCTTGTTGAGGTCCGACACCTCCATGCCTGCGCCCTTGGCGATGCGCTTCTTGCGCGACGCCTGCAGGATCTGCGGGTTGGCGCGCTCGCGCTTGGTCATGGAGTTGATGAGGGCGATCTGCTGGCGCAGGATGGAATCGTCCATACCGGCCTCGTCCATCTGCTTGGCCATCTTCCCGGCGCCGGGCATCATCTGCATCATCGCGCCCATGCCGCCCATCTTGATCATCTGCTCGAGCTGCATCTTGAGGTCGTTCATGTTGAACTGACCCTTCGAGAAGCGCTTCATCATGCGCTCGGCCTGCTCGGCCTCGAGCGTCTGCTGCGCCTTCTCGACCAGCGCGACGATGTCGCCCATGCCGAGGATGCGGCCCGCGACACGGTCCGGCTCGAAGGTTTCGAGCGCATCCATCTTCTCGCCGAGGCCGACGAACTTGATCGGCTTGCCGGTGACGGCGCGCATCGACAGTGCGGCACCGCCGCGGCCGTCGCCGTCCATCCGGGTCAGCACGACACCCGAAATGCCGATGCGGGTGTCGAAGTTCTCGGCGGTGTGCACGGCGTCCTGGCCGGTGAGGCCGTCGACCACCAGCAGCGTCTCGCGCGGCGTGGTCACGTCGCGGACCGCCTCGACCTGGCTCATCAGCTCTTCGTCGATCGACAAGCGGCCGGCGGTGTCGAGCATGTAGACATCGTAACCGCCGAGACCCGCTTGCGTCTTGGCGCGCTTGGCGATGGCAACGGGGTCTTCGCCCTTGACGATGGGCAGGGTGTCGACGCCGATCTGCTGACCGAGGATGGCCAGCTGCTCCATCGCAGCGGGGCGGTTGACGTCGAGCGAGGCCATCAGGACCTTCTTGCCGTCGCGCTCCTTCAGGCGTTTCGCCAGCTTGGCGGTGGTCGTCGTCTTGCCGCCGCCCTGCAGGCCGACCATCAGGATCGGCGCGGGCGGGCTGTCGATGCGCAGGCTGCCGGGTTCGCCCTCGCCGGCGAGCACCGAGATCAGCTCGTCGTGGACGATCTTCACCACCTGCTGGCCCGGCGTCACCGACTTGGTGACCGCCGCGCCGGTGGCCTTCTTCTCGACGGCCTTGATGAACTGGCGCGCCACGGGCAGCGAGACGTCGGCCTCGAGCAGGGCGACGCGCACCTCGCGCAGGGCGGTGCGGACGTCATCCTCGGACAGGGCGCCCTGTTTCGTCAGCCGGTCGAAGACGCCGCCTAGGCGTTCGGATAGATTTTCGAACATGGGGCCTCGGGCCTCCCGTCTGTTGTCCTTCTTGCCACCCGGAGATAGGGGCGACGGCGCGATGATGCCATCGGGGCAATGCAGAACGGCCCCCGTGGGCGCAACGCGCTGACGGAGGGCGATCCCGGGCATACCCCAAGGGACCGGAGGCGCAATTCGGCTTCCGGAGTTGCGCAGGCCTTACGGCGCGCGTGCCCGCGAGTCAAGCGTGGGGTGCCCGTGACGGCGTGCGGAACGTTGCCAGCGCCGCCGCGTTGCGGTAAGGATCAGGGTACTCGCATCTCGCATGCGGGCAGGGGCGTGCCACCTCAAGGGAGGCGCGGCGCGCGATTAGGCAAATTTGGCACGTCTGTGCAGTTTGTGCGCGAAACCCCGCCGCGGCGCAGATTCGGGCTTTCTGATTCGGCAATCTGCCGCTAATGGTGATAACCAGACCGTTCATTTGAAGGTGACGCAATGAAACTGAAAGCTCTTATGACTTCGGCCGCCCTCGCCAGCATGCTGGCGGCATCGGCCGCTTATGCCGGCAGCCCCGTCGTCGTCGAAGAAGAAGATGATCCCTATGCGCTCGCAGCAGCGCCCTCGATGTCCCCCGGCCTGATCGCCGGTGCCATCGCAGGTACCGCCGTGCTCGTCGCGGTTGCGGCTTCGGGTGGCGACTCGAGCTCCAGCTCGACCACCGGCACCGTGGAAACCGATCGCTGATCGATCCGCAGGGATAGCGACGGAGCTTTCGCTTCGCGCCACAAGATTTTTGAACGCGCCCGTATTCTCGGGCGCGTTCTTTTTTGCCTGCCTTCCGGCACGTCGCGCGCGCCGATGTCGTGGTGCGGCCGGGCGTCTGCTTGCAATTCGCATATGCCGCGCCGCATAACTGCGGGGAACGGGGCGTCTCGCACGGAAGGCACGCATGACCAACTGGGACGAAATCCGCACCGCCTACCAGGTCGCCCGGCTGGGCACGGTCAGCGGCGCGGCCGAGGTGCTCGGCGTGCACCATGCAACGGTGATCCGCCATATCGATGCGCTCGAGGCGCGGCTCGGGGTCAAGCTGTTCCAGCGCCATGCCCGCGGCTACACGCCGACCGAGGCGGGGCAGGACCTTGCCCGCGTCGCGCAGACCACCGACGACCAGTTCCTTCAGCTCGCCGGCCGCATCAAGGGGCGGGGCGAGGGCGTTTCGGGGGAGCTTCTGGTCACCTCGCTCATCAACTTCTCGCCGCTGATGGTCGGCGCGCTCGCGACCTTCCGCGAAGCGCATCCGGACCTGACAGTTCGCTTCCTGACCGGGGCACGGCTGTTCCGACTGGAATACGGTGAGGCGCATGTCGCCCTCCGGGCCGGCTCGCCGCCGCAGGAACCCGACAACGTTGTGCAGTCCTTCGCGCGGCAGGCCGTCGCGCTCTACGGGTCGAAAAGCTACCTTGAAAAGCATGGCATGCCCGCTGACGAGTCGGCGCTCGCCGAGCATGACTTCGTCGGCTACGACGACCCGGAATCGCGCGCGCCCTTCGCGATCTGGCTGCGCAAGAGCGTGCCCTTCGAGCGCGTCACCTTCCGGACCGAGGATGGTCGCGTGCAAGAAGAGGCGGTGCGCGCCGGTGCCGGCCTCGGCTTCATATCGGTGCAGCAGGCGAAGCGGTATCCCGACCTCGTGCAGGTGCTTCCGCCGCGCGAGGAGTGGTCTTCGCCGCTCTGGCTGGTGACTCATGTCGACCTGCATCGCACGCCGAAGGTTCAGGCTTTCCTGCAGCATCTCAAGGATTACGCTGCGGCGAGCGAGGCGCCGTGAGCCCATCGGCGCAGGGGCATCTCGCGATGCTCGCGTTCTCGGCCATGGTGGCAGGGTCCTTTGCGCTGGGGTCGCTCGCCGCGCCGCATATCTCGCCCACCGCGCTCAATGCCGTGCGCTTCGTGCTCGCCGGGGCGCTTCTGACGGTCGTCGCGACCGCCAGCGGCCGGGTCACGCGCACCTCGCTCGTGGCGCCTTGGCGCTATCTGGTGCTGGGTGGGCTGATGATCTCGTATTTCGTGCTGATGTTCGAAGGGCTCAAGACCGCGCCGCCGGTGAGCCTCTCGGCAGTATTCACGCTCACCCCGCTCATGGCGGCAGGCTTCGGCTGGCTCTTGATGCGGCAGCGGATGACGGGCCGCATGGCGCTTGCGCTGGCGGTCGGGGCTGCGGGCGCGCTCTGGGTGATCTTCCGGGGTGACCCCGGTGCGCTTCTCGCGCTCGAGATCGGTCGGGGCGAACTCGTCTACTTCGTCGGCTGCGCGGCGCATGCGCTGTATACGCCGATGGTGCGGCGGCTGAACCGGGGCGAGCCGGCGCTGGTCTTCACGCTCTGGACCAACCTCGCCGGCATGGTGCTGCTGCTGCTCTGGGGCTGGCGCGACATAATGGCGACGGACTGGCTGGCGCTACCGGGCATCGTCTGGCTGACCATCGTCTACACGGCGGTCGCGGCCACCGCTGCCACCTTCGTGCTGTTGCAGTTCGCCGCGATGCGCCTGCCTTCGGCCAAGGTGATGGCCTACACCTACCTCACGCCGTCATGGGTCATTCTCTGGCAGATCTCGCTGGGGCAGGGGGCACCGGCGGCGCTGATCCTCGTTGGTGTTGCCTTGACCGTGCTCGCGCTCGCGCTGCTGTTGAAGCAGGAGTGACGCCGCGCGCTCAGTCTTCGGAGGCCGCCCCGAGTTCCTCTGCGAGGAAGCGCTCGAAGGCGTCGAGGTTGACCGGCTCCACCAGCCCGAAGCCGAACATCCAGACCGAGGCCTCGCGCAGCGCGTCGGGCTCGAGCTTGCACCACCGGAGCCGCCCCCGCTTCTCCTGGCTGATGAGCCCCGCCGCCGCGAGGATGCCGAGATGCTTCGACACCGCGGCAAGCGACATCTCGAAGGGCTCGGCGACATCGGTCACGGCCATGTCGTCCTCGAGCAGCATCGCGAGGATGCGGCGGCGCGTGGGGTCGGCGAGCGCCGCGAAGACGGCAGAGAGCGTGTCGGTCATGGCGCCATAAGTCGTGCCCCGGGGCGGGTCGTCAAGCGGCTGCGGGCAAACTCAACTCCCGAGTTGAATATGGCCCGGGCGGCGAGGTTGGCGCTAACCGCCCGCCACTGCGCTGGGTCGCCAGAAAATCCATCTGAAAATATATAGAAAAATCAATTGCCTGAGGCGTTCGACCAAGACGGTCACCTGTTCTTGACTCGGGGCGCCGGGCCGACTAGCAACATCGCGGAACTCCTCAGGGGCTGAAACGGTGAGTGATCCCGATCCAAAGCGGCAACTCGACGCGCTGGAGGCGAAGATCGCTGCGGCAAAAGCCGCACGGGAAAGCGACAAGGCCCACCAGGAGGAACACTATTCCCAGGCGAACCTCGCCTGGCGGATGGTAACCGAGATGGTGGCCGGTCTGGGGATCGGCTTCGGCATCGGCTACGGACTGGACGTGCTGCTTGGCACGACACCCTGGCTCATGGTGCTGTTCACATTGCTGGGGATCGTGGCAGGCATCCGGGTGATGATGCGTTCCGCCAACGAGATCCAAGAGAAACAACTGGCCCAAGGCAAGGCCGGAGAGGACGAGAAGAGGGATCGCGATGGCGACTGAAGCGACGCACGGTGCAGAAATGGCAGAACACGGCGCCGAAGCCGGTGGTCTCGTGTTTCACCCGATGGATCAGTTCATCGTCAAGCCGCTCTTTGGAGACGGCGCGGTGGGCATGTTCACCATCACCAACGTGACGCTCTGGATGCTGATTTCCATCCTCGTCATCGCCGGTCTCATGGTCTGGGGCACGTCGCGCCGCGCGATCATCCCCTCGCGCAGCCAGTCGATCGCCGAGATGGCCTATGGCTTCATCCACAAGATGGTCGAGGACGTCACCGGCAAGGAAGGGCTCGTCTACTTCCCCTACATCATGACGCTGTTCATGTTCATCGTGGTCGCCAACTTCCTCGGCCTGATCCCGATGAGCTTCACGCTGACCTCGCACTTCGCGGTGACCGTGGTTCTCGCGCTGGCGGTCTTCCTGACCGTGACCGTCGTGGGCTTCATCAAGAACGGCGCCTCGTTCCTGAGCCTCTTCTGGGTCTCCAGCGCGCCGCTGGCGCTGCGGCCGATCCTGGCCGTGATCGAGGTGATTTCCTACTTCGTCCGCCCGGTCAGCCACTCCATCCGTCTTGCAGGCAACCTCATGGCGGGTCACGCCGTGATCAAGGTCTTCGCGGGCTTCGCCGCGCTGGCCGTGGTGTCGCCGCTCTCGATCCTCGCGATCACCGCGATGTACGGGCTCGAGATCCTCGTGGCCTTCATCCAGGCCTACGTGTTCACGATCCTCACCTGCGTCTACCTCAAGGACGCGCTGCATCCGCACCACTGACCGCAGGGTGGGCACCCTTGCCCGCCTTGCCCCGCAGAACACCCCTATCGACCACTTCCAGACGTAAGGAGATATCATCATGGAAGGTCAACTCGCACATATCGGCGCAGGCATCGCAGGTCTCGGCACCGGTCTCGCCGCTCTCGGTGTGGGCAACGTCGCTGCCAACTTCCTGTCCGGCGCCCTGCGCAACCCCTCGGCTGCCGCGTCGCAGACCGCGACCCTCTTCATCGGCATCGCATTCGCCGAAGCACTGGGCATCTTCTCCTTCCTCGTTGCTCTGCTGCTGATGTTCGCCGTCTGATCGACGGAACGACCATCCTTACGCGCGGGCGGTGCCGTCACCTGACGGCCCGCCCGATGTAACGACAACGTTCCGACGGAGGACGACATGGCGACAGAACCCATCGCCGAAGAAATTGCCGGCGTCTGCGTCGATTCCCATGGCTCCGCCATCGGCATGCCGCAGCTCTGCGCCGACTGGATTCCCAACCAGGTCTTCTGGCTCCTCATCACGCTCGTGGTGATCTTCTTCGTGCTGTCGCGCATCGCTCTGCCGCGGATCGCGTCCGTTCTGGCCGAGCGCCAGGGCACGATCACGAACGACATCGCCGCCGCCGAGGAATTCAAGCGCCAGGCAGGCGACGCGGAAAAGGCCTATGAAAAGGCCCTGGCCGATGCACGCGCGGAAGCGCAGGCCATCGCCCAGAAGACCCGCGACGACATCAAGGCGCAGCTCGACGAGGCCACGGCCGAAGCCGACAAGAAGATCGCCGCGAAATCCGCGGAGTCCGAAAAGGCCATCGCCGAGATCCGTGCCAGCGCGGTCGAGAACATCGAGATCGTCGCCAAGGACGCCGCAGCCGCCATCGTGGCAGCGCTGGGCGGCAAGGCCGATCAGGCCGCCGTCTCGGCAGCCGTCGACGAGCGGATGAAAGGGTAAGCCAATGCGCAAGCTGATCACATCCAGCATCATCGCAGCCGGCTTCGCGACCCCGGCACTCGCCGCGAGCGGCCCGTTCTTCTCGCTGCGCAACACGAATTTCGTCGTGCTTCTCGCGTTCCTGCTGTTCCTCGCGGTCCTTGCCTACTTCAAGGTGCCCGGGCTGCTCGGCAAGATGCTCGACAAGCGTTCCGAAGGCATCCGTGACGAGCTCGACGAGGCTCGTGCGCTGCGCGAAGAGGCCCAGACCGTTCTGGCGTCCTACGAGCGCAAGCAGCAGGAGATGACCGAGCAGGCCGACCGTATCGTCGCGCAGGCCCGCCAGGAGGCCGAGAGCGCCGCCGAGAAGGCGCGCGAGGATCTCGACGCCAGCATCAAGCGCCGCCTTGCCGCTGCCGAAGAGCAGATCGCCTCGGCGCAGGCCTCTGCCGTGAAGGACGTGCGGGATCGCGCTGCCGAGGTGGCCGTTGCCGCCGCGCGCGACGTGATCGCGCAGCAGACCAGCGCGGCCGACAAGAACCGCATGATCGACGAGTCGATCTCGGAAGTGGGCACCAAGCTTCACTGAGGTCGGCACGGCCCTGAACTTTCGAAAAGCCCGGTCATCGAGACCGGGCTTTTTTCGTTCATGCTCGCTGGGCTGCGCCGGGGATGCGGCATCGCGAACACGGTTGCCGCGCCGCATGTCTTTGGGTCATCGGCAAGACTTTGCTTGGGTTTCGCCACCATATACGGTGGGCGAAATGCCGCCGAAGCGGAACATGTGGACAAGCACGAGGGGACAGCGTGGCTCATATCATCGTCGTCGGAAACGAGAAGGGCGGGGCAGGCAAGTCCACCGTCTCGATGCATGTCGCGACCGCCCTGGCGCGCATGGGGCACCGCGTGGGTGCGCTCGATCTCGATCTCCGGCAGCAGACGACGGGCCGCTACTGCGACAACCGCCGCCGCTTTCTCGAAAGCGAGGGGCTGGAGCTTCCGGGGCCGCATTACATTCCGCTGCCACCCGCCGAGCAGGATTCGCTTGCTCCCGGCGAGAACGCCTATGACCATCGGCTGAGCAAGGCCGTCTCGTCGCTCGAGGCGGAGTCCGACTTCATTCTCATCGACTGCCCCGGCTCGCACACCCGCCTGAGCCAGGTCGCGCATTCGCTCGCCGACACGCTGATCACGCCGCTCAACGACAGCTTCATCGACTTCGATCTGCTCGCCCGGATCGACAACGACGGCGAGAAGATTCTCGGGCCGTCGGTCTATTCCGAGATGGTCTGGAACGCGCGGCAGCTGCGGGCGCAGGCGGGCCTGAAGCCGATCGACTGGATCGTTCTGCGCAACCGGCTCGGCGCGCAGCAGATGATCAACAAGATGAAGATGGAAAAGGCGCTCGAGCGGCTGTCCCGCCGCATCGGCTTCCGTATCGCGCCGGGGTTTTCCGAGCGGGTCATCTTCCGCGAGTTGTTCCCGCGCGGTCTGACACTGCTCGACCTAAAGGACATCGGGGTCAAGCAGCTCAATATCTCGAACGTGGCGGCGCGGCAGGAATTGCGGGACCTGATGAGCGCGATCAACCTGCCCGGCGTCGAGATCCGCTTCTAGCGGTCAGCGCAGCTTCAGGGCCAGAGCCGTCGCGCCGATTCCCGAACTCACGAGGTCGACCCCGAGGAAGAGGCCGAGGAGGCCTCCGGCGGCGTGCGGAACGGCAAGCACAACGGCGATGCCGAGACCGAACGACACGACGCCCGACGCGACCATCCAGCCCCAGCCACGGCGCGCTCGGAGGTGCAGGCCCAGCCAGATGCGCAGCACACCCATGGCGAGGAAAAATCCCGCGATCAGCAGGGTCAGCGAGACGATACCGGCCAGTGGATTGGCGAGCAGCGAGATCCCGAAGGCCAGGATGAGCAGCCCGAGAATGGCGGAGACAAGCCGCGCCCCGCGTGAGCCGGTGTCCTGAAACGCGATCCAGAGCTGCACGATGCCACCCAGCGTCAGGATGCTTCCCGCGATGGCGACGGCGGTCAGGGAGGCTGCGAAGGGTTTGATGAAGGCCATGAGGCCACCGACGATCAGCAGGGCGCCAAGAATGAGGATCCAGCGCCAGTCGGGTCCGGGAGGGGAGCGTCGCGCAGGCCCGCGACCTGGGGGATGTTCGGGCATTCGACGTCTCCTTCTACTGGAGGGAGAACATGCCTGCGTCACAGCGGGTTCCATCGCATTCCCGCGACTGGAGGGTGGCGGGCCGCCCTGACTGATTAATGCCGGTCCAGTGGCAGGCTTGGCCCGGGCTGGGCGGAATGCGCACAGCCGGCACGAATCCGGCGGGCATTCGTTGGCCCACGAGCGAATTTAACGCCTCTTTAACCAAACTGCGGTTGGTTGGCCTCATGCGGTTTTTAACGGTTTTCCTGATGTGTTTTCCCTTGGCCTGCAGCATGGCGGGCCCCGGGTTTCGTGGCGTCACTCCGGTGACGCGCGAGGTCGAGGGCTCGCGTTTCCTGCTGCGGGTCAAGGACCGCATGGCCGAGGTGACGCGGACCAGCTTCGAGTTTCCGGCGCGCTTCGGCCCGATCTCCGAGCGGGCGCAGAAGGCGGTTCACCTTGAAACCGGCTGCGAACCCGAATGGGTGACGGGCGATCCTGCGATGATGGTGATGGGCCTGTCCTGCAACGGCGAGCCGGCACCCCCCGAACCTCGCAACCGGAGCATAAGCTGCGAGATCTTCGATGCCGTCTACAGCGAGCGGTTCGGTGGCAGCGCGGCGGTGGAATGCACGCAGTGGTGACGATCAGGCGTCGACCGGTTTCTCGTAGAACAGGCTCGAGGCGTTTTCCTGGTAGGGGCCAAACGCCGGACGGCGCGTGAAGCCCTGGCGTTCGTAGAGCGCCACGGCCGCGTCGAGCCGGTCGCCGGTTTCGAGCCGCAGGAGCGGCAGCCCTTCCTCGCGGGCCGTGCGCTCGAGATGCAGAAGCAGCCGCCTTGCGACCCCGATTCCGCGCGCCTCGGGGGCGACGAACATCGACTTTACCTCGCCGTAGCCATCGCGGCGGGCGAGGGCGGCGCAGCCGAGCAACTCACCGCACTCTTCCGCGCCGTAGAGGGTCACCCCCTCGGCGCAGAGGCCGTCGATATCGAGAAAATGGTTCTCGTCAGGCGGAAACAGCGCGTTCATCAGCGCGTGGCTCTCGGTCAGAAGAGCGGTCGCGCGCGGATCGCGGGGCGACACGGGACGTATGGCAAGCGGCATGGGGCAGCTCCTCGCAAGCCTGATGATCAAAAGCGCTAACATGCAAAACGTCAAGATGGCGTTTCGGCCTATAGTGCCGCAATATCTTGTGGATAATAGGCAAGGCTCCGCGATATCCAGAGCAAAGCGTTTGACGAGCCCCCGGCAGCACCGGCAAAATGCCCGGAAAACCGGAATCAGGGCAGTCCATCTTGCTATTCTCGCGCCTCAGGCTGACAGGCTTCAAGAGCTTTGTCGATCCGACCGATCTTGTCATTTCGGACGGGCTGACCGGTGTCGTCGGCCCGAACGGCTGCGGCAAGTCCAACCTGCTCGAAGCGTTGCGCTGGGTGATGGGCGAGACCCGCGCCAAGGCGATGCGCGGCGCCGGCATGGAAGATGTGATCTTCGCGGGCACCACCTCGCGCCCCGCACGCAATTTCGCCGAAGTCAGCCTGACCATCGACAACTCCAACAGGCTCGCGCCTTCGGGGTTCAACGACAGCGACCAGCTCGAGATCGTCCGCCGCATCACCCGTGACGTGGGCTCGGCGTACAAGGCCAACAGCAAGGACGTGCGCGCCCGCGACGTGCAGATGCTCTTCGCCGATGCCTCGACCGGGGCGCATTCGCCCGCGCTGGTCCGGCAGGGGCAGATCTCCGAACTGATCAACGCCAAGCCGAAGAACCGCCGCCGCATCCTCGAGGAAGCCGCCGGCATCTCGGGACTCTACCAGCGCCGCCACGAGGCCGAGCTGAAGCTCAACAACACTGAGGCCAACCTGCTGCGTGTCGACGACGTGATCGAGCAGCTCGCCGGCCAGCTCGGCCAGCTCGAACGGCAGGCGAAGCAGGCAGCCCGCTACCGCGCCATCGGGACCGACCTGCGCCGGGCCGAGGGGATGCTGCTCTACCGTCGCTGGCAGGAGGCCGATGCCGCCCGTCTTGTCGCCGAGACCGGCCACCGCGAGACCGTCAGTGCTGCTGCGCAGGCGGAAAGCGCCGCGCGGGCCGCTGCCGAACTGCGCGCCGGGCAGGAGGAAACGCTGCCGCCTTTGCGCGAGGAAGAGGCCATCGCCGCCGCCATCCTCCAGCGTCTCACGGTGCAGCGCGACGCGCTGGCCGAGCAGGAGGTCCGCGCCGCCGACACCATCACCGCGCTCACCCGCCGGATCGAGCAGATGAGCCGCGACATGGAACGCGAAGCCGGGCTCAATCACGATGCCGGCGAATCCATCGCCGCGCTCGAAAGCGAGGCGCGCGCGCTCGAGACCGCCGGCGAGGGTCACGACGACCGGCTCGCCGAGGCCGCCGAGGCCGCGAGCGAGGCCTCGGCCATGCTACAGGCGCGCGAGGCGGATCTGTCGCAGCGCACCGAGGATGTCGCCCGGCTTGCTGCCCGCCACCAGTCTGCCCATCGCTTCCTGTCCGATGCCCGTCGCACGCTCGACCGCCACGACGGTGAGGCAGCGAAGGCGCGCGAGGCGCTCACGGCCGCGAAGCAGACGCTGGAAACCACCACCGAGGCGGTGACCGGCGCGCGCGATCATGCCGAGGAGGCGCAGGAGATGGCCGAGCGCGCCGAGGAGCTTCTCACGGGGGCCGACGCCGCGCGCACCGAGACGCAATCTCGGGAAGCCGAGGCCCGGGCCGAGCGCTCCGAGGCAGAGGGCGAACAGAGCGCGCTCAGCGCCGAAGTGTCCGCGCTCGCCCGCCTTCTCGACCGCGACACCGCCGAGGGTGGCCAGGTGCTTGACCTCCTGCAGGTCGAACATGGCTTCGAAAAGGCGCTCGGCGCGGCGCTTGCCGACGACTTGCGCGCGCCTGAAGTGGCGTCCGACGGTCCGACCGGCTGGGCGGTTCTGCCACCCTACGACACGCCCCAGCCGCTGCCCGACGGCGTGAGCGCGCTCACGGCGCATGTCTCGGTGCCCGGGGTGCTCGCGCGTCGGATGGGCCAGATCGGCCTTGTCACCTCCGAGGAGGGCTCCCGCCTGCAGCCGCTTCTGAAGCCGGGCCAGCGCCTGGTGAGCCGCGACGGCGATCTCTGGCGCTGGGATGGCTACCGGGCGTGGGCCGAGGATGCGCCCTCGGCTGCGGCGCTGCGGCTGGAGCAACTCAACAAGCTCGAGGCCCTGAAGCAGGAGCTGTCCGGCGTCTCTGCTCGCGTCGACGCGGCGCGCGCGACGCATGAGGCGCTCGTGGCGCGTCTCGCCGAACTGACCGAGGCCGACCGTGCCGCCCGCGAGGCCCGGCGCGAGGCAGACCAGCGCCTGAACGAGGCGGTGCGCGCGATGAACCGTGCCGAGGCCGACCGCGACATGGCCGAGGGCAGGCTCGAGAGCCTCGCGATGACCGTGAAGCGCCACGAGGACGAGGCCACCACCGCCCGCCAGCAACTGCTCGAGGCCGAGCGTGCGGTGGGTGATCTCGACGACCTCGAGGCCACTCGCGCCGAGGTAGAGGACCTCAAGGTCACGGTCGAGGCCGCGCGGATGACGATGATGGCCCGCCGCTCTGCGCATGACGAGCTGCGCCGCGAGGGCGACGCCCGCAAGGCGCGCCTCCAGCAGGTCACCAAGGATCTCGCGGGCTGGCGGCACCGGCTCGAAACCGCCGAGAAGCGCAGCAGCGAGTTGTCGGAACGCAGGGCCGCCGCCGAAGCCGAACTGTCCGAGGCCAGGACGGTGCCCGAAGACCTCGCCGCCCGCCGCGAGGAGCTGGGCGGCTCCATCGCCGAGGCCGAGACCCGCAAGGCCGCCGCCGGAGAGGCCTTGCACGCCGCCGAAGAGGCGCTGCGGGCCACCATCGTCGCCGAGCGCGATGCCGAACGCGCGGCCTCGGATGCGCGCGAGGCACGGGCCCGCGCCGAGGCCCGGCTCGAAGCCGCGCGCGAGACCGTGGATGCCGCCGCCGAACGCATCGCGGACGAGCAGGACACCACGCCTTCGAAGCTGCTCGAGCGGCTCGACATCGCGCCCGAGGACATGGGCGCGTCCGAGCAGATCGAGTCCGAGGTGAACCGCCTGAAGCGCCAGCGCGACTCGCTGGGCGCGGTCAACCTGCGTGCCGAGGAGGACGCCCGCGAGGTCCGGGAAGAGCACGACCTGCTGGTCTCCGAGAAGCAGGACCTCGAAGAGGCGGTGAAGACGCTGCGCTCCGGCATCGCCTCGCTCAACCGCGAGGGCCGCGAGCGCCTGCTGACCGCCTTCGAGCAGGTGAACAGCAACTTCTCGATGCTCTTCACCCATCTCTTCAACGGCGGCGAGGCAAACCTCGTCATGGTCGAGAGCGACGACCCGCTCGAGGCCGGGCTCGAGATCATGTGCCAGCCGCCGGGCAAGAAGCTGTCGACGCTGTCGCTGCTCTCGGGCGGCGAGCAGACGCTGACGGCGCTGGCGCTGATCTTCGCTGTGTTCCTCGCCAACCCCGCGCCGATCTGCGTGCTCGACGAGGTCGACGCGCCGCTCGACGACGCCAACGTGACCCGCTTCTGCGACCTGCTCGACGAGATGTGCCGCCGCACCGAGACGCGCTTCCTCATCATCACCCACCACGCGGTGACGATGGCCCGGATGGACCGTCTCTACGGCGTCACCATGCAGGAACAGGGTGTCTCGCAGCTGGTCTCTGTGGACCTCAAGAAGGCCGAGAGAATGGTCGCCTGACCCGACGCGGCGCCGCTCGAGGTGCCGGAAGGTCTCGTCGTGCCGCACGCGCCCTGCGGCTGTCGGACAGGCCAAAGAATGCAGGCCCCGGCCGTGCGCCTCACGTGTGGCGGTACCGCCGCCCTCGCGCACCGCGCTGTCCGCCTCGCGGGAAAGACGCTGTCCGTGCTTTGGCCAGCACGAACGCACTACGCGAACCGGCGTGCGCCGATGCGCCGAATTGCAAAGGCTCGGTGGCCCGTCCCCAAGGCCCTGCCCACCGAGATGCTCCCGTGGGACGCCGGGGGCAGGGCGCCACGGCCCGCTCTTCTTCTCTTTGAAAATACCGCGGGGGTCCGGGGGCTGGCCCCCGGCTTCGGCGTTACCCCTCCGTCACCGCGTGCCGCCGGCGCACCGTGCCCGGACGCCCCGGCAAGGCAAGCCGTGCATCGTTGCGGGCCTGCCGCGACACCACCTTGCCCTTCGAGATCACGCAGAGCCGGTCGGGCCGCAGCCGCAGCGCCTCGATCGGGTCGCCGGCATCGAGCACCACCAGCGAACCGGTGTTGCCCTCCGCCAGCCCGTAGCCCTCGAGATGCAGGATCTTCGCGTTCTCCTCGGTCACCATGGCGAAGCAGCGTGCCATCTCCTGCGGCGAGGTCATCTGCGCCACGTGCAGCCCCATGAAGGCCACGTCGAGCATGTCGGCGGTGCCGAGCGAATACCACGGATCGCGCACGCAGTCCTGCCCCCAGCCCACGGTGATGCCATGGGCCTGCATCTCCTTCACCCGCGTCAGCCCGCGCCGCTTGGGGTAGCTGTCGTGCCGCCCCTGCAGCGTGATGTTGATGAGCGGATTGGGGATCGCCGCGATCTTTGCCTCGGCGATCAGCGGCAGCAGCTTGCTGACGTAGTAGTTGTCCATCGAGTGCATCGAGGTCAGGTGCGAGCCCGCAACGCGCCCCTGCAGCCCCAGCCGCTGTGTCTCGAAGGCCAGCGCCTCGATGTGGCGCGACATCGGGTCGTCGGTCTCGTCGCAATGCAGGTCGACCAGCAGGCCCCGCTCGGCGGCAATCTCGCAAAGCTCGCGGACCGAGTCGGCGCCATCGGCCATGGTGCGCTCGAAATGCGGGATGCCACCCACCACGTCGACGCCCATGTCGAGCGCGCGGATCGTGTTCGCCCGCGCGGTCGGGTCGCGGTAGAAGCCATCCTGCGGAAAGGCCACGAGCTGCAGGTCGAGATAGGGTTTCACCGCCTCGCGCACGTGCAGCAGTGCCTCGACGCCCTTTAGACTGTCGTCGCAGGTGTCGACGTGACTGCGCACCGCCAGCAGGCCCATGCTCACCGCCCAGTCGCAATAGGCCAGCGCCCGGTCGACCATCTCGTCGACCGTGGCTTCCCGTTTCAGCTCGCCCCAGAGCGCGATGCCCTCGAGCAGCGTGCCGGAGGCGTTGATGCGCGGCGTGCCGTAGCTGAGCGTCGCATCCATGTGGAAATGCGGATCGACGAAGGGCGGCGCCACGAGGTCGCCGGTGGCGTCGATCACCTCGCCGGCCTCGCTGCCGGAAAGGTCTCCCATGGCGGCGATCAGGCCGCCCGTGATGCCGATGTCCTTGACGGTGCCATCGGGCAGGGTGCCGCCTTTGACGAGAATGTCGAACGTGGCCATCAGCGGTCTCCGCGGTTGAAGGGGGTCATCAGCGCCGCGGGCACCTCGGCCCGGCGCGACATCAGGAAAAGGGCGAGGATCGACAGGACATAGGGGATCATCAGGAACACCTGGTAGGGGATCACCTGCCCGAGGCCGGTCTGCTGCAGGCGGATCTGCAGCGCGTCGAAGCCCGCGAAGAGCAGCGCGCCGAGCAGCGCCTTGCCGGGCTTCCACGCGCCGAAGACGACCAGCGCGATGCAGATCCAGCCCCGCCCGTTGACCATCTCGAAGAAGAAGCTCGAGAAGGCCGACATGGTGAGGAACGCGCCGCCCACAGCCATCAGCCCGGAGCCGACGATCACCGCGCCCATGCGGATCGCCGCGACCGAAAGCCCCTGCGCCTCGACCGCCTGCGGGTTCTCGCCCGCGGCGCGCAGCGCCAGCCCCAGCGGGGTGCGGTAGAGCACGAAGGCCACCAGCGCGACGCAGGCGAAGGCCGCCCATGTGAGGGCCGTCTGCGAGAACAGCGCGTCGCCGAGCCACGGCAGATCGGACAGGCCGGGGATGTGCAGCGGCTGGAAGGGCTCGATGCGGGGCGGGTTGGTGACCTCCGGGAGCGCGAGGCGATAGGCATAATAGGCTGAGGACGTGGCCAGAAGGGTGATCCCCAGCCCCACCACGTGCTGCGACAGGCCGAAGGGCACCGTCAGCAGCGCGTGCAGCGCGCCGAAGGCCATGCCCGCCAGCATCGCCACCGCCACCCCGAGCCACAACCCGCCGCCGGCGTAGACCGCCATCCAGCCGGCGAAGGCGCCAACGACCATGATGCCCTCGATCCCGAGGTTCAGCACGCCGGCGCGCTCGCAGATCAGCTCGCCCATGGTGGCGAAGATCAGCGGCGAGGCGATGCGCAGGATCGCGGCCCAGAAACTCGCCGAGATCAGGATATCGACGATCTCGGTCATCCGCGCACCACCCGGAAGCGTGTCAGCAGGATCGCCAGAACCATGAACAGCAGCGCCGCCGCGAGCAGGATGTCGGCGATGTAGGTCGGCACCTCGGCGGCCCGCGACATGCTGTCGGCGCCGACGAAGATGCCCGCGACGAACAGCGCCGAAACGACGACGCCCAGTGGGTGCAGCAGTGCCAGCATGGCGACGATGATGCCGGTGTAGCCGAAGCCCGGCGACAGGTCGGCGGTGAGGTTGCCCTTGAGGCCGGCGACCTCGGAGAAGCCGGCGAGCGCCGCCAGACCGCCCGAGAGCAGCGCGGTCTTGACCAGCACCCGGCCCACCGGGATGCCGGCGAAGCGTGCCGCCTGCGGGTTGAGGCCGACCGCGCGGATCTCGTAGCCGAGGGTGGTGCGGGTCTGCATGACCCAGACGCCGGCGGCGCAGATCAGCGCCAGCGCGAAGCCCCAGTGCAGACGCAGCCCCTCGACGATGCGCGGCAGGCGGGCATCGCGGGGCAGGGCGGGGGACTTGGGCCAGCCCATGCCCATCGGGTCCTTGAGCGGTCCTTCGAGCAGGTAGGAGATGAAGAGCGCCATGATGAAGTTCAGCAGCAGCGTGGTGACCACCTCGTCGACGCCGAGCCGGGTCTTCAGCAGCACCGGTCCGAGCAGCACCAGCGCGCCCGCGAGGATCGCGGCGACCGCCATCAGCGGCAGTGCCAGCGGCCCCGGAAGCCCCGCCTGCGTGCCGATCAGCACTGTCATCAGCGCGCCGGCGTAGAGCTGCGCCTCGGCGCCGATGTTCCAGAGCTTCGCCCGGAAGGCGACGGCGATGGCGAGCCCGGTGAAGATCAGCGGTGTGGCGCGGTTGAGCGTTTCCAGCGCGGCGAATTTCGACCCCACGGCGCCCTTCACGATCAGTCCGAAGGTCTGCGCCGGGTTGGCCCCGGCGAGCATGGCGAGCAGCGCCGCGACGAGCACGGTGGCGGCCACGGCAAGCGCCGGCAGACCCAGCGTGCGGGCATGGGTCGGTGCGGCGATGGGTTCAAGACGCATGCAGGGCACCCCGCGTGACGGAGGCGGAGCGGGGGCCAGCCCCCGCACCCCCGGGATATTTCCGGCCAGAAGAGGCCCGGGGCGCGGTCTGCAGGGGACCGAGGTCACGCGGCATGGTCGAACCCCTGTCCGGCCATCCACTGCCCGAGCTCCGCCGGGGTCTTTTCGCCGCGGGCGAACTCGGGCGAGAGGCGGCCCTCGGAGATCACCCGGATCACGTCGGAGAGTGTCAGGATCTCGTCGAGGTCCTCGGAGATGAGCAGCACGGCGGCGCCCGCGTCGCGCGCTGCGATGAGCCGTTCCTGCACGTAGGTGACCGCGCCGATGTCGAGGCCGCGCACCGGCTGGTTTGCAAGGATGATGCGCGGGCCCGCCTCGAGAACGCGGCCGAGGATCAGTTTCTGCATGTTGCCGCCCGAGAGCAGCCGGATGCGCGCGTCGGGGCCGGGGCAGCGGACGTCGTAGGTGTCGATCAGCGCCTCGGTGTCCCGGCGGGCGGCGGCCCAGTCCATCCAGCCGTGACGCGAGGCGGGCGCACGGGCATAGCTTTCCAGCACCGCGTTCTCGGTCAGGGTGAAATCGGCCACGGTGCCGGTGCTGTGACGGTCCTCGGGGATGCGGCCGATGCCGGCGGCGAGCGCCTTGCGCGGGGTCCAGCCGTGTGCGGGCGCGCCGGCGATCTCGAGCCTGCCGGTGTCGGGGGTGTCGAGCCCCGACAGCAGGTCGGCGAGGGCGCCCTGCCCGTTGCCGGAGACACCGGCGAGGCCGGTGATCTGGCCGGCCCGGAGGTCGAGGTGAAGATCGTGGAGGCCCGGGCGGTTGCCCTTGGCCGCGGTGCTCACGCCGTCCAGCCGCAGCAGCACGGGCCCGGGGCGGGCGGTGGCCGGCGCGGGTGCGGTGATCTCGGCACCGACCATCATCGTGGCGAGCTGGTGGCGATCGGTGTCGCGCGTGGCGACCTCGCCCGCGAGCCGGCCGTGACGCAGCACCAGCACACGCGACGAGATGGCCATGACCTCGTGCAGCTTGTGGCTGATGAAGATCACCGAGAGCCCCTGCGCCACCATCCGGCGCAGCGTCTCGAAGAGCGCGTCGGCCTCCTGCGGGGTGAGCACGGCGGTGGGCTCGTCGAGGATCAGGATGCGGGCGTCGCGATAGAGCGCCTTGAGGATCTCGACGCGCTGCCGTTCGCCGACCGAGAGCGCCGCGACGCGCGCGTCGGGATCGACCGCGAGGCCGAAGTCCTGCGCGAGCTGCGCCACCCGCCGCCGCGCCGCGCCGCGCCCGAGGCGGGGCGACCACAGCGGCTCGGTGCCGAGCAGGATGTTGTCGAGCACCGACATGTTGTCGGCGAGGGTGAAATGCTGGTGCACCATGCCGACGCCGGCGGCGAGCGCCGCGCCGGGCTGACCGGCCGGCAGGCGCTGGCCGAAGACATCGACGGTGCCCTCGTCGGCGGTGTAGTGGCCGAAGAGGATGTTCATCAGCGTGGTCTTGCCGGCACCGTTCTCGCCCAGCAGCGCCACGACCTCGCCGCGCCCCAGCGACAGCGAGATGCCGTCGTTCGCGACGAGGGGGCCGAAGCGCTTGGTGATGCCGGAGAGGCGCAGGACGGTGTCGTCCCGCGCCGGGTCTTCTGTCGTCATGCGGATGCCGTCACGAGGAGGTGGGCTCGGTGTCGTCGATCTCGACCACGAATTCACCGGACTTGATCTGCGCCTCGCGGGTTGCGACGAGGTCGAGCGCCTCCTGCGGGACCTTGCCCTCGAAGGTGCCGAGCGGGGCGAGCGAACAGCCGCCGTATTTCATGAAGCTGTAGACGCCGTAGTTGTCTGCCTCGAAGCTGCCGGCGGCGATCTGGTCGAGTGCGGCCTGCAGCGTCGGCTCGAAATGCCAGATGGCCGAGGCGACCACGGTGTCGGGGTAGTCTCCTTGCGTGTCGATGACGTTGCCGATGGCGAGAATGCCCTTTTCCTGCGCTGCGTCGGAGACGCCGAAGCGTTCCGCGTAGAGCAGGTCGGCACCGTTCTCGATCATCGCGAACGCGGTTTCCTTGGCCTTCGGCGGGTCGAACCACGAGCCGATGAAGCTGACCTGGAAGGTGGCGTCGGGCTTCATTTCCTTCACGCCGGCCATGAAGGCGTGCATCAGGCGGTTCACCTCGGGGATCGGGAAGCCGCCGACCATGCCGATGTTGCCGGTCTCGGTCATGGCGCCGGCGATGATGCCCGACAGGTAGGAGGCATCCTGGATGTAGTTGTCGAAGACCGACAGGTTCGGATAGGCCGGGTCGGGCATGAAGGACGAGCCCAGCAGGAAGGCGGTATCGGGGTAGTCGAGCACCACCTCGCGGGCCTCCTGCTCGACGCCGAAGATCTCGCCCACGATCAGCTTCACGCCGCTCTCGGCGTATTCGCGCATGACGCGCGGGTAGTCGGTGTTCGCGGTGTTCTCGCTGAAGGTGTAGGTGATCTGGCCATCCGCCTTGGCGGCCTCTGCGGCCTTGTGGATGCGGCTCACCCACTGCTGTTCGACCGGCACCGTGTAGATGCCCGCAACCGAGAGCGGCTCCTGCGCGAGCAGGCGGGCGGGCAGCAGGCCGGCACCGGCGGCGGCGGTGAACCCGGCGGAGCCCATGAGCATCCTTCGGCGGGTCATCTGGGCAAGAAGCGAGCGTGTGTCGGTCATCTGTGACTGTCCCTGTCGGTTGGTGTCTAATTTTTGACCAAACGGTAAGGGATCAGGCAGCGCCACGTAAAGCACGAAGCGTGACAGACGGGTATTTTTGCCCGTTTTCCAAACACGGGCGCCGGTCGCGCCCGGATAATGGGCAGGCCCGTCAGGCGAGCGCGTGCCGCCAGCTTGCCGAGTAGGCGCCGGTGACGTGGTGCTCGAGCTGGCGCTCGATGTCGCCGAGCAGGCTCGATGCGCCGAAGCGGAAGAGATCCGGGCGCAGCCAGCGGTCGCCCAGCTCTTCCTTGACCAGCGCGAGGTAGGTCGCCGCGTCCTTGGCCTTGGAGATGCCGCCGGCGGGCTTGTAGCCGACGCGGTAGCCGGTGCGCGCGTAGTACTCGCGGATCGCGCGCATCATCACGAGGCTGACGGGCAGGGTGGCGTTCACGCCTTCCTTGCCGGTCGAGGTCTTGATGAAGTCGGCACCGGCCATCATGCAGACCAGCGAGGCGCGCGCGACGTTCTGCAGCGTGCCGAGTTCGCCGGTGGCGAGGATCGCCTTGACGTGCGCCTCGCCGCAGGCCTCGCGGAAGGCACGCATCTCTTCGTAGAGCCCCTGCCAGTCGCCGGTCAGCACCTTGCGGCGCGAGATGACGATGTCGATCTCGCGGGCGCCTGCTTTCACGCTCTCGCCGATCTCGGCGACGCGCAGGGCAAAGGGCGACAGGCCGGCGGGAAAGCCGGTCGAGACCGCCGCGACCGGGATGCCCGAGCCTTGAAGCGCCGAGACCGCCGGGGCGATCATGTCATGGTAGACGCAGACCGCGCCCACGGTGAGCCCGGGCAGGCCGATGGCTTCGAGGATGTCGGCGCGCACCGGCTGCTTCGCCTTGGCGCAGAGCCGCGCGACACGGCCGGGGGTGTCGTCGCCCGCCAGCGTGGTGAGGTCGATGCAGGAGATGGCGCGGGCCATCCACGCGGCCTGGTGATCCTTCTTGACGCTGCGCCGGCCCGGCAGGGTCGCGGCGCGCCGCTCGATGGCCGAGCGGTTGGCGCGGGCACGCATCACCCAGTCCATGTCGAGCGGCATGCCGGGATTGCGCGGCTCGACCGCCTGCGGCAGTTGCGTGGCAAGGTCCGTCGTGGCGGTGGTCTGCGTCGTGGTCATCGTGGTCACCCTCTTTGCCGGACGTTCGCATGCGCCCCGCCCGCGGGCAAGGCCGCCATGGCGTCAACGGATGCGGTTCGACACCCAGCGCAGGAAGCGGTTCTTCTGCGGGCGCAGCAGCTCGAGGTGAAGGATGCGCGGGCGCGGGGCGTCGGACCAGATGAGCTCCGAGGCCTCGAAGACGCGCTTGTTGAACTGCGGCGGAAAGACGTAGAAGGCGACGTCCGAGCGCCAGAGCACCTCGCGGAACGACGGCTGGTCGATGCCCATGCCGCTGGCCGCGAAGGTCTCGGCCCAGTCGCGGAAGAAGTCGAGCACAGCGGGCGTCTTGCGATAGAGCAGCACGCCGGTGTTGATCTCGGGAAAGGTGTCGGGCAGGTCCAGCGCGATCTTCTTCTGGTGGCGCGGGCGGTGCCACAGGATCACCTGCGTGCCGCACATCTCGTACTTGCGCAGAAGATCGAAGAACGACGACAGGTCGGCGCGCACGATGGTGTCGTTGTCGAGGAACAGCGTCTCGTCGTAGGGGCTTTCGCCGAGCACGTTGACCTTGGGCCGCTTCAGCCCCTCGGGGATGAAGAACGCCTGGTCGAAACCGCTGGTGTCGTCGCCCTCCTTGCACCAGATCGCGGTGCCGAGGTCGGGGTTCCATTTCTTCACGCTCGCCGCCGAGCGCCGCGCCACGTCGACGTGATCGCGGCCCCAGGCCACGTAGACCACGCCGCGCTTCGGTTCCTGAGCCATAGCATCCCCCTTGAGCCCTGCGCCCCGGCATACGCGCCGCGCGCCGGGCTGTAAATCCGCGAGCGGTCGGCGGCGCTTGGAAGCGGGGGCGCACTCGGGCAGGATGCCGGCCAGCAAGACCAGGGAGGAGCCCATGATCGCCATCATCTTCGAAGTCATCCCCGCAGAGGGGCGCCGCGACGACTATCTCGACATCGCCGCCGAGATGCGCCCGATGGTCGCCGAGGTCGAGGGGTTCCTCTCGGTCGAGCGGTTCGAGAGCCTGACGAACCCCGGCAAGCTGCTCTCGATCAGCTTCTTCGAGGACGAGGCGGCGGTGACGCGCTGGCGCCAGCTTGCCGCCCATCGCGGCGCGCAGCGGGCCGGGCGCGAGGGCATCTTCGCGGACTACCGGCTCAAGGTCTGCCACGTCCTGCGTGACTACGGCATGACCGACCGCGCCGAGGCGCCACGGGACAGCCTTGCCGAGCACGGCTGAGCGTCGTCGCGCGCCCTCTGGAAACGCAAGACGCCGGGCAGGGCCCGGCGTCGAGGAATGCGCTGCGGGGCGGCCTTGCCCCGCGGGTGCGGATCAGATGCCCGCCTTGATGATAGCTTCCGCGAGGATCGGCACGGTGGTCTTGTTGAGACCCGCGATGTTCAGCCGCGAGTCGCCGACCATGTAGATGCCGCTGTCCTTGCGCATGGTCTCGACCTGCTCGGGCGTGGCGCCGAGGCGCGAGAACATGCCGCGGTGCTGGGCGAGGAAGCCGAAGCGATCCGAGCCCGACAGGCGCTGCAGTTCCGAGGCGAGCTGCTCGCGCAGGCCCAGCATCGAGGTGCGGACCTCTTCCAGCTCGGCGGCCCAGTCGGCGCGCAGCTCCTCGTCGTTGAGAACCATCGTCACCAGCCGTGCGCCGTGGTCCGGCGGGAACGAGAAGTTCTGCCGGTTCAGGTAGTTCAGCGTCTGCTGGTTGAGCTTGGTGCGCGATGCGTCCTTGCTCACCGCCATCAGCAGGCCGGTGCGCTCGCGGTAGATGCCGAAGTTCTTCGAGCAGCTCGCGGCGATCAGCACCTCGGGCATCTTCTCGGCCACGAGCCGCACGCCCTCGGCATCGGTGTCGAGACCGTCACCGAAGCCCTGGTAGGCGATGTCGATCATCGGCACCGCCTCGCGCTCGAGCAGCAGCTCGATCACGGCCTTCCACTGCGACAGGTTCAGGTTGGCGCCGGTGGGGTTGTGGCAGCAGCCGTGCAGCAGCACCACGTCGCCCGGCATCACCTGGTGCAGGTCGGCGATCATCCCGGTGAAGTCGACCGAGCGGGTCTCGTTGTCGAAGTAGCGGTAGGGCACGAACTCGATGCCCATGTGCTTGAGGATCGACAGGTGGTTCGGCCAGGTCGGGTCCGAGACGAAGACGCGCGCCTTGGGGTTGGCCGAGCGGATCAGGTCGAAGGCCTGCCGGACCGCGCCGGTGCCGCCGGGGGTGGCCGCCGCCGCGACAGTCTCGCGCGGGACGGAGTCGCCGAGCACGAGGTTGACCATCGCGTCGGAAAAGCCCGGATCGCCCGCAAGCCCGGTGTAGGACTTGGTGGTCTCGGTTTCCCACAGGCGCTTTTCGGCGGTCTTGATGGCGCGCATGATCGGCGTGTTGCCGCTGGCGTCCTTGTAGACACCGACGCCGAGGTCGACCTTCTGCTCGCGCGGGTCTTCGCGATAGGCCTGCATCAGCATCAGGATCTTGTCGGCGGGTTGTTCCTTGAGGTTCTCGAACATCAGGTCTCTCCGGTGGCGACGGGCAGGGTGGGGAATTGCCCCCACTCGCTCCAGGACCCGTCATACAGGGAATGGTCATCCTTGCCCACGCGAGTGAGGGCAAGGTTCAGGATGGCGGCGGTCACGCCCGATCCGCAGGAGGTAATCGCCGGCCTCGAAAGGTCCACCCCGGCAGCCTCGAAGACGCCGCGCAGGGCATCGGGTGACTTGAGCGTCCCGTCACCGTCGAGAAGCGCCGTGAAGGGCACGTTCTTCGATCCGGGGATGTGGCCGGCGCGCAGGCCGGGGCGGGGCTCTTCGACCTCGCCGCGGAAGCGCTCGGGGGCGCGGGCATCGAGGATCTCGGTGTCCTTGAGCTTGGCCGCGGCCGAGACCTGCGTCACGTCCTTGACCATCTGGTTCTGCCGCCGGACGGTCATGTGCCGGTCGCGGATGATAGGCGGCATGTCCTCGATCTCGCGGCCCTCGGCCTGCCACTTCGGGAAGCCGCCGTCGAGCACCGCCACGTCGGGCTGGCCCATGAGCTTGAACAGCCACCACACGCGGGCGGCCGAGAACAGGCCTGCGCCATCGTAGACCACCACCTGGTGCCCGTCGCCGACGCCGAGCGCGCGCATCCGCGACATGAACTTCTCGACCGGGGGCACCATGTGCGGCAGCTCCGAGCGGGCATCGCTCACGTCGTCGATGTCGAAGAAGCGGGCGCCGGGAATATGCGCGGCCTCGTATTCGGCGCGCGGATCGCGGCCGGACCCCGGCATGTACCAGCTTGCATCGAGGATGCGCAGGTCGGGATCCTTCAGATGCGTCGCCAGCCAGTCCGTGGAAACAAGCGTCTTGGGATCGTCTTGCGTCATGTGGCACCCTCCCGGCAGTCAGCGTCGCAAAGTCTCTAAGCGGCGGGCCCCTGTTTTACAAGAGGACGCAGGGTAAAGCGGGCGGATGGCGCGGGTCAGTCGCCGCGTTCGCGCCGGAGCCTGTCGAAATACTCGACCCGCTTCTTCAGATCGCGTTCGAAACCGCGTTCGACCGGGCTGTAGAAACGCTGGCGGCCCATGTCCTCGGGAAAGTAGTCCTGGCCGGAAAACCCGTCCTCGGCGTCGTGGTCGTAGGCATAGCCCGAGCCGTAGCCCTGGTCCTTCATCAGCCGCGTCGGCGCGTTGAGGATATGCTTGGGCGGCATCAGCGAGCCGGTCTTCTTCGCGGCCGCCCGCGCTGCCTTGTAGGCGACGTAGGCGCCGTTCGATTTCGGCGCGAGCGCGAGGTAGACCAGCGCGTTGGCCAGCGCCAGTTCGCCCTCGGGCGAGCCGAGCCGCTCGTAGGTCTGCCAGCTGTCGATGCAGACCGCCTGCGCCTGCGGGTCGGCAAGGCCGATGTCCTCCACCGCCATGCGCGTCAGCCGTCGTGCGAGGAAGCGCGGGTCTTCGCCGGCATCGAGCATCCGCGCGAACCAGTAGAGCGCCGCGTCCGGGTCGGAGCCGCGCACCGACTTGTGCAGTGCCGAGATCAGGTTGTAATGGCCGTCGCCCGACTTGTCGTATTGCGCCGCGCGCCGCATCAGCCGGTGGGTGAGCTGGTCGGTCGAGAGCTTGCCCTCGAGCCCGCGCCACGCCATCACCTGCTCGATGAGGTTGAGCAGCGCCCGACCGTCGCCATCGGCCATCTCGAGCAGCGCCTCGCGGGCGTGACCGTCGAGCGGAAGCGTCCGGTCGAGCAGTTTCTCGGCGCGCTGCGCGAGCCGTTCGAGATCGGCGAGCCCGAGCCGGTCCAGCACCAGCACCTGCGCGCGGCTCAGAAGCGCCGCGTTGAGCTCGAAGCTCGGGTTCTCGGTGGTGGCGCCCACGAGCAGGATGGTGCCGTCTTCCATGTGCGGCAGAAACCCATCCTGCTGCGCCTTGTTGAAGCGGTGTATCTCGTCGACGAACAGCAGCGTGCCCTGGCCGTTGGCATGGCGGTGCTTGGCTGCCTCGAAGACCTTGCGCAGCTCGGGCACCCCGGTGAAGATCGCGCTGATCTGGACGAAATGCAGCTCGGTGGCATCTGCCAGCAGCCGCGCGATGGTGGTCTTGCCGACACCCGGCGGGCCCCAGAACACGATGCTCGACAGGGTGCCCGAGGCCAGCATCACGCCCAGCGGAGACTCCGGCCCGAGCACCTGTTCCTGCCCGATCACCTCGTCGAGCCGTGCCGGACGCAGCCGGTCGGCAAGCGGCCGGGGGCCGCCGCCTTCGGTCGGTGCAGGGTCGGAGCTGTCGAAGAGGTCGGCCAAGGCTCAGGTCCGGAAGCGCAGGGTGACGCGGGCGCCGCCACGCAGCGCGTCGATCTGGATGCGGGGGGCGGCCTCGCGCAGCAGGCGGTCCACGTCGGCCGGCGTCTCGACGGCACGGCCGTTGATTGCCTTCAGAACGTCCCCTTGGCGCAATCCGATGCGCGGCGCGAAACGGCCGGGATCGGTGACCACCACGCCCTCACCGGTGAGCGGCAGCTTCAGCTCGCTCGCCACGGCGGGGTTGATGCGCGCCAGCGCAAGGCCCGGAAGCACGGCGCGGTCGCCCAGCGTGACCGCCTCGCGCGGCGGGGTCTCGGGGGCGGCGATCATCTCGACATCGGCGACCTGCGGCTCGCCGTCATGCATGTAGCGGACGCGGGCGACATGGCCGAGCCCCGCGACCGACATGCGGTAGATCATCTCGGGCGGGGTGTTCACCGGCTGGTCGTCGACCGCCAGCACCACGTCGCCGGTCTCGAGCCCCGCCTGAGCGAAGGGGCTTTCCGGGTGCAGACCGGCGATCAGCACGCCGTTCGGGAGCCCGAGGCCGAGGCTTTCGGACAGGTCGGCATTCACCGGCTGCCCGGTCATGCCCGCCCAGGGCCGTTCGAAATCGGTGTTGCCGGCACGGGCCTGCTCGACGAACTGCGAGATCAGCGCCGAGGGGATGGCGAAGCCTATGCCGTTCGAGCCGCCCGAGCGGGTCAGGATCGAGGTGTTCACCCCGATCAGCCGGCCCTTCACGTCGATGAGCGCGCCGCCGGAGTTGCCGGGGTTGATGGGCGCGTCGGTCTGGATGAAATAGCCGCGCGCATTGCCGGTGGCGGTGCCCGACCGTGCCAGCCCCGAGACGATCCCCGAGGACACCGTCTGCCCCACGCCGAAGGGGTTGCCGATGGCCAGCACCAGCTCGCCCACCTCGACCGAGTCGCTGTCGCGCAGCGGCAGCGAGGGCATCTCCTCGGCGCCCTCGAGCTTGAGGATCGCGAGGTCGGCTTCCTCGTCACCGAGCAGCACCCGCGCCTCGTATTCGGCGCCGTTGTTGAGCACCACGCGGATATCCGAGGCCTGACCCACGACGTGGTAGTTCGACACGACGATGCCATCGTCCGACAGGATGACTCCCGACCCGAGCGAGTTCTGCACCTGCGGCCGACCGCCGTAATCGCGGAACATGTCGCCGAACAGCGGATTGCCGGCGAAGGGGCTGCGGCTCTCGACGACGCGGCGCGCGTAGATGTTCACGACGGCGGGCGTCGCCTGTTTCACCAGCGGCACGAAGCTGAGGGAAATCTCGGCCTGGCTCTCGGGCACGCGCTGTTCGGCAAGGGCCGGGGGTGCGGCGAGGGGCAGGGCTGTGAGGACAAGGGCGAAGATGGTGTTGCGGAGCATGACGGACCCTCCTGTGCCTTTGGATATGCCCGCAGGCTCCCGGGGTTTCAAGCTGCGCGACGGAACGCGCGTCGCCGCGGTGGCGTTCTGGTGGTATACTACGACGAAGGAGGCTCTCATGGCCGAACGCAAGAGATCCGAGGACGGACGCCGCGAAACCGAGGAATACCTCGACGGAACCGAAACGCCCGATCAGGCTGGCCGCGCCGGGGGCGAGACCGAGCGTCAGGTGGGCACGCGGGATCTGCAGAAGCGCGCAGAAGAGGACCAGCCGGGCGCGACCCGGGTCCGGAAATCCGACGAAAAAGACAATTCCTGAAGAAAGGGTAGAGCGATGGCTGAACTGAAAAAAGGAACATGGGTCGTCGTGACCGACAGCGAAAAGGCGCTGTTCCTGCGCAACCTGACCGACCACGAGGATCCGAACCTCAACGTGTTCGACGAAGAAGAGCAGGAAAACCCCTCGGACCGCGAGCAGGGGGCGAACAAGCCGGGCCGCATGGGCGATACCGGGGTGCAGCAGCGGTCTTCGATGGATGACACCGACTGGCATGAGCTTCAGAAGGAACGTTTCGCGCACGATCTGGCAGAGCACCTCTACGAAGAGGCGCACAAGGGCGCGTTCGAGCGGCTCGTGCTGGTGGCCTCGCCGAAGGTGCTGGGCGACCTGCGCGATGCGCTGCACAAGGAGGTTGCCTCGAAGGTGGTGGCCGAGATCCCCAAGACGCTCACCAACCACCCGGTCAACAAGATCGAGGAGCTGGTGAAGGCCGAGCTCGACGAGGATACCTGAGATCGACGCTTCGCCCGGCTGGGGTGACATCGTGACATGAAAAAAGGGCGCTGCGGGGAAACTCGCAGCGCCCTTCCAGTCTCTCGCGGATGCGAGGAAGTTATTCTTCGGCGGCCTCTTCGGCAGCAACGCGTGCCTTGTCGGCCGAGCCCTTGGCGTCGACGTCGCGGTCGACCAGCTCGATGATCGCCATCGGAGCCATGTCGCCGTAACGGAAGCCGGCCTTGAGAACGCGGGTGTAACCGCCCGAGCGCTCGTTGTAGCGCGGGCCGAGAACCTCGAACAGCTTGGCGACGTGGATGTCCTGCTTGAGCTGCGCGGCAGCCTGGCGGCGGGCGTGGACGTCACCGCGCTTGCCGAGCGTGATCAGCTTGTCCATGACGCGCTTGAGCTCTTTCGCCTTCGGCAGGGTCGTCTTGATCTGCTCGTGCTCGATCAGCGATCCGGCCATGTTGGCGAAGAGCGCCTTGCGGTGCTCGTGGGTGCGGTTGAGGCGGCGGTAGCCTTTTGCGTGACGCATGTGTCTTACTCCTAATGCCCGTCGAGGGGCGGTTTTGCTTTGTCCGGGGCCCCATGCGTGCGAGGCCCTCTCCTTGGGGCGGATGCCCGTCTTGCTGCCACGGGTGGGCAGATTGCCCACCCTGCGACGGTGTCGCAGGGTGGGGTATTCAGGTCATCGGATCAGAACTGGTCTTCCAGTTTCTTCGCGAGATCCTCGATGTTGTCCGGCGGCCAGTCCTCGACGTCCATGCCGAGGTGCAGACCCATGGAGGACAGCACTTCCTTGATCTCGTTCAGCGACTTGCGGCCGAAGTTCGGGGTGCGGAGCATCTCGGCTTCGGTCTTCTGGATCAGGTCGCCGATGTAGACGATGTTGTCGTTCTTCAGGCAGTTCGCCGAACGCACGGACAGCTCGAGCTCGTCCACCTTCTTGAGGAGGAGCGGGTTGAACTCGAGACCGTCGTCGTCGTCCTGACGCGAGGCCGATTCCGGCTCGTCGAAGTTGACGAAGATCGACAGCTGATCCTGCAGGATGCGCGCCGCGAATGCGATGGCGTCCTCGGGGGTGACCGAACCGTCGGTCTCGACCTTCATGGTCAGCTTGTCGTAGTCCAGCACCTGGCCCTCACGGGTGGGCGTGACTTCGTAGGCGACCTTCTTGACCGGCGAATAGATGGCGTCGATCGGCATCAGGCCGATGGGCGCGTCTTCCGGCTTGTTCTTGTCAGCCGAGACGTAACCCTTGCCGGTGTTGACGGTCAGCTCCATGTAGAGATCCGCACCATCGTCGAGGTGGCAGATCACATGGTCCTTGTTCAGCACCTCGATGCCAGCGCTCTCGGCGATGTCGGCGGCGGTGACGACGCCCGGCCCCTTGGCGTTGACGGACAGGCGCTTGGGTCCTTCGACCTCCATGCGCAGCGACACGCCCTTGAGGTTCAGGACGATATCGGTCACGTCTTCACGCACACCGGCGACGGAGGAGAATTCGTGCAGCACGTTGTCGATCTGCACGCTGGTGATGGCCGCACCCTGAAGGCTCGACAGCAGCACGCGGCGCAGAGCGTTGCCCAGCGTCAGGCCAAAGCCGCGCTCGAGCGGTTCGGCGACGACGGTAGCGACGCGGGCCGGATCGGCGCCGGGGCGAACCTCCAGCTGGGTCGGCTTGATAAGTTCAGCCCAGTTCTTGTGGATCATGCGTCCCTCCATTCCTGTCCGTGCCCCATGTCCAAAAGGCGCAGACGCCCGAGGTTGAAATGACGTAAGGCGAGGCCCCGCACGATGGCAGGGCCCCACCCGAAGTGTTGTGGAAATCAGACGCGGCGGCGCTTCGGCGGACGGCAGCCGTTGTGCGCGATCGGCGTCACGTCACGGATCGCCGTGATGTTGAAGCCGACGGCGGCCAGTGCGCGCAGAGCCGATTCACGACCCGAACCGGGGCCCTGAACTTCGACTTCCAGCGTCTTCATGCCGTGCTCCTGCGCCTTCTTGCCGGCGTCTTCCGCGGCAAGCTGGGCGGCGTAGGGGGTCGACTTCCGCGAGCCCTTGAAGCCCATGGTGCCGGCCGACGACCAGGAGATCGCGTTGCCCTGCACATCCGAGATCAGGATCTTGGTGTTGTTGAACGACGAGTTCACATGCGCCACGCCAGCGGCGATGTTCTTGGAGACCTTCTTCTTGCCTCCGCGACGGGTATCACGTGCCATTGGTGCGAGCCTCCCTTATTTCTTCTTGCCTGCGATGGGCTTTGCGGGGCCCTTGCGCGTGCGAGCGTTGGTGTGGGTCCGCTGACCGCGGACGGGGAGGTTGCGGCGGTGACGCAGGCCACGGTAGCAGCCGAGGTCCATCAGACGCTTCACGTTCATCTGGACTTCGCGGCGCAGGTCGCCCTCGACGGTGTAGTTCGCGTCGATGTGCTCACGGATGGCGAGCACTTCGGCGTCCGAAAGCTCGTTCACGCGGCGGGTGCCGTCGATGTTCACGGCTTCGCAGATCAGCTTGGCCGAGCTCTGACCGATGCCCGTGATGTAGGTGAGTGCGATCGGCACCCGTTTGTGGGTCGGGATGTTGACGCCGGCAATACGTGCCAAATCTCTGTTCCTTTCGTTGCGGTTCCGTAGCGCCAGAACCTTTTTTCACAACATGAGCCCAAAGCGCGAGGCGCCTCGGGCTGTCCGCTGATGAGGTAATCTGCGGATAGGGAGCGACCCGCTCCGCAAGACGTGATTCTCTGTAGAGATGCGGGTGGGTATGAGGATTCGGCGGAAGGGTCAAGTCCCCTTCCTGCGGAACCACGGCAGGGCCGTCGGTGTTGAATGCCATATGACCGTCCGAATGCCAAGACACCCGTGCCCGATTGCACCTCGCTGCCCGACCTCGGGCGGGGAGGCCGCATGATCACGCAGCTGCTTTACACCAGCGTGTCGCGGTATCACCGCGGGCACCCGTCTGACATCGACATCCTCCAGCACGCACTCAGCCACAACCGGCCTTCCGAGATCACCGGCTACCTGCTGCGCGACCTGCGCAGCTTCTGCCAGCTGATCGAGGGACCGGAGCAGAAGGTCGAGGCGCTGTTTCGCCGGATCTCGATGGACCCGCTTCACTACGACGTCGTCACCCGCATGCGGCGGGCGGTGCCGAAGCGGGCGTTCCTGGGATGGTCGATGGGCTATGGCTCGCTGTCGCAGAAGGACAGTGACTTTCTCAGCAAGCGGTTCGCCGAGGGGCCGCGCGGTACGCTCGTGGCATTCAACAGGATCGGCCGGCTCGCAGCGGGTGGCGCGGCCTGAGCGGCCCTCCCTATTGCGAACAAGCGGACATGAAAAAAGGCGGACCCGGAAGGTCCGCCTTTTCGCGTTTTCCGAAGCCGTGGAACGTCAGCCGTCGAGCAGGCCCGCGACGCCGGCCTTGACCTCGTCGATCTCGCCCATGCCGTCGGTGCGGCTGTAGAGATCCTTGGCGTAGTAGTAGCCCACCAGCGGCGAGGTCTGCTTGTAGTATTCCATCAGACGCTTCTTGAGGCTTTCCTCGTTGTCGTCCGCGCGGCGCTTGAACTCGGTGCCGCCGCAGTTGGTGCACTTGCCGTCGGTCGGGATCGGCTTGGTGATGTCGTTGTAGACCTCACCGCAGTTCGCGCAGGTCGAGCGGGCGGTGATGCGCTTGACCAGCGCCTCGTCGTCCACCCGCAGTTCGATCACGCGGTCGAGCTTCGTGCCTTCCTCGGCCAGCAGCGCGGCGAGCGCGTCGGCCTGCTTCAGCGTGCGCGGGAAGCCGTCGAAGATATAGCCGCCGTCGGGGTCGGCCTCGAGCTTCTCGCGGATCAGGCCGATTACGATCTCGTCGGTGACAAGTTCGCCGCGCGCCATGACCTCGGCAACCTTGTTGCCCATTTCCGTGCCGCTGTCCTTGGCCTCGCGCAGCATGTCGCCGGTCGAGAGCTGGGTCATGCCCCGCTCTTCCACGAGAATGCGCGCCTGGGTGCCTTTGCCCGCGCCGGGCGGTCCAAGAAGAATGATGTTCATCGGCGTGCCGGTCCCCTCCGCTTCCGGGTCTTACCTTTGCCGCGCAGCTGCGACTTCTGAATAAGACCTTCGTATTGATGTGCCAGCAGGTGGCTCTGGACCTGCTGGATGGTGTCCATCGTGACGGATACCACAATCAGCACGGAAGTCCCGCCGAAATAGAACGGAATCGCATACTGCGACCGCAGGATCTCGGGCATCAGGCAGACGAAGGCGAGATAGCCCGACCCGAGCACGAGGATCCGGTTCACCACATACTCAAGGTGGTCCGCGGTCCGCTTGCCGGGCCGAATGCCGGGGATGAAACCGTTCTGGTTCTTCAGGTTGTCTGCCACGTCATCCGGCTTGAACGACACGTTGAACGTGTAGAAGTAGGCGAAGAACACGATCATCGCGGCGAAGAACAGCAGGTAGAGCGGCTGTCCGGGGCCGAAGTAGGCAAGCACCGTCGACATGATCGGACCGGTCGAGCCCGTCTGGCTGAAGGTCGCGATGGTCGTCGGCAGCAGCAGCAGAGAGCTGGCGAAGATCGCCGGGATCACGCCCGCCGGGTTCACCTTGACGGGCAGGTGCGACTGCTGCGCCTCGGTCATCTTCATGCCGACCTGGCGGCGCGGATACTGGATGGTGATCTTGCGCAGGGCGCGTTCCATGAACACCACGAACATGATGACCGCGATGACCATGACGATCACCCCGAGTATCACCGCAGGCGAGATCGCACCGCTGCGTCCGCTCGCGAAGAACTGCGCCAGCGCGGCAGGAATTTCCGCGACGATGCCGACGAAGATGATGAGAGAGATGCCGTTGCCGATGCCGCGGGCGGTGATCTGCTCGCCCAGCCACATCAGGAACATGGTGCCGCCGACCAGCGTGATGACCACGGCTGCGCGGAAGTACCAGCCCGGATCGTGGGCAAGGTCGCCGGCCTCCAGCGATACGGCGAGACCGTAGGCCTGGAACAGCGCCAGCGCGACGGTGCCGTAGCGCGTGTACTGGTTGATCTTCTTGCGGCCCTGCTCGCCCTCTTTCTTGAGCTGCTCCAGCGCCGGCACCATGGCCGTGAGAAGCTGCACGATGATCGAGGCGGAGATGTAGGGCATGATGCCGAGGGCGAAGATGCCCATCCGACCCAGCGCACCGCCGGTGAACATGGAGACCATGCCGCCGATGCCCTGTCCGGCCTGCTCCATGAAGTCACGCAGCGCCGCGCCGTCGATCCCGGGAACCGGGATGTAGGTGCCGAGGCGGTAGACCACCAGCAGGCCGAGCGTGAAGAGAATGCGGTTGCGAAGGTCGGTGGCCTTGCCGAGCGCCGCCCAGCTCGTGTTGGCGGCCATTTGTTCCACAGCAGATGCCATGCGGGTCCTCTCAAAGGCAGAACGCCGCCGGAAGCGCTTTCCGGCTCCGGCGGCGTTCGTGGAAAACGTGGGACTGTGTCTACGCGGCCCGGGGGCCGCTCACAACCCGCTTATTCGGCCGCTGCCGGAGCCGTGACCTTGAGAGCGCCGCCGGCCTTCTCGACCGCTTCGACGGCCGACTTCGACGCGCCGGTGGTCTCGATGGTCAGGGCGGTGGTGACGTCACCCTTGGCGAGCACGCGCACACCGTCGAGCTTGCGGCGCACGAGGCCGGATGCCACGAGGCTGTCTTCGTTGATCGCGGAGGCGTCGAGCTTGCCCGCGTCGACGAACTTCTGGATCATGCCGAGGTTGACGACGGCGTAGCTCTTGCGGTTCGGCTTATTGAAGCCGCGCTTGGGCAGACGCTGGTAGAGCGGCATCTGGCCGCCTTCGTAGCCGTTGATGGCCACGCCCGAACGGGATTTCTGACCCTTGATACCGCGGCCACCCATCTTGCCCTTGCCGGAGCCGGGGCCACGGCCGATGCGTTTCTTGGACTGGGTCGCGCCCGGGTTGTCGCGCAGTTCGTGAAGTTTCATGTCGCTTCTCCATTGCCGGATGTGGTCCCCGAAGCGTCAGGACCAACCACGGCGTTTCTTGTTTCGTGAGTCGGTGGCGCAATGCCACCCGCGGGCGTATAGCGCCGCGGATCGCGTCACGCAAGGGGAGGCCGGCGTCAGCCGCGCTCCTTGAGGAGGCGCTGCTTCTGGCGGTTCCAGTCGCGCTTGGCGGCGGTCTCGCGCTTGTCGTGGTTCTTCTTGCCCTTGGCGATGCCCACCTTCAGCTTCGCGATGCCCTTGTGGTTGAAGTAGAACACCAGCGGCACGATGGTCATGCCCTTGCGCTGGGTCTCGTTCCACAGGCGCGCGAGTTCCTTCCGCGACACCAGCAGCTTGCGCCGGCGGCGTTCTTCGTGGCCGAACATGGCGCGCTCGTAGGGGGCGATGTAGCTGTTGACCAGCCACAGCTCTCCGTTCTCCACCGCCGCGTAGCTCTCGGCGATGTTGGCGGTGTTCTCCCGCAGCGATTTCACCTCGGACCCGGTGAGCACGATGCCGCACTCGAGATCGTCCTCGATCGCGTAATCGAAGCGCGCACGCCGGTTCTCGGCGATCACCTTGTAGTTCGGATCTGTCTTCGGCTTGGCCATTGCGTGCATGTAGTCGCAGACGGGCCGGCTGTCCACATGCCCGATGGGGCAGGGGGCCTCAGGACGCCGGAAAATCCGCCGGCAGGCGCAGCTCGGCCACCTCGCCGCCGCCCGGGCGTGGCCGGATCGCGAAATCGCCGCCCATCCGCTCCATCGCGGCCGCCACGATGGCCAGCCCGAGGCCGCTGCCGCTGGTCCGGCCGCTGTTGCCGCCCCGGAAAAAGCGCTCGGTCACATGCGGGCGCTCGGCCTCGGGGATGCCGGGGCCGCGATCGGCCACGTGAAACACCGCCTCGGCGCCGTCGCGGCGCAGGCCGGCCTCGACCTCCGCGCCCTCGGGCGAAGCCTGCACGGCGTTCTCGACGAGATTGCGCAGCGCCGCCTGGAGCAGCGTGGCATGGCAGGTCGGCCAGAGCCCTTCCGGCGCTGCGAGGCGCAAGCTGACGCCGCGCCGTTCCGCAAGCGGGGCAAGGTCCTCGGCCACTGCGGCGAGAATCCCGGCGCCGTCGCGGGGCGCTGTGTCCGGAGCGGTGCCGCCCTGCTCGATGGCGGCCATGTCGAGAAGCTGCTTCACCATCCGGTCGGTGCGCTTCACCCCCTGCGAGATCTGCTCGAGCGCACGGGCCCGGGTGGCCTCGTCCGGGGCCATGCTGGCGATCTCGGCCTGCGTCTGCAGCCCGGCAAGCGGGGTCTTCAGCTCGTGCGCGGCAAAGGCGGTGAAGTTGCGCTCGCGCTCGCGCGCCCGTCCGACCCGGCGCAGAAGACCGTTCAGCGCGGCGACCATCGGCCGCAGTTCGCGCGGGGCGCGGGTGTCGTCGATGGGCGACAGGTCCCGCGCCGCCCGCGCCGACAGCGTGGCGCCCAGCCGGTCGAGCGGCGTCAGCCCGCGCCCGACGATCAGCCAGATCAGCCCGGCGAGGACCGGCAGCATCAGCGACATTGGCACCAGCAGGCTGAGGGTGACGCCCTGCACGAGGTGGTCGCGCATCGCCTGCGCGTCGCCCACCATGACGCGGAAACCGGCGTCGGGCTCGACCAGCGTGTAGACCCGCCAGACCTCGCCCTCGACGGTGTTCTCGCTGAACCCGGCGGCGCCCTCGGCAAGCCGCCCCTCGGGTGCACCCTCGGATTCGCCGATCAGCGTGCCGTCGAGGCCCCAGATCTGGCAGGACAGCTGCCGTCGCAGGCCGTAGTGATCCTGCGGAGCAAGCTCCGAGGTGACGGCGCGGCGGGCGTCCTCGACGCTCATGCCGTCGCCGATCAGCGAGGCGACCATGCGGGCCGATTCCTCGAGCCGCCGGTCGAGGACGTGGATCACCTCCTGCCGGGTGGAGTGCTGGATCCAGAGCACCGCCGACAGCCAGATCGCGCTGGTCGCGACCAGCAGGATGATCAGCAGGCGGCCACGGATCGAGGTCATGCGCGGCGGGCCTCGGCTTCGGGGGCAAGCCGGTAGCCCGCGCCCCGCACCGTCTGTATGAAGCCGCTGCCGAGCTTGGCGCGCAGGTGGTGGACGTGCACCTCGACGGTGTTGCTCTCGACGTCCTCCTGCCAGCCGTAGAGCCGTTCCTCGAGCATCTGCTTGCCGAGAATCGCGCCGGGGCGCTCCATCAGTGCGGCGAGGATGCTGAACTCGCGGCGGGAGAAGCTCAGGGCGCGACCGTCGAGCGCGCCGGTCATCCGCGCGACGTCGAGTTGCAGCCCGTTCCATTCCAGAAGGTTCTCGGCGCGCCCCTGCGCCCGGCGGACCAGCGCGCGCAGCCGGGCCGACAGCTCGGGCAGCTCGAAGGGCTTGCCGACGTAGTCGTCGGCCCCCGCATCCAGCCCCGCGACCCGGTCGTCGAGCCGATCGCGGGCGGTAAGCATCAGCACCGGGATGTCGGAACCGTCGCCGCGCAGCTCGCGCAGCAACTCGAGCCCCGAGCCGTCGGGCAGCATCAGGTCGAGCACCAGCGCATCGAAGCGGTCGAGTGCCATCGCGTGGCGGGCGTCGTCGCAGGTCTCGACGGCCTCGGGCGAGAAGCCGGCGAGCCGCAGGCCTACCTGCAGCCCATCCGAGAGCATGGCGTCGTCTTCGACGATGAGGATGCGCATGGCGATCCGGCCTCCGTGAGGGTGGTCGTCCCGTTCAACGCATAGCCCTAGTGGAATGCGTTGCGGCACGGCAACCGCAGGTGGCGCACGAAACGGTGAGGCCGGCGTCAGCTTCCGCGATAGGTGGAATAGCCGTAGGCCGAGAGCAGCAGCGGCACGTGGTAATGCGCCTCTGGGTCGGCCATGCCGAAGCGCAGCGGGATCTCGTCGAGAAACAGCGGGTCGGCCCCTGCCTGCCCGGTGGCCCGCAGGTAGTCGCCGGCGGCGAACACCAGCTCGTAGGTGCCGGGCGCGAAGCTTTCCTTCGGCAGGATCGGGCTGTCGGTGCGGCCGTCGTCGTTGGTCACGGTCTCGGCCAGCAGCGTGCGGCTCTCGCCCTCGAGACGGTAAAGCACGATGCGCACGCCTTGGGCGGGCAGGCCCCGCGCGGTGTCGAGAACGTGGGTGGTCAGGTAGCCCTCGGCCATTCCTCTTGCTCCTTCCGGTGACAATGCTGATAAAGGCGGCGCCCGCGAAGATCGGCGCCGCCCGTTCGGGTCGCGGCCGACTAGAGCCTGATTGTCGCGGGATGACAACGACCCAAGCCCAGGAGTGTCCGAATGCAGCGCTATCCCCGCAACATGATCGGCTATGGCGCCGACCGCCCCGATGCGAAATGGCCCGGCGGCGCGAAGATCGCGGTGCAGTTCGTGCTGAACTACGAGGAAGGCGGCGAGAACAACATCCTGCACGGCGATGCCGCGTCCGAGGGCTTCCTGTCGGACATTCCCGGCGCCGTCCCGTGGCAGGGGCAGCGGCACTGGAACATGGAGTCGATCTATGAATACGGCGCCCGTGCCGGCTTCTGGCGGCTGCACCGGCTCTTCACCGGCGCGGGTATCCCGCTGACGATCTACGGGGTCGCCACTGCGCTTGCCCGCAGCCCCGAGCAGGTCGAGGCGATGAAGGATGCCGGCTGGGAGATCGCCTCGCACGGGCTCAAGTGGGTCGAACACAAGGACATGCCCGAGGCGGAGGAACGCGCCGCCATCGACGAGGCGATCCGCCTGCACACCGAGGTCGTGGGCGAGCCGCCGCGCGGCTGGTACACCGGGCGCGGCTCGGACAGGACGGTGCACCTCTCTGCGGCCACCGGCCGGTTCGACTACATCTCGGACACCTACGACGACGATCTGCCCCACTGGATCGAGGTCGAGGGCCGCGACCAGCTCGTCATCCCCTACACGCTCGAGGCCAACGACATGCGGTTCTCGGTCAGCCCCGGCTGGATCGAGGGCGAGCAGTTCTTCACCTATCTCAAGGACAGCTTCGACGTGCTCTACGCCGAGGGCATGGCCGGCAAGCCCGCGATGATGTCGGTGGGCCTGCACAACCGCCTGATCGGGCGGCCGGGCAAGATCGCCGGGCTCAAGCGGTTTCTCGACTACATCGCCGGGTTCGCCGGTGTCTGGACGCCGCGTCGCATCGAGATCGCCGAGCACTGGGCGGCGACCCACCCGCCGGTAAAGCGTGTGCGCCCCTCGCAGATGGACCGCGAGACCTTCGTCGGCACCTTCGGCGGCATCGTGGAGCATTCGCCGTGGGTGGCCGAGCGCGCCTTCGAGCTCGAGCTCGGCCCGGCGCACGACCGTCCGGCGGGGCTTGCGAATGCGCTGGCGCGGGTGCTGCGCACCGCCTCGCGCGAGGAGCGGATGGGCGTGCTGACCGCACACCCGGACCTGGCCGGCAAGCTCGCGGCGGCGAAACGCCTGACCGACGAGAGCAGCGCCGAGCAGGCCAGTGCCGGGCTGGACGCGCTGACCGACGGGGAACGTGCCCGCTTTACGGAGCTCAACACCGCGTATACGGAGAAGCACGGATTCCCCTTCATCATTGCCGTGCGCGATCACGACAAGTCAGGTATCCTCGCCGCATTCGAGCGCCGTGTCGCCAACGACACCGAGACCGAGTTCGGCGAAGCCTGCCGTCAGGTCGAACGGATCGCGCGGCTGCGGCTGGAGAGCTTGCTTTGAAACACGACCCGATTCCCAACTATGCCTTCCCGCCCGGCGGCCTGCCGGGGCAGGACGGCGACCCCGAAGGCTCTGCCGTCTTCACCGAGGCCTATGCCGTCATCCCCGCGCAGGTGATGCGCGACATCGTCACCAGCTTCCTGCCGGAATGGACCGGCACGCGGCTGTGGATTCTCGCGCGGCCGATGTCGGGCTTTGCCGAGACCTTCGCGCAATACGCGGTGGAACTCGCGCCCGGTGGCGGCAGCAACGACCCGGAGCCCGACCACGACGCGCAGGCGGTGCTCTTCGTGGCGCATGGCACCGCGCGGCTGACCCTTGGCCGTGACAGCTACGAGCTGCGTCCGGGCAGCTACGCCTACATCCCGCCCAGCGCGGTCTGGACGCTGTGGAACACCGGCGACGTGCCCTGCGGCTTCCACTGGGTGCGCAAGCGCTGGCGGCCCGCCGCCGGCATGACCCCGCCCGAGGCCTTCGTCACCCACGAGGCCGAGGTGCCGCGCGTGGCGATGCCCGACTGCGACGGCGTCTGGTCGACCCAGCGCTTCGCCGATCCGCTTGACCTGCGCCATGACATGCACGTCAACATCGTGAGCATCGAGAGCGCAGGCCGCATTCCCTTTGCCGAGACGCATGTCATGGAGCACGGCCTCTACGTGCTGTCCGGCACGGCGCGTTACCTGCTGAACAAGGATTGGGTCGAGGTCGGACCGGGCGACTTCATGTGGCTGCGCGCCTTCTGCCCGCAGGCCTGCATCGCCACCGGCACCGAGACCTTCCGCTACCTGCTCTACAAGGACGTGAACCGGCACCCGGGCCTGGCGCTGCCATGAGCGCGCTGCGCGAGATTGCCGCGCAGCCGCTCACGTCGAGCGCCTTCGCCCCCTTCGGCGAGGTGCTCGAGATCGGCGGCGCGCCCGACAAGATCATCAACCAGGGTCTCTGCGGACGCTACCACGACCGCGCCGCGCTTGATTTCGGTCCCGGCGGGCGCGCCGGGATCAGCCTGTTCGACGCCGAGCCGCGCAGCCTGCCTTACCGGCTCGAAATGGTCGAGCGGCACCCCGAGGGCAGCCAGGCGTTCATCCCGATGCACCGGAATGCTTGGTTGGTAATCACTGCCGAGCCCGGAACAGGTCCCGGAGGGCCCCCGGGCGCCGTTCACGCTTTCGTGGCCGCCCCCGGACAGGCTATCAATTTCCACAGGGGAACGTGGCACGGGGTCCTGACGCCGCTTCACGCGCCCGGCGTTTTCGCGGTGGTCGACCGGATCGGCGAGAGCGCCAACCTCGAGGAACACTGGTTGGAGGAGCCGGTGCTCATAACCGGCCCCTGAGGGGCCGCTCCTCCCGCGAATGCCCGGAAAGAGGCAGCGGTGACAAAACGGACAGGGAGTTCAAGAACAATGACCCAAAAAGGCGCGCTGGGCACGCCCGCGCAACTGGCCGACCCCGACTTCATGCCGCCCCTCGCCAAGGCGGTGCCGCTGGGAATCCAGCACGTGCTGGCGATGTTCGTCTCGAACGTCACGCCGGCGATCATCGTTGCCGGGGCCGCGGGCTTCGGCTTCGGCTCGAACAGCCCGGATTTCCCCGAGCTGCTCTACCTCATCCAGATGTCGATGCTGTTCGCCGGCATCGCGACGCTGTTCCAGACCATCGGCGTCGGGCCGGTCGGCGCGCGGCTGCCCATCGTCCAGGGCACCTCCTTCGCCTTCATCCCGATCATGATCCCGCTCGTGGCGGGGCAGGGGGTCGCGGCGCTGGGCGCGCTGTTTGGCGGCATCGTCGTCGGCGGCATCTTCCACGCCTGCCTCGGCAGCGTGATCGGCAAGATCCGCTTCGCGCTGCCACCGCTGGTCACCGGCCTCGTGGTCACCATGATCGGTCTCGCGCTGGTCAAGGTCGGCATCGAGTACGCGGCGGGTGGCGTGCCCGCCAAGGCAAGCGGCGCCGAGAGCTACGGCGGCATCGCGAGCTGGTCGACGGCGCTGGTGGTGATCATCGTGACGCTCACCATCAAGTTCTTCACGCGCGGGCTGCTGTCGATCTCGGCGGTGCTTGTCGGCATCATCGTGGGCTACTTCTACGCGCTGGCCATCGGTGTGCTGTCCTTCGACAGCGTCGTCGCGAGCTGGCAGCGATCCGCGGCCTTCGCCCTGCCGGTGCCTTTCAAATACGGCTTCGACCTTTCGCTGGCGGCGATCGTGGGCTTTTGCCTGATGGCCTTCGTCTCGGCGGTCGAGACCGTGGGCGACGTCTCGGGCATCACCAAGGGCGGCGCGGGCCGCGAGGCCACCGACAAGGAAATCGCCGGCGCGACCTATGCCGACGGCATCGGCACCGCCATCGCGGGCCTGTTCGGCGGCTTCCCCAACACCTCGTTCAGCCAGAACGTCGGGCTCATCGCTATGACCGGCGTCATGAGCCGGCACGTCGTGACCATCGGCGCGGTTTTCCTGATCGTCTGCGGGCTCGTGCCCAAGGTCGGCGGCGTGATCCGCACGGTGCCCATCGAGGTGCTGGGCGGCGGTGTCATAGTGATGTTCGGCATGGTCGTGGCCTCGGGCATGTCGATGCTGGCCGACGTGGTCTGGGACAAGCGCAACATGGTGATCTTTGCCGTGTCGCTGTCGATCGGCCTCGGGCTTCAGCTCGAGGTGCTGAACGTGCCGCCGGGGGCGCCGAACGCGCTGCAGCACCTGCCGGACACGCTGCGCATCCTCGGGGCGTCGGGCATCCTGCCGGCGGCGCTGCTGGCCATCGTGCTCAACCTCGTGCTGCCGACGCCGCTCTCGGAGGATTCCACCGAAGAGATCACCGGCGGCATGGCGGGCCACAAGACGCCGGGTGAATAGGCCCCTTCACGGGACCATCCGCAACACCGACGCCCCCGCAGAGCTCTGCGGGGGCGTCGTTCGTTACGTGACACGCGCGGAGAGCCTCACTCTCTCCGCGCGCGTCTCGGCAGGACGCGGACGGGACAAGCCGCGCCTTGCCGGATCAGTTGCCCCAGCGGCGGTTGTCTTTCCATTCGCGCGGCCAGTGGGTCCGCTCGTGGGCGGGGCCGATGTCGTAGCCGGCGCGGCGCAGGCAGCTCGCGGCGAAGACCTTGCGGACCTTGCCGTTCGGGTAGCGCACCTTGAGCTGGCAGCGGGCCGGCAGCCTGTCGGTCTCCCAGCCGTTCTGCTTCAGGCAGCCCTTGCCCATCACCGGGCCCGTGTTGCCGCCGCGCACCTCGAGCAGGCATTCGCGGGGCAGCACGCGGCGGGCGCGTTTCTTGTGCGTTTGGCCGGCGGGTCCGATCACGCGCGGCAGGCGGTCGTCGCGGTCCTGCCAGCGGTCATGGGCATACCGTTTCTTGTCGTCGTCATCGTCGTCGTCGTCCGCACGGGCATTGCCGATGGCATTTCCGAGCATGTAGAGCACCGCGCCGGTGCCGAGCTGCTGGAGGGTCTTCTGCGTGTCGATCTGGTCGGCGCGGGCGGAGGACGCGGCGACGGTGGTCACCGCGAGGGCGGCGGCCAGCACCGCGGCGATGAAGGGTCTGGACATGGGGGGCTCTCCCTTGGGCTGTCTCGTGGTCCATCACGGCGCCACCCGTGGGGCGACGCCCTGAGCCGGACCTTTCCCGGCAATCGCGAAATCGGGCAATATCGGCTCGCTGTTATCGGATATCCGGCGGCACACCGCCGCTCTGCTATTGAATCGCGGCGGCGCTCCGCGCAGGTTCGCGGGCATGAAACGCATCCTCGTTCCCCTTCTTCTGGCGCTCTGCCTGCCCGTCGCGGCGCAGGCAGACTGCTACGTCGAATACAAGGCCAAGCAGGACGGCCCGCTGCGCCTGCATTACGGGATCGCCCGGCTGCCCGGGGGCGACTGCCCGTCCGGGGCCGAGGCGGCCGATCTCCTGCGCCCGCGCCTCGCGGGCGGGGGCTGGACCCTGCTGAACGTCGTGGGCCTCTCGACCGAGACGCCGGGTGACAAGAAGAAGGCGAACGCCGGTGACTTCTTCCTCCGTTACTGAGGCGCGCCGCGCCGGAACCCGGCTGGTGGGGGCGGGAATCGCCGCCATCGTCGCGCTGCTCGCCGCCGCCGGGGCGCTGCTCATGCTGACGTTGCCCGACGCAAACGCCTTCAACGCGCGCGTCGAGCGGCTGTTCATCGAGAACGACGACCTGACCGGGCAGGCCGAGGTGAAGCTGCTCGAGATCCTCGCCCAGTCGGGCACCGCCTTTTCCGACACGCTGGCGAGCTACCGCATGGTGATCTTCGTGCTGCTGGTCTTCGCCACCGCCCTGCTGGTGGCGGCGCTGGTGTTCCTTGTCATGCTGGTGGTGCTCAACCGGCGCATGGCGCAGATCGAGCGCTCGGGGATACAGGTCAGCTCGCTCATCATCGACCGCGAGGAGAACACGGTCTACCTCAACACCATGGGGTTCAAGCTGACGGCAGCGCTGATCGAGACGCTGGCGGTGCTGGCCGAGGCGCGGATGGACGACGAGATGCTGTCGGGCGCCGAGATCGAGTCGATGATCTCGGGGCGCGACGCCGCCGACTGCGAGGAAGCCGCCGGCGCCACACGCATAAAGCGGCTGCGCGACGGGCTCGGCAACCAGATGGTGAGCGCGCTCCTGGTCAAGAATATCGCCCGCCGCGGCTACGTTCTGGCCATCGACAAGGACGTTATCGAGGTGGTCTGAAGGCCCGCGCAGACCGGCGGCGCATTGCATCCTGGCGCGCAGGCAGTTGAAACCGGAGCGGAACGGGTGCAAACAGGCACTCGGATTTTCCCTGTTTCCCGGATACGATGTGCCCATGGCAAAGCTCTACCACGTGCCGCTCTCGCCGTTCTGCCGCAAGGTCCGGCTCAGTCTCGCCGAGAAGAAGATCGAGTGTGAACTGGTCGAGGAACGCTACTGGGAGAAGGACACCGACTTCCTGCGACGCAATCCGGCGGCCAAGGTCCCGGTTCTCCGCATGGACGGCAAGACCATGGCCGAAAGCGCCGCGATCTGCGAATGGCTCGAGGAGAAATCCCCCGAGCCGGCGTTGATGCCGCGCTCGGCCGATGCCCGCTTCGAGGTGCGCCGGCTGGTCGGCTGGTTCGACGACAAGTTCCACAACGAGGTGACGTCGAAGCTGCTCTACGAGCGGGTGAACAAGAAGATCATGAAGCAGGGCTTCCCGGACAGCAGCAACGTCAAGGCCGGAGCCAAGGCGATCAAGTACCACCTCGACTACATGGCCTGGCTGCTCGACCACCGCCGCTGGCTCGCCGGCGACGTGATGACGCTGGCCGATTTCGCCGCGGCCGCGCATCTTTCGGCGCTCGACTACATCTCGGACGTGGACTGGAACCGGCAGGCGTCGGTCAAGGACTGGTATGCCAAGATCAAGTCGCGCCCGGCGTTCCGCAACATCCTCGCGGACCAGATCCCCGGCTTCCCGCCCCCGCCGCATTATGCCGACCTCGACTTCTGATCCCGCAGGTCGCGTCGGGGGCGCTGCCCCCGTCGCGCTGCGCGCGACTCCCCCGGGATATTTCCGGCCAGAAGAAGGCGCGCGCGCGTGTCGCTGAAAGCGAGACTGGTCGCCGAGGCGGAGGCCGTGGGGTTCTCGGCCTGCCGGGTGTGCCGTCCCGGCGACACGCCGCAGGTGGCGGCGCGGCTGGCGCAGTTCCTGGAGGCGGGCCGGCACGGGCAGATGGGCTGGATGGCGGAGCGCACCGCCTGGCGCGGCGATCCCACGGCGCTCTGGCCCGAGGCGCGCTCGGTCATCATGCTGGCCGAGAACTACGGCCCCGACCACGATCCGCTGGCGGTGCTTGAGCAGCACGACAGGGCGGCGATCTCGGTCTACGCGCAGAACCGCGATTACCACGACGTGGTGAAGAAGAAGCTGAAGCGGCTGGGGCGCTGGCTCATCGCCGAGGCGGAGCGCGACGGTCCCGCGCCGGAGATCAAGGTCTTCGTCGACACCGCGCCGGTGATGGAGAAGCCGCTGGGCGAGGCGGCGGGGCTGGGCTGGCAGGGCAAGCACACCAACCTGGTGAGCCGGTCGCTCGGGTCGTGGTTCTTTCTCGGGGCCATTTTCACGACGCTGCCGCTTGCGCCGGACGAAGCGGAGCGCGATCACTGCGGGTCGTGTCGGGCCTGTCTCGACGTCTGCCCCACGAACGCCTTCCCGGCGCCCTACCAGCTCGATGCGCGGCGGTGCATTTCCTACCTGACCATCGAGCACAAGGGGCCGGTGGACGAGGCGCTGCGGCCGGGGCTCGGCAATCGCATCTACGGCTGCGACGACTGCCTCGCGGTCTGCCCCTGGAACAAGTTCGCCCGCGCCTCGCGGGAGGTGAAATACCACGCCCGTCCCGACCTGCTTGGCCCGCCGCTGGCAGAGTTGGCGGCGCTCGACGACGCGGGCTTCCGGGCGCGGTTCTCGGGCTCGCCGATCAAGCGGATCGGCCGGGACCGCTTCGTGCGCAACGTCTGCTATGCCATCGGGAACTCGGGGGACGCGCGGCTGCGGCCCGCCGTTCAGGCGCTGTGCGAGGATGTCGACGACGCGGTGCGCGATGCGGCCCGCTGGGCGGCGGCGCGGCTGCCCGCCTGAGGTGACGCCGGATGTGAAAAGGGCGCCGGCCGGAGGGCAGGCCGACGCCCCGAGGCCGTGCCTTGGGTATGAGAGAAGCCTCTGCTCCACACATGGGAGCTTCCGCCGGCGATGCGAAGAGACCTCACGGAATGGGGAAGTGCCCGTGCGATCCCTTGCCGTTTCACGAGGAGGCACCGACGGCCGCCTGCCCGCACGACATCGCGGCCCGGTCCCGAGGGAGAAGGACCGGACCGCGAAACCTCGTCTCCGATCAGGCGCGGTCGTCGATCAGGATGGTGACCGAGCCTTCGGCGGTCTGGTACACGCCGAGCACGTCGTCGGAGGTGTAACCTTCCTCTTCGAGGGCGCTGCTCAGGGTCTCGCTGCCGTCGATGCGGGTCTGCAGCATGTCGAGCTGGGTCTGCGCCTTGGCGAGCGCGTTGTCGATCGACGCGCTGTTCTCGGCGCCTTCGCCCTCGAGATCGCCGAGCGTCTTGGTGGTGACCTCGGCATCTTCGGAAATGTCGCCCATCGGCATCGCGATGCCATCGCCGTTCAGGTCGGCCATGAATTCGCCCATGGTTTCGGGGGCTTCACCGGTTTCCGTCTCCATGGCGGTTTCGGCTTCCATGCCGCTGCCGCTTTGCATGGTCGTTTCGCTTTCCATGGTGGTGCCGGAGCCCATGGTGCTGTCGGACTTCTCCATGGTGGTGCCGGTCTCGACCTGGCTTTCCGACTGCGCCATGGGATCGGCGGTCATCGAGGTGCTGTCATCCGCGCTCTGCGCGAGAACCGCGCCCGAGGAAACGGTGGCGGCGAGAAGGGCGGCAAGGCCAAGCTTGGTCGAACGGATGGTCATCGGGGTTCCTCCTTTGGGTCCGTTTGAGCCGACGCATCGTCGCGTCGATCAGTGAGGTAATGACCGGGAGGCGGGTTCGGATCCCCCGATCCGGCGGCAGACCGGAAAGCGGCGGTGCGCCGCCGGAACGCCGCGTCCGGACCGGGCGCTTCTCCGCCGGTTCCCGGCGCCCTGTGCGCGCTGGCGGGAAATCGCGCGGGCCGACCTGCGGTCACGGCGGGGGCAGGCCGACCAGAGACCCTTTGCATTGATACAGGGAACACCCATCTTATGCAGCAGAACGCGATGGAGGACCCTAATGGCGACTTACGACCGCAACCCCGACGTGATCGCGGCGCTCGATCCCGAGCAGTATCGGGTCACGCAGGAAAACGGCACCGAGCGACCGGGCTCGGGCGCCTATCTCGACAACAAGGCAGCGGGCATCTACGTCGACGTGGTGTCGGGCGAGCCGCTGTTCGCCTCGTCGGACAAGTATGAAAGCGGCTGCGGCTGGCCGAGCTTCGTCAAGCCGCTCGAGCCGGCCCATGTGCAGGAGCTGCGCGACACCACCCACGGGATGATCCGCACCGAGGTGCGTTCGACCCACGGAGATTCGCATCTCGGGCACGTCTTTCCGGACGGCCCGCCCGACCGGGGCGGGCTGCGATACTGCATCAACTCGGCGTCGCTGCGCTTCATTCCCCGCGAGGACATGGAGGCGGAGGGCTACGGCGCCTATCTCGACCAGGTGGAGGACGTGGCATGACCGAACGCGCCGTACTCGCAGGGGGCTGCTTCTGGGGAATGCAGGACCTGATCCGCAAGCTGCCCGGCGTGGAGAAGACCCGCGTCGGCTATACCGGGGGCGACGTGCCGAACGCTACCTATCGCAATCATGGCACCCATGCCGAGGGCATCGAGATCCTCTTCGATCCGGAAAAGATCAGCTACCGGCAGATCCTCGAGGTCTTCTTCCAGATCCATGATCCGACCACGCTGAACCGGCAGGGCAACGATGTCGGTCTGAGCTACCGGTCGGCGATCTACTACGTCGACGACGCGCAGAAGCAGGTGGCCGAGGACACGATCGCCGACGTCAACGCCAGCGGCCTGTGGCCGGGCAAGGTGGTGACCGAGGTCGAGCCGGTTGGCGACTTCTGGGAGGCCGAACCCGAGCACCAGGATTACCTCGTCCGGTATCCCGGGGGCTACACCTGCCACTGGCCGCGGCCCGGATGGGTGCTGCCGCGGCGCGACGCCGCCGAGTGAACCCGAAGGCATGCAAAGGAACATGACAAGCGCCGGCCCCGAGGGGGCCGGCGTTTTTCGTTCCGCATCAGCCGGCGCGGCGGGTCTCGGTCAAGTCGCGCTCGCGCCGCTCGTATTCGCGGCGTTCGAGCTCGTCCCGGTCCAGCACGCGGATCCGGCTGCGGCCGAGATCGACGACGCCGCTATCCTGAAGGAGGTTGAGCATCCGGTTCACCTTTTGCCGCGAGCATCCCAACAGGGTTGCAAGCTGTGTCTGGCTCATGCGGATGAGGGGATCCTGCGGCGTGCTGAACTGGCGAAGGTAGCTGCAGAGCCGTTCCTCGATGCTCTGGAAGCGTTCGAGCACCCGGTAGTGATTGTCGCGTCTGAGACGCTCCAGCAGGATCCTTGCAAGGTTCCGAAGCACGACCGGCGACTGGGCGAGCTCCACGAGATGCGATGTGGGACAATAGAGGAGCGTGGTATCCGGCAGGGTGGTGCAGGTGGCGGCGCACGGGGCTGCAGCCAGTGCTTCGGTGTCGCCGAGCACCTCGCCGGTCATGGCGACATGGATGACGCTCATGTGACCGTCCGGCCCGAGGTAGGTGACCGCGACCCGGCCCCGCGCGATGATGAACAGGCCCGAGGTATGCTCGCTCTGGGTTAGGATCGTCGTCTGTTCGCTGCAGTAGCGCAGCTTGCAGCGGTCGAGGAAGTCGGAGCGCACTTGCAGAGGCAGCCCGTCGAGCAGTGCGATGTCGAGAAGTTCGGGATAGGCGCAGCTCGCTTTCATGAGGACCGGCGTCCTTTGCGCCGGGGGCACGCGTCTGCGCAACGATGAAAACGGTGCGAGCGATTCCCGAGCAGCCGAAAGACGACTTCCAGCACAGCAGTTCCCCCATCTGAAAATCATTTCGAGGCCCGAAAAATCGATGGACCCGCCGGACATCTTACAATCGTGATCTGTAGGGGGGAATGGGGATTCTGGGCAAAACGATATACTGCGCTGATCGGGCGCAGCCGATCAGAACATGGGGCGCCCGAGCGCCAACGGGCGCATCCGGCTGTCACCCGAGGCGACAGCCGGATGAACTCATTTCCACTAGGCACTCGTTAAAGAAAGCCTGCCTTGGGCACCACGGACCGTCCGTAGGAACATTTGGTTGGCTTCGACATGTATGGATATGTCGGTTTCGCGCGGCGCTGTGTCGCCCCGGTGACGCTGGGGAAAGATTCCGGGGCGTCGTGTCCTTGAACCGGGTCGGCAGCCGGTCGCGAGGCCTACGTGCGCTTTTTCTTTGTCGCGGGAAGGGCGGGTGGTAGGCTCGGGCACGTCTTCATTCATTTCAGCAGAGACATTGCCATGATTTCAGGTTTCCCAGGCGTTTTCCGGGTCCTTTCGGTTTTAGGATTCCCTTTCGTGCTGGCGGCGCCCGCCGCCGCCCTTGCTCCCTCGTTCGACTGCAGCAAGGCGCGATCCTCGGCCGAGGAAGCGGTCTGCGCTTCCGATGCGCTCGCCGAGATGGACCTGGAACTGGCGCGGCTCTACCACGCCGCGGTGAATGGGCCGAACATGGACGCCGAGCGGCTGAAGACCCTGAAGGCCACGCAGCGCGGCTGGATCAAGGGGCGCGACGACTGCTGGAAATCCGACATGGGCGTCGAGACCTGCACCGCGAACGAATACGCCTTTCGCATCTATGACCTGCGCCAGGGCTATGCCGACGCCCGCGCGGAAGACGGCGCCTCGCTGGGGCCGTTCCCCTATGTCTGCGAGGGTCTCGACGTGCCGCTTTCGGCGGCCTTCGTGAACACCGCCGCGCCGATGGTGGCGCTGCGCTGGGGCGACAACATCGCCGTGCTGCCGCAGGTCGAAGCGGGCTCGGGCGCGAAATATGCCTCGGACGCGTGGTTCTACGGCCCGCTGATGTTCTGGTCCAAGGGTGGCGAGGCGCGCTTTGCAGTCGCCGACGGGGCAGAGATGGCCTGCGTGCAGGATGACATGGGTTAGAAAAGGGGGCAGACATGACCTTCGCAGGCGCCGTGAAGAACGGCTTTCGAACCTACGCGACCTTCTCGGGGCGCGCGTCCCGTTCCGAATACTGGTGGTGGATCCTCTTCGTGGTGGCGGGCTCGGTCGTGCTGTCGCTCGTCGACCTCGCCCTGTTCGGCAGCGACCCTCGGACCGGGCAGGCCAACCAGGTGCTCTCGGGGCTGTTCCAGCTGGGCGTGCTGCTGCCGACGCTCGGCCTTGGCTGGCGGCGGCTGCACGATAGCGGCCGCCCGGGCTGGTACCTGCTGCTGCCCTTTCTCGTGACGGTGGGGCTCATGTTCGTGACCCTCGGCGGCATGATCTTCGCCACCGGTATCGGAGCAGGCATGGGCCAAGGCGCGGGGCAGGCGATGGATCCGGGCGCGGGCATGATCGCCGGCGGCATCGGCATGATCGTCATCTGGCTGGTGCAGCTTGTCCTGCTCGTGCTGATGATCTGGTGGCTCACGCGGCCGTCGGACCCGGGCGAAAACACCTTTGGGCCGCCGCGCGCATGAGCGCCGGCTTCTGGGATGCCATCGCCGAGCGCTACGCCGCCCGGCCGATCGGCGACGAGGCTGCCTATGAGGCGACGCTCGCGCGGGTGCGGCACTGGCTCAGCCCCGAGATGCGGGTCGTGGAGCTCGGCTGCGGCACCGGCACGACGGCGGGCAAGCTCGCGCCCTCGGTGCGCGAGATCATTGCGACGGATTACGCCGACGGCATGATCCGCATCGCCGAGACCCGCTGCACCGCCAATAACCTGCGCTTCCGCTGTGCCGGCATCGAAGAGGCGCTCGCGGGCGGGCCGCATGATGCCGTGCTCGCCTTCAACCTTCTGCACCTGCTCGAGGACATGGAGGGCTGCCTTGCCCATGTGCATGCGGCGCTGGCGCCCGATGGGCTCTTCATCTCCAAGACACCATGCGTCGGTGCGCGGTGGTATCTGCGGCCCGTCGTCTGGCTCCTGCAACGACTGGGCAAGGCGCCGTCCTTCCGTTTCCTGAAGCCCGAGGCGGTCGAGGTGGCGATCCGCGACGCGGGTTTCGAGATCCTCGAGACCGGGGACTACCCGCCGAAGCTGCCCAGCCGCTTCCTCGTCGCGCGCAGGCTCTGACGCGACGTTTGCAGAGACAGCGCACCGCCGCTTTGACAGTCTCCGCGCGAGGAGGACCGCCCGTGACACGCTATCCGCATCTGCTGAGCCCGCTCGATCTTGGTTTCACCACGCTGAAGAACCGCGTGCTGATGGGGTCCATGCATACCAATCTCGAGGAGCGCGGCGACTGGTCCCGCGTCGCAGCCTTCTACGAGGCGCGGGCGCGCGGCGGCGCCGGGCTCATCGTGACGGGCGGGATGGCGCCCAACGCCGAGGGCGGGGTGTTTCCCGGAGCCGCGGGGCTCTTCACCGCCGAGGACATCGCGAACAACCGGCTGGTGACCGACCGGGTGCATGACGCGGGCGGCAAGATCGCCATGCAGATCCTGCACGCGGGGCGCTATGCCTACGGTCCCGAATGCGTCGCGCCCTCGGCCATCAAGTCGCCGATCTCGCCGTTCAAGCCGACCGAGCTGGACGAGGCGGGCATAGAGAAGCAGATCGCCGACATCGCCACCGCCGCCGCCCGTGCCCGCGAGGCCGGCTACGACGGTGTCGAGGTGATGGGCTCCGAGGGATATTTCCTCAACCAGTTCCTCGTGACCCACACCAACCGGCGCGAGGACCGCTGGGGCGGCTCCTACGAGAACCGGATGCGCCTGCCGGTCGAGGTCATGCGCCGCGTCCGGGCCGCTGTGGGCGAGGATTTCCTCGTGATCTTCCGGCTGTCGATGATCGACCTCGTGCCCGACGGCTCGACCCACGAGGAGGTCGTGCAACTGGCGCAGGCCATCGAGGGCGCGGGGGCGAACATCCTCAACACCGGCATCGGCTGGCACGAGGCGCGGGTGCCGACCATTGCCACCTCGGTGCCGCGCGCTGGCTGGGCCTGGGTGACGCAGAAGCTGATGGGGAAGGTCGGCATCCCGGTCATCACCTCGAACCGCATCAACACGCCCGAGGTGGCCGAACACCTGCTGTCCGAGGGCTGCGCCGACATGGTGAGCCTCGCGCGGCCGTTCCTCGCCGATCCCGATTTCGTCGCCAAGGCCGAGGCGGGGCGGGCCGAGCTGATCGCGCCTTGCATTGCCTGCAACCAGGCCTGTCTCGACCATACTTTCGGCGGCAAGGTGTCCTCGTGCCTCGTCAATCCGCGTGCCGGCTACGAGACCGAGCTCGAGATCGCCCCGGCCGAGGCTCCCCGCCGCATCGCGGTAGTGGGGGCCGGGCCGGCGGGGATGTCCTGCGCGATCACCGCGGCGCAGCGCGGGCATGACGTGACGCTCTTCGAGCAGGCGGCGGCGATCGGCGGACAGCTCAACATGGCGCGCCGGGTGCCGGGCAAGGAGGAATTCGACGGGCTCGTCGACTGGTTCGGCGCGATGCTGGCCGAGACCGGCGTGACCGTCCGGCTGAACACCCGCGCCGATGCAGGGGCGCTGGCGGGCTTCGACGCGGTGGTGGTCGCGACCGGCGTGCTGCCGCGCGATCCCGGCATCCCGGGACAGGACCATCCGTCGGTGCTGAGTTACGTCGACGTGCTGCGCGACAGCGCGCCGGTAGGCCGCAAGGTCGCCGTGATCGGAGCCGGCGGCATCGGCTTTGACGTGTCCGAGTTCCTCGTCACCGGCAAGAGCCCGACCATGCATCCGCCGGAATGGCTGCGCGAATGGGGCGTCGCAGACCCCGAGGACGCCCGCTCGGGGCTCGCGCCGGAGGGGCCGCGCCCGGCACCACCAGAGCGCGAGGTGGTGCTGCTCCAGCGCAAGGCCGAGAAACCGGGCCGGCGACTCGGCAAGACGACCGGCTGGATCCACCGTGCGGCGCTGATGATGAAGGGCGTGCAGATGACCTCCGGCGTCACCTACGAGCGCATCGACGACGCGGGGCTGCACATCTCCCGTGGTGACACCCGCGAGGTCATCGCCTGCGATACGGTTGTGCTCTGTGCCGGACAGGAGAGCTTGCGCGAGTTGGCCGACATGCCAGGACAGACCGAGGTGCATGTAATCGGGGGCGCCGATGTGGCTGCCGAGCTCGACGCGAAGCGCGCGATCGATCAGGGGGTGCGGCTGGCGGCCACGCTTTGAGGGCGCCGCTGCGGAGGGAGTGGCTCGCGCAGCCGTGATCCCGCGCGCTCCGGTCGATGGAACACACCCCCCGGTGTCGGCGTTCTCCCTTCAAACGCCATATCGGAAGGAGGCACTCATGCCCAAGATTACCGACGCAAAGATCCTCGTTATCGCAACCCACGGCTTCGAGCAGTCCGAGCTCGAGTTTCCGCGCGACCAGCTGCGCGTGAAGGGCGCCGAAGTTCATGTCGCCTCGCTCGACGGCAAGGCGATCAAGGGCTGGGAAGGTACCGACTGGGGTCGCGAGGTCGAGGCCGACCTGAAGATCGAAGACGCCGACCCCACGCGGTATGACGCGATCGTCATTCCCGGCGGCCAGATCAACCCCGATCTGCTGCGTGTCGAGGACAGCGTCATCGCGCTCGTCCGCGCCTTCGCCAAGGAAGGCAAGATCATCGCTGCCGTGTGTCATGGCCCATGGGTCCTGATCGAGGCAGACATCGTGTCCGGTCGCGAGATGACCGCCTATCCGTCGATCCGCACCGACCTCAAGAACGCCGGTGCCCGCGTGATGGACGAGCCGGTGGTTGCAGACAGCGGCATCGTCACCAGCCGCAACCCGAACGATCTGAAGGACTTCGTGGCCAAGATCGTGGAAGAGGTCGAGGAAGGCCGCCACAACCAGAAAGCCGCCTGACCGCCGTTTCCCGTGAAACCTTCGAAAGCCGCGTCCCCTCGGGGGCGCGGTTTTTTCGTGCCCGCCGGAGTGGGTGGGCAGGGTTTCCCGAGCCAACACAGTCCCCGGCAATATCCAGATATTGTCTCTGCCGGGTCCAAGTTGTGCCCGATTTCGCCGCGATACCGTTTCCCTGAAGAAGCACGTAACGAGGAGACGGACATGGATCGCCTGACCGAAATGGAGGCCTTCGCCACCGTCGTGGACCAGGGCGGTTTCACCGACGCGGCAAAGAAGATGGGCATCTCGAAATCGGCCGTGTCCAAGCACGTCTCGTCGCTCGAGGCGCGACTTGGGGCGCGCCTGCTGAACCGCACGACCCGCCGAGTCTCGCCCACCGAGATCGGGCTTGCCTACTACGACCGCGCCCGTCGCGTGCTCAACGACGCCGGCGAGGCCGATGCGCTGGTGACCTCGATGCAGTCGGCGCCCTCGGGGCTGCTGCGGATCTCGGTCGCCACCGACTTCGGGGTCAACCATCTGAGCCCGGTGCTGGGCGAGTTCCTCGCCGAGTTTCCCGACATCACCGTGAACATGGTGCTCAACAACCGCTTCGTGGAACTGATTTCCGAAGGCTTCGACATGGCCATCCGTATCGGAGAACTCGAGGACAGCACCCTGCGCGCCCGAAAGCTCACCGAGACCACCAAGCGGATGATCGCGTCGCCGTCCTACTTCCAGAAGTTCGGGCGGCCTTCACGGATCGACGACCTGAACGAGCACAAGCTGCTGCACTATTCGAACCAGTCCAGCGGCAACGTCTGGAAGGTCACCGCGCCCTCGGGTGAAAAGCGCCAGATCCGTACCGCCGGCTGGCTTTCGGTCAACGATGGCCAGTCGCTGCTGAACGCCTGCATCGCCGGGCTCGGCATCGCCTACCTGCCGTCCTACCTCTACGCCGATGCGATGAAGCAGGGGCTGGTCGAGGACGCGATCCCGGATCTGCCGGTCGAGACACAGGGCATCTACGCCGTCTACCCGCCGGGCCGCTTCACCCAGCCGAAGGTGCGCGCCTTCATCGACTTCCTTGCCCATGCGTTCGCCGACAAGGGCCCGCAGGACTGGTAACACCGTTTCCCCAAGTCTCGAAAGGCACGAGGCCGCCTGCGCTCCGGATGCAACCGGGGCGCTTCTTTTTCCGTCTCCGGCGTCGGGCCTCTGGAATGCGGCGGCCGCATTCCCTAGATGCCATGCGACCCCGAACGGAGAACATGCCCACATGCGCGCGCGCCTTGCTGCCGTCCTCGACCGACCGCTGACCCGCTACACCATCATGGGTGTGATCCTGTTCAACGCGGTGATCCTCGGGCTCGAGACCTCCGACAGCATCATGGCCCGCTTCGGCTGGCTGATCGTGGCGCTCGACATGGCCTGTCTCGCGGTCTTCGTGGCCGAGCTCGGGGCCAAGCTGGTGGCCCACGGGGCCCGCTTCTTCCGCTCCGGCTGGAACATCTTCGACTTTCTCGTCGTGGGGATCGCGCTGGTGCCGGCCGGGCAGGGGTTGGCGGTGCTGCGGGCGCTGCGGATCCTGCGTCTGATGCGGGTCGTTTCGGTCGCCCCGACGCTGCGTCGCGTGGTCGAGGGCTTCGTATCGGCGCTGCCGGGCATGGGGTCGGTCTTCCTGCTGATGGGCGTGATCTTCTACATCTCGTCGGTGATCGCGACCAAGCTCTTCTCCGACAGCTTCCCCGAGTGGTTCGGCACGCTCGGCGCCTCGGCCTATTCGCTGTTCCAGATCATGACGCTCGAGTCGTGGTCGATGGGCATCGTCCGGCCGGTGATGGAGGTCCACGCGCAGGCATGGCTGTTCTTCGTGCCCTTCATCCTCATCACCACCTTCGCGGTGGTGAACCTCGTGGTCGGCCTGATCGTGAACTCGATGCAGGAGGCGCACGCCGAGGAATCCAATGCCGCGACCGAGGATTACCGCGACGAGGTGATCCGCCGTCTCGCTGCCATCGAGGCGCGGCTCGACGAACGCCGCTGAGCCCCACGCGCCGCGACAAGGGCCCGCCGGGGGCGTTGCCCTCGGGCGGTGGGGCGGCTAGACCCGTGCCCCATGCGGATCATCGAGAACATCATAAGCGACCGCGGCTCGAAATACGCCGTCTCGGGCGCGCCGTGCAGCTCGGAGGACGAGGCCAAGCGGCTCGTCAAGGAGCTCTGCCGGAAGAAGAAATACGCCAAGGCGACCCACAACACCTGGGGGCTGCTGACCGAGGCCGGGCCGGTCAAGAACGATGACGGCGAAAGCGGCGCCGGCATGGTGATCCTGCGGATGCTGGAACGCGAGGGCGTGCAGGATCATCTCGTGGTGGTCACCCGCTGGTTCGGTGGCAAGCACCTTGGCGGCGACCGGTTCCGCCACGTGCAGGAGGCCGTGCGGATCTACCTCGAAGACCTGAGAGGCTGACCGCCTCCGCCCCGAGCGGTCGCCGTCGGATGGGTTTGCAACCCACTGCGCGGTCCCGCTTTACTCCACTGGCAGCAGCATCGCCTCGACCCGCCGGTTCGCCTCGCGTCCCGCGTCGGTCAGGTTGCTCGCGACAGGCGCGAGATACCCCACCCCGTCCGACGAGATGCGCGCGCCGGGCACGCCCTTGTCGCGCAGGTAGGCCGCGGCCGCCTGTGCCCGCTCGCGCGAGAGCGCGGTATTGGCCTCGAGCGAACCCACCGCGTCGGTGTGCCCCACCAGCACGACCCGGCGCGACGGCGTCTCGGCAAGGTAGGCCGCCAGCGTGTCGAGCGAGGCAATGGTCTCCTCGCCGAGCGTGGCGGCGCCGCTGCCAAACGTCACGTCGTCGAGGATGACGTGGCCGCGAGCGTCCAGCTCGGCGATCAGGTCCCCGTCCGCCGTCACCGGCGCGCCACCTGTGCCGACCTCGGGCGCGGTCGTTTCCTCCCCACCCGCGCGGATGAGCTGGACGTAGCCCGCGGCGTTCGACCGGCTGACCAGCAGGCTCAGCCAGTTGCCGTCGGGGCCGCGCGCGCTCAGGAAGCGAAAGGCGGTCAGGTCGACATACATGGCGGGCGCCGGAAGCACCTCGGTGTCGAAGCGGAAGTCGAAGCCGCCACAGCCCGCGGCGCTGCACTGGAAGACGATTTCATAGTCCGTTGCCTCGATCTGGTCGCGGAGCGGTGAGAGGATCTGCAGCGTGGTGAGGTCCGTGGCCTCGATGCGCCAGGACTGCCTGCGGATCGCGCCCTCGACGCGGTTGACCGGGATGCCGGCGTCTTCCGACCATGGTCCGGTGGGCACCGCGTAGCTGCCCGGATCGGTGGTCCGCTCGGTCATCAGCCGCGCGCCCGCCGGCAGCTCCAGCTCGAGCGCAGCGGCCATCCCCGGCGCGACCATCGCCGCCAGCAGAAGGAGGCCGGCCTTAGCGTGCCTGGGCGTGGTAGGCGTCATTCGGCCGCATGTCCGTGGCGCTCGCCACGCGGTTGGTCATGTTGAAGAACCCCGCCACGTTGGCGATGTCCCAGATGTCGCGCTCAGAGAAGCCGGCGTCGCGCAGCGCCTCGCGGTCGTATTCGGCGATCTCGGCGCTGGCCTTCGTCATCTTCTCGGCAAAGCTCAGCATGGCGCGCTGGCGGTAGGGCAGGTCGGCCACCCGCCAGTTCATCACCAGCATCTCGCCCAGCTTGGGGTCGCCCGAGAGCTGACGCACCGCCGCGCCGTGGGCGGTCAGGCAGTAGAAGCACTTGTTGACCGAGGACACCACCACCGCGATCATCTCGCGCTCGAGCTTCGACAGCCCCGAGTCCGCCAGCATCAGCTCGTTGTACATCGCGGTGAAGGCGTTGAGCTTGTCGATATCGAAGGCATGGGCCTTGAGCACGTTGGGCACCATGCCCAGCTTCTCGTCGCAGATGTCGAAGTATTTCCGCGTCTCCGGCGGAAGCGGGTCCACCATGGGCAGGTCGAGCGCGGTGGGCTGGTCCTTGGTCATGTCATGCCTCGGGGTTGATGCGATAGTGATACTGTCCCACGACCTCGAAGCCGAGGGAAGCATAGAGACCGTTCGCCGCTGCGTTGTCGGTCAGGCAGAGCACCGCGAGCCATTCGGCGCCATGCTCGCCGGCCCATGCGGCGGCGCGGCGCATCATCCACTTGCCCAGCCCCTTGCCCCGCTGCGGGGCGCGGATTTCCAGCGCGTGCACCATGGCGATGCCGTCGTGGATGGCGCAGAACCCGGCGCCGGCAGGGCGGTCGTCGATGCGGCCCAGCAGCCCGGCCTTCGGGCCCTTGACCCGTTCCATCACGCGCTGGCGCGCGGCGCCGATGCCGGCCTCCTCCCAGATCTCGCGGGTGACCGCGAGCGGCTCCCAGAGCGCAAAGGTCGTGACCCGCGGGATCTCGACGTCGGTGAGCGCCGCGACCGGCGTGCACCAGAGTGTCACCGGGTCGATCAGCCTGTAGCCGCGCGCGTCGAGCGCGGCGTCGAGGGCGTCTTCGCCGACGCGGATCATGAACAGCGGCGTCTGGTCGAGCATCCGCATCGCCTTTTCGGCGGCGGCAAGGTCGTCCGTGGTCCAGTCGCCATCGGCGCTGGCGCAGGACACGCGCTTGCCGCCGCCACCGCCTTCGCGCAGCGTCCACGGGCCGGTGTGCACCAGGCGCGCCGCGGGCCAGGTGCCGTCGATGGCGGCGTAGAGGCGCGGCAGCCCGGGTATCATCCCGGGAACAGGTCGTTGAGCCGGCTCATGGCCGCATCGATCCGGGCGCCGTCCTGGCCGCGGATCACGATGTTCGCGCCGTAGGCCCCGTCCTGCTGGTAGGGGTAGGAGCCGATCGACAGGTCGGGGAAGTCGGCGGCGAGCGCCGAGAGCGGCCCGGCGATCTCGCCCTCGCCGCGCTCGATGCGCAGGGTCTGCGACAAGAGCGGCGCGCCGCCGGTGAGCGTCGGCAGCACGCTCGCGACCATCGCCTCGAAGACCGAGGGCACGCCCGCCATGACGTAAACGTTCTCGAGCACGAAGCCCGGCGCGATGGACACCGGGTTGTCGATCAGCGCGGCGCCGTCGGGAATGCGCGCCATACGTTGCCGCGCCGCGTTGAACTCGGAACCGCGCCGGTCGTAATGGGCGTGCAGCAGCTGGTAGGCGTCCTCGCGGATGTCGATGTGCACGCCGAAGGCCGCGGCCACGCAGTCGGCGGTGATGTCGTCATGGGTGGGCCCGATGCCGCCCGAGGTGAACACATGGGTGTAGGCCGCGCTCAGCGCCTGCACCGCCGAGACGATCGCCTCGCGCTCGTCCGAGACCACGCGCACCTCCTTGAGGTCGACGCCGGTCTTGGTCAGCTCGCGGGCGAGGTGGTTCATGTTCGAATCGCGGGTGCGGCCCGAGAGGATCTCGTCACCGATCACGATCATGGCGGCGGTGGGGTTGGTCATCGGGCTCTCCTTGGCGCTGCACTGGCAATGGTATAGGGCGGCGGTCATGCGCTTTCAAACCCCCTTGATCCCGGCCACGCTGCTGCGTCGCTACAAACGCTTTCTCGCCGACGCGCGGCTCGACGACGGACGCGAGATCACCGCGCATGTGGCCAACCCCGGCAGCATGATGGGCCTGAAGGACGAGGGGCTGAGAATCTGGCTCGAGCCCAACGATGACCCGAAGCGCAAGCTCAAGTATGCCTGGCGGCTGGTCGAGCACGAGACCGGCGCCTTCACCGGCGTCGACACCGGCGTGCCGAACCGGATGCTGCGCGCGGCGCTACAAGACCGCCGGGTGCCGGGCCTCGAGGGCTACACGCGCGTGCGCCCCGAGGTGAAATACGGTGAGAACAGCCGCATCGACTTCCTGCTATCCGGCGAGGGCCGGCCCGATGCCCCCGATGCCTATGTCGAGGTGAAATCCGTGACCCTGTCGCGCACCCCCGGCCTTGCGGAGTTTCCCGACAGCGTCACCGCGCGCGGCGCGAAGCATCTTGCCGAGCTGGCCGCGATGGCGCGGGCCGGGCATCGCGCGGTGATCCTCTACCTCGTGCAGCGTACCGATTGCAGCGCGGTCACGCTCGCCGCCGACATCGACCCGACCTATGCCGCGGGCTTCGCCGAGGCCACAGCGCAGGGCGTCGAGGTGCTCGCCTTCGACTGTGCAATCGACCCCGGCGGCGTGTCTCTGAAAGGGCCGCTGCCCTTCCACGCGCCCTGAGCTTCTTCTGGCCGGAAAATATCCCGGGGGAGTCTCCCGGAACGGGAGACGGGGGCAGCGCCCCCATCCCTGCCGCCGCTCACTGCGCGGCGATGGCGGTGTCCTCGTTCTTCTCGATGTGCAGCGTACGGGTGGGGAAGGGGATCGGCACGCCCTCGGCGTCGAGCGCCTCCTTGACCCGGCGCTTCATGTCCGCCTGGTACTGGAAGAACACCGCCGCATCGACCCAGACCCGGACGAGGAAGTCGACGGAACTGTCGTTGAGGTTGTTGACCTGGATGAACGGCTCGGGTTCCCGCTTCGAGCGCTCGTCGGCCAGGATCGTGTTCAGGATGACCTCTTCGGCCTGCTTGAGGTTGGCGCCGTAGCCCACGCCGAAGGTCCACTCCGCGCGGCGGGTCGGGTAGACCGAGTAGTTCTCGATCACGTTGCCCCAGACCTGGCTGTTGGGCACGATGATCTGGGTGTTGCTCAGCGAGGCAAGCTCGATGGTGTTGAGCGAGATGTCCTTGACGGTGCCCATCTCGCCCGCGACCTCGATGAAGTCGCCCAGCTTGAACGGGCGGAAGAGGATGATCATCACCCCGGCGGCGACATTCGACAGCGTGCCCTGCAGCGCGAGGCCGACGGCAAGGCCGGCGGCACCGAGCGCGGCGATGATCGAGGTGGTCTGGATTCCGAGGTTGTTGAGCAGGATCAGCACGGTGAAGATCATCACCACGTAGCGCGCCACCTGGCCCAGGAAGGCGAAGAGCGTGTCGTCGAGCCGCGCCCGTCCGTCCGAGATGTTGGTGATCCGCCGCTTGAGCCAGCCCGCGATGGTCAGGCCGACGAGCAGGATCAGGATCCCGGTCACCACGTTGCCGAGCAGCGAGGCGAGAAAGTCGAGCGTCAGCACGTCCGACAGCGAGGTGCCGTTGTAGATGTCCGTGTGAAGGATGTTGTTGAGCGTTTCCATGTCTCCGGCCCTTGTCCCGTTCCAGTCCTGTCCTGCGGTTCGCGCGGCATAAGTGACGCCCGGGCGGGCAGGGCGCAAGGGTGTGAATGCGCATCCGGCATCGACACTGGCATTGCGCGCCGAGACGCATTAAGTAACCTGCAATCACGCAGGACGGAGCGCGCAGCCTTGAGACATGACACCGGCGGCCGCCTCACCCGGGACGGCATCCGCATCCACGACACCGAAGATTTCGCCGGCATGCACAAGGCCGGCGCGGTCGCGGCGAAGATCCTCGACGACGTGGCCCCCCACATCCGGCCGGGCCAGACCACGGGACGGCTCGAGGAGATCATCCGCGCCGCCGTCGACGAGTCCGGTTCGACCTCGGCCACGATCGGCTACAAGGGATACCAGCACGCCAGCTGCATCTCGGTGAACCACGTGGTCTGCCACGGCATTCCGGGCAGCAAGATCCCGAAGTGGAAGAACGACAGCCACGGGCGCTCGGACGATGCGCTTTACGACGGCGACATCCTGAACATCGACGTCACCGTGATCGTCGACGGCTGGTACGGCGATACCAGCCGCATGTTCGTGGCCGGCGAGCCGAAGCCCTACTCGAAGCGTCTGATCGAGGTCACCCACGACGCGCTGATGATCGGCATCGAGCAGGTGAAGCCCGGCAACACGTTCGGCGACATCGGCCATGCGATCCAGACCTTCGTCGAGGGCCATCGCATGTCGGTGGTGCGCGACTTCTGCGGTCACGGGCTGGGGCGGGTGTTCCACGCGCCGCCCAACGTGCTGCACTACGGCCGCGCCGGCAGCGGTCCGCGGCTCGAGGAGGGGATGTTCTTCACCATCGAGCCGATGGTGAACCTAGGCCGCCCGGAGACCAAGGTGCTCAAGGACGAGTGGACCGCGATCACCCGCGACAAGTCGCTTTCTGCGCAGTTCGAGCATTCGGTCGGGGTGACCTCGGACGGGGTGGAGATCTTCACCCTTTCGCCCGGTGACATGTTCTTCCCCGGCTTCGACTGATCCCGTCACGCCATCGGTGCGCCTTGTGGCGCGCCGGTCGGTCCCGCGTTCGGGCCACGCAGGCCCCGGGGGCGTGGCCCCCGGCCCCCCGCCTGTGTGCGGTTGCCTCGCTCTGCGTCGCTGGAGGTGCTTGGTTGCGCGGGTGCAGGGGGCTCTGCCCCCTCTGCGGCTGCGCCGCATTCACCCCCGAGGGTATTTGGGAAAGAGAAGAAGACCGGGCGTGGCGCGTGGTGCTTTGCTCCGGGTGCCCTGGGTCAGCTCCATTTCCAGAGGGCTGGGACGAAGCGGTAGGTGTCGCCGTCCTGCAGGACATGGCCCACGCCGGGGAACGGGAAGTGGTAGCCGAGCACCGCCATTCGGTCGGTGGCGGCCATGTCGAGCAGGCGTCTGCGGGTCGCCACGGTCTGGTCGCCGTCCATGTCGAAGCCGTTGAACCAGTCGGGGTGGGCGAAGTTCATGTAGGCGTGGCTCATGGCGTCGCCGGTGACCAGAAGCTGCTGGCCGCCGGACTCGATGACGAGGCTCATGTGGCCGGGCGTATGGCCGGGCGTGTCGATGAGGCGTATGCCCGGGGCGAGCTCGGTGCCGTCGTCCACGAGGGTCCAGTCGGCGCCGTCGACGTTGATCGAGTTCTGCGCGCCGACCACGAATTGCTGCAGCTCCTGCGGCACCTGTGACGCGAGCCCGTCCTGCATCCAGTAGTCGTGTTCCCTGCGGCCAAGGAAATAGGCGGCGTCGGGCAGGATGGCCTCGTCGAAATCGTCGCGAATGCCCCAGATGTGGTCGGGGTGGGCGTGTGTGATGAAGATATGGGTGATCGAGGCGGGATCCTCTCCGGCGGCCTCGAGGTTGCTCATCAGCCGGCCGGCGGTGTCGAAGAAGCGGTTGCCGGAGCCGACATCGACCAGCAGCTTCGTGTCGCCCAGTTCGACGAGCAGGTGATTGGTGTGGGAGTAGTTGGTTTCGGGCGACAGGAAGTGGCGTTCGAGAAAGGCCTTCACCTCGGCGGGGTCGGCGTTGACGCCGAGCCCGTCCGCCGGGAGCTGCAGCGACCCGTCCGAGATCACCTTGATCTTCGCCTCGCCCAGCGTGAAGGCGAAATGTGCGGGGTTGCCGTCGGCCGGCGCGCCGAGCTCGGCGCGGCCCACCGCGGGCAGGGTGAGCGCCGGTGCCGCGGCGGCCATCGCGAGGATGTCCCGGCGGGTGGGTCTGAAGATCGTCATGCGCTGCCTCCCTCGTTAACGCATAGATAGATGCGAATAAGATAGCGGAGGGCGGGGCGATTGCCAGAGGGAAGGGGTCAGTCGGCGCGCAGCACTGTCGCATGGGTGTCGCCGTAGCGCCGCTGGTCGAGCGGGGCGAAGCCCGTGGGTGCCTCCTGCGGGGTGCTTTCCTCCCAGACGACGAGGGCGCCGGGGGCGATCCAGCCGGCGGCGCGGGCGGCGGTGAGGGCCTTGTCGCCAAGGTGCTTGCCGTAGGGCGGGTCGAGGAAAACGAGGTCGCAGGGAGTGTCGGTGTCCGGCAGCCGGGTGGCGTCGCGCGTGATGACGCGGGTGCGGTCGGCGCAGTCCAGTAGGCGGATGTTGCCACGCAGGAGCGACAGCGCCTTGCGTCCATCGTCGACGAAGGTGCAATGTGCGGCGCCGCGCGACAGTGCCTCGAGCCCCAGCGCGCCGGTGCCGGCGAAGAGGTCGAGCACCCGCGCGCCGTCGAACGGGTCGCCGAAGCGGCCGCCGCCGAGCATGTTGAACAGGCTTTCGCGCACCCGGTCGGTCGTCGGACGCAGGTGGGCGCGCGGGTCGCCCTTGCCCACGGCGGTGAGCGGGCGGCCGCGCCAGTCTCCGGCGATGATCCTCATGCGGTCATGCCTTCAGCAGCGCCTTGAGGTCGCTGTCGGGATCGGCGACGGCCTCGGGGGCGGGGGATCTCCCGGCCTCGATCAGGCGCTTGCCGACCATGTAGGCGCGCGGGTCGTTCATCGCGTCGAGTGCCACCAGTGTCTGGCCCGCGAAATACCAGTGCGAGACCGCGTCGCCGCCGCCGCGCACCACCACGCGGTCGTAGCCGGTGTTCAGCCCGGCGATCTGCAGTTTCACGTCGTACTGGTCGGACCAGAACCATGGCTTCGCCTCGTAGGCGCGGCCTGCGCCCATGATGTTGTCGGCGACCGCCTCGGCCTGGTCGATGGCGTTGCCGACGCTTTCAAGCCGCAGCTGCGCGCCGCGGTAGGGAAAGGAGGCGCAGTCGCCCGCCGCCCAGACGTTGGGTGCCGAGGTGCGTCCGGTCCGGTCGGTGCGGATGCCGTTCTCGATGGCGAGGCCGGCGGCCTCGGCCAGCTCGATCTCGGGCAGGATGCCGACCCCGGCGATGACGAAATCCACGTCGAGCGTGCTGCCGTCGGTGAGCTCGGCGGCACTGACCTGGCCATCGGTGCCGGTGAGCGCGCCGAGCCCGACGCCCTCGCGGATGTCGACGCCGTGGCGGGTGTGCAGGTCGCGGAAGTAGTCGGCGGTCTCGGGGGCCGCGACGCGCTGCAGGATGCGTTCGGCCATTTCGACAAGCGTGACCTTCAGGCCCAGCTTGGACGCCACCGCCGCCGCCTCGAGGCCGATGTAGCCGCCGCCGACGATCAGCAGGCGGGCGCCCTCGGTGAAGCGGGGGCGCATGGCGTCCACGTCGGCGATGCCGCGCACCGCGAAGACGCCGCCGAGATCGCCGCCGATCGCGG